>Ga0247781_1000485_pt1 | contig 12330 bp, 14 predicted proteins | sample UWRJL184509B5_FD_179922 | JGI IMG/M metagenome (GOLD analysis project Ga0247781, IMG submission 179922) | Plant litter microbial communities from Arlington Agricultural Research Station in Wisconsin, United States - UWRJ-L184-509B-5 | ecosystem: Environmental > Terrestrial > Plant litter >...
GAGATAGGGGCTGATGTCCAGACGCCAAGATGCATATCCAAAGGGCCAGCCGCCTACCAGATTTCCATTCAGCCATACCGCGGCATACGACATGGCTCCGTCGACGTCAAGAAACACGGCCTTCTTGGCGTCATCGGCGGTAAAGGTCAGATTCTTTCGGTACCAGCCAACACCGTTGGATGGCAACCGGCCCATGCCACCACTGACCCCAGGGGCATTGAATGGACCTTTGATAGCCCAGTCATGGGGAAGGGACAGCTGGGTCCAGGTACTGTCGTCGAAGGACCCCCCAGCATACGTGACGTTTGCTCCTGGGGCAGCGCCGGAAGGACGCTGTCGTTTGTTTCCGGCGATGAAGTCATTTGCTGCCGGGAGGATGAACTGCTTCAGAGTTTCGTACGAGAGCGAGTCTGGATTGGCGGTGAAGCGTGCAAAGCGCCACCCGGCATTGATGCTGATGCGCTCCCGGCCAGATGCTGCTGAAGGCGCGCGAGAGGTCAAAAGGCTGGATTCCACCGTTCGAGCTTCGACGAGGGTCTGGGTAAGGAAGTTGAAGAAGAGAAAGCTCAACAAGATGAGCCCGCACACGCGGTAGGCTGATCTCATCAAACCCATCGTGTTGATGGCGAGTGTGAAATCCTTGGTAATCTTGATACTCCCAGTCGTTGTTGTTTGATGTAAGATTTCCTCCCAAGATCTTCGAGATCTTGAACTTATATGCGCAATGTAGGCTTGGCTGCGGTAGTATCGACATCTCCTTCTGGTCTCGGCAGTAATATCCATAAATCCCACATCCGCTCCACGCGAGGGGAACCCCAAAAGCAATCCTACAAACAAAACCAACAAAATGCTTGGCACGCGGAGAAACAAGCTAGGATGCGCGCCAATGCCTATCATTGCGGGTGCTTGATAGTAGGTTGCAGTGAGGAGCGACACAAGATCTGAGGTCCGTGGTGTGGCATTGTTTGGTTCAGATTTATTGGGTTATTAGCCGAATATGGGAGTCGATATTGATATGGTGGGCAAACCTCTCATAGGTGGACTTTTAACCTGGGCACCGTTTCTTTTCCCGTCGGCTACCTTATCCCCGCGGACTCTATGGACAGGGGTCACGGCCATTTCAAAAGATCGTCAACTACTGTTCAGTAAAGTGCGTGGGTAACCTCATTTCGATAGGGCCGCTAGACAGACTCATCATCGTAAAACCTGTGCTCTCAACATTGGAGCTGAGATAGAGACAAAGAGTTGTATCCAGCCAAACAACGTCGTCATCATGAAAAGAAAAGTCTTCACCGAATTGCGACACACCCGGCCCAAAACTCGAAATAATCCGAAATTGCCTACTTCGGGTCAGAAGAAACCCCGTCCTCCAGGTCTGGGTTGTCGTTCTCCAAAATAGTCTCCTCATCTCCCGCGGTGTTCTCACTTTCGGGCGCCGCCCTCTCCTTCCCTTTGGGGCTGCTGGTAGGTGGTGCGGCTGATGGAACCTTGTCAACCGCAAACCGGACTTGTTTTATGTCGTCGCCGCAGTACTTGTAGTGAAAGAGCATTTGAGTCTCACCCAGTTTAACTGTTAACTGGGTGCCGTCGTCCGGGCTTGAAGCAGAGTCATCCGATGGCGAGGGAAGTAAGACATATGCTGGCCCGAAAAGAATCGCCATTGGTATTTGAGAGATACGCAAGGTCCCAAGGAGGCTCCAGATGTTCACCTTGTGGCGCATTTCTCGCCAAGACAGACGTGTAAACCCAATATCGGGTTTGTCCCCGACTGGCCTTGCTTTACCACTGAGAATGACCTCTGTGAGTCGTAAAAACTTCCTCGGCGAACTCTTTACACTGCCCATATGGAGTGAACTGCTCAGCATAGCACCAATCCCTGACCCGGTTGATACCAGCAGGGCGAGTGAACCCAGTTGGGTGCTGGTCGCATCTCGAAGCTGGCTTTGCGTCCATGTGGAGAACCCGGTCACAATCGAGATGCTGAGGAGTAACGTTGCGTTGAATAGAATACGGTCCAGTGCCGCCTCGGTTGCCTTTTCAAACATCTTGATTTCGGCTTCCTGCATCGAACAACGGCCTGTTGGGCATCGCTCACTGGTCCGTCTCTTTTTTGGAGTGTGAACGGTGGAATGAAATGTCGTGGTGATACAGCCTGGGGAACGGTATCCTTCGGATCGACCCAATATGTCTCAGACAGCCGAGCAGGCCCCATGAGAGGCACCTGATATACGTCGGTTCCGGTGAATGTTTCGAATACTTCATCTGGAATACGAGCCAGTTGGTGTTTGAGTTGATAACTAGATGCTAACTTGCCTGGATTTGCATCAAGTTTTCTTAGTAGTAGCTCGATACCAGGGGGGTTGGCGACGTGTCTGGAGACTCCGAATTTGGCGTTGGCGAGGAGTGTCCAACACCCATTGATTACGAGACAGGTATATGCGCTGTAAAAGCAAGACCAGGTATAAGCAAAGTGGAGCAAAAACACTGCGCCGTATATGGTGGTGAGGGCGAGCCTTGGAAACCGATCGGGATTTGCATCGCTGGTCACAAAGCCATTGTATACAGCTGTATTGACAATTATGATGGCAACAAGCCACATGCTTACCCACTCCCAGATGGCCAAGCTAATGGCATTCCTCCCCCCCGTTGATTCAGTTGTTATCGGAACAAGTGGTTTCTTGCATGTTGGGACGTTTTGGGTGTGATCGCACTGATCATACCCTTGTGGCTTTCCCCGCCACAGTAAACTCGTGCTCCCCAGGTTGAGAAGTCTTCGTGTTTTCTCAAGTGTTCGGACTGGCGGCTTGTTGGGGCTTATATATCTTAACTGAGGTTCAGTGGGCTCCTCGTATAAAAAGGGATTCGAAACAGTTTGATTCCAGCTCTCCTCGAGTATCAACTGTAGGTTGGCTTCCAGGGCTTTCGCGGGCAGCCTGATAGCACTGTCGGCGGAACTCGTACGGCGGATGAGGAGGTAGTATGTAGAGGCTATCAACAGGATGGCAACAAGAGCGAGGGCGGTATCAACACCCTTGACAACCGGCATATAATGTGTCGTGTTTGCGACTTGGACGGTTGAGTTGGTGTTGACAACCTGGTCAGTCACGGCGCTCAAGTCCCAGTTCCAGAAAGGTGTTGGAAATCCCATCGCCAGTGTGGACCATGCGGTGAAAGAGAGAATTGTTCGAGCCATATTGATTCAATAACAGGAGTGCATATGAATCAATTCCATCGCGGCCAGACTTTCTCAAAGACGCTTGATATTGGGGTGTCGTTGTCGAGGAGGGGTCGAATACTCTCGACGCCTGGAATCTGCCGCTTTCAGCTGCATGGCGTCCGGTTCGGATGCACGAGAGCTTGCCCGCGTCCGTTGGTAGATGCCGCAACCAAATTGGGATGGTGGTGGTGTGGTCTTCCCCCTGAATGGACGATCCTTCACAGCTAGGAAACAGGGGTGACCCGGGGTGGAATCAATAAGCAAACTACCCCGCGACCCCTCTCTCCGAACGCGGTCCTGATCAGCGTCGATTCGAAGAAGAATCACACCAAAGACGGGGTTTCTGCAATCTCTCGCGCCGTAGCATCGTGACTGACGTTCCTCGGATAGACGATATAAGCACTGTAAAATGTCCCAAGATACTCAAGGGAAGTCAACGTTCAAGTCTACTCCGGCTGATCCGATAGTGGTGGACGACAAAGTATGTTGCCCTGAGCGTGCGCTGATTTCTGAGTTTTCATCGAGCCGACTGACATTGTTGTTTGCACAATATAGCTGGTGTATAGCGACGACGAATATGATCCCAGTGAGCCGCAGTGAGTGGAGAGATGGAGCGCCGTATAGATGGTGCAGCAGACAACTGACCGGACGTCATTGGCGACACGCTAGGTCGAGTTACACAACATCCCTCGCTTCGAGCGTCGTGGACTATCCCGTGGAACATGGTCGTCGGTACCATGCGTATAGGGCCGGCAGTGAGCTTGGCTCTGAATAGATATTGGTTACTCTGGCTGACATTTTCCTCAGCCTACGTTCGGCCAAATGACGAGGTGCGCAGACCGGGCGGTGATATGGTTGATGAGAGGATCTTGATGCTGATGAATGTGCACAGCCAGAAATGGACCGTCTTCGTCTTCTCCACGAGATCATGACCAAGGTCATCGGCGGACTTCAACGTGCCCCGATACAGCCGAAGAAACCGTTGCGGATCCTGGACATTGGCACCGGAACTGGCGAATGTGAGGATACTCCTGTCCATCCCTCCTTTTGAATCATCATGTGTCCATTTCCTAACTCATTCTTTCCACTCCGCTAGGGGCTATCGCGATCGGTGAGAAATTTCCCGAAGCGAGTGTGAGTAGTCGTGCCCTTTTTCGTGGTCGGCTGAATGTTGACTTGGCACCACCACAGGTGCTCGGAAACGATCTCAGCGCCAACATGCCTGCTTTCATCCCCGCCAACGTCAAATTCGAGGTGGACGACGTCGAGAGTCCGTGGACGCACAACGCCAAGTTCGACTATATCTTTTCGCGATACATGGCCGCGAGCATCATTGACTGGCCGAAGCTGGTAAACACGGTATACGAGTCAGTACCTCTCCTTGCTATGCGCTGAAACGATGACGACTCACCTCCCTCAAAAATAGGAACCTCAACTCCGGTGGATGGTGCGAATTCCAAGACTTCGACCTGACGTATTACTCCGACGATGGTTCGCTAAAACCCGACGATCCGCTCAAAGTTTGGCATCAAACGCTGATCGATGCTGCCGCCTCGCTCGGTCGCGATCCCAATCCCGGGTCGAAGCTGGAAGGATGGGTGAGGGATGCCGGGTTCGACAACATCGTGCACACCAAATATAAGATCCCCATTGGGCCGTGGGCGAAGGATCCGCTGCTGAAAGAGATTGGCGCGTACAATTTCCAGCAAGTGGATGGTGGGATGGAGGGGTTGTCGATGCGTTTGTACAGAAATGTGCTGAAGTGGACCGAGGAGGACATCCACGTGTTGCTGAAGAAGGCACGACAGAGCATGAGGAACCCGAACGTGCATGCCATGTTTGACTTGTGAGTATTTGGGTCCTTCCATTTGCGGGCTTTGCCAATGGAACATTCCGTGCTAACATGGTTGAATTAGTCACGTCGTTTATGCCCAAAAGAAGATTGCCGCATGAGTTGTTTTGGGTCATTGATACGTTCCGTGAAAGGGACGGCCGTCAGCTAAAGAGACTTGCTGTAAAGTCCAATGGGGCCTTGATGGGTTTCGAGACCGGAAACATATAATGTTCATTTAGAAGTCAACAACCGCCCTGTGAATTTCTCATCCTCTTCATTTCCAATCATTTATTGTTCCTCTTGAACTCCCGGAATTATCTACATATATTTACCTATTTACTTAATCTTTGGACTTAGACGTCCAGCTTCTGGGCGCGAGTTGCTTTGCAAGCCTGGCATGTTCAACTTGACATCTTGGCCATGTTTCACTCCTTCCATGCAGCCTCAAGACGCTAGATAGACGCTGGGTGACTTCAGCAACCAAATGAGAGAACCAACCAGAGGCTTTTACTGCTGTTCTTCCCATGATCCTGCCTCCCATGCTGACAATGACTCGGAAATAAAAGAATTCTCGATATATGGCCGTTGGTATATGGCCGTTGGTATATCATCAAGCCACATCTCGTTTGGTCGCCATTATGCAGTCTTGAGCTTTTTAAATAGGGTTATGAATTTGCGCAAAAACGAATCTTATGGCGTGCCACTGAACCTTATCTTTTCCATACTTTTCACATCTCGGCCCGAACTTTGCCAGAATCCTTTGACCCTTCATTCCTCCTTCACCACTCGTACTGGTCCTCAACCTCAAACGCTCTCGTTAATCTCTGCATCTTACCTTCACTCGAAATCATCCGGCTCTTCACATTTTCAACAATATGGTGACATATCGCGTGCAGAGGCACCTGCAATTGATGCCAACCGAGATTTTGGCGGAGATCTGCTCTTACCTTTGTCGACATTGTTTGAAGGAGCCCTTCATTGACCATGGGTCTAGTCGCGCCATCCTTTACGCCGATCTCGCAGTGTTATGCCGGTCCTCGAGGAGGTTGAGAAACGTGGCTCAGCCATTTCTTTTCCACAATATCGAGATCTTCAGCACACCGTGTTCGACCCTCTTTCTTCGGTCGCTTCACTACAAGAAGCCACACCTAGCAAGCGAGGCCAAACGTGTTCGTCTTGGCGGAGATCAGTTATTCTATCCCGAAATCCGCCGTGTCCTTTTAAAAAACAACAAACGTGCAATATCTCAAGCTTGAATTCGCCTTACCGAACTGGAACCTGTATTTCTGGGAGCCTCCTCCCAGAATCAGAATACCTCCTCCCTGAACCGTTTCCTTTCTCACCAAACTCCGAGCCTCGTTGAATCGTATTGGCTCTCTCGAGGGTAAGGAACTCTTCGCCATTGTATTCCACATGAGTATTGAAGTTCGTGATGGTTGAGCTCTTCACATTGGCCCATCGTGTGCCAAGGTAGGCATCGGTTGTCAGAATTGGGAGTCGTAGAACCTGGGAAGTCAAAGCGTTTCGGACCCGGATGCCAGTATTTCTCCCAGAGACATTCTGAAGCCGACATGCGTTTCGCGGATTTGTAGGGTCGCGGTTATGGGTTCGACGAAAATCCCCAACTATTTGTGCCAGTTTGCCATCCACAAGATGTTGAGCAGTTGTCCCCGGCTTCAAACGATCATGGCGTGGAATAGCCCATACCACCCTCCCGACCACTGTCCCGAGGTTGCAAAAATCGTCAACTTGAGTCTCTTCAAATCCTACATCCACCCCGATCGAGTCGATGGGGTGATCGGAGCACACACAAGCCTTCGACACTTCAGCATGCTTCCTTACCCCCTCAACAACAGTGGAACCAGTGTTAATTGGAACGGCGATGTCGATGACCATTCTGTTGGCAGCTCATTCACGAGAGGGCTGCGACTTGGCCGCTTCTGGGAGCGCTTCGCAAGCACCGTAGCCATTCTCTGCGAAGCTTGGCTCTCGATTACTCACTCTACCGTCCGTATTGGCTTGAAGGCTCGGCTGGTTGGGTATTCTTCCCCAGGAGCTATGCCGAGCCCTTACCGCCACAACCACTTCCGCCCGCAGCCGAGGTGATAAGCAGGACTTCCATGACGGGGTTCACCAATCTTGAATTTCTGTGTGTCTGGGACCTGATGTTCTTTTACAATTGGTACATTTGAGACAGAAATATATCGCTGTCGGATATCTTGCCTGCGTCGATCAAACGGCTGCACGTCTACAGTTTTGGCGCCCATATTAGGACGGATGGGGGAGACATTCGTAACAGCATTCAGGGTCAGGGGGATGGCCTAGTACGGTTGGGCCGTCTCAAGAGACGGGGGCTTTTCCCGAACCTCGTCGAGGTTGGCGTATATTTTGAAGAGGATGAAGACCCGAATATCCAATGGACGGTCAACCGCGTTAAGAGGGCGTTTAGGGGCACCGGGGTGAAGCTGCAGTAGAGTCCGGTCAGGGTGTGGGTGCAGAACGAGAATGGGATAATTGGCAAGTGATCCTCTTCAGGATAATTGCACGCGGAGAAATTGTTCGGTACTTAGGTTACGTTCGGTAGCTAGGTTACTAGGTACCCGGGATTCGGGTGGTATTAGCGGGCAAGAGAGCTTGGAGATCTCCTTTTTAACTTGGCATGGATACGTGCAGCTAATACAAGGTGGTATCCCTTTTTATTGGAGCGGCTGATACCCCATTTATCCCACCAAACATACGATCATATTTCGGAGCTCATATCCCAACGGTTTTGTTGTCGACATACAGGTGATATCCGATGAACCCAAATGAGCGGACATTGTGGATGTCCCCGTTCCAGTTCCCGGGTTAGATCAACAGCCATATTCGCGTTTGGACTCTCTACGAACATGCGTATAACCATGACTCGCCCCCTCTATTATGTTGCTTATCCAACGGTGCATCAATATCAGCCTGTAATAAAACGGCAATATCACCCCCAATTTCGCTTCGCCTCCAACTCACCGATCAAGACAAACGAGCCATCATGATGCCATTCCTGAGCCTCAACTGGCTCCTCATTTCATCATCAGTTTGTATTTCTCTCACACTCTTCACTCCTCCGGTATTAGCATATGCACTCCCTGAGGCCTGCACAGGCGTATGCGTCAACGCCCACGACCCATCCCTCATCCGCCGCCCCGACGGGACCTACTTCCGCTTTTCCACCGGCGGCAAGATAGCTGTGCACACCGCACCAACGATCACCGGGCCATGGACATACAAGGGCGCTGCGCTGCCACGCGGCTCATCCATCAACCTACCAGGGAATCAAGACCTCTGGGTAAGCTCGAGTCATCATCCAACCGAACCACCAACACCGGGTGACACTAACCAAACCAGGCCCCAGACATAACCCCCCACAACACCACCCACTACTCCCTCCTCTACTCAGTCAGCACCTTCGGCTCGCAAACCTCGGCCCTCGGGCTCGCCCTCTCCACGACCATAGACCCTGGCAGCTGGACCGACCTAGGCCCAGTCATCACCTCCTCCCCAGGGAAAACGCCCTACAACGCCATCGACGGCAACCTTTTCAAGCTCTCATCTGCCAGTGGTAACACCTACCTCCTATCCCTCGGCAGCTTCTGGTCCGGTCTATACCAAACACAAATATCTCTCCCCTCCACCTCCGGCACCACCATAACCCCAACACAAATCTCTTACAACCCCGCAGACAAGGCACAAGAAGCACCATACGTGTTCTACCACCAAAACTGGTACTACCTCTTCTACTCCAAAGGAACCTGTTGCGGATATGATCGGACGAGACCGGCCAAAGATAAGGAATACAAAATCATGGTGTGTAGGTCTACTGTGCCGAATGGCGGGTTTGTTGATAAAACCGGAAGATCGTGTACAAACGGTGGCGGGAGCGTAGTGCTGGAGAGTCACGGGTGGGTGTATGGGCCCGGTGGACAGGGGGTGTACTATGATGAGGCTTTGAAGGCGGTGATGTTGTATTATCATTATGTTGATACGAGGGTTGGGTATGCAGATGGGATGAAGAGGTTTGGGTGGAATAAGGTAAACTTCTCTGGGGGTTGGCCTGTTGTTTGAGTTGTCAATAGTTGCTTGGTTGTTGGTTGTTGTTAGGGGGAGAGATTGGGCTTTGAGAGAATGGAAATGGTATTGTTACTATGGGAATACAATTAGGGGTATCCGACTCTTCAATACAACCTTGAACAAAATCTTATCAAAACAAACAAAAGCACGAACGGTCCCTTTCGTCCCAACGTTCCACAAATAGACACAACCCGACACCCATCTACGCCTTTGTGTAAGCACCAGTGTGGTAGCCCTGCACAGGCGAAACATACGCCGGCTGTCCAGGGTACTGAGTAGAAGTAGAGACAACCTGGATGATAGTCTCATGCCTCCTCCGGTTCCGCACGCTAGTCTCGTAGCATGCAATCACAAACGTGACAATATGGAGGATGCTACCACACACCCCGTTAGCAAAGAACACAACATCACCCACTCAAACAACTTACACAAGCGTCGCCCCAAGCCCAACAAGCGCCTGCCCCTTCGCAACAAGCCCATCCATCGTATCCGAAACCGAGTTATCACTCCACTCATACGGATCCCGATTATAATTCGCCAACCCATCCAACGTCCCCGAAGCAATCGCCGTCGCGATGCCCAGAAACCACAGTGCAACCGTCGAGCCGATAAACGTCAACCAAAGCAGCAGGTCAACGGCCACGCAAGCTCCAGGATGGATACCCCTGTGCCCTCCCCGTGCGAGAATACAAATTCCCTCCGAGAGGGCCCAAACCGCGCTGACGATGGTCGGGGGAGCAGCGCAGATGAGGGTGCCGAGGGCCCAAAAGCCCGCAGACATGACTGAGCCGACGAGACCGATCATGGCGATGGAGAGGGTGAATTGGATGATGCGGAGGGAGAGTTTGGTGGACCACATCCCTAGGGGGGAGGTGTGTGGTGGTGCGGGTTTGGAGGGGTCCATTATTGTGAAGGGGTTGTTGAGTTGCTAAAAGAGAGTGTTATGATAAAGGTGAGGAGAGAGTGAATATTCTGTAGTCCAGTAGACTTTGTACTAACAACAAATGTTTGATGGCCAATTCACATATCTCAACTCGAAAAGACAACGAAGTCATCCCCTCTTTATCATCCCAACCCTCACCTCCAAAGGTCCCCCTATCATCCACATCCCCATCTCCGAAGAATCCCCCACAACAGCCCACAGGCCACAATTCAGGTCTGAAACCGGACCTGCATTACCGTGCAGAAAGGCTGAGCTAGAAATAACGTCAAAAAATAGGGGCAACCCCTGACGGTGGAGATGAGAGGGAGTGCGGCTGAACGGGAGTTCCCGCGAGATAGGCGCGCTTTGCCCAATATTGACAGCCACTTGGCGCCTCGGCGGTTATGACGTCCAACGGGCCGCTTGGAGCGGCCCGGGGTTGGATGCTAACTTGGACAACAATAGTTTGTGATGGGAAGATCATCGATGTTCGGTCCAGATACCATTTATGAACTAAAAGTAAGAAAACGAGAACAGGCCCTTTGCTGTCAGGAAATCGACATACATCGCAAGTGGACTGCAGGTATGTATCAATCAATCCACTCCTACCGCCACCCAACCAAAGGCAACAGAGGTTCAAGGCACACGTCTGCCCCATTTCCGATCAACGGCTTCCAAAATAACACTCCATCTCTTCCAACTCAGTCTATCACTCCTCCACTTCCCGCACTGACTCCGCCCTCTTCAAGCAGAAATACCCCCTACCAAGACTCTCCCCATCCTGGTCGGCCTGGCCTCTCTCGACCCAGCCGCCAGAATACGAGCCCCTTGCCAATGCAGCCTTAATAATCTTGGCCTCGGCCACGACCCATCTTGTAGGCGGCTCTTGGTTCTTTCTCTCCCCGGCCTGACGAACCTGCCCCGTGCTATCCGTCAACTTGGCAATGAAATTATGCCATGGTGTCGGAGCGTGGAGGGTCCCATTCGGTGGATTGGGCTCTTCGTTCTTGGTGTTCTCCTGTCCTTTGATGTTCTCGGTTGCGGGGGTGGCTCCCTCGTATAACAGTTCTGGGCAAGGCCAGACTTGGATATCTCGTCTCTTCGGTCCGCTGCCACCTTGTCGTCCCCCACGTGCGAACAAGCTGATCCCAAACTTGAACATCTGGCCGCTGTTTTCGTCTCCATGAATAGATAGTCGTATGTGGAAGGGGAAGAGGAGCTCGATGAGGTTCGAGTAGGCTTCGTTGCGGATCACCATCTCGAAGGCGGTCTTGGATGCTAGTTTGTTGAGGTGGTTCCGGGATGTTGGGTCCTTGCCTGTGCTGGCCGTGTTTGTGGTAGTCTTGCTGGCATGGTATGCTAGATTCCCGGCCATGAAACGGGTATAGGAGCGGTGGAGATTGAGTGTGCTTTTGGAGTTGGTGTTTGACGCCTCGGCCGATTCCGATTCGGATTTGATACGATAGCGGAGGATGGCGGATAGGGGTTAGCAAGTTGAGAAGAGCATTTAGCGAGATAGACTCGCCGAGTCGGTGGTGGAGGAGGTGGCTTGGGTATTTGGGCTCGTTACGGCCGAGAGGTCAAGCGTCGGGAAGGAGGAGGCGTCGTGGTGCTTGAATAGGTCGATAAGGGATTTGAAACCGATCCGATCGGGGTTTGACCCGGGTTTAATACTACGGGTGCTTCTCTCGCCGATTCGGTCGCTCATGGATTTCAACTCGGCGTTGTATCGATTGAGCGTTTCGTCGTTGACCCCCACTGGTTCATTGGGGTGTTAGTACTCTGGGACGGTTTGCAGTGGATAATAATACTTGCATTACTTACCACAATCACTAAAGACATGACCATCACTTATAATCCAGATCTTTGCTCCGGGCTCGTAAATGCGTTCAATGGCCTCGACAAATGAATGGAGGTGCTCTAGGGCCAGCTGCTCGCCCATGTCGGGCCCTCCGCCCACCACCTTGTCTGGGTTGGGTGATTTGTAGGGAAAGGCTGGGAGACAGAACTCGACCATCGCTCCTCGTTCCACTGAGTTCTGGACGCATTTGGTGAAGTATGCTCGGCCATCTCTGGCCCATTTGTCGTAGGAGCCAACGTCATACCTGAGCTGGTCTTCGAAGAGGGTGACGATTGCGTTTGCTACGGACCCCCCGTCCACTGTCCACTTTCGCAGTGGCGAGGCAAAGATCGCGATGTTATCGAGAAGAAGGGATGCAACGAATTCGTCCAGGACCAGGTCGGCGTCGTCTG
>Ga0247781_1000486_pt1 | contig 12297 bp, 10 predicted proteins | sample UWRJL184509B5_FD_179922 | JGI IMG/M metagenome (GOLD analysis project Ga0247781, IMG submission 179922) | Plant litter microbial communities from Arlington Agricultural Research Station in Wisconsin, United States - UWRJ-L184-509B-5 | ecosystem: Environmental > Terrestrial > Plant litter >...
CAGCCACTGAAACTGAAACCCTAGGCGCCGCCTCTGTCGGTCCCGCTCTATGAGGTACTGGCACCGCTCGAGCGTGGAAGGGAGCGGTGAGCAAACACTCCACGTCCCGCCGCCAGTCGAGATGGGAATGCGATCGAGCCGATACGTGTCTCCCGTGCCTGGATTGAGCACCCCGAAGGTTGCGATTGTCTGCGTCTGGGACTGCGAGCTGTTGGTGGCCACTTCTACAGTATCGATTTGGTATTCTGTGAGAACGAAGCCGGTGATGTTGGAGAAGGTAGTGGCGGAGCAGCTACGACTTTGTAGTGCCATGACGGAGAGGTCTTGTATTTGGTGGTTCTGCAGCGCTGGGGATGCTGCCGCTTGTGAGGCGAACAGCAGGCCCGTGAGGAAGAATGTGAGGAGAACCATCGTGACTATGCGCGGAATTGGGATCCCAGCGAAGGAGGTGATGATGAAGAGGAGACAGAAAACCTTTTCCCCGAGATTTATTAGAGTATGCGGAGAAGAAAACACGGCATTCTTTATCTCAACCCGCGGAATATTGTCCGGAATGTACCGGTAGAGACTACGTGGGCGCAATTTACACCGGATCAATTGTGACTTGGTGTATTTGGGAGCGCAGCCATGTCGTACGGTTAGCCTAATCCTGCAGAATACTTAGGGGAAACCGGGAACCAACAACCGATAACAGGCGGGAAATAACCGGAGTGGATATCGGGCGGCAGCTCAAGGGCTAGCTAGGTAGCCGACCGGCCACAGATAAGTAGAGCATCTTGCTCAAGCCAAGGACTTGGATTGTCGCAAACCCCAAGAATTGTAATTTCAATGAAGCGTGGTGGTTAACTCATCTTTGAGAGTAGGCATAACGGACTCGTCTCGACGCTAACGTTCTGGCGCCATGCAACGTTAGAGAGGCTTCAACTCCGGTTAAGAGTTGAATGATCTTTAATAACCCTATCCACCTAATCGAAGAACCGGGTACAGTTGAATTCGTATGCGGTGGATCTGAAAATCTCCATCTCCTCGTGATGCTAGCTCTTAGGGCGACCTCTTCTTCGTTCATGCTTCGGCGGCCGACCTTTTTTCTTCTATCCTCGAGGTCTGTAACGAGTTTTAGAACTTTTTGAGCCTCCTTTCCTTGTATACCTCGTAAGTGAGTCTGTAAATGAGGCTCTGATCTGGAGGTTTGGAGTGGCAAGGCGCCTGAGGGATCTCTGCCTCGGAACTGCTACGTCAGGGAAGCACTGTAATCCGTTTCACCATTACGTGGACTAGCACTAAAGAACCATCAAGATATTTCAGCTTAGTAATCTGAGACGAATCTAGGCAGGCTGCACTGGCTGTATTTTATTATGTCTGGAGAGCTTCTGGATTGCTTGACTACTGAACTGGTAAACAAACATATAACAAACAAAACAACGTTTACAGAACAAGTGGTGGTCGGCTTGCAAAGCCGACCTACTTAACAGACTTATTTCGATCGGAGGGAGTATCCAAACAAAAATCTAAAACATACACTTAATGGAACAAAATCAAATACCAAATGATCTCGTTAGGTGGCGAATCGCCTCTTGTACCCCCTGTCTTTATAAAAAGTGGGCGGAAACAGGGGTGGGCGAAAACCCAGTCCCTCGACTTAAGCGCCAACCGATTATGTTAACTTATGTATTTGTTATTGTGTAAAATCAGTGGCTGGGCTTATTAGCAACATCAACAACCCTTTTGCTGTCCTTTGAACACGGATACTCAGATGTGCAGTTTCGTGTCCGCGACCTGGGGTTAATCCGGTGGCTCTGATTTGTTGTAACTCAGTGGCCGTACCTGTAACCTTGGTTATTATAATACTAAAATGCCTATAAGACCCGATGGGTATAACCCCTAGTACTTATTTTTGAATTCCCATAATTCAAATGTATATAAATGCCGGGTACAGCATGTTGTAACTGTAACGGGCTAAGGCCCGATCAGAGGGCCTTGGTAATCCTCGACCTTATGACGGAGCAGGTCCGCCGCTAGTCCGGACCCGGGCCCGGCCCCCGGCCGGCCTAGCCCCTGAATGCCCCTGAATGCCCGGAACCCACCAAGTAGCCAGGGCAACCGCACGGGCTACGAGAAAGCCCAGATCAGACACGCGCGGCGCGTCTAGCCCCGTCTCCTTCCCCCTTTCTCCTCCAGATTCGAAGTACTTATAGAGTGGAAATAATAAGTTGTGAATATACGTCCTAGGCCCTTACAGTGACGATACGATGTAAAGTATTGGAGGAAAAGAAAAGACAAAAACCTAACAATACATTAATTCCAACTGCCTACATAATATAACCTTGCGGCTAGTTCCAGTGCAAGATATTATTCTCCACCAGGGTGATATGGAGCAGGTGGGGTGCGTGTTAGGGAAGGCGGAGTGCGTATTAAGGTAGGTGGAAGGCGCGTTATTAGGGTAGGTGGAAGGGTAAGTGGAATGCGCGTTAGGGGAGGTGTAATGTGCGTTGGGAAAGGTGAAGCGCGTGATGGGCGTATTGGGGTGGTTGATTGGGGAAATGGAGTGCCTGATACGCCGTCTGGATTGTCATCAGGGGTACACTGCCTTAATGTAACTAGAATAGTTTAGTAGGGGAATTTACCATGTGTTTTGCAAAACTTACCCTCACAGTGGTGGCTAGTGAATTTGCTGCTAACATAGCAATCCCATTGTGCAATATAGTCCCAGGCCCTAACCGGTATTACGAACAGTTAGTGGAGTTTCCCCTCTGAATGTTGTATAGTTGATGCACGTACGGCTCATCAGGTCGACCGGGCATCTGACACGTTACAGGGAGGCTAGTGCCCGGTGGAACCGTGCGGACGACGCGCCTTGCTAGGGGGTACATCATACAATCGACATCCTTGTTCCCTGTAATTGTGCATCTCCCCTGGCGGCTCTCGAGCGTGCCCTTTATCTGAGGAATCTCTGCAAACGCAGAGCGGCGAGAGGATTCGGTGCCCCAAGCAAGGAGAGGGAGAAGGTATAAAATCGTGGGCAGTGCCGGTTTCATGATGGACAAGTGCTGACGCAGGGAGTCCTTGGAGGGAGTTTGAATCTGGCTCAGAAGTAGATGTACCTATGTATTAAAGGCTGAAGACATTTTAGAACTTAGGAAAGCAAAGGAGGGTTCTTAGCTATGTAAATATATATACCCTTGATTGCCAAACCCGTGGAGTGTGCCATGGGTGCTGGTGGCGTCGCAAAACACTCAACCAGAACGGAATCGTGAACCAAGTGATACTTTGATATTGTCAACCCAATTGGCCCAGATTGTAGCTTAGAATCGGATTAGCCTAGCTCACGGAACTTCCCGAGAACCTGGGCATGAATAAAGCCTGACGTATATTCCCGGGTCTAGAAGAGTCGGAGCAACCCTGGCTGGATGTGCTCAGGCGGGGTATTGTATATTTCCGGGTCTAGAAGAGGCGGGGCAACCGTCCGTGGCTGAATGTTCTCAAGTGAGATGTTCCGGGAATCGACTCAGATTTGCACGATTAATAGATATCCAGTGCGTCGTTCCCCCGACCACCCCCTCTTCTGTGTGTGTACCGTACCGGTTCGCATTTGAACTAACGGTATCGTCCATGTTTTGGGACTACTTGGAGCTAAAGTTCGGTGGCCTAAAGTTAGCCTCCTTTTCACCACCTGCTCTAAGTAGTTGATAGGCCAAGACCTGGGCCCAAGTGAAGCGACTGGATATATGTGTTACTCTCACCAGCTGCCTAACTGGCTGTATACTGGAGGCCGGATCTGGGCTCGGATTAAGCAGCCGGGTAAATTCAGTCCTCTAAGACAACTCACCGCCTACCTAATTCGTAGGATGGCTTACCGCTTTCAGGCTTACCGCCTACCTAATTAAAGTGTGGTAGTCAAGGTGAAATCTCTGGCTTATCGCCTGCCTGACCGCCCAATGCCCACCTTAATTCGGCCATATAATCGCCGTCCGGACTTGCACAATTTTAGACTTTAAGTTTACATTCCATTCATTCATATTTCTGATACCGTCGGCTTTGTCTCCCCCGTAGCCTAGCCCTGCTCGAATTTCAGCCCGTTGAGCAGATCGTGAGGCCCTAGGTATTACAAAATGTAACGCAGGGCTACGTCAGGGTAACGAGGATAAGGGGATGCACTGCAAGATGGTGGCTCGTACGATAAGGGGCTAAGTAAGTGATCAATTGAAACCTGCCTTTCTCGCTCTCTAGCGTAACCAGAGAGCTGCGATCTCCTAATTGAGCGGGAGTACCAAGGCGCACAGCCTCTGAAGTTTATGGTGGAGTGTATAGGCGCGAGAAGCTTTTGTTGCAGATGCAATGGCTGGTTTTGACAATTGCAGTGCAGTCCAGCCGTTGGTGCTGCTTGCCGAAGAGAGGAGGACCAACTAAGTAATACGTAGAAATAGTTCAACTTCTGATCGCGGATAGCCACCACCACTTTTCGCGCCTTTTTAATTAAAAAAAATTGGACGGATTAGTAGACGAAGCTGCCCAGATGTAACACCCAAGGAATTACTGCACTGTAGCCCAGGGGCTCAGAGGAGGTCAACGAGGATCCACTGTTAAGAAAGAGCCGCAAATGCCGTCAACTCATCAATTGGGCCCGAATTTGTTCAAGAGAGCCGCCAATGCCATCCTCAAGCTTGAGCAAGTCTCGCCGAGCAAGAAGATACCCCTAGGGTCGGCCCCAACTAGGTCTCTAGGTTGAAGGGCTGGGGCTACATTAAAATGAAGCAGTCTCATATTTCAAAAGACCAGCAAGACGCTGAGGACCTTGAGCAAGCCGCTCTGTACTTTGCTAGCCTTGGGAAGGTTATTGCAAATGAGGGAATCCTACCCCCCCTCGCTTGGAAGCCCAGGGACGCAAATCACCGCCATTAGAAGTCCCGGCAACTCTACGGCAGATCCACAAGAAGGCAGGTGTTGTCATGACTGCCCTAGAAGAAATAAACGAAATTGGGACCCCTTTTGCCAACCACGAGGCCCAATTCATTGATGGATCTATTGCTATGGCTGCAGAAGTCGTCGCTCTCAAACGGGAGCTCTCTAACTGTAAAAACGCTATTTCTGCCCACACAAAAAAGCGTACTACAAAGAACTACCCCCTCCAGGCTGGGGGAGTGCTTACTGTAGCCGAAGCTCGTCAAATGGTGGTCCAGAGGCAAGAAGATGAAGTGGCTAAGGCAAGGCGGCTTGTAGAGGCGGCCGACAACAAGGTCCGGATTTTTTACAAAAACCAATTCTCTGAGGCCGCAAAAGTGGCACGGAAATAGAGATTGGAAGGTAGACTAAAGACTTGCCCCCTTGATTCCTCCCCGTCCATCCCTCTCGTACCCCCAACAGCACCCTCTTCCTGATTCTGAGTCCAAAACACAAACTTAAATAGTGAGCAATTATAACATTACAAATAAAACATGGGAATAGATACTCACTTCCATCGGTATTGACCCACGAAGCAGTGACTGCTCCCGTATCGAGATCGACATTCCACACAGCAGTCTCGACCGCTTTGCGGTGGCCTCATTGGACGTCAACAGGGGGTCCAGTAGTCGGCGTCGGGGGCGACGTATCCGAGGACGGTGTCGCCGGCCTTGACCAGCAGCGGTTCTGTTCATTTTGCGTCTAAAAAACTGGTTGCGCATGGGTTGTGAACTTGTGTCCCGAAAATTCCAAGGCGTATGTGCTGAAATCTTTTGAGGGTTGGGGTTATGTATGGTCATAACAAGTATTAGGCAGCTGTAGTTTCGAAAGAAGTAGGATACAGGATGCCCAAAGCTGGATAGTAAATACCGTACTTTTTTCGCGTCCCAACGGGAGACAGTAGTAATTGGAGAAAATTTTCGGAAAGGAAATATAACTTCTTGTTGCATCCAACATAGTCTTTGGTAGGGCGTTGGGCTCTACCAGACTCGTCAATCGTTGGCAGGCACGTTGATGTTTCTGATTGCTAGTTTTGTTTGTCTAGTTTAGATTGTAATTTGAATAGTCTAATTGGCAGGATTTGCACACAAGAAAGAACTTGTCGAGAATAAAAGTGTCTCTGGCTAACCCCAGGAAACATAAATGCTATCAACAATGGGAACTAGTCGTTATATACTAAGGTACCAGGTACTCATCACGCATCATACGTATAGCAAAGGCCAGGAGACGTGATATCCATGACCTCCCGGATCTTGACAAACCTCCTGTCCGTGCCCAACAGCTCGATAAAGTCCATCTGATAGTTGAGCGTGACGTTGTTGTACGGGATATCGCCGAAGAAGTTCCACGGGTAGGCAAATTGCACGTCCGGCCCGGCAATGTCCTTCTTTCGCGCCGGCCAGTCAGCCCGCTGCCACTTGTTCCACAGCCGGTCCATGTTGGCGTGGTGCAGGTAGAAGAGCGGGTCTCCCGGCGAGCTGTACGGGTTCCCAATGTCGCCCGTGTCGCCGCCTACGCCCGCGTGGCCCCCGCCATGGTACGACATGTCCCAGACACTGATGCCGTCACCCTGCGCGCGAATGTCGAAGATGGCAAAGTTGGGCGCCGCGAGGACCCAGTCGATCAGGCTGGAGTTGAGCGTCCAGGTTGCTAGGTAGGGCGAGAAGTCGCGGATCAGGCAACGTGGATTGTAGGCGATCGAATTACCTAAGCAGTGATGTTAGCGAGAAACCTTCATGTCACAGGCCGGGATATATTAGAGGAATCAAAGAGACAAAAAGTTACCTGGTCCCATATTGACCGTCACGTTAGCAAAGGGGCCGTTTGGCACGCAGCCGCCCCCAGTTTTGCCGGGGACTTTTTCGGCACCCAAATTGGTGTTGGGCATGTTGGTGGTGTTGACGTACGGACCGTTTCCGCCGAAACCAGTGGCTGGGTCGAAAACAGGAGAGGCAGGGAAGGCTTGCTCCGTGTCGGCGTCCAGAGTCCAGTCCCAGTAGCTATACGGGTTGGTAATGTGAATGTCAACATGCTTTCTCACACCCGTGATTTGGCTGCACTGTGGTTTGCAAAGGGCTTATCCAGTACTAGAGGTACTCACGGCTGCGCACCCGTGTACCCACAAAGCGTCCTCAGGTCCGACTCGTAGCTTTGCAGCATCAGCCGGTGCCAGGGGTGGAAAGGCCCCTAGAGAAGGTACTTTGGTCAGAGTCTCGAGGGTCGCAAAATGAAATAAAAATGATTTGGTTTGGGCTGCTCACGCTAAAGTGGTAGAGGTCGGTGATGTTGATGTGGGTGCCAACGTAATCATCATAGCGAGATCTCACGCCGGGATACAGATGCTGGGTCCGTCCAGGTTGCGACTGGAGACACCGGACGGCGGCGATATACGCCGACTTCTGTGCATTGGACAGTGTTCTCCTACATGGACAAGTATCTGGCTGTCAACACGTGTAGAGGTACATGAACCGAAGAATCCAGCCTTAATCACGTACCATTCTTTCCGAACGAGAAGATGATTGCCACAACCTGCGCAGCAGGCGAGAAACAAGGCCAATCCAACTATCGAGTGCAGCAACATCATATGGGTGGTGAACGAGCTCTGGGTAGGTATTCTGGGTAGATATGCCGTATTTCATGCCTCCCTCTCACCTTCGCTTCGGCATCTTGCGGGACCTGCACCCCTTTATGGCCTCCCTGTTTATTGCCCACAATCCCGGATCCCCGCCCTCGGGTTGTGGGGTAAAGCTCAGAACCGGGTATCATACGTTTGGTTCGCCAATGGCATGTTCAGCAAGTCGCCATTGGCCAAGTCAGGTGATGAAAATAATAAAAAACGGCAGGGGTTTGCACCAAATCCCTACCCAAATTCGTGCAGTTTATTATTTTCACCACCTGCAAGTTGCCCCAACAGGTGGTGCAAATAAAAGATGGCCTGTATTTGCAGCAAATCCCCGCCAAGGATGGGCCATCGTTTATTCGCGCCGCCTGCCGGAACAACGGGGATTGGCAGGGCGAAGTTTCACCAGGACAATTCAAAAGCATGGAACGCGGGAAATTGCCAAGCGCCGGGGACATGGGTTAGTTCCGGAAAGTAAATATCATTGCAACCTCGGTCTAGTATGAAGTCATGGTAATTCCCAATTTCCCAATCTCTATCTTCAGGTGTGCCGGGTACAAGACTCAACGAATGGCCTAGGTGAGCTGGTTGGGTGTGGGGTTCTGTGGCGCAGCATGCAAATAGTACGTATGCAAGGTACCAGGACTTCCTTGAAATAGACGACCCCTCATCCCGAAAAAGGCAATTCTAGTCGTCTGATAAGTGTGGCTTTCCACCTTCGCATGCACCTCCGTTCGGGGATGAACCCCATGGCTTGGATGCCCCGAGCGGGGGGAACGCGTCGTCGGACCACTGTTGCACTGAAGTATCGCTCTGTGGGCTCCCCTCCTTGCGACGTGAATGATGTTTCCGATAGAGGCGCATGAAGAGGACGCCAATTCGCGGGATACAGGCCAAGATGACGCAAACGGATGCTTCGACGTGGCCCCAGAGACTGACGTCGACTAGATCATCTAAATTGGAAGATGCCTGAAATTAGCCACGAGTTGTTGAGCGGAGAGATGCAGCAGGGCAAGGCTTCGCTTACACGTCGGATTTCTTGTCTGCTTGAACGAGGACATGGTCAAGATCCTCGGAACGGAGACGATGGTAACGCTGATAACTTGAATGTTAGCTTTGCCTCATAGGGCTGATTGCACATGGTACTACTGGTAGGGAGATGCCCCGACATACAAACTTCCTACTGTAAACATCAAGCAGACCACAACTTTCTTCCTCCGGGGAAGCGAGAGCTTGATCAGTTCCGGCAATGGCAAGGCCATCAGCCAGAGGTCGACGGCAAAGTTGAAACAAGCAGACGTCCAGGCATAGGGGTTAATATCGATGCAAGATCCGACCGGCCCGGGATCGTCAAAGCTGCTCCAAAGGAAGCTTATCGGAGTACATTGGAAGGTGATGGTCATTGTGAACGAGATTCCCGAGGCCACGACGATGGCTATGGTGATGTAAATCGCTGTTCGAAGTCCGGGGAAGCAAACGAAAGGGAAGAAGCGCAGGTAGAAACCCAGGATCGATAGCTTGGTGAGCATGTTGATGAGAGTGTAGTAAAGCTCCAAGTTATAGATTAGCTATAGCAGGCAGTATGTTAGTCTTTTTTATTTATTTTTACAAACCAACAGTCCAGGGGCAAAGAAGCTTACAATCATGATGTGTTTGATCTCGCGTGTGGTGAGAGTCCAGATGTCCCTCCCGTAGTTATTATTATGAACTGCGAGCACGAGTAAGTTTCTGCTCGGGCAGAACGACGGGAAGTACACGTGGAATACGGACTGAGTATGGTGCACACCATCATGCCAATGATGAATATCTAGGTAGGTAGACTCGATTAGGACCATGCGTGACGGAAAGCCCGGGGAGCCAGCGGGCCATCGGGACGGGTTGCTCACAAAGTTCAAGATCATGTACCAATCATCGGCGACTTGTATCCATTTCTTCTGGGATGCCGTCGAGGGGCTGAGTAGTCGCAGGATTATAGAAACGAGCGCAAGCGAGCAGAGGACGGTGGTGGTGACGTATAAGACGGTGCCCTTGTTCCGCATGGGGATGTTGCACGCCGTCGCGGTTCCGTTGATAGTACCTGTGGGAGAGAGGGAGAGAGAGAGTTGTTGTCAGCGCCGAGCGAGCATAAGGTGGTCAAAAGACTGAATACTCACCAAGCACGTCTCCAATGTGACAATTCTGCGCTGCGCAGCCATTCATGACCGGCGAGTCCAAAACGACCCCGCAGGCGCAATCCGTGTCGGTGGGCAAACATGTCGAATTCAGCAGAGTCTGGTTCAAGCATGGTATCTGGATAGACAGTGATGATGTCAGTGTTTGTTGACGGTGCATTCAAGTTGATGCTCTGGAGTCTAGAGAAGAAAGATGGTGTTTATACTGACTGCGCAGGAGGGTATTTGTTGCGATATCGAGGCCCACGCATCCTGTTGTTTAGAGGCAATGACGCTTGTAGTAACGGCTAGGATGAAGAATGCTACCTCACAGTGCTTCATGCTGGGCAACTGCCGTAACTGTCAGACTGCAGCGGTAAGTCCTGTCAGTGGAACCTTTGGTTAGTTTGTGGGGGATCGTTTTGCTTTTGGCGTCTTATCAAGCCATCACTCATCTGGTGCCTGCCAATCTCGAAACAATAACCCATGGCAACATGAATTGGCCCGCTTGGACCTGCCAATTTCTAGTGGATTGCAAAGTTCCCGTGCTGTGACAATATGTGCACCTCAGCCGCTCAAGAGTGCCCAGGTTCTTGGGCTTATTCGCCGACCCTCTGCAGACCGGAGGCAGGGGGATCTGGGCCAGAGTCTGGGAACCGGGTCGATGAGCACGGCCTAGCCCCTTTGAGAAGGAAACAAAGCACTTATCCCAGTTGACCGGTTGTTGACCCATCCCGATTGCGTCCGTGCGACGGCACAAGCCATGCAGTGTGCGGATTTAACGTCTTAGCACAGGATCCGGCAAAAGCTAAGACTCGACAAGCAATCAAGGTTACTTCACTACCAGTGTGCGATTACACCTCTGCCGGGGTTTGTTTTCCAAAAAGCAGGGGGCCGAGCAAGGGTGAATTTTGCTAGCAAAACGCTCAAGACAGCCACAGACGTACGGGGTACTGGTTAGGAAGTCGCTTTTCTAGTAGTTTCTATGCCGAGTTACCTTCTGGCTGTTACCTTGGTTTTTTTTTGGAAAACAAGCCCCGGCAGAGGTGTAAGTCTCATTTCGAGTTTCAAGCGGCAGGTACAGAAAGGGCAATGGGGCTTGGCCCAAATCCGACATGTTTTGGTGGCCCAGCAGGTGTTGTTTGAGGGAAAGACGTAAAGTCTTTTGTAGGGAAAGCTCAAAAGAGCGCAGGCTGGGATAATGTTATCTCAACTATCTGTTTTGCTCAGCTACCAAAACTGAAAATCGATGTTGACTGTGGTGCTGTAAAGCAATATGTAGCTTTGATTTACGCTGACAACGGAGGAAACACGCAGTTATTGAGCCGTAAGAATGGAGCGGTGACGAGGGGGGCCTCTTATGCGGAGGGTTCTGGGTCGGTTTGAAGGCTTCAAAAGGAACTTAAAATGCAATTCTATTGTGGGGTAATTCCAGCTTTAAACTAATGAGCCATTTTCTCCCGCGGATACTCCAAGTAAGAATGCCACTCGGGCGATAGCTCACCCAGAATTAGGCCCAGCAGATACCTCCCCGCATCACCAACCTGCCACATCCCCCTCGCGTGGTAGAGCAAGAGAGCATAATACCCAAGCAGCACCAGGGCCTCGGGCCGCTTCGCCGCCAACAATCCCGTTAGCTCAGGCGACGCCATCATGGTCCACAGGAAGACCATCTGAAAGCGATACGCGTCCTCCTTTTCCTCCTCCTCGACAGCATCGCACCCAACCTGCAGCCGTCTAGCGGCAACCCGGCATGCCTCTCTCTCCGCGTCGGTCAGGCCGGCCGCACGGTCCACGACTTCCCTAACACCCTGGCAATGGGTCCCTTTCCCCTCACGCATCGTGAACATGGCATGCGCGGCGATCGTCGGTGCCGCCTCGGGGATCGCCATCAGCAGCGGCCAGGCCGCCATGGAGACGACCATGACTCCGCGCGTCGTCTCGATGGCCTGGAGGTAGCGCGCTAGAAACCCGTCGAGCCCCTCGCCATCCTCTCTCTGCGTTAGCGCGTCCGCCAGGAGGTGGTGGGCCAGCACCGAGGAAAAGAGCACGACGGCCGTGCAGTTGGAATGGTCTACGGCGCCCTTCTTGGCGAGCGCTGCGGCGTTGAACAGAGAGAGCGCCCGTGTCTGCAGGGTTGTGGCCAGGTAGAGGTAGTTGGCTGACTTGGCAGGATGAAGTGCCGCGAGGTGGCGCGCGGAGAGGGCGAGGAGTTGATGGAGAGCGTAGGGTGCATTGAGACCGATGGAGAGCGCGTAGGAGACGCCGCGTGAGTGGTCCCCTACGTCGAACGAGAGGGTGAACATGTCTTTGTTGCACATCATGTGGGCGATCAATTCAATGTGGTGGAGGTTTACGGGGGCGTCAAGGCCCGGTGTGGTAGCGGGAGGAGGTGAGAGGGCGGGCGCTGCTGGACCAGAGCTGTCAGTCTCGGAGACTGGGTTGGTGCTGCTGCCGGGGCCGCGGTTGGCCGAGACCGAAAAGCTGCATTCTCGGTTCGAGTTTGCACAGAGGCGGCAGATGGGACGGGCTTCGTCGCACTATCACGAGGGACCCCAAAGTTAGTGAAGTGCGTAACGTGTGCCATTG
>Ga0247781_1000487_pt1 | contig 12292 bp, 6 predicted proteins | sample UWRJL184509B5_FD_179922 | JGI IMG/M metagenome (GOLD analysis project Ga0247781, IMG submission 179922) | Plant litter microbial communities from Arlington Agricultural Research Station in Wisconsin, United States - UWRJ-L184-509B-5 | ecosystem: Environmental > Terrestrial > Plant litter >...
ACTGAATCAGATAGTTGCCATACTGGTCGCTAGCAATGTCGATCAAGGGGATCCGGGGACGATCGACTCTGCCCTCACAGACACGGTCAAGGTAACGGCCGAGGAAGTCGGGGCCTCCAATTTTAAGGCACTTCTCAACCACCTTGGAGGCGAACTGGTCCATACTGTACTCGGCAGCATAGCGGATAACGTGGTCGACGGCACGGCTCCGGTCGGCGGGAGCACCATGCTCGCAGATATGCTGAATGCACCAATTGCCAAACTGTCCATGAGCAACGATATCGATGTTTGCCAAAACTTCCTCAATGCAAGGGCGCTTGTCCTCCTCCAAGCAATTCTCAAAGATATTTTGAACCACCAAGCTGCCCGTCTCGCCCAGCGCAACCTCATGCCACATTCCTCGGAGGGCCTCGTTCACGTACTTCATGATCTGCGGGGGCGACTCGGTCCATCTCAGCTCAAACAGCTTCTGCCAGACGTGGCAAGCGTAGCGATGGATGACCGTATCGGGGATTCTCCGGAGAAGCTCGTGGACCATGGTAGCCTTGTAGTCCTCGGGGACCGAGTCAAAGGCTTTCTGGACCACATGGCACCCGAAGGGATCCATGGACAGACCGAGAGTGTTGCCACGAATGGCCTCGGCGATCTTGATGACCTGCTCAGGAGTGCCATGCTCAAAGCATCGCTGGACCAGGAAGTTGCCGAACCGGTTGACCATCAACGGATAGGCCTGTGCAACAATAGCTTCGACAATATCGTACTTCTGCTCCGGAGTTCCAACCTTGAGCTTCTGCTGCAAGAAGATGGAAGCCTGCTGGTCGTTGTTGCACACAATCTTGTCGACGATGTACTTCCAGTCGCACGTGACATTGCGATCGAGGAGACGGCGGTAGTTGAGTGGCTCGGTAGCCGCAACAAATGTCTGCGCCTCCGAAGTCATGGCTTGCAGCTGGTAGTTGTCAGCAGCAGTGTCGGAAATCACCAGTTCCGCAGAACGTGAACTTACTTCAGTCTTCCACGGCGGAGCCGCTCCAGACGTAAATTCAGTTGCGTGCGGAGACAGTGAAGTCCGGACAGGCTGCTGCTGATAGGGAGAGTACAGGCCGACACCCATGCCGTTCGAAACGGTGTTCTGGATGGTGGTAGGATAGCCAGGGGCCGCATCGTACTGGGCTGGGCCCATGTTGTATCCAGAATAGCCGTTTCCATATCCGCTGCTTGGCCCCGCAACCGCGAAGCGGCTGTCAAAACGGCCTCCCCGGCGCCCAATGGGCCGAGCAATCTCGGGCTCGGTAGTCACGCGGTCCGGACGATAAGCGTCGATCGGCTGTTGGGCGAAAGATGCCTCATAGTTCGGAGGACCAGGACGAGTGTTGCCCCAGGGGTGAGGGCGATCGCCAGCAGGCAACTCGCCTTGATGGAACGGAGCGGGGAAGGCAAGCTTGTTGCTGTTATTGTCCCAGATGCCCCGTGCGCGGCCAAGGCCTCCAGCTGACAGCGGATCACTAATGTCGGAGCGAGTGTCATCCTGGGGCATCCAACCGCCGCGAGGAAAAGGTGCCTTGCCGGAAAGTCCGAACGTCGGGTTTTCCGGGATGCGGACGGGCGGCACGGGGGAAATTCCGCGAGACGGGGGGAAGTCTGGCTCTGAGGGAGTAACGAAGCCACTGCTATCATGGGTGACGAAGCGGGTCTGAGCCAGCTCGAGGTCGAGCCGCGAGATCTTGTTCTGAGCCTGGGCAAGCTCATGCTTGAGGCGCAACACTTCTTCGGTCGAACCCTGGCCCTCATTCGGCGTGGCACTAGCGGACCTAGTCGTCGGCATGGTTCCAAAGGTGTCCGTGGCTGGAGTGATGGGAAGCGAGCTGCAGGACGACTGGTGGTCCAAGACACGGGGAAGGAGAGCCTCGTCGTCCGAAGACTTGATCGACTCGTTGTACGCCAACGTCTGCTCAGAAAGCTTCGCGTAAAGCTTATCCATGGCGTGCACCTCGTTCGGCGAAGGGGGCTCGTGGGTAATCTTCATCTTTTATACGGTCAGCTCAAGCTCAAACTGCAGAGACAGAGGTGTATACCTTTGAGCAGCCCTGGTTAGTCAGCTTCGAGGTAATCAACGGGATTACATTGTCATTGAGAGACAAAGTCGCCATTGATCCCTTCAAGCAAATTTGGCCTCTTTAGCCCAGGGCTCCAGGAGAAGGCAGTGGAGGGATGTATTTGGAAATGGATGACTTACTTGAGAAAGCTGGGCGAGAAGCGCGCCGTGGAAATCATCGTGCTGCTTTACATTCTCGTCATGAGAGAAGCTCTTGGAAGCGGTGGTGGCTCGACGCTCGTTGGGAGAGCCGGTTGGGGCGGCGGCAGACATGATGACTTGCCACTCCAGAGTAGATGTCGGCTAGTTGGCTGGGCGAGAGAATTTAATGTCACGCAACAAGTAAGAAAAAGATCAAGATGTTCCAAGCAGAAAAGTAGATTGCGTTGAAAGTGGTAAAAGTGAAGATGGCAGAAGACGGACTGGAGTGGTGGGCTGGAGTGGACTGGAGGTTGGGCAAACGGGACATGGGAGTGGAAGAAGAGACCAAGTCAAAGAAAGTCTAAATGGCAGTCCAAACGGCAGGAACTTTCTGTTGGGGGCGTGGGCGTGTGTGCATGGGGAGAAAGATGAAAAAAGAGGTTTCTTGAGATTACCTGCAGTTTGACTGGAAGGAATGAATGAATGCAAGGAAATCGGAGCCGAACTGGAACTTGCAGGCAAGATTACTTGCCCCTGCTAGGTACTTGGGTGTCAAGACGAGAGGCCCCAGAGGTCAGATGCCAGAAAGAGAAGGAGACGGGGAGAAGATGCGTGAGATTGAAGTTGAGAGACTGAAGAGGCAGCTAGAGAATGGATACATGTATGCAAACGGGAGAAGTGAAGCTGCCCGCTATCGGCAAAAGAAAGAGCTTTGAAGGCACCGATATTAGCGGCCAATGACGAAGCAACTTTATCTCTGGGGGCCGCCGGTCCGTTAAGTGACAAACAATGGTTCGAAAGTTCGGTGGCTAGGTTTGGAACAGGGTAATGACCTCCAAAGGGAAGGAACGAGGCCAGAGCTGTTCACTGCAGTTTGGCTGCTCCGCCCTTACATTGGTCAACCAAGAAGCAGGGCCTCTGTCAACTACCCCAGAAAGCAATCACTGCGGCTGCCATTTTACACAGTTTCCAAAAGATCGGATGAATAATGTGCGGCGGGCTCCCTGAACCAAAGTATTGGGACCATTGGAGACGGCGTTCTCAGTCGTAGCTTCCAAAGCAGGTAACTGAGCGGCCCAAATGACGATATTTGGTCTACCCACACCCTTGTCCCCGGACACGCAATCTGGCCCAGATTGCGGACCCCGATCATGGGCACCAAAATCTAATCAGTTGATCTCCCTCACTCGGTGAGTCCTATCAGGACGTTCATCGGAGATTCGTGATTTCCATTTTGACTGAGGTTGGATCTTGTTTGCCCCACCTAGAGCTCGATATTGCCCAACACGACCCTGAAAGCGCCTCCCAGCCATCTCTCACATTCATGTGGTTTCTTGGTATGTATTCGACCGAACCACGTTGAGATATCGAAATGTCATGCATCGCCCACAGGTTCTCACAAAGGACTGGAAACAAATGGGTAGTCGCCTTGGGGTATCATGCTAAGGGGAGCGGTGTTCACGATGGATGGATAGGGGGCGGTTGTGCGGGACACGGATCTGCCAAAGAATCGTGGGGAGGAAAACCGATACGGCCGGGGTATAGTCTAAGTCGTCCACTATATAAAAATACAAGTACAGGCCACACCAAGAAGCTAGTAGCGCAGAGTAGATATATGGGCTTATTTCTTGTCCTTGAGTCCTGCAAGATATTAACACCTGTTCTTGGAGCAGGGGAGGTGCTGTTGACATACCTGGGGGACCATTCTTCTTTTTCGGCGCTCCCTTTCCACGAGTTTTTAAACTGCAATTTGTTAGATCGACAACATATGTACAACACCAAGGTGGATGGCCTTGAAACATACGCCGCAACATGTTCCAACCGATCCGTCTCCTCGTCGTTCTCAACGAACAGACCCAAATCATCAAACTCTTTCTGGAAATCGCGGAATGTGACCATCTTTCGTGGGTAGTATGATACGACGGAGGGACCCTTTAGTCTTTGTCGAAGGATTTTGTTGCCGGTCCGGACGCCCTCGGGGTTGAAGGTGGTTGAGAAGAGCTGGCATTGGGCCTGGGCAAGTTAGCAATTGGATTTGTTAGGAAACTGGTGCAAAAACATACCTTCATAAGGTCCAGCATCCGCGCACGAGGGACCGACATCTTGACTCTACATGTGGTGGTGTGAGATGGTGCGAATATTGTAGAGCAAACCAAGCGTTGAATCGCAGCAACCGACGTCGAAAGATCTCTCGCGTTGACAATGCGCAGCCAATCAAGTGCGTTACCGTTATGGAGCACAGCTGACCCCCTGTTCAGCCTCACAACGTAGCTTTTCTCGCTACGGGGTAACGGTGCAGCTGCCGAAAGTGGGGCATTTTACCTACGCGGTTCATGCTTGATCTGCATGTTGCTTCATTGAACTGTCGTGAAAGGGGACATCTCTTCGCACAGAAAGAGTTAACACCTTCCGGTAATCACCTCCCATAACCACTATTTTGGTAAGTGCAGAGCATTTTTGCCTTACAATTATCTATCCTTGCACCAAAGGTTTGAGGCGTTGCTATCATTGCTTGGGTGAGCTTGGTGGGGTCTTGAAATTTGCAGGTCACCGCCATCCAAACCTCTACCCATAACGTCGGTTTCAAAAGAAATCTTCCTCAGCGACAAGTACATTTTCCACCATGTCAAAACGAAGCCATATCGAGTCTACGGGTGGCATCCCAGACACAGCTGGGCCGGTCTCCAAGCGGACAAGGCCGGCGCAAGACGGCAACTCAGATGCCCAATCTCAAAACAGCGCTGGCAAAATCAACAACACAGCACTGCCGCAAATTCCGCCACTTGCGATTGTCACAAAATGGACGGCGGTGACATTGAGCAGATCACGCCCACCTCTTCCTGCCGTCCTTGACGAAGCACTCAAGACTGCGGCACTGACGCATTCGGGAATGAGGAAGAATCCTTTAGATGCAAGTTACGAGCGCCTTGAGTGGATCGGGGATTCCTACTTGTACACGATCGCTTCCTCGCTCGTTTTCCAGACATTTCCGGACCTGGATCCTGGCAAGTGTTCACAGCTTCGAGAGAGACTGATTCGGAACGCTACTCTCTGCCACTATACACGCCATTATGGCCTCGACAAGATCGCCATCTTTCCAGAAGAATTTGCACTTCAGGGGCGAATTGGAGGAACATCGGCGAGCGACAAGCAGAGACAGAAAGCGCTGGGAGACATTTTCGAATCTTATGTTGGGGCCGTCATCCTCTCAGACCCTGAGAATGGCGTCCAGCGGGCAGCTGACTGGCTCAAGGCGCTGTGGGGCCCGGAACTAGAGAATGACATTCGAAGAGAGGAAGCCAAGAAGCCGCAAACAAGCCTAATCGGCCCAAAGACCGAATTGGAGCGGGCCATCGTCTCCCCAGGTGTCAAGATCCAGTACAAGGACCTTCCGAATTACAGGAAGGACAAGACGACCAACCTCCAGCTCTTCACCGTAGGGTGTTTCCTTACAGGATGGGGAGAGACAGACAAGCAGCTTGGCTTTGGGAGTGCACTAGGCAAGAAGGAAGCCGGAGCAAAAGCCGCCCAGATGGCATTGGAGAACAGGAAGTTGATACAGGTTTATATTGACAAGAAGAAGGCGCACTTGGAAGCACGAGCTGCGGCTCAAGCGGTAGCTGAGGCAAAAGCCGCCGCAGAAACCTCTGGGGACCTACCAGGAAATTAAATACCTCCCTCCATATATGGTATTTGTTTCAGCCAGGAAGGATGTCCTTAAGCTATGTTGTGCGTATCATCACACATGTAGGCCTAAATGTTTACAGTACAGGATTGAAGCCGGTCCTTATTCAGGTTTCACTTTCAACTGGGTCTTTTCCCTTTACTTCACACATTCTAAGCTAATAGGTTCAATCCAATCTTGTGGAAATCAATGCACATGATTACAAAATAGTTCAATCCCCCGTAGGCCGAGTCCCCTTTAGTGCATGTCCATGGTGCTTCTTCACATGCCGTCCCAGGAAACGAAGGATGTCGTCTCCGATCGCAGTAATTGACCCGCTCGATCAAACAATAATGGTGCCGTTTTACAGTTGAATTTCCGGGTTGTAGCCACTATAACGGACGTCGTTGCAGGGGCTAGCAGCCCCCGTCTCTCCATTGTCACCTAAAAAGATGGGGAAGTGGGGCCGACAGCGACTCGCAGTCGAGCCGAGGCAACCCCTTGGGAACATGCCTATCTCAGCTGCAAGACACCATTACGCGATGCGCCCCACGGCCATCAGTGTCAACAACACATGACAATTCCCAGACCCGAACTCGACTTTTTGTAGCTAGAATTGACTTGCTTTTCTTTTGCTACGACCAATATATCCCTTGGCCACTCTTTTCAACAAAGCAGGCTGCGCTCTCCATATCTAATATTGAATGCGCCGAGCCTGTCCATCCGAGAATCCCCGATAAGGCTGGCAGTTGGTGTGTATCTGGCAGGCGAAGCCAGGATAGTTCAAAACAAGGGACGCCCCAAATACACAGCCGTACACACATACCAGACGGCAGCATCCCACCGGGGCACTATTTACAATGGCGGACTCAGTCGGTGAGAAACACCCAGGAGCTCCACTTTCACTTACAAGATGACCAGCAACGACCAAAATACTAACAACACCCCCTGGATTCCAGACCGAGTCTTCGTCCATGCGCTCAACACCGTCAAGAAGATCCCCAAGACCGGGGCAGCACGACCGCCGCCGGCGGACCGCATGCGCCTATATGGCCTGTATAAACAAGCGATGGAAGGAGATGTGGATGGGGTGATGGAACGGCCGACAATAGCGATGCTACAGGCGGCAGGCGGAAACGGCGACGATGTAGCCAGGGAACAGGATAAATGGGACGCCTGGAATTCCCAGAAAGGCCTCTCGCGAACCGAGGCCAAGCGCCGCTACGTCGAGGCCCTGATCGAGACGATGCACAGATACGCCAATACGCCGAACGCACTCGAGCTCGTGGCCGAACTCGAATTTGTGTGGAACCAGATAAAAAATAACAGCAGTCATAGCTCGTCGGGGTCAGGAGAGTCTGGGTCCGGCGGTTCCTCGTCTGATGTTAGTCCGCGGCGGTTCCAGCAACCGCTTAGTGGGACCGAGGGACCCATGAAGGTACTCAGTCCGATGAGCGAGGAAGACGAGTCGGAACGTCGTCTCGCGGAGGAAGTGGATCAGGCTGGTGACGAGGACCCCGGCGAGTATGCCCGGAGAAACGACAAGCGGTCTAAGAGGATGGAACGGGCCATTGTGCGGTTATCTGCTGAGATCGCGGCATTGCGGGAGCAGATTGCCTCGGGCCGCGAGTGGAAGACTCGGAAGGAACGCAGCCTTTCGAGCTGGGTTGGGTGGGGGTTTGTGTTGTTTACGAAACATTTTGTGGTGGACTTTTTCGTCGTTGCTCTGATTCTGCTTTGGATGCGGAGGAGAAAGGACCACAGGTTGGAGGATCATGTTCGTGGGGCGATGCGGGTTGCACGCGAATATGTGAAGATGGTCTTGCCATCTAGATGAGACGCTGTCTGGGGCTTTTTGGATACCTATCGAATCTCTACGCCTACGGTTGGGTGAAGCCTCTACACGCCTGGGATTGGGAATGCTTGATGGGTCGCTACGAAGTCCTACTCGCTCGCCTACGTTCCAAAGTTGTTTGTTTGGTTTCAAAAACACACCGGTTCGAGCTACTAAAGTCCGTCTGGTTTTAGATGCTCTTATTCCACCTGCGGGAGGTTTTACAGGCTGTTGGACGACAATATCCTAGATGCAGCTCCATTTCGGCCAGTGGACCAGATGCAAGGCCTCGAGCATACTACAGACACCGGCGGAACCGTCATCTCGACCAAGATAAGGCCGCCAAGCAATACGGCCGAGATCATGTCGGGTGGCTGTCTCTTCCAGATTATGAATATCTGATTAGTGATACCACCTGCGTTACCGAGAGGACTTCCCTGATTCCTGGGAAAGACCAACCTTTGGCATCTCTCCTCCGGCATAATAAACGATCCAGGGGTTGAATAATGGCTGCAGCCCAACTTCATGCCGTTTCAGTACCAGACAAAACAGTTAGGCGTATGCACAATTCTTCGGCGATTTCAGCATCTTGGAGGCATAAACACGGCAGGTGGAAAGTGCAAACAGGGATATTTACTATCTATATATACCCTCGGCACGACCACCTGTGTATGGAGGTTAGGGTAGAATATTGGGCGTGGGAGGACACAGATGGTGTTGATACATTTCACGGAAGACGTGTTCTTACCTTACTTATATATAATGCTCATGAATAATAATGATAGATTAATAAAAGAGTAAAGCAGCTTGTGGGCTGCTGTTTGATTTTGGCCTCAATGTCTTGAATCATTTACCTCTCAGGCAGGCTCGTTGGCGAATGGCGGGGTACCTGACTGTAGTTCTGAAGCAACAACTTTTTTCAAGGTGAGCTAAACTTTGATCTCGCAACCTCTAAACTGAGAAACTCCTCCAGAGAAATATTCTGGCAACCTTGGTGAGAGATTCTCCAAACATGAAAATGCATATCCGAGATGACGACTAACTATTTTTGAAGCCGCACAACCCCTCTCCATCTCAATCGCGTGGATTCGTTTTCTTGCAATCTCAAAGCTGTTTGGTCTTCATCGCAACCAAACCTCGAGACAAAATTTACGCAAGATACTGGTTTTACATTGGACCAAAGACTCCGTGTTATCACGAAATATCACATCATGTCATACTCCGGCAGCCGAAGGTCTTCGCATGCAAGCCTATCGACAACCCAACACCCAGCAGCCCAGACGACACCTCAGCAAGAACCTCACCATGAACCGAGACCGTCTGAAAAGCTCCCAGTTCTCCAAAGCACACTCCCAGCCACATTTATACCCTTCAATGAGGACATTACGAGCCAGTCAGTTTCCCCACGAGACCGCGTAGAGCGTCTGAAGCGGATCCTAGAATCAATCGACAGCCAACGAGTGGGCGTCAAGGAGAACATATTGTGGCTGTTTGAGCGGGAGAAGGAGCGCATGATGATGGCGGCGAAGGAAAACGAGGAGGAACTTCATCTTCAGGACGCCAAATTTGAGGTACATCCTTTCGAGGAACTCGAGGTCATCCGCAACATGTCAGTACCCGCGCAGAAGGGAGTCGACTACACTCTCAAGGAGGTACCGCCTTTGAATGTACATAGGCCGCTACCTCCGACATCATCGCCCAGAGATCTGGTGATCAACCAATTGATCAATTTGGTGGAGACTGGGACACGAGAGATGAAGGGGTACGATGATCACATTGCCTCGATAAGGAGCTTTTACGAGGCCTGTCTCGAGAAGGAGATTGCCAGGATTGAGGAGGCTGGATTGAGGCCTGAGAAGCGGATCAAAGTTGCTGAGGCGCCCATGTAGAAACATGAAGTCATTGGCCTCCACGTATGTTGGGGCATATGTGGTTGCTGAAGCGAAGCATACATAATCAAGATCCGGAATAGGGAATGGCTTCAATAGAGAGCAACATATTTAGCACAGAGATCTCCCTCGTAACCCGCATAATCAAGGCCAATTGTGCAGCAAAACCTGGACAGTCCAACCCAAAACCACAACCCGCGAAAACAAATCAAGATAAAATAGATGTGGCCACCGGCGGTAAGAAACGATGCTCAGAGAGGTCAAAAGACGTCTCACACGTATCCATAACGGGGCCATGAATAATTAATCTGGTGCACATGATAGAGGAGGACTCGAAGAGGAATCATATGCGATTTCAGCTCGAAAGCCAAGGTTGCAATGCAAGTCGTTCCTACAATAAGAGCACGGTACAATTTAATGAAGAGAAAAGAAAAAAGTAGGAGGAAATTTGGGTCTAGTGTCGACCCTTTTAAAGTAAAAATATTTGGCTGCACGGGCTTACCAAAGTGGGGTCGGTGATTGGTCAGTTTAGCGAGAGCGCTAGCTCCACGCCTTCTTCCGGGCAACCTCCATCAACACTTCTCCAGAATCGAAACGTCAAGGAAAGAGCTGTAGATTACAGTGCGGTCGCCACCCCGTTGGACACCACCCGCCGCCCACCACCACCTCTCCCCTCTCCATCCTCACAACCTCCGTCAGGACGACACGATGTTGAGGCACACATTGGCTCGTTCGGCTTGGCGGACTGCTGGCAAGCACCAGGCCAGCTTGGCCGGCCGAGCCTTTTCGGCAACAGCTCAGAGACCCGCCGAGGTCGAGCTCACGATTGGTGAATAATTGGTCTCTTGCTGCAAATTGACCTGCCAGTTTGTGCTGACTATCTCTTAGATGGCAAGAAGGTCTCAATTGAGGGTTAGTAGAGCTCGATGAATGCTCAATTGATTGATGACATAGCTGACCGGGAACATAGCTGGGTCCGCTCTCATCCAAGCTTGCGAGAAGGCTGGTGCCACCATCCCCAGGTATGAATCGATGCCGTAAAGCTTTTGCTATACTAATAACAACCGATACTAACTGTCTACAGATACTGCTACCATGAGTACGTCACCCGCGATCGCCCTCGAAGCTCCTTCCCACAAAGTCGACGTCGCTAACGAATTAACCCCTCAGGAAACTCATGATTGCCGGAAACTGTCGTATGTGCTTGGTCGAAGTCGAAAGGGCACCGAAGCCCGTCGCGTCGTGCGCATGGCCCGTACAAGCCGGCATGGTCGTCAAGACCAACTCCCCTCTCACACACAAGGCACGCGAAGGCGTCATGGAGTTTTTGCTGGCGAACCACCCCCTGGATTGCCCCATTTGCGACCAGGGTGGCGAGTGCGACCTTCAGGACCAGTCGATGCGGTACGGTGCGGACCGAGGCCGATTCCACGAGGTTGGAGGAAAGCGCGCGGTTGAGGACAAGAATATCGGACCCCTCATCAAGACGTCCATGAACAGGTGTATCCACTGCACCAGGTGTATCCGGTTTGCCAATGATATTGCTGGCGCCCCGGAGATGGGATCGACAGGACGTGGTAACGATATTCAGATTGGCACATACTTGGAGCAGAACCTCGACACAGAGCTGTCTGGAAATGTTATCGATCTCTGCCCCGTCGGAGCTCTTACCTCCAAGCCATACGCGTTCCGCGCGCGGCCGTGGGAGCTGAAGAAGACAGAGTCGATTGATGTTTTGGACGGTCTTGGCTCCAATATCCGGGTTGATTCTCGTGGTCTGGAGGTCATGCGTATTCTTCCCCGCCTCAACGATGATGTCAACGAGGAGTGGATCAACGACAAGACCCGTTTCGCCTGCGATGGCCTGAAGTCACAGAGACTCACCATCCCATTGGTGCGCAACAAAGGAAAGTTCGAGCCGGTCTCGTGGGAGCAGGCTCTGACTGAGGTTGCACACGCGTACCGGACGATGGCACCCAAGGGTGACGAGTTCAAGGTCATCGCTGGTGCCCTTACCGAGGTTGAGTCGCTGGTTGTTATGAAGGACCTTGCGAACAAGCTTGGGTCGGAAAACTTGGCCCTGGACACACCAAACGGAAGCCAGCCCGTTGCTCACGGTATCGATGTGCGGTCTAACTATGCTTTCAACTCCAAGATCTGGGGTATCGAGTCCACCGACTGCATTCTCCTGGTCGGCACCAACCCAAGACACGAGGCTGCTGTTCTGAACGCGCGTATCAGGAAACAATGGCTCCGCTCGGATCTTGAGATTGGTGTTGTTGGCGAGACCTGGGAATCTACCTTTGAGTTTGATCACCTCGGCACCGACCTTGCTGCCCTCAAGAAGGCCCTCTCTGGTCCTTTCGGCAAGAAGCTCCAATCCGCCAAGAAGCCCATGATCATCCTGGGCTCTGGTGTCACCGAGCACGCTGATGCCAAGGCATTCTACGAGCTTGTCGGTAGTTTTGTTGACAAGAACGCGGCCAACTTCCTCACCGAGGAGTGGAATGGTTTCAACGTCCTCCAGCGCGAGGCTTCCAGAGCCGGTGCTTATGAGGTTGGCTTCGTCCCCCCTTCTACCACCGTCGCGGAGACCAAGCCCAAGTTTGTCTGGCTCCTCGGAGCTGACGAGGTCACCGAGGCCGATGTCCCCAAGGATGCGTTCGTCG
>Ga0247781_1000488_pt1 | contig 12285 bp, 8 predicted proteins | sample UWRJL184509B5_FD_179922 | JGI IMG/M metagenome (GOLD analysis project Ga0247781, IMG submission 179922) | Plant litter microbial communities from Arlington Agricultural Research Station in Wisconsin, United States - UWRJ-L184-509B-5 | ecosystem: Environmental > Terrestrial > Plant litter >...
AGCCAGGCGGTAGTTGGAGAACTGCTTGGTGAGCTGCTCGAGCTCGGCCTGGAGCTCGACGTTCTTCTGGAGGAGCGAGTCCACCCGCGGGGGGTCCGCCTTGGAAGTGGCAGTATTGGTCAGAAACTTGCTGAGCAGCGGCTGGCTTGCTTCGTCTACCGAGGCAGAGGGCTCGGGCAGGTCATCCAGGCACAGGATGAGGGCATCGTCGTCAAGCACGGGCTTGAGGTAGCGGTCATCTTCAAGATCGGCCTTGGTGATGTTTAGGGGAAGCGCAGTACCCTCGTGCACCTTTTGTCTGACTATAAAGAACCTCATTAGCACCTAATCAATGAAATAATTTCTTTTGTCCCCTCCTTATTTTCGAACAGGAAAGTTCCCCCCTTTCCCCTCTTCTCACTCACCAAAGTTTATAAGCTTGACGGTTCCGTGAAAGTCGAGCTCAAGACGGTCCCGAATGGCGAGGAAATCCAGCCCATATTTCTCCTTGCAATGGGCAATCATCGACAGGGCATCAGGAAAGACACGGTCGTCGAGGAGGGAGATGACAGCAACGGCCTCCTGCTCGTCATCGGATTGGTGGGTATCGACCCACTCGCCCTCATCAGAGGAGGATGCGTCGTCCCCTGAGTTGCTTCTCTGGTAGAGTTCAGACATGATGGAGGGATACTTTGCGTCTAAAACAGTGTGGTATCTGCTTTCCAAATATCAGGCGAGGAAAAGGAAAATTGTCAACAATATATATGAACCCCTCGCGACCCAGAGATTGTATAGAAAACCCAAGAACCTTTAGGGTCAATTTTATTCTCGAGTGTGGGATGCTAAAATTTCTTGCTGGATTCCTGCATTTGGAGTGCATGAAAAAATTGCGGGGATGTCCCAGTTCCAGTTGCAAAGTGCCTGCCTGCACTAAAGCTTGCTCGTCCACGGGCTCCTAGTGGACATTGGAGCTCCAGGACTGAAAACACCATGCAAGTTGCCATCCACTACACCCTCTCTTGACCTTGCCCCTGAGGTGCTTGTTTATCTTCAGCATCAGATGAATCCGGTCAAACTTTCTCGACCATCATGCTCTCGGTATTAACCATGACCCTGCAGCAAGGCGAAATAACCCACCCAATCTATCATCGAATATTTCGCACACGGGTGCCTTCTCGAGCATGTTGCATGCTGCGTGAAGTGTGGCATTCGGTTGCAGATATGGGAAAGACGCGCGAAACACACAGATCATTTTCTCTCAAGGACAAAATATGCAATTTTTATGCCACATCGTATTTACTCGTCATCACCTTCGTCGCCGTCATCGTCTGCATCCTCATCGTCTTCGCCGTCCGAGACGGCCTCGCCCAAAGTTTTCAGTTGGTCCTATTCCACGTGTCAGGACGTACAAATTCGTTGGAGGTAAGGGGGTGGTTTATAAATGTTCACAACCTGCGCATCAAGCAGACAGGGCTGGGTAGAACGTACCTTGTATTTCGTGACCTTCTCCTCCATGTCACTGAACACAATGAGCAAGTCGTCAAGCTCATTCTGAGTAGACTTGCGTTCCTCTTCCTTTTCCTCTACCTGTTTATTTGCCTGTATTGATGTTAGACGATTGCACGACCATAGAGTCGTGGACACCAGACGTACCTTGCGGACTCCCTCCTCCGAGGCCTTGAGCCTCTTTTCTAGCTCGCTCAGACTCTCTGCAGAAACCTTCATCTTGCTCTCCAGATCCGCAATCTTCTCCTCCATGAGAGACTTGGCCTTGTTGGCCTTCATCAGGTCAACCTCGAGTCGGCTAATCGTTGCTTTGAGATCGGCCTTTTCAGCTTCCGACCGTCGTCGAACCCGTTCGGCGTCTGATTCTGCCGCCTTGCGGACCGAGTCAATTTGCTTCTGGAGCTGCTCTTCCTTTGATCGATGCTCCCTTCGAACGGTGACGAGTTCTTGTTCGTGATTCCGCTGTAACCCGTCATTGATGCTTTTGAGTCTTGTGATCTCAGCCCTTGTTTTCTGGTGTTCAGACTGCTCCTGGCTCAATAACCGGCTCACGGAGGCCAACTTCCCCTCGACATCCTGCAGCGCACGCTCTTTTGACTTGAGTTGTGCACGGATTGACTCGGCTAGTTGATTGGCACGGCCGAGCTCGATGGCGGTGTTGTCCTTAGTGCGTCGGTGATCTGCTTGTTCCTGCCCGAGCTGGCTGGTGAGAGATGCTTTCTCCACGTCGAGATTCTGTAGAGCCCGCTCCTTTTCCTCTACCTGGGCTCTTAGCGAGTCGACTAACTCTCTGGAGACGCCTTTTTGCACGCCGTTTGTGATGACCGAAATCTCAAACCCAGGCTCTCTGTCGATGGCTCTGAGAATGCGGCTGTAGTTATCCTTGAAGAAGTCCACGAACGAGTCGTCCAAAAAGACATCCGGGAGCTTCTCGTCTTGGCTGAATCCAATTCTTTGGGAGAGAACCTCATGATCTCTCATCAGCGGGTAGGATCGCAGTTTAGACAGTTTGTCCACGTAGCGGTCTCGGCCCATGCGCGTCATGATTATCTCCCGGACGGTGGCACGTGGCACTGGCGAGTCTTTGGTCGAGAACTCGTATATCACTCCCGTGAGCATTGCGCTCAGACCCTGCACAATGACATCTCCGTTGGGGTTCTCTACGGCGGCTTGGATCAGCCCCTGCAGATTTGTGTATTCGTCTAGGAAGTCATTAACTGCATCGAGGTCCTCAAATAGCCAACAAAGGAGCAACATGAGATAGCCAATTATGATGCGAGGATCTTCCGACTTGTTGACGCTGCTCAGGAGATGTGCCGCGATAGTCTGGATGCTTGTGACAACCTCCTCGCCGTTGGCCTCATCTCCCTCGGTGACCCCCATTGCAACAGCCTTTGTGGAAGGACTCTCGTGTATTAGATGCAGCATCAGCACCGACGAGAACCAATATCTATAAGGATCCGCTGCGATCGTCTCAGGGAGAGGATACAACAGGGTAGTGAGCACATTGGTCGGCTCTCCGGGATTTTCCTTGTGGCCGTTGATGGCCCTATCGAGGAAGAAGCGCTGGGCTTCTGCATGGTTGAAGAAATAGGCCTTGAGACATGTGCAGGCTGCCATCCGCATGTCAAAGGCCTGAGGCGCATTTACGGCTAAAATTATATCAAGGAGAGCATCGATCGTATAAATCCTCGGCACGCCATTCGGGTGAGGGCCCTGGGGGCCCTGCTGAACTTCGGGGCCGCCATGCGGAGAGGGCACTTGTAGTCCGGCGAATGTTTGTTGAAGGGTGGCATTGCCCCTGATCATATCGGCACAGGTAATAAGAGCTTCCGACTTGATGGGCAGTTCAAAGTAGTGGGTGAAGGCGAGCTCCAGTGTATTCTCAAGAACACGATCTCTCAAGAAGGCAAGCTGGTTCTGTGGCGTCCCTACGGCCCCAGAAACCAAAAACAAGCGAATGACTGCGAGTAGAGCGTAGATGTTCCGATTCCGCTGAGCTTCAGCCCATTGAGCAATCTCCTGCCCGTCCTCAGGCTGTTTGTAAGACTCTTTCAGCAATCGGCCGAGCTTGGACACGAAGCCCATCTCCCTGAACATGGACTGGTTGGACGAGTTCAGACGGAGCAAGTTGGCTAGTAGAATTAGACAGTCTTCCACCACCCTTGCTCCCTCAACCAGACCCCCTTCTTGGTCAATGATGTCGAAAACTCGCTCAAACCCCTTTTCAAATGCCACAAGCTTCTGAATATCAATGGATGCGGGGGTCAAGTCGGTGAGCAGCGTTATGCCCTCGTCGCGGACAGCTTCTCTGCGGTCATCGAGAGCGGCGACGAGTCTAGGGATCCCCATGGGCGCGACAAGGATGCATTCTTCGGTTCTGTCGGTGCGGGCTGATAGGATGGCCGAGAGCAGTTGCAGCGAGTAGAGGCGCGAGTAGAAATCGTCCGTTTCGAGGAAGTCGAGCAGCAATGTGATATTTTCTTGACGTTGGGTGAACTCATCGGCTAGCCACAGTGCAATCTCTTCCGAGGCTTCTGGACTGTCTTTATCGGGGCTGAAGAGCATCAGGAGGGTCTCCATCACGACCTTGACTGTGTCGACATCCTCGCCATCTTTGCTCAGACTCCCAATGAGGCTTCTCAGAGCCCCAGAGGCTACCGACGCCGGATATTGCTTTGAAAAGCTCCGTAGGCCCAAGATAGCGGCACGGCGATCCTCCAACAAAGTAGCTGTGTTCAGACGACCGCTCAAGACGGCAATGGTTTCGCCCACCGACTGCTTGGCCGGTGCAGCCGTGATAGTCGAGAACATTTTCGAAGAAGCGGGGGCTTAGGTGCCATGGAGGACAGTCATGCGTAGTCGTAGGCACTCAGGTCGGCGCACCGTGGAGACGAGTGGTATGTGGATCGGCAAATGGTTCTGGGTTCTGGGAGGATTTCCGTATAGTTTGGGCGTCCAAAGTTGAGTGTGGAAATATCTCGAGAGCTATAACGGCGGTCGGATATTCGTAAATTTCTTGAGTAACGGGCCGGCGAATTTGGGGACTTCAAAGGCCTTTGTACAGTCGAATTGAGGAGCAAAAAAACCAACAGCAGAATACTCAAATGCCAGTAGTGGCCATCCCAAACTAGGACCTGGCAGCCTCAAATGATTTGCTTCATTTGACGAGGTCCCTGGAGAACTTGGACCCAGCCGCTGGCCGCAGGTCTAGAACTAGTAGCTGTCTTGACAGGTAACCAACTGTGGAGTGGACAGCTGTGTCAAACTGACCCGCCAATTCACGGCCCAGGCAACTATTACTCAATCGGGTTAGTGGGGCGACGCCGCGAATCCGTCGCAAAACCTTAACCTTCTTTTCCTAGGTATCCATCAGTTCTTTCTTGACCCGGGTTTTTTCTTGCCTCGTCCACACTCTCCAACATTCACCAACAGGGTCAAAAGCGCGAGTTGATCGCGCATCGAAATTTTTCAACACGTCCTTCGCGACATCATACAACGTCTGCACGCAGAGTTCGCGCGCCGTCAACTCCCCAACTGCAGCCTCCTTTGTTCGCCGGCGCATTCGGTCATTCAGAGCGCAACCCCCATGAGCGAGAATCTAGCGTATTCTCTCGGTGCAACTCTTTGCTCCCTTTCGCCTCGTGCGATAACCAACCCGGGATAAATCAATAAATCAGCCATTCTCTCAAAATGGGTATCCCAGCCGCTTTCCGATGGCTCTCCAACAAATACCCCAAGATCGTGTCCCCGGTGGTGGAGGATCTACCAATTACCATGGAAGATGGTACCGTCATCCCCGTTGACACGACACGCCCCAATCCGAATGGCGAGGAGTTCGACAACCTCTATTTGGACATGAACGGAATTGTCCATCCCTGCTCCCACCCCGAGGACAGGCCCGCTCCTAAGGATGAGGAGGAAATGATGGTGGAGATCTTCAAGTATACCGAGCGCGTCGTCAATATGGTTCGGCCGAGGAAGCTTCTCATGATTGCCGTCGGTAAGTTTGTTCCGCTGTATGACAAGTCTCGTATTTCATTTGCTAACATTAGCCAGACGGTGTTGCGCCCAGAGCGAAAATGAACCAACAGCGATCCCGACGTTTCCGCGCCGCCCAGGAGGCCAAGGAGAAGGAGGAGGATAAGCAAACGCTTCTCCACATGCTCAAGAAGCAAAACGGCGGAGTTTTGACAGCAGAGTCTACCGAAGCTGTTGTTGCGAAGGCATTCGATTCCAATTCCATCACACCCGGAACGCCTTTCATGGACATTCTTGCCGCAAGTCTGCGATACTGGTGTGCTTACAAGCTCAATACCGATCCTGCATGGGCCAAGATGAAGGTCATTATTTCCGATGCTACCGTTCCTGGAGAAGGTGAGCACAAGATCATGAACTTCGTCCGCTCACAGCGCAACTCGCCCAACCATGATCCCAACACCCGCCATGTCATCTATGGACTTGATGCGGATCTCATCATGCTTGGGCTGGCCACACATGAGCCGCATTTCCGTGTCCTTCGAGAGGATGTCTTCTTCCAGGACAGCAAGCCTAGAATGTGCAAGATCTGTGGCCAGAAGGGTCATGATGCGGGATCGTGCAGAGGTGAGGCCAAGGAGAAAGAGGGCGAGTTCGACGAGAAGGATAAGCCTCTCCAACTCAAGCCTTTCATCTGGCTCCATGTTTCCATTCTGCGTGAGTACCTTGCCATTGAGCTCAACGTCCCCGGATTGCCCTTCCAGTTCGACCTCGAACGTGCCTTGGATGATTGGGTCTTTATGTGTTTCTTCGTGGGCAACGATTTCTTGCCTCATCTGCCCGCTCTGGAGATCAGAGAAGGCGGTATAGACACGCTGACAACCATCTGGAAGGACAATCTCGCCCACATGGGCGGCTACGTAACCAAAGACGGCCATGTCGACTTGGACCGTGCCCAGTATATCATGAACGGACTTGCCAAGCAAGAAGATGCCATTTTCCGGAGACGGAAAGAAACAGAGGACCGCCGAGAGGCCGGTTTCAAGAGGCGAAAGCTCCAGCAAGAGCAAGCCAATGGCCGGAACAGCTACCGGCCTGCAGAAGTCCCTAAGCTGCCCGCCGGGATCACCCACGATATGGTAGTGAATCGCCGGGCGGTTGACGATGCCAACGTGGCCAACAAGAGCGCTGCTAGCGTGTTGAAAGCTCAAATCCAGGATCTGATGGCAAAACCCGCACAACCTGCTCAGCCTACTACTGCCAATCCTTCAGACAGCGGTGCGGAGCCAAGTGGAGAGCCGACATCCCCAGCATCAGCTCTTGGGAAGCGCAAGGCAGAGCTCATCGAGGAAGACAGCACTAGCACCCCGGCTAGCACTTCCGATACCGAGGTGGCAGCTGCACCCGAAGAGGGATCGCCCGATAGTGTCAGGCTGTGGGAAGAGGGCTACGCTGATCGGTACTACGCGCAAAAGTTCCACGTGGATCCTCTCGACATCGAGTTCAGGCACAAGGTTGCCCGCGCCTACGTCGAGGGTCTCGCATGGGTGCTGATGTACTACTTCCAAGGCTGCCCGTCCTGGGAGTGGTTCTACCCCTATCACTATGCCCCTTTCGCTGCCGACTTTGTTGATCTGGGCAAGATGACGATCAACTTTGAGCACGGACGGATTTCCCGACCCTTTGAGCAGCTCATGAGTGTGCTTCCGGCGGCTTCTCGCCATTCCATCCCTGAGATCTACCATGACTTGATGACCAAGGAGGATAGTGAGATTCTTGATTTCTACCCCGAAGACTTCGAGGTTGACCTCAACGGCAAGAAGATGGCTTGGCAGGGCGTTGCCCTGTTGCCATTTATCGACATGCCGCGTCTGCTGACGGCCATGGAGCCCAAGACCAAGCTGCTGTCCGAGGACGACGCGAGACGGAATGCGCCAGGAAAGGACGTCCTCTTGCTATCCGACTCTCATCCCACTCTTTATGACGACATCTCGTCTCGTTTCTACTCCAAAAAGGCCGACAAGCCTAAATTCGAGCTGGACACCAAGAATAGCGATGGCCTGGCTGGTGAGGTTGAGAAGATGGAGAATTATCTCCCTCATGGTTCCCTGGTGTATCCTCTGGAGAGAAAAGGTGTTTTCCCCGATGTCGAATACGACCGATCACTGAGGTAAGTCAAGCTTTTCATGTTTTTCAACAGGAATAGAACAGTCTGCTAACAGTTTTCCTAGCGTCCACTACGAGTTCCCCGAGAGTTCGGCTACGCACAAGTCTATGTTACTGCGCGGAGTGAAGCTTCCCCAGGCTGCTCTGGACAGAAGCGACATTGAGATGCTCAAAAGCCAGTCTCAGAGGGGTGGAAGGGGCTATGGGGGGGCGCCTTTCCGCGGAAACAACAGAGGCGGAAGAGGTGGAAGGGGCGGAAGGGGCGGATCTTTCAACTACGGACCAGGTGACAACGGACGAAATGACCGTGGATCCCAGCAGAGCTATGGAAATGGATATGGAAACGGAGGCGGACGAGGCGGCAACGGGAATGGATATGGAAATGGAGGGAACAACAACAGGTATAGCGGCCAGCACGGCGGCCAGCACGCCAACTCATACGCACCTCCACCAGCCTGGCAGTCGGCCCCTCCTCCTCCTCCGGGCTACCCAGGATACGGAGCCGGTTTCGGGGCCGGAGCGCCGCCACCACCCCCACCCCATGCTGCCGGCGGTGCTGCTTATGGCCAAGGTTACGGCAATGATCGCTACACTGCGCCACCACCACCTCCAGGATACGGGGCTCCGGGATATGGGGCTCCTGGATACGGAGGAGGAGGCGGCTACCAGGGCCAAGGTGGTTACCAAGGTGGCCAGCAGGGTGGCTACCAGGGCCAACAACAATACCGGGGACCTCCCCCGCCGGGCCAGGACCGAGGCTACGATAGGGGTTATGACAACAGGGATAATCGCGGTGGCAACTATCGCCGAGGGGGATATTGAGTGCTAGGTGATTGCTTGCCTACATTATCTGTAGTAGGCATATAGGTACATCAAAAGTAGCAGCGGAGGATAGCGATGTTCCTAGGTATGGAGTGGTTTACTTGAGACTTTGTAATCCTACTTCATACCTAGGTATCTGTATTGATTTGCTTGGTTTTTTGCTACATCACAGCTGGGGTTTAGGAAGGCTAGCGCACCTGGGTATTTAGGTATCCGAAGGCAAGGTCAGCGATAGAAAGGCTTCTTACAGAAACCCTAAGGTTGTTTGTGTTTATAATGTACTGCTTGCTATCCAGTTCCTATTTTATTAACCTCCGTGATAACTTAATCAGCGCTTGCTGCCATCTGAGTGGGTCGCTCAACTTCGAATAGGGGGCAGGTTATCCACAGTATTTTCGTAGGGACTGCCCATATCTTCACAGCCTATAAATTCCCAAGGCAGCTCGCCCCATACCTTTGGTAGCCAATATCCTATTGGTTGATGGAAACAACCGAAGAGGTTTTGCGGTGAAGCCCTATGAGACCCCGCCTACATGATTGATGGAGACATGCAGACGGCTGATAACGGCATTGAGCATTTCAAAGTATATCAGATGGGGGCCAAGAGGCGTGAAGTTGAACTAGCAGACCAATGGAAGCCAAAGGAGCTCTCTTATGCATCTGTCCCTCTCGCTTGATTCACACTTTTTCCCCCTATTGGTCCATATCGGACCCCATGTTCCTGCAACTAGCCATCAGGTACCAGAGTTAGCGAGCATAAGGATTGTCACACAAGATATGCCAGCAGAGAAAAAGCAAAAGCAAAAGCAAAAGGCACATATGTTGTTGTGCAGGGTGGACTTTCTGGAAAAATTCGCTTTGGGTTCGCATTGTGTTTTGTTCACCCTTCCCGCTTCCATGCTTTCCGCCTTCCCCATGGGACACGCAAAACTGGTAACTGTAGGCGAAGGACGTCAGGAACAAAGACAAAGATAGGTATATTATCATGATGCTTCGTGATGACCATGATCCTGGGGCTTCCCTCTCTCTTTGTCGGTAAAAGCGAGAGAGAAAAAAGAGAAGCAATATTCGGAAATCCCTCCGAAGCTGTGCTGGGCAACTCGAGGCCGTTGTTCAGAAGAACAATGGCGGCGGCGTAGAAGAAGCGTTGAAGCGTTTTGCCCATTCGGCAATGAGGTCCCCGCGAGGCGAAGGGGTTTCCCAAACTGCACCCAAGCTACTGAGGTGACATTGGCCCATAGAATTGACGTGTAATAATCCATGGGATGGCGGTCCATTTTTAAAGGTTCTCTGGCACGTTTTCTTCTTCAGGTTGGTTGTCGGTGGCAGGGTTACGGGTACCACGCCTAGATCCACATTTTGTAGGGGTCCCCGCCCCGAATAGCATACCCCAGTGGGCCCCCAGTGGGCCCCTCTCCCCGCCTCAAATCTCTCCCCGCGTGCCAGGTCGCCCGTCTCCCGCTCTCGCTGTCGAGGCGTCTGTGCTTGTTTTTGACCACCTGGAGTCCGTCCACCACCCCCAAGCCTTCCCCGTCGTGCCTGTCCAAGTCCCGGCACGGTTTGATTGTTCGAGAAAAAGTCGCCAAACCCCGAACAAAGAGAATTGACGACCCCGTATTCCGAACAGTTTCGGATATCTCCAGCTCTCCGATTCTTGCGCTGGCTGCAAGGCGATCCGGTACTTCTTTTTTTTATGGCGGCTGTTGTCTTGTCGCATGTTCTTTGAAGCCTCGGCGAACGAAGAGACGAAGTTACGAACGATCCCAACCCCGGCACCTTGTCCTAGTGTAGACCAGACCAGACTACACCACACTACCACTTCCACTACTCCGTTCACAACTCCAGACATTTCCAAACCTCGGGCCCTATCACCTACCACCTACTACCACGGCATTCCACTAGTTTACTTGCACGGCACGGGCTCGAGTCGAAGCTGAGCAAGACCGATAACTAAAACACCACCACCAAATCACCAACCTGGGAATCATGACCAGGCACAGGGCTGCCTCTGCCCTCGTGAACCCACAATGAATGGTGATGCGGGCCTGGTGAGCTGTCTGGTGGAGAGGCTCACTACCAGAGTATGTTTAGACTGTTGGAGATGAAGCTTTATCTGCGCATCTGCCCCCATGAATCCCATCCCACATCCACATGCCATGCCTTGCCATGCTCCAGTGCCGTAACTGCAGATCACTCACAAGCTTTTGTCTACTAGCTCCCCCATCGAACGGGCAATCCTGCCCAAGATCTCTACCAGGATGATATCGTCGCCATCACGCGCACCACCCTCGTCAAGATTAGCATTTCCTCCGTCTCCGTCGTGCTCGAATCTCTGTTGGCCCTCCTCGAAGATCTCGCGCATCCCTACAAGACAGTCCTGTCCCACCCCCCTCACGTCCTCCTCTCCGAACTCTACGTCTTCGAGTTGATCGCCGAGTGCTGTTCTCAGAATTGGGACCCGTCGCATAGTGCCGCCGTGCAAGCTGCTTCCGATGGCCACCTGCCACCATCGCGCCGCGCGGGGCTACCCATCCCTGACCCCCTCGACGACGTTCTAGTCAGTCGGCTCTTCGAGGTGATAAAACTGCTCTTCGAGCCCATTCCCGATGGCTATGTGCTCCCCGCCAAGACGATTCTGGACGACCAGTCGGCTCCTAAACGGACCGCCGCCCAGCTCCTCGAAGACTCTACGCGAACCCCCCTCTCCACGCCGTCGAACGAGCCATTGGAGAGTGGCCGCGTCCTCCAGGCTCATGCCGCGGCCATTGAAGCCAACGTCAAGACAATTGTCGAATATATGACGGCGTCGAGCTGGCAAACCGCCTTTGACTATTTTAGAAATGTGATATACACGGTCCGCACGACGGTCCCAGCTCAAGGCACCCCTATACCCAACGCTGCAGCCGCCGAGGAGGAGAAGGCGGCCCTCACTGTTTTGCGCCTCGTCTCATCCTTCTGGGTCGACGGCCAAAAGCTGAGCGCGGTGATACAAGAGTTCTGCTCGAGCTTCTTGCACTTCCGGAAATCTTTCCAGAACACGGTGGCCATTGTCACGCCCTTACTTATCACGCGATGGCTGGACAGGTATCCTCAAGAATTCGTCCAATTGCACCAGATGCAGAAGCGCCGGGACAATGGCCCCGATACGCTCTTTGATATGACGCAAACCGTGGTGGACAATGGGCGACGAAGGGCGGTATTGTTTCCAATGCAGACAACCCTCATGTTCCTCCTACCCGATGTCTTTGAGGTTGCCAGCAACCTGCGCGACGCCAAGAGCGGAAGCATGGCTAAAAAGGTCGGCTTCCTCGATGGTCTTCGCAAGGCGCTAAGGAACCGCAACGAGCAGGCCGCGTACTGTCTTGTCTTGATGCTTCGCGCGGCCCGGCATTTTGACGCAGAGAGCGACTCGGCACTCATGAGCTATGCCATGGATGTGCAAGACGAAGTCCGTGATGCTGTATTCCGTCGCATCTCACCGGGCTCTGACGGAGTCCTGCTCGAGCAAGATCTGATGACGGCGACTTTTGTCAGCCTCTCCCACCTCAACTTTGAGAGATGCGTCGATACCCTGGCCGAGACATGTCTCACCTCGTCAGCTCCTCACAGCTTCAAGATCTCGGTCATCCAGTCGTGCTCTCACTTTGCGAGGCTGGGAAGTAATAGCCAGGAATATCAGGCCCTCTTCACTGCCGCCAGCGCTTTCATCCAGGGGCAACTGCAGGTATGGATTTTATCCCACTCCCATATCATCTACCAGCTTTGTGATTTGTTTACTGACTGCAAATTAGACCATGTCTCACCTCCTGACAGAGGGTTACGTCGAAGACCAAA
>Ga0247781_1000489_pt1 | contig 12273 bp, 8 predicted proteins | sample UWRJL184509B5_FD_179922 | JGI IMG/M metagenome (GOLD analysis project Ga0247781, IMG submission 179922) | Plant litter microbial communities from Arlington Agricultural Research Station in Wisconsin, United States - UWRJ-L184-509B-5 | ecosystem: Environmental > Terrestrial > Plant litter >...
GAACCCAACAACGAGCGAGTGCATTTGCAGGCTTCTGGTTTTTAACTTACCTTTCTCTTGTTGAGAGTCAACCAGGTCAATTGTGATGCATTTTGATATCAATCTGAAGTTGACATGGGCTGAGGTCATTTGCGTCGCACTCCCCACAGTCTCTGCAACTGTTCGTCCTTCTGGGAAATGAGCATGATGGAAATAATCCATGGTCCCAGCCATCTGGGGCCGGCGACTTTTCGTCGGGATTGGTGAGTGGGGGGTTCTGGGTTCGGTTCTTGGCCGGTTCCAGTCGATTGTATTGTTCCATTTGAATTCGATATCAAGCCCGACGTGCAGACAAGTGACGTTGGTCTCGCACAATTTGCACAGAAAGGATGCCCTCGAGAGAGAATATTCTCTGCACGTCGGTGGCCCAATGCCGTGTGAGTCCGTCGGTCCAAAGAGACAGACACGGGAGGGACATGTGTGGTCGGTACAGACTGCAAACCGCAGGCCGCCCACCCGCGAACCCAACGCATATGATTGAACCGGGGAGCCCTGCACCTGGCTGGCCCAGGCTGGGGTTCGCCATTAAACCCCATCAAATGACGCTAATGCTTGGTCGAACCGTGCGCGCGGTACTTGCTCCAATCCGTGGCGTTGTGTTTGTGCTTGTGCATTCAGTCCAACCTGGAATCCCTTTCTCTCGCTTCGAGTCCTTGACCTGCATATCGCGCCATGTCCACTGACTAAGTAGACGAAGGTAACTGACTTGTGATGTAATGACATAGTGTGCACTACCCCGTAGGTCTAGGTATTCCCGGATTTCCCATTGGGTTCAATCGGCGGGAGAGATACATTGAAGGGGAGGAGCGGGATGGAAAATAAGGTGGAAGGATTGGCCAGACTAGCAACCGGGGACCGTCCCGTGCTGAACCGCGTGTGGTGACTGGACCAGGGAAGAGCAAGGTGGGTGGACACACTGGACAGAGGAAGAACAGGGCGGGCCAGCCACAACAAATTAGCACCTGCCCACTCCCAGCACACCCCCAGCCCTGTGCTTGCAACCTTGGACTCTTGGGAGCAAAAGTGTGATGCCCTGTTGCTCCCAAATCCACGTCCTGTCGTCACTGGTAAACCAGCAGGCGCGACTGGGAAAGAGGGGCCAAATTTCCCAAGAAACTGGCCTGCCCAGTGGATGACCCTTGCTCGTTCGCAGTTGAGCTTGCCTGGATCGCGCCTGCCAATTCGATTGACTCTGCTTGATGATTCCTCACCCGTTACGGAAGTACTTCGGGTCCGTCCCCCTTTTTGGTGACCAGCTATCGAGGTATCATAATCACTGGTTTCCTCAATCATTCCGTAGAATGATTACTCGTCAAGGCTAGAATTGCTGCCATATGACAGCAGTAAAAGAAAAAGAAAAGAAAATTCCGTTACGGCGCAGCCATTCTTGCTTTATCATCCGACCTTTATGGCGCCACGCAATAGCCGTAGTTGTATGTGACACTTTTTTCCTGTACCCCCGTCCCCCAGTCCAGTCGCAGTGTTTGCCTGGGCACCTACTTCCACTTCCCGCTTCCCGTCCTCACCTTCGAGTCTCGCCGAAACTGCAAACCACTTCACAGTCGCATCTACTCGGTAATGGCAGTTGCATTGGCGTGACAAGACCCGGCCTCTTTTCCCACGGCTGGTCTTTTGTTCGTTCTTGCACAACACTGCAAATCAAATCTACAGTCCGACACCTCTACCCAGCATTTACGAGCAGGCGCCAATACGGAAACTCATGGAACCTCACCCGTGCTAACACCCCATGTCTTCAATCGCAGAGGTCTTCGTCGCCGCCCGCAGCAGCCATTGCTCTGCAATATAATAAGCTGGTGCTCTCGAAATGGAGGCCGATCCGCCGTTGGCTTCTCCCTCGACTTCGCTCCCCTCGAGGCTACGGCAACAGGTGCTGGCAAGGAGGGAAAACTCGGTCCGCGATCAAAAGACGCGCCTGCGGAGGACGCCTCCAAAGCTGGGGAAAGATGGCGAAAAGGCGACATTGACATCTGGTCTGACGAGCGCTGCGGCGGCAAGGTTGAGGATACGGCCCTCCCCGGGCGGCGCATTGCCGAAATCGCTATTACCGGTCACGGAACGCAGGTCGCAGGAAGAGAACAGCCCGATTCGGAGGAACAAGACGGGCAGCCAGGAGGAGGACAAGTGGGAACTTACACCGGATGGCGGGTCAGCCGGCCGTGAGGGGAGGAATTTTGCCGTGGCCAATGTCGGGAACAATGGGCGCATTTATTTGAGGTACGGATCCGTTGCGTGACCATGGTGATTACCTCCCGTCGCGATGTGTGTTGACGTCGATCCAATTGCAGACCGACTGTTCGTCCGGCGAACCAGCGCTACCCGCAGCCTAACTTTGTATTCCCCATGACGCCGCCCAGCACGGCGGGTCTTGATGCTCTAACGTCAGAGAATGGTCGTGAGACAGACGAGACCACGCGGTTCCATGACACACAATGGACCCCGACGCCATCTGGGTCGTCTCCCAACAGCCCAAGGCGCGAGTTCCTCTACGCGAAGGGTGGAAATGGCGTGAATCTTCGGGGCCATCGCCGTGCCATGTCGGACTCGACGGTGCCCGATACCAGCGTAGCTCGGGAGTCTGAGCCGGGGGGCTTCAAGATCGTCATCACGCAGCACGGCGAGGATCAGCGACCCAAAACGGTCGGTGCCGGGGACGCCGCCCAGGCTCCGCTATTAGAAGTGGCCATCCCATCCTGGCGGATAGGCACGCCCAGGTTCAGTGTTCGAGGGACACCCTTCATCCGCGGCTCGTCGTACGCGCCAACCGAGGAATTCCGCCGCTCGAGTAATGTCTCGTTTTTAAACCAGTACACGCCGCAGGACGGGTCGCCAAACGGATTCTTGAGGCCAAGCCCGGTCTCCGTGCCAATACCAGAGCTGGACACTTCGGGGGCCGCATCCAACACATCGGATCTGAATGGATTCCGGATAACACACCCGCTACGATCGGCGTACATGTCGACCCACCTGGTGATTGAGCCCTCCATGTTCGACTCGCTGACGTTTAAGCCGGCGTGCGATGAACGGTCCATTGTTCGTTATTCCGCGGCGGGCGCCGTGACTGCTGCGACGCCGCCTCGCTTGGTTGCCGAGATCACGTCGCCCAGCTTCCTGGACTACGATCTGATCTCGGACTTCTTTCTCACATACCGCTCCTTTCTCGACCCCTCGGACTTGCTTCACATGATGTTTGCACGGCTCCGGTGGGCCCTGGAGAGGAGCGACGAGGCCGGTTTAATAGTCAGGGTCCGCACTTTTGTGGCCATACGCCACTGGATTCTCAACTATTTTGTTGATGATTTCGTGGTGGACTACAACATTCGAGTCGTCTTTTGCAACTTGCTGAATGCCATTGTCAGCGACTTGTCCGAGGATCTGGGCGGGAGAAAAGTGCAGCTCAAGATCCTCGCCGAGCTCAAAAAGTGTTGGCGGCGGGTGTGTGCGCAGTACTGGGATGGTCCGGACTTTGATTCATCCGCAGCGCCGGATGTTCCCATTGCGCCTGGAGGCATCGCAGGACACCGTAACCCCAGTTTGGACCCATCCTTCTGGGTCAAGGCCGAAGCAGGCCCACCGCAGCTTGACGGGCTTGGTTTGCCGACAACTTCGCGCGAGCAGACCAGCTTCTACGCCGACGTATCTCGGGCTGGGCATATTGACTCTGTAGTTGTTGGCGACCGACCAGGAACTCCCGAGAACCCCCCAGTACCGGCGGCCGGACCAGAGAGGAACCAGGCATCGCCCACCAGCATTACCAGTGTTGACGTGATATCATGTTCGTTCCCTACTAAAAACATGCGGTTCGCACAGCCTGGGGCCAACTACCCACTGGCGGCGCACCCGGTCGACCCAAGCTCGGTATATAACAACACGGAACTTGTGGCCACCACTCCGCGGGCGCTCATGGGAAAACGCGTCCGCCCCCAACACTCGCACAAACGAAACGGCAGCCTTAGTGATTCTATGCGCGAGCCTCCAAGTGCTACCGAGAAGGTTCTTTTCAGAAATGCCGAGTTTCTCCTCACTCTCCCCTATGCGGGAAGTCTGGTGCGAGGGAACTTGTTCCCGCCGAGCCAGGCGTTTGTCGAAGTTGTCCCGCCTAGTGGTGCTGGGGGGCAAATGAGACAGACAACCTTGTTCGAACCTCCAACCACCGATATGCAGAAGGAGAAGCTTGCAGCATCGGCCATGTCCGGTCAGGGGATGAGGAAGCTTCTCGGCAGCGTGCGTCGTGCTCTGAGCACAAGGGGGCAGGGTGTCTCACCCACACAAGGGAACTTTATCAACATATCGCCGATTGGGCCCAGAGGTGCGACCATCAACAGGCTGCCGGGCACTGCGATAGTACCGCAGGCTCGGCCTCGCCAAAATGGTATCCGTCCTCCTGTGCGTATCGACCTTCTTGGTGCCGAGATTGCCGAAGACTTTAAGAAAGCCGTCCGGGAAGACGCGGCGGCCGAGGCAGGGAAGCACGGATATCTAAGCCCCCCGGTTGCCGGCTCCAGTGTCCCGGGTGAAATGCTCGAGTATTCGGTCGCACACATGGACACAACATATGCATTCGACGGCACCCATGTGCGACCCTCCTCTGACATGGGTATCACCACGGGCAGCAAGTCCATAGTCATTGTCGATGACACCCTTATCCCCGACGACTATCCAATGATGACGGGGGCGTTGCCAGCTAATTCGTCCGTCGAGGCGTTTGCTGAGACGTTCATGACCAATACAGCTGATCCCACGCCACCAAATACGCCGCCAGGCAGGGCTATGGGAACACCGAGGAGGTCCTCGTACATTCTCAGCCAACATGTGTTACGGTCGTCCCTTTCGGCAGATCCGTTGCCACCCTTTGTGCCCGACATGGAGACCCTCGGGTTGGGTGTGCGTCCGTCGCAAGATTCCTTCCGACCATCACAAGATTCTTTCCGCACCTCGTTCGAATTCGGACATAAGAGTCCGGATAAGGCCCGGCCTCCTCTCAGCGGAGTTCGCGGCCATATAAGGCACGGTTCAAGTCGATCCTACATCTCGAACCGGTCCGCTCGTCACAGGCGGCATGCCTCGTTTACCAGCGGTATCATGCCCCCAACCACGATTCGCAGTTTCGATGCTACAACATACTCTGGGGGCTCCATGGACGGCTCTTCCCAGGTCCTCGTCCCGCAGCCGCTTCGAGTACTCAGACGAAGACCGGGCGGTGATCTTCGCGCTGCCACTAACGTTGGCGACCTGGATCATCTCCCTCTGAGGAGGTCGCGCTCGGTTGGGTCGCTGACAACCTACACTGACTCGGTCCGCAGCTCGTTTCTCCGCAGTCCTGCCCAGGAGTCCAGCGGCTATGTAGACGTTGTCACCAGTGACTACTCCCCCAACCGGGGAGAAACATTTTCGCTTGGTGCTATTGCGGAGCAGAACCCAAAACAGAATCTCTCGCTGTTCAGCACTCACTCCTCTAAGCCGATTATGCGTCCATCTTTCGAGGCCGAGGCGCAGAAGCTTGCGCAGATTCCAGACGACGTGGATGACGATGGTGGAGTAGAGTCGGCATTGTTGAAGCTGGAAGGGAGATATGAACGACGAGTAGCCAAGCTGTCTATGGATCTCAAGAGTCCGCTATCCGTCGAGGTCATCCCTGATGCTGATCCCACCGAGGTTGAGGGCAGCTCGGTAGCGGTGCAGGAAAAGAAGGAGCATCGCCATGTCCACGTAGGAGAGGACCCGCACGCGCCTCTATCAGCAGCCGGCCCCTCTTTCTCTGGCCTTGATGGAAGTTTCTTGGGCGTCACAAGCCGCCACGATCACAATGGAGACGTACAGTCTTTCTTGTCGGAAGATTCGAGGGCTTCTTATTCGTCTACTCCTTTATTAGAGCGCGGGTTCACAGACGATGGTCGTAGCAAGCGGACCGTGACCCGGGAATGGACAGATCGCTCTATCCTACAGGGACCTGATGAAGGGGGGAACACCCCTGATGATCGCAGCGAGCGGGGGTCTCAACACGCATCTTATGAATTTGTCAACAAGACGGACAGTATGGATAAGATCCAGCCTGGAAGTACGATGCCGACCGCCGAGCCTCGTGCCAGCGCTGAACAATCATTCTTGGATGTTGGAAGCGACGATGATACCGATCTATCGTCGGAACTCTCGGCGGAGGATCTCGAGTTCCTGGGCGAGGATCCTGGTGTACTTTCACCCACAGATATTGGACTGGCCGTCTCGACATCGCTCCCTTCCCATCCCCTGGCTGAAAACCCACCTCGTCTTGAGACTTGTCAGCAACCGAACATGACTCCACCGTCGCCGCCTATGACGTTGATCCAAGCACTCAACATGCCCCTGGAAAGTGAGGAGGATTTCCACGATGCCGAAGGTTGGCACGAGAAACCTCTGCCGCCTACTCCGGACACCACCCCAACAACGGCGGCAGCACCTTACACCCACTATCCTCTTTTGTCACCGGACCCGACTGGGACGAAAGAGGCCCTCCGAAACGCCCCGAGGCTTGAGATACCCGACCCAGTAGCGGACAACGCCGAGTTACCGCGTAACAAGTTCTCGGTCCATCTACCCTTTATTCTTGCGTTCGACAGTGACATACTGGCTCAGCAATTTACCCTGATCGAGAAGGATGCCCTCAACGAGATAGACTGGAAGGAGCTAATCGACATGCGATGGAAGAACGCAGAGCAAAATGGCATCAACTCCCGCAGTTGGGTCTCATTCCTTCGAGATACCGACGCGCGCGGCGTCGAGGTCGTAATAGCGCGCTTCAACATCATGGTCAAATGGGCCGTCTCCGAGATCGTTCTCACCCAGGACATTGAAGAACGAGCACGATGCATCATCAAGCTAATCCACATCGCCACTCACTGCCGACGCTACCGCAATTTTGCAACCATGAGCCAGCTGGCCATCGCCCTGACGAGTAACGAAGTCAGCCGACTAACCAAGACATGGGCCATGGTGTCCCCCGCAGACCAAAAGACGATGCACGATCTGGAGGCTCTCATCTCGCCGACACGGAACTTTTACAGCCTGCGATCCGAGATGGAAGGCGGCGGTGCAGCCGGTGCGGCGGCCATCGAGATGGGATGTATTCCGTTTGTGGGGATTTATACGCACGACTTGTTGTTCAACGCGCAACGGCCAAGCGAGATTGCCAGCTCGCCGACTACCGCGCCGCTGGTCAACTTTGAAAGGTGCAGGACGTCGGCGGGGGTTGTCAAGACTTTGTTGAGGCTGCTGGAGGCGAGTACGCTTTATACTTTTTTGCCGATTGAGGGGATTACGGAGCGGTGTTTGTGGATGGGGGCGTTGACTGATGAGGAGATAAGGAGGTTGGGGGAGAGTTTGGAGTGATTGGGTGGGGGGGATATGATTATGACTGGGGTTCGGACGATCATTATATTATAAATAATACCCTTTTTTTTGAGAGAGAGAGAGGTTTTCTCTTTGACGAGCTTTGTTTGTTTTGCTGGTGGTTTTTTTTGTACCCATCAATATACCCTGTACATTTTGCATTGAGATGGAATGGAGTGGAATGGAAGTTAGTTTAGCCGTATGCGTTGCGTGCACATGGTTGGTTGGTTGTGGTGTTGTTGTTGTTTTTATATGCTTCGTTCGTTCGTTCGTTTATATCTGCCTGCCTGCCTGCCGCCGCTTGCTTGATCGATCGATACCGAGAGTTTTAGATGGGAGATGAGATTTTGATGTGGGTTTTTGGCGGGGGTGTTTATGATATCACGTTGTGTTGTATTACATTGTTTTATATTACATTATGGTACCTACTTGTCTGTGTGGTTGTGTGTGCGTCTGGCTGTCTCCCTGTCTGGTTGTAGAGCTTCCTAATGATGGATTCTGTGGTTGATCATGGATGAGAGGGGATTGAGTTGGTCGGTCTTTGGTCGTCCGCGTCCGGCTGACTCTGATAGCCAGCCAGCCCATTGTCTGTCTGTCTTGTCTTGATGCTATGCTATGCTGGAGGCGGAGGACAGTTCACTTGAGGGAGACACTACTCACTTGCTCACTCGCTCGCTCGATGTCTTATCGGTATACCGTGCCTACTACCTTGGGACCTAGCTAGCTAGCTAGCTACCTTCCAGCTAGCTGCCTTTTCTGACATATTATCTTTCTTTGTCGGTGCTGTTGTTGTTGGTCTTGGTTCTTGGTTGGCTTTCGTTGGCTGTTATCGAGTCGAGTCGAGTTGTTTGGGCTGGACGGGTGGGTTGGTTTGGTTGGGCTGTAACGAACATTCTTTTTCTTTTTTGTCTCGTTTCTTGTTCAAAATTTTGGATTGAGATCGGCTGGCGGTGGGAGGTAGAAGTTTTGAATTGAGTTGTTTTGTCTCAGGTACCTAGAACTAGGTATCAAGGGGATGTGTTGGATTAGTTAGCTGGTTGAAGATGAAGATGAAGATGAAGATGAAGATTCAATACAATTTAGTTATGCTTGTTTGCTTGTTTATTCATTTATGTGCTGTCTTCTGCGTATTGGAAGTGCCGGTTGAATCTTATTGTTGATGTGCAATGTGAATGAGAGTGGGTGGTGATACTCTTTTAGTTGGTTAGTCGTTTCTTTGGGTTACTTAGGATCGAGAGACCTGGTTTTTCGAATTCCGTTGTTTTTTTAGGACGGATGTCTCACTCGTTTTCTCTTTTTTCTCTATCCTATTGCGATTATGGTGATGTTTATTTCTTGCCTGTCCGTCTACTGGTCGGTGATTTTGGGTTTGGAGATGGGATAGGGGGTATACCTAAGATACGGGATGACTTGGGCGATTGGGAGATTTACTATAGGTATCTCACGACGGTCAGGTATGTCGGGGGATTAGGAAATGGAAAGGGGGATGGGGAGGGGGGGGTGCTTCTCACCCCATACATAATCACTGATGATACATGAGTGATCATGGGTAGAAGGTTGCCTTCTCGCCTCGACAGGTCTCTTGGCTTGGGTACTCGTGCTAGGTGTAAATCTCGTTCCGGTCGTGTTGCCCCAGTGGTCAATACGATACTTGTACCGAGCCCCTAATGGGTACCTTCTGAATATGGCAAGCGGTGGTCCAACCAGTCGGGCAATGCCTCTGGTTCGCTATGTTGCTGCTCTTGATCATCATGCTTAATTGGACTGGCTTAGATAGGTCGACGGAGGCCAGTCGACATTGCCGGGGTGGTCAAGACAGACACCCACGTCTGGCCTTTGAGCGTAGCATAGCAGACACTGCGACGAAGCAAGCCTTGGGTATTTGATACCAGAGTTGCCTCCATTAGCTAGCAGACATGGAAGAGGCAGGGTAAAATTCTCGGCTTTTGCTCTGTTGCTGTTGCTGTTGGATATAATACGATGGACCTCTGGTAGTTCCTGTGTTGATGGTCGGCATGATGTGACTGTGGCTCGGCTTGCGAGAACTGAAAGAGATATTCTACCAAATGAGAATATCTACTGTGTAGTCTGCCTTGCCTTGCTGCCCAACACATTCCTGCACTCGAGAGGGTCGGTCTAGGGGGTGGTCGGCCCGCGCATGGGGAGATGAGTACGGAATCAGGTGTCGGCATTGTCCTTTTCTGTCTCGACTGGCTACGGCTGCGAAGCTCTTGTGGACAGCGGAGCGTAACGTTGTGTTAGTTATTATCCTGGTCATATGCCCCACGACATCCAACCCTATTCCAGCACAAGATGTTGTGAATGTCTCTCACGACGGCAAATTGGGGATATCTGTATCATCATCAACTGTAGTCAAATCAACAGAGCAGGGACAACCAAATAAACTCCAGACCGTCCGACAATCCCCACTCCGTCAGCCATATTTCCGTCAAAAAGAATCAAGGCATCGCATTGTCGGTCCGTCTAATATTCGGAACAAACCAACCACGATCCTTCAAACATAGCCTGGTGGATCAAAGCCACTCTTCGGTAAGAGACGATCGGCCGACAATCCCGACCATGAGTGTAGTATCTCTCAATGACAGCTAAACCAAGCCCATTGCCTTGAACTCCCACACGGTCTCGTAGTGATAGGATTGCAACCGGGCAGTAAAAGTCAATATTAGAGAGCAGCAGTTTCGTGTCGCTCATCCTCAATCACAAAACATATCATTTGGCAGGCTGAGCACCGGCCAATGGAATGCCATGCATATATGCACTTCAAACATCAAGTCAAATCCCCTGTGCCATCCCAGTGCGTATAAATCCAAGACAGGCTAGGTCCAGGAGAAGAAAAAAAACGTATACACGCAAAGAGTATAAAAACGCCTACTAGAACGCCTTACCCACTCGTCCATTGGGTGATAATCTCTGGCCCCTGAGGTTACATCTTTAGGGAGTGTCCCTTCTGAGACGGAAAGCAAGCGGTAATGACAATGATTATAGCCAATGGCAGTGGGGTGAGGATCAAAATAATGGAGAAGAGTCTGGTCCTGCTGTCATGTTGTCTGCTGCTTTCCTTTGGGGAGCGGACTGAGTTCTTGACGCCCAGGTAGTTCACTACCACTAACAAGTACCGTGCGTCGACATCTATGGCTAAAATGCCATTTGGATTTGCCCGTGAGTGAATTTGTCGCATTATTGAGTGATATTGAGTGATAGGCGAACGCGGTGGATGTTTGTGAGCTGGAGGAATGAGAAGTCATCTCGACTTCAACTGGCCGCAGCAGCGCGCTGGCTTTTCCAATATTGAAAACGCCTTCGGCTGATTTTAATTCCTGAACGGAATGTCAAGGCATAAGCTTGTTGTTCCTGGCCCGCTTGGGCATTGAGGGCAATTGGTTGGTGGACCCGTATCGTTCTGGCTCCTCATTCAGGGGTTTGTTTTGCAGAAGCCACGACGGTCTCGACAGCAAGGAAAGAGGAAATGGAACATATTTTGTATCCAATCCAACCAACAACACTTTATGAGCTCCGAATGGATTCTTTCGGGTTTCCCTCGCTTCTCATTTGGCGGGCCAACTGCGGCCGAGCAATGAAATTACCGATCCTTCTCGTCGGGGCAGTGCAACTCCTCGGCTGGTCAAGTTATTCAGAGCCTCTCTGTCAATCGGAGGAATTGATCACGATATGACATTCTCGGTGCGAGACCGGCCGCATGGCTCGTGTCTGCGAGCGAGAAGACCCGAGCATGACGAGATCTTTGACATAAATCTTCAATCCGATTACGCCTAGCTGTCGACCTTGAGCCCGGTTGTCAGCATGGTCCTTTAGTTCGGAGGGATTAGCTATCTGAGCCCCATTGGGCACTCGGAACAGTGCTGGGTTTAAGCAAGTCTGGCTAAGATTTTCTAGAAGCCTTCCATGCAAAGAAGATCGTCCAGGTCATTTGCGGCGCTTTGCCACCTCGTGATATTGTGTTCATAGGAAAACCCTATCTCTTGTATCCGCAGTATCTCCAGGTAGCAACAAAGGTCGAGGCTAGTTTGGAGGTTGGGTTTGCTTGGCGACCCGAAAGGATCGTTGAGTGGGTTTTATGTTGTGGCTATGCTCTGGTCAGGAGATGTTGTTGACGATCAAGTTTTCCTTGGGTTACCACCATGCCGTCGAATCTTTTTGGTCGTGCAGACGACCGATACCAACACTGGGCCGCTATAGGACCAAGGAGCCACTTTCAATGACATTTGGTTGCTGTGTTACACATCTTGGCGATTTTGTCATGTCATACATTGAGGTTTATCGGTGCCAACGGTACGATGTTCTCCGGTTCTTACTTGGCGGCGAATTATCTGTAAATCAGAATACACAGCCCCCAAACTGTGAGAGATTTTGATGGTCTGTCGACTCTGGAGAATCAGTTTGAACGGAAGTCGGCACAATTGTTGTAACCCTTCTTCTGTCTCGTGTGCCTTCCAACCGGCCAATGAGGTATGTGACACAAAAGAACGGAACAGTTCATCAATGACATACTTGGTAAACCCGTCTTGGGCCCTTGGCCACTGTCTTGGACGTTTCGATCCTGTGCAATTGAATTGGCAGGGAGGAACCGAGATGGCGATGTCACGGGTCCGCAGGCTTGGATGAGGCAATGCGTTCAAAAAGATAAAAAAAAATACCAATGTGACCGAGACGGCCAACCCGACGGATTCAAGGGGACTTGTTTCGAAACAAAGGTCAATGATCTTGACGTGCCGTTCAGTCGTATTGAACACCCGTTGTTAAAAGTCCGATCCTGGTGGCCCTTGCACTGTGCAATTCTGGTGGTGTGAAGTCATTGCAGGGTGAGCTAGC
>Ga0247781_1000490_pt1 | contig 12266 bp, 13 predicted proteins | sample UWRJL184509B5_FD_179922 | JGI IMG/M metagenome (GOLD analysis project Ga0247781, IMG submission 179922) | Plant litter microbial communities from Arlington Agricultural Research Station in Wisconsin, United States - UWRJ-L184-509B-5 | ecosystem: Environmental > Terrestrial > Plant litter >...
ATGGGTCGGCCGTTCTTCTGGCCGAGCTGGGAGGCAGGAGAGGGGAAGGAGGCATGGATGATTTTGCTCACGCGTCTTGGCACCTGCAGCTTGTTCAAGGTGAAGACACACCGCTGACCATACACGTGACACGTCTCACGACTCGATGGCTCACGACTCATCAGACTCATCACGTGCTTGCTTATTATGCCTGTGTTGGTCCGAGTTGGCAATCTACCTATAAGCATCCGGCTGACTGCAAGTCCGTATCGCTCTATCAGCCTCTTGCGCTCGGCTTCTTCCCAATTGACGACGAAGTTGCTGTCTTGAACATGGCGCTGATGGAGGGGTCTCTCGTCTCGCCGAATGCGCCAGCAAGAGCGTCCAAAAACAGCGACTTGGTCGGCTCTTCGTACCCAAACCTCACAAGCTCATCTCCCGTTAGATACCACAGCATGGTCAACCCCGGCAGCTGGTCGTCGCGCGGCTCATACTTGAATCGCGTCGCCTCGGCGAAGCCATGCTTTGAAAAGTGATCCGCCAGGTTCGACTCCATCAGCCATCTAAATAGGACGAGACCGTCAGCATCGGATAAACCATCGATCGAGAGCGTTTCGACCACCACGTACTCTGCAAACACCTTGCTCGCGGCGCCGAGAGCCCATTCGCATCGCGGCGCGGGCGCCAGCTTCGTCATGCCGACATGGTTGTTCGTGTCTCGGGCCCATTCATCCCACTGGAGCCAACCGCCGGGCTCTGGTTTGGTCAGCAACTGCACCAGGGTTCAAGAATCGGTGGGACAGTACTCAGCAAGGCCATGGCATGCTCGATGGCTGCTGCCGGGTCATCATGAAGGGGCCGAACAACGGCAAACTGGGCAATATGGACAATATCAAATGCGCCTTGGAGCTCTTCCGGCGGGGTTACCAACGCATCGGCAATGCTCAGCTTCATGTTGTTAGGAAGTATGTGGCCCGGAGGATATTGCTCGTTGCTGATATCGAAGCCATGGACATTGAACCTGAAGTCAGGCATGCCGGCACTCCTCGCCACATCGAAAGCCCAGGCACTGGAAGAAGGTCAGAACCACCTGGTGTTACCTCTGACAAGAAAGGAAGGCTAGACTCACGCGTTTCCCGTACCAATATCGGCAACTTTGAGCTCAACCACGCCATCATCACCGGCGCCGACAGAGGCTCGCAAATCAGCCAGGATGCGTGGGTTGATGACGCTTCCGGTCACATCTTTGAACAGATAGTGCTGGAAGAAAAGTCTACAATGTGACAAAGGGGGTATTAGCGAGTGTCAACTGCCATTGCCACGTCCCGAAGGCATATGGTACTTGCCTGCCGGAGGCTGTGTACCCCGTACGATCAAGCGCGTACGCCGTTTCGGTCTTATGTAAGACCTCAGGGACGGCCTGGGGCTCCCGAGAAAGAGCCTGGTTGCTCTCCGCTGTGGCGGCCATTGTGGTGATAGGATCAGAATTGGGTATTCGTACAGGACTTTGGTTTCATGCGCGATTTATGGTGGCAACCTTTTTCTTCCCCTTCCAAACAAACTGGCCCCGAAATGCCCCTGGCTATATACTCGCAACTGTACCTGCACCTGATCCCACCGGCGTATTTGCCGAAAGGAGAAGCATCTGTGCCACTTGCGCACTGAGCCTTCGTCACGCACATGCAGCGGTGCTGGAACTCGCTCGAGTCAGAGCTTGGCTGACCCAAGCGTGGCACAACGTTGTTTTCTCAGACACCCATCTGCTCGCCGGCTGAAGAAACTGGACTAACACCCGACACCAGTAGTTGGGCATAGGTTGTATGCGTCGCTAGCACTTTTGCACGCGTGATGGAAGCGAAGGATTGTTTGCATCATGTACGAGCGCATGGGGCGCCTACCAGTAGTTTTTGACTGGCTAGGACTGCCTTGGCTGGCGGCAGAAACTCGCGATTTTCGCTAGAGTTGCATTTTGCCGCGGCACTCAAGATAAGGGTAATGGAGGCCTAAAGGTACCTTAGCAAACCCATCGGGCCGAGAACACCGCGGTTCGGATCGCTAAACCACGTCACACTGGTCGACTCGGACTTCATATGAAGGGTCCAAAACCCTCAGCCGAGTTGGACGCTGCCGATATGGAGCTATTGGACCCCAGTCCCCGAATCCCGGGCCTTTTCGAACCATAACTGGATAACACCCCGTCTCGGCGCCGAACCGTATGCTTCCAAGTATCTCAAAGCGTTTCATTGCGGCTTTTCCTTCCTAGCTTCAAGTCAAATTCCAAGCACAGGGGATCCCATCCTTCGACGCCGTGCGCCGGTAGTGATATGCTCGCATCTTTGTCAATGGGCCCAAGGCGCGTCAAGAATACCGTACAGAACGCGACATCCGAGGCAGAGTCCTCATGAGCATCCCGTGCCTGGTTTTTGCACTACTGGGGGCGACGAGATGTTGCATATAGAGCTGTTTGCCCCCCGCAGAGACTACTTCTTACGCGACTCCCGAGTGCTACACAAAGCTACTGAGGGCTTCCAGGACTTTTCACACTTGTGTTTCTGTACTTTTTCTCCTCAGGCCTCGTTGTCCCTTGCCAGCTCCTACATCCCGGGGAGGGAGAAAGCAGTCAGCATGGGCAACTATACTCAGACCCAGGCGGACCATGTCGTGGTGCAACAAGTTGCATCGGCCTACGCGGCCATCAAGATCACCGAACTTGGCATCCAACACGTGATCGTGGTCCTGCTGGTCATCTTCCTCACCAACTATGCTAAGGCCATGTGGAAGAAACGCAACTTCCTTCGCTTCTCGGAAGCATCCAAATGCTCTCCGGTCACTCATGCCCCTAACCCCTTTCCTATGCCATGGAGTCTGAACCGTAAGTACGAGATTTACAAGGCATCTCTCCGCGGCGACCTCTTCGACAACCATTTCCGCCGCCAGCACGCAAAATACGGCAATACGCACGCCATCATCTCGCCCCTGTTTGGAAGACAGAAGGGCATCAACACGATTGAGCCAGAGAACTTCAAGGCCGTTCTGGCGACCAAGTTCGACGACTATAAACGCTCCAAGTACCGGCTGATGTCGGCCCAGCCAATGCTCCTCCCCGGCATCCTGACGCTTGACGGCCATGTCTGGTCTCACTGGCGCAGCGTGATCCGTACGCAATTCACTCGCAAGAACTTCGACGCCAACGTCGCTGCCAGTGAACGCCACATGCAGCTGGCCTTCATGGCATTCGGCACTTCCAACGCCGAGGGCTGGTCAGAGGATTTCAACCTCATGGTATGCTCTGCACTTTCTCACCCCTTCCATTCCATATTAATTGTCTGTGCAGGACCATGTCTACCGACTCTCCATGGACACGGTAACAATGTTTCTGTTTGGTCACTCCGCCGAAACCCAAACAGCGAAGCTCATCCGCCTCGGTCTTCTCCCCCCTTCCGCCTCAACCGTCTCCTCGGACCTGGACAACTTCGCCGAGACTTTCATGATCGCCTCCTACTACGTCGGCCACCGTATCAAGCTCTCCAACATGTACTGGCTCCTCGACAGCATAGAGTTCCGCCGCTCTTGTCGCGAGCTGCGGCGCATGGTCGATGCATACGTAACCTCCGTCCGTACCCGCTGCAAAGAAGCCCGTGGCGGCGCGGACGTCGCAGGGGGTGAATGGAAGCCTACCAACGTCATCGAGGAGATGGAGGCCCGCGGAACAGCACAAAGGGACATGGTCGACCAGGCTACCCACCTGCTTGTCGCAGGGATGGATACCTCCTCTGCTTCGTTGGGATGGATATTCGCCATGCTGGCCGCTCACCCAGAGAAGTATGGCAAGTTGAGGGCAGAGGTGGTAGCTAAGTTCGGGACCGAGGAACACAGGTTGGAGGAATTCAACCTCGAGACACTGAAGAGTTGTATGTATCTGCAGTATTGCTTCCAGGAGGTGCTGAGGTTGTTTCCGGCGGGGCCGATCAATGTGAGAGTTGCGGTGCGGGATACGGTGTTGCCTGTTGGGGGCGGGCCGGATGGGAAGGACCCCGTTGCGGTGAAGAAGGGGGCTAGGGTGCAGATGGGGACGTACTTGGCGTAAGTTTTCTTCTTTGGTGTTTGGTGGCTGGTAAAAGAAAAAGGTGAAACTAATTTATTCGTGGAACAGACACCGCCGGAAAGATATCTGGGGCGAGGACGCGGATGAGTTCCGCCCGGAGCGGTGGGCGGAACGGAGACGGGGATGGGAATTCGTCCCCTTTTCGGGCGGGCCACAGATCTGTCTCGGTCAGGGGTACAGCATGACGCAGGTTTCCTTCTTCATTGCGCGGATTGTCATGCGATATGACAAGATTGAACCTGTCGAGGGGAGCAACAACTTCAAGAGGGGATGGATGTCTGTCCTGACGCCCGCTGAGGGGGTGCACGTGAGGCTGCATTTGGCGCCAGAGAGTAAGCCGCTAGAGATCTAGCAAGGAGTGTGGATTTATCGAGTCTTATTCTCGGTTTCCTCTCAAAAAACGACAGGTACTACCTGAAAGTGGGGCCAGTCTGAGTTATATAGTCTATCCCCTCGGGGTAGAATCTCAGCGTAGTGTGGAATAGGCATCAGGCAAGTCCTGATAACCTAGCGGTAGTGCCGGCTGAGCTCCTTTCGAGGACGTTGGATGGTGACGCTACGCGTTCATTCCCGGTTGTTCCAACTGCGCTGCGGGCGTTTTTTTCAAGCTCTGCTATGGGGCTTATGGAGTTCCCCTATACTTTTTTTTTATCCCTTAAAACGCCACATCGCTGTCCTTTAGTGACAAGATTTCAAGTACGTCCCACATACCTAGTTTGTGCGCAGAGGGTTATGCTAAGACTTTGAACGCCTCCCGCTTAGTTGTTGACATGGCTAAAAGGTAGGTTGTATCAAAACTCTGTCTTTCAACATGAATTGTCTGGAAAGCTTAGTGGAAAGTTTCAGCGAAATATCTTTGCTCAGGAAAACATAAAATGCGGTCTCTCCATCGGATCTTTCCTCTCCCATCCTTTCTCTTTCCATGCGCATTTATTACCTGTCGACCTCACCTACTCACCCACGTACACACAAAGACAAAGCAAAGGCAAAGCAATGTGGTCTTTATTCAGTTCAGATTCCAAGCCCTTGAGGATTGCCGCATGGATCTCCGACTGTCGTTCCCAAGGAGACGACACGATTCTTGGTTTCCGTCGCGATCAACTACCTCTATAGTCTCACCCGACAATTTTTTCTGTCCGAGTCCGTATTAATCGCAATTCCTGAGCAAGGGCTGAGGCACAGTGAGCGCCGCCTGAGCCGAGGTGAGTTGAGGAAATTGCCTCGGTTATAGTTGCCGTGACCATAAATGGGACAGTGTGTGCAAGGGTACGTTCCCTCGCCCAGTTTTGGACACTAACAGCACGTAACGACCGTTTCCCTCGCCACGCAGCTACCGTTTTCTATTTTCCATGCGAAGAAACACCGTTGGCGGGCACATTCGGAGCGTCATTCCAAATTGTCTGCTCTCTTACTAGCAAACACCCTGCTATTAAATATACTGCGGCCACCTTTCACAGGACCCCACACAGGACACCACACAGGACCCGACACAGGGCCATTCACAGAGCACGACACAGGACTCGGAAGCAGCGATGCAATTCATTGCTTCATTCACAGGACTCGGTGGCAGTGATTGGAATCATTGCTCCATTCCCATTGACATGACATCCGACTATTTATCCTCTAACCACCTCCTTGCCTTCTGGACTGTGCGGATCTAGGATGCCACACTTGCATCCTCCTTGTATAAGCGTTTCGCCTCCGCGACAAACACCTTCTCCCCCTTTTCCTTTACCTCCATGGTGATTTCTGATATTACCCATCCGAAACGGATAAGATCTATAATGTCTTTATCATCCAGTTCCTCCCACGGGAGGAGTTTGACCGTATTGGCTATCTTTGACTACTTTTATCGTTCATGACGGTTAACCCACTGCACGTTAGCAGTCACTGTGGTGGTTGTCTGGCCTTCGTGGATGGGTGCCCGACTCTCTGCTATCGGGGCTGATTCTGTCGGATTGTCAGTGATAGAGTCGGTGCGGAAGGGCTTATGGGACCTACTTGGCTTTGTAGATTGTGTAGGGTTGAGGCGCAGGGCTGGCTGGCTTGCAAGTGTGATGTGCAGAGCGATCGCAGTTGCAGTGCGTGGTAGTGCAAATAAGGAGGAAGACTGGGAGTGAGAGGTTTCCATTCGGACCTTACTTATGCCTGCGCATTGCTCTCCGTTGTGCGTCATCTTTGCTGGCTTGACAGATTTAAGGTTTTCTCATTGCCGGAGGCCGCGTGCGTTACAACCGTGTCATTGCGACGCACACGAGCCTCCGAGGGCAGGAGAGTTTTCGATGGCGTGAAGGTTTGCGATGCTGGCAGGGTGCTGAGAAGTGTCAGGCCCCACGTGCGAACGCACGTGCGCGCGGCTAGGCACGACTGACTTGTCGGAACACGTCAATGGCCCCACAGGCCAGGCGCTGGGTAATAGGGTTGTTTTTTTTGGAACGGATTCACCTGTTATTCACACATACTGCGGCCACAGCGCGGTAGATTGGCTGTGGGGGACTACGTAACTAAGATGTATGGCTGGTTTGGTATGATCGACTTACAGAGTGTTGAAGCACACCTATACCGACATCGAGCGGACGCTTTCTACGTGACCCGTTCTGTCTACTTCTGTACGTCATCGTAACAACAGTTAGTAAAGCCTAATCTTATACACACGCTGGCCTTCTAACTCCGGAAGTAGCAGCAACAGGCAAATCTACTTTGCCGTTTCTTCGGAACCCCACCCGCAAAGTTCATATGTCCCTATAGAGTCTCTCAACCTTGGAGCAGATGTGAAGCTCTGCAGAGTTACACCCGGAGCTGGCTTATCCTGCTGAGGCGTTCCGTCTGGGTTATCGATAAAAGCTTACATATAGCAGTGACTGATTGGGGAGATCTGGAGGCACAGGATTGTGACATCAAACTTAATTGGGCCTTATACGAGTGCTTCCAACTTTCCTTGGATGTCTAGCCAAAGAGCCGGCTCATCTTACGCGTCTCGGCTAGAGAGGACCCATGATGTCTTCTATCGACCTCCGTCTAGCTCGATACCATCTAGCTGAAAGATCCTGTAAGGCGGATAGGCTAACCTATGATGCCCCTTTTTAAGACATTACTAGTTATTCTAGGAATAACGTACCTGAGCTGGCGTGTTTCAAGTGTGCCTCGCTTACGGCGCGGCAAACTACTTGTGATGTGAATGGATTGACGCTTGATTATTTGTGTTATGTGGGGAGCTGCGAAGTTTCTCGTACTAGGCCAGCCTTGCATTTGTATATCTGGCAAGATCTTGGTTCTTCAGAATTGCGGGTATATAATTATGTGAATATGTAGGCTTCCCGAATTGTATACATGTGGTGGGGTCCCCTTTGGAACGCATATCCTCTAGAGGCGCTTCTATGCGGCTGATGATCCTGTAGCTCAGCTCTAGGTGGATGACGAGACAGTATACGAAGGAGATTCCCAGCAAGAAACCGAAGCTTAGCCGCGTAACCCTCGCAATCCTGTATCTGTGTGTCCGACAGGGCGATATCTTCGGGATGTGGGCTACGTGATGCGATGGCTGGATATTATTGCTGATCTTCCTTTCTTTAATCATGAAAATACTAATCCTAGAGAAGCAGATTTATTTTAGTTACACGCCGACAGATTCCGCTAGTGTGCACTATGAGGCTTCAAGTGATACAGAAAGCAGCTGCTTAACCATGAGGTATAGAAGCAACTTAAGAGAGGAGTACAGGGAAGTTATCAAGGGACGAGGTATCCGAAATAATACACTAGGTAAGTCCGATGGAACACGATATTATTTTATGCTAATGCTTCTTTCCATTAGCTATGTTTCCTAAAAAAACGACATCAGCGAGGAAGCCAAATATGTCAGCTATTGTTACACGCGGCACAGGAGAGCCACCAATGGCTTCAGACCTTCTAGAGCGTGGCCTAACACCTCTCATCAGCGGGACGAAGGTCCAGACGCAGAAGCGTTGCTAGGGGTCGCCAGCCACCGAGAAACGAGTGGATGCCTTAGGGCTCAGGGGACATCCTCAGGAGCCATGACTCATTCTCAGTACGTAACAAACAGTAAGGAGCTGACTTGCAGAGCAGGAAGCCCGATATGACCACATGCGATCGTGGAACAACAAAGTGGCTTGCACGACAAGACTTCACCCACATCGACACCCAATCACCACCATCATTTGCAGGAGTTAAGGAAAGAGCTACGGAGACGGGACAGACTTGAGGTTAACCGCCTTGAATGGTCTGAGCTGAGGATAAACAGCAGTAATAAACAGCAGTAGTGCGCTGTCTGACCTAGTACACTGGGTCCTGATGCAATAAGCCATTAGTCGAGCCGCCGGAGGAGGGCAGGTGTTACAAACGCTACTGTTTGAGGGGTTTTCCGTGCCTGACGGGTGAGAACCTGATGAGTTCAGAGTCTCTAGGTTTCCGGCATCTTGAGAAGGAAGTTCCTCGATATTTCTCTAGTTTAAACTGATGTATACAAATACCTGTCTGGTTTACCTTTTCCTTACTGAGTTTTTTAACATCAGCACAGCTGACGTTGCACGCGCATTGCTCTCTTTCCTCCTAAGCTTCGGCAATTGGGTCGACACTCACAGAAAAGATTATTCGCTATTTTTGTCTCCGGGCTCACGCTTATCCTACTGTTCATTTTTGCACCAATGCTCTTCTTCAATCTCCCTAAACTAACCTTTCAACCCCCCTAGTTACCTCCCTTCGTCGTAAATGCCTAGGGAGCCGGTTGGTGGGCCTTGATCGAGGTTAAACCACCTTCGCTAAGAGGCAAAGCTCTGCAGCTAAGTTTGGTTAAAGCTCTGAGTTGAATCTGCTGTTTAAGTGTTCGGAGGGGTCCATATCACAGCTATGGGCTCCGGCTGTCGGCTCAGATTTAATCCAAAAAGAGGGATCAGCGCTAGTTAACTACATCCCCTAGTAGACGGATACGTGCTGGACGAATTACAGCTAAATCGCCCAATCATGCTAGCCGGACCCTCCTTGGCAGGTCTCAAGACATTGAATTAATCCATTAGATACTTCCGTTTCTTCCAGCAATTCCACTACTTTTAGCTGTTGCACGGATGATCGGGAAAAGCGCTCGTCAGTATCACGCTGTAGCCTGAAGATGATTGGAGGGGCAACAAAGCTCTACTAATAAATGTCCGGTAGGCGATGAGGAGAAATGGACACATGGACCCACCCAATCTCAATTAGGTAGGCGGCGAGCCTGGAAGCGGTGAGCCTGAATTAGGCAAGCGGTGAGCTATTCCAGTTCTAGGCGGTGAGGGCAGACTTACCCGGTCATTTAATCCGGGCCCCAGACTCGCCCATTGTGTCAAGTTAGGCAGGCGGTGAGAGTCCGCCATTGAGCTCCTGGGCGGTGAGGAGAGATTTATTAACCCGAGCCACGCTTGCGTCCCAGAACCGCGTCGCCATCTGGAGCGCGTACTGGCTCGCGCGGCATTGCCATAGTTCTCGATAGAAGCGGTCGATGCCGAGGCCCCGCGCAGTTGCCTACATCTATGCTGCGGTGCCATGTATGATTGGGACACCTTCCAATGGTAGCAGAATGTCGGAGATGATTTTCGAGCCATTACCTCCCTAACTAAAAGTCTCATCTAGAAGAGAGCAGACCAAAGTTCGCCAACCGATGATTAAAATCCTTGCCGGAGTGAAAGTCTGTTACAGTTTGGAAAGTAAGATGTGCTGTAATAATGGTGCTCTGGATAAGAGGGTGCGAGGCGAAGCTTCAGGTGACTGAGCCCTAACCCTAGATATCTGTCGAACCCTAACAAAGTCAACTCATACAGCGCCTGAACTCGCAGTGTTGTTCCATCTTGGAGCGTGCGCGTTGTACCAGAGTATAGAGGAAAGGCGAACGTAACAGCGTAACATATATATACCAAAGTGGGGACAAGCAAGGCTCCCAGTACAGTTTCTGGGGTCGGAGAGCCAGGAGATGGCAGCAATCAATCAAGACTGGTACTAGTTGTGTCTATCCATGAAAATGACTTAGTCAATCGCTGAGTCTCTCGAGACAAAGCCTCCTTGTCTGCATGCTCAAACCCACGCGAGTGATCGGGGAGGGTCAACAGCGCAACCCCTAGCCAGTCCACCACCATAAACAACAGTCCCAACGAAGCTGCCAAGAATGGCGATGGCTGCGAGTTTGATGGGTCGTAGCAATGGACAGAACCGTAACTGCGTCCACCCACCCCTGATTGCTCGACAGAATACCTGGGTCGCGGCTGCGTGATGTAAGGTATGTGGGGAGTTCTGCGGGATGAAGAATAGATGTTTTATGCGACGAATCTGGGCAAATAAAATTTCCCTTTTCGTACCTCGCCCACGTGACGTTCCTCACCCCAGCTCAGGGCCGGCTCAGGATTGGCTCAGGATTTGCTCAGGCCTGCTCACCCTAAGAACCATTCCCGGAAGGCTGCGCCATAACATGCTTAATTCTAACCGAGCGAGCCTAGAAGTAGTCCCCCATATAAAATGGCTAAATTGGTTCCCGTCTTTCGAAAGCGAATGGTTTTGCCTTCTCGCTTTCAAGGGCTTCGCAACTGCCGAGTAGTCATGGTCAGGGAAGGACTTAGTTTTGTCTTTGGTTAAAAAAAAAGATAAAAAAAAAGAAAAGAAACGATGCAGAGTTCACCCCACTCGCATGTACCTACCATTTCCAGCCCTCTTCCGCTCACTTTGGTATTATACGTTAATTTCTTTTAGAATACGTTATTGGATTAAGTTGGTACCTAATAAAGCCTAACCTCAATCGTGGAACTAGAGAGTGTAATTTTCTGGCACTCACAGTCTACAACCTCCCTTTACATTGATATGGCCGCGCACCAGTGGTTGTCCACTATTTCTTTGTATCCCCATATGTACCCCTTTCCCCGGATGCGGCAAGCTGTTGCCGCAAGGCCAGCTCGCTTCTTCTCCAGCAACCAAAGTCTCTTGATAAAGGAATGCCCTTGTCCAATCAGTACCGCGGGTACCACAGCCACTAGTTCTTCAGGGTTGTAATCTATGGGCAGTGCAGCCATGGCACCCCACGTACCCGAGTTGCTGGACCATGAGCTGGTGGTGATTCGCCGAGCCGTCGATCCGAGCTGTAGGACGTGTTGCAGAGCAAAGGGGATAAAGTCTGCGAATGTTGATCCGTGCTCAGTAGAACCGAGGTGCTGATTCACGATACGAGTGATAGCGTCCCCAAGGTTAGTCTTGAGGCAGACTCGCAGGCCCTGGGCAGAAGGTGAATGTCCAATGTTGCTAAAGATCTCGGATATCCACGCAGGTCCCAGATGGATGGCGCATGCTAGATAGTTGACACTGTTCCTGAAAAACTCGTCTTGGTCGAGAACAGGGTTGGTGAACTCCTCGGGCTCCAGCTTTGCCATTATATCGGGGTCTTGTTCGAAGAGCGCATCGAGGAGGCTGCGCGCGCGGCCTATATCTGCGGCGCTCGGTAGACCATTCATCTTTTGAATGTCGAAAACTTCCACAAGCATCCGCCCGCCCTTGAGACGGATGTCATCACACAAAGCCGGAGCAGCCTTGGGATATCGGTTATTGACGTGCACCAGGTCGCCAAGATCAGGCCACTGGAGACAGGACATGTCGAGATTTGGCCTCCTCCATCTTTTGCCGCCGATATCCAGCCACCCCCATCTTTTGCTGCCGATATCCAACGGGTCTCCAGTGCAGCACAGCATCAGAGGATCGCCAGATGTGAAGGCGAGGAGCGAGAGGATGTGTCGAGAATGCGCCTCGGATCGGACACGGCCTCGGAATGACAGCCGCAGCCCTAGGAGATTTAAGGCGATCGAGACCTTATCACAAACCCTAGACGCCTGCAGGTCGTTCACTAAGTAACAGATACCATAGACAGGGGGGGCGGGAAGCTGCTGCCGAAAGATAACAAAGTGCGTGGACAGGAGGCGGAGGGCAGTTCGATAGCCCTTTAGCCTCCCGGCCCAAGATTCCACCGATACTGGAAGCCAGTCAGACTTTAGCTTGAGAATATCCTGGAACGCGACGAGCCCCAGCGACAGGGCGGGGCGCTGCCCATGACAGGGAATGACAAAGGCTGCGTCTCGGCAGAGATAGAACTCGTGGGAGCACCACGCTCGCCGAAACCAGCGAGAGCTGCCGATTTTGCAAACCAGGTCCCGCACAACGCGTG
>Ga0247781_1000491_pt1 | contig 12255 bp, 10 predicted proteins | sample UWRJL184509B5_FD_179922 | JGI IMG/M metagenome (GOLD analysis project Ga0247781, IMG submission 179922) | Plant litter microbial communities from Arlington Agricultural Research Station in Wisconsin, United States - UWRJ-L184-509B-5 | ecosystem: Environmental > Terrestrial > Plant litter >...
CCTAGCTGGGTGTTGGTGCTGGTGCTGGTGCAAACGAATCGGTTTGCTCAGGTTGGGTTGGTTGGCTGGGCCCGGATGAGTTCGGTTGGGTTCCATGTTTAAATGCTAGGGAATCTCTTTCGGGTGTCTCATGTTCGCGCATAATGCCTTTGTTTCATGTTTCAAGTGCGCGGGTTCATGCATGGTTGTGGAACAAAGAAGTTGTTTTGTGCTGTCGTTGCTGTGCCAGTTGGGGGAGGTGTGTGGTTGTTGGAGTGCTGGGCAGAGAAGGCTTTGTCTGCTGGAAACTGCGACATTCCTTAGGATAGATTGCAGATGGAGAAAAAACGAGAGGAGAGTTGGTGATGGTGGCGAGGTGGCATGGGACGGAAGGCAGAGTGCGGATGACTGACTGCCCGATTTACCCGGACACCCGCTTCAAAATAGCTTCACGATATGGCAACCACAAGAGAGCACTTCGTCATATAGGAATCGCTTCTGAATATCTACGACGGCGGAGTAAATTTCCTGAAGAAAAATATCTAGGTCCACCCAAACCAGTCCCAACCGCACCCATTGGCAGCCAGCCTCAATCCGAAGCCAAGCCGGGGACAATCCATTCTCACCCTTCAAAAGCAAGCAACGCGATTCCCAATCCCATGATCCGATCCATCCGACCCATGCACATGCAGATACCCATCGAGTTGAACCCAGCAACGCCCAGAAGATATCCCCCGAACCTCACCGTATCCAAGCCAACCAGAAATACCTCCGCACTCTTGCACGGCGACCAGACTAGACCTCACCGTCAACCTCAACTTCATACTCAGGCGAGATCGAGCGCAGCGCCGTACGCTCATCATATCCATATCCGTACTCATCCTCCGCAGAAGCGCCACGCTTGCGCGTTCCCTTGGGACCACCACCGCCGCTTATCATGTCCTTGTCCTCGCTCTTTCCCTTGCCCTTGGCCTTGGCCTTCGCGCTAGCCTTGGCCATGATATGATTGATATGTTCCGCCGTGGTCTGCGAGGCGCCCGGGCCGCCAATTACCTTAATACCGGAGTCATCCTCCTCGGGCTCCTCCTTGATCGGCGTGGTTTGCTCAGTCGTGAAGGTCAAGTTCTTGGAGGAAGTGATCTGCTCCTGCTTGATGAAGACTTGCTCGTGCTCGTGCTCGTCCTCGGTGTTGACCTTACCAGGGGTTTTCTTGGCAGGGCCGCGCTTGCGAGGGGTTTTGGCGGGAGTCTTGGCCGGCGTGGCGGGCTGCTCGAGGCCGTCCTCGTCGGCGATGGCGGCCTTCTTCTTGGGGGTGGCGCGGGCGCGCTTGGCGGGGGTCTTCTTGGGTGTGATGGTGTCGCCTCCGGCGAGCTCATCGTCATCATCGGAAGCCTTGCGCTTGCCGCCGGCGGGGGTGGACCAGAGGGGAGCGGGGGTGGAGCTGCCCTCGCCGTTGTCGTTGGCGCCGTCGCCGGTCCCGTAAGCGAACTTCTCGATTTTCTTGCGGATGTTGAGCCAGGCATTTCCGGCGCTGCGGGGGTTGCCCATGCCGACCCGATTGGCAAGAGCCTCCATGTCGATCTGGAGGGCGGGTTAGCGACATGCGACCGAGCAGCGGGACATGATATGAATGCCATCATTCCATTCCGATTGAATGAGAACCAAAATAGGCGGGATCAACTCGCGGGACCGAAGGGAACCCCGCGAGGGCAGATGAATGTCGGAATTGGGAAAAAACTGACCTCAGGCTTGGTGTTCATGCAGAGGAACGCATTGATCAGGATCTCCTGCTCACGAGCAGTGAAGATCGAGGCAGCGCCGTTGCCATCCTTGGCGCTAGCATCCTTCTTGGGAGCCATTGTGATGGGTTTTGCTGATGAGTGTTGCTGGTCTGAGGAGCGAAACGGTCAGTTTCAGGTTCTTGGAGGTGAGATGTGAGAGCGAGAGTAGGCAGTACCATAAAGTTCGAGTTTGGGGGAGAAAATGTTTGAGTCTTGGAGGAGAAGATGCAGGATGAAGGAGGAAGAGGTACCAAAGCGCTCGAGCAGATGAAGTTGCAGGATGCAGGAGGCACACCGGCGAGGCAGATGCAGGAGGCAAATACCAGAGGGTGCTGGGGCGAGGAAGAGCGTGATGAAGGAGGTAGGTGCCAGAAGGTTTTGGGCAGAAGATCCAAAAACTTGAAGTGAAGGGGACTGTACCAGAATATCTCACAACGAGAGTAGAGAGGCTCAAAAGCGAGTGGTTGTGGCGGTGAAGGTTGGGAGTTTGCAAGTTGGTGGTTGCAGTGGATGTGGGAGGAAGAAGAAATTGGGTAAAGGTGTGGTGCCAGAAGAAGTAGAAGTAAATGGATGGCAGTGGCAGCGGCAGAGAAGAAAATGCGTTTAGTGGGAGGCAGACCGGGGCGCGGAGACTCGACGATGTCATCGGGTCAATATCATCAGGGTTGGGACGAGGGCAAGCACCCACGCTACGCAAATTATGACCGGCATTCGAAATTCAGGCGTCAAGCAGAACATTCCGGAAGTTGCAGAGGAAGACCAAGATTCAACGATGTCATCGGGGCTAGGGCAAGGGCGGCCACCCGCGCAACTTGAATTATGAACCCAGCACTTGAGGTTCAGAAGGCACAAGGCAGAACATCCTCAATGTTTGAGAGCAAGTGACCAGGATTTGGGCAAGGGAAGAGGTAGCCACGGATTAAAAACAAGCCCAAATAAAGATGGCATGGATAATACCATCACTTGCAAGAGAGTTACAGTTGGTTGAAAAAGCGAACAAGTCTGATGCTGATGCTGAGCACCGTGCAGAATGTCACACGGACGTGATGTTTGGGGGACGAGCTGCGAGATCAAGACGTGCGCAACGGCAAGACGCTATTCCAAATGCAAAAGGCTGAGGACACGGCGACCACTGAATCTGATTCAAATGGCATAGCTACTAGATGTTTCCAGCTAACGAGGAATGACAAAGGGGGTGCGGATATCAGTTTTCTTGCAGTGAAAATGCACCAAACCGGGAAAGCACGGATTTTCATGCAATTTCTGGTGCACTGGGGGTGTTGCCAGCATAGGTGTTTGGGACAGGCTCATTGCTTCAAGGTTGGCAGTTTCTGGGTGTTCGGTGACAACACTAGGCGCCTGCGAACCCATCTTCAGTCAGACATCGCATTGCAGGTCACTTGAACATTGGATGAAATGCTCAGGTTGGGGAGTTTTCACACTGGATACGATGTTGACTGGATAACTGGGCGAGAACTGATATCTGAGGCGTTGTTTCTTGTTTGTGCAGTTGGATGACGAATGGGAAGATTCACTTTAGTCTTAAACTTTTCTACAGTTTGGAGGGGTCTTGAAGGCACCTGGAAACGGTAAAGATGGGAATGTTCAGTTTCATCGTGAAGAGAATATGGGACACATAGCTGATTGGTAGTTCAAGTTGGCACGCCCTGCCTAGGGTTGAGCTTTGAATGGGATGGACCGTTGGCGACTTCTTTGGTCCCTTAGACGAAAAGACCGACACACTTTTCCATTGACCCAAGACACATAGTCTAGTTGAAAAAAAGACACATCTGACCTTGTGAATTGCCATGTGCCCTCTCTAGGCCAAGCATCATCCAAGTTCAAAACAGAACTAGCGATGATCTGTCATAATGTTGGGCAGCAACACACCGTCTCCCGATTCCAAGGGCACCCGTTCCGGAAATGACATGACAGGAAGCACTTCTGTCATTCCATCTCGCCAAAAGAAATCCTATGGATTTGTCTCACTGGACGAGGAAAGGGGCAAAATGCGGGGCAAAAAATCGTCGCCTGCAGGATTCGAACCTACGCCCCCGAAGGGATTGCCTGAGCTGCTAATCCGAGGATATAGCAGGGCAACGCCGTAACCACTTGGCTAAAGCGACTGGTTATTGATATGCTTTCCGTTCAAAGTTTCCACTTACTACAGCATGATGGAGCGTTACGCCTTTCCTTCGTCGGAGACCACTGACTCGGCCAACAACCACAGTTCTCAACGACGCTAGAAAATGACGGCGAAGACCCGATGATATTGCCAACTGGACGTAAAGATACCCCCACTTCGCCGAGCAATATACTCGTCCCGTACCTAACTGGTCATGTTGGAGATGGTGCACTGGGTTAGACGCCTCCATTCTGCAGACACGCATCCGGACAATGTCTTTGTGGGTACTTTGGCTGACTGCGGTGTATGAACGTCAAAACAAGTTTTTTGAACTCGGTTATTCGTGTTCAAGCTCAATTGGATTGGACAGTCGTCGAAGCAGACCGAGATGAATACCAAGCTACCCAATTCCTATATACCTCGGACTTACTACCACCACGTCTTGTCTTTCACGCCGACTCATCAAGTGATAGAGTTTGATTGAAAGATGTCTGAGTAAATACGATGGAGTTCACTCCCCGTGACCACGTTGAGGTCCAAGTCTCGCCTGAGCTGGACTTCAGCCGTCTCCCCGAGTATTGCGACAGTAAGAACGGAAATGGCGGTCTTTGCGCCTCCTTTTGGAACCAGGATTTGCGCAATATGTCCCGAATAGTCTCAACGAGTTGAGATACATGCAACTAAATCCTATGAAACCTTTATCAAATACGAACCCGGACCCCTTCCCATTATGAATGTGAAATAAGCAAGCAACCTTAAGCCCCCTGACGCCAATTCCAACTGATACCCCAAGCTTCTTCATTCCATACAAGATTCGTGAGCAAGAATCCTTCAGACTCAAAGCCCTGTGGTACCCATCCATGCGCCCGGTCCACCCTAAGAGCCTCGAGGGTGGCCTAAGAAATGACACTTGACAACCTAGACAAAGAACCTGTCGCCCTGAATTATTCGGTTAACATCGTTTTTACACCGGAATTTGCCGACAAATGGGACGGCTCGGGCGTATTCTATATGTCATGTGAGCAGTTGATACTGTGCCATATCTAAGTCTTTGTTCAGGAAACAACAGTGTCTCGTAGCAGTTGGTATGAGACAATATCCTTGTGTATGAAGAACGCAGAATTGATGATCTTCAAGTATCCCTCCTGTTTGCGAACAGATATGGTCAGATTGTCGGCTTCAAAACCGGATAAAAAGCTGCATTTCTCTCTTCATCCATTCGATCACCCTTCATCCAGCCCTCTTCTCGCCTCTTCCAAAGCACCACTAGTTTTTGAAGCCCGGTAAGTTCAACCACTGGTTTGCTGAGTTATCCCTGGAATCCTTCCAACCCAAACAACCCAAATAAACACACAGCCCTCGACATCAAAAAGATGCTTGAGCAAACCGAAATCGGTCAGGAGACGGGCCTCTCGCTCGCTCGCATGCCCGAGTACTGTCAGCCCGGGGGGCACCCCGGCAAATGCATCCTCTCCGGCTTCATCATCCTCTGCATCGTCCTGTTCAGCCTATTCGTCTTCTTTGCAGTGGCGCGGCTGACAGGCTTCTCCAAGCGCTTCAGCCTCCGGGCGCGGCGCCTGGCGAAGGAGGAGGTCGAGCTTCAGGACCACATTAAGCGCCAGGAGACGCTGCCGCCTTTTACAGCCCCGTTTACAGGGGTGGCTACTTCTGGTCCGCAAGTTGGTGAGACTTCGGCGGCGGGGGCGAGGGCTTTCTGTGGCACTGGGGAACCTACCCGTCGATAAATATACCCATCCAGATGGCCATTACCTCCCTAGAGGGCAACTTCTAGGTTAGGTGTGAGCTGGTGAATAGTTGTTCAGAAAAGGCTTGCCTGGAGCGAGCTTGGGATTCTAGAGAGACAACGCGAGTTGTAGATCGAGAAGCATCGAGACCAGGTGTCTGGATGCTGAGAGATAAAACATGAATAAATTGTAAAATATCAAAACTTGACTGTCTTTTATTACTGCCGTGAATATTCTGTATTAACCTTGGTTAGTTGAACCAAAGCGTTCGGCCACTTAATGATACCCAACTGTCCCCGTATACCTAGAGCCCAACCTAGCCCCTTTCCATGGGGAACTTTAACCCTTTGCGCGTTGACGGTCCCACCCAGCTCTCCCAAAAGTCCTGAAATTGACTGTATATGGCTGAGCTGATTTATTTCATACAAATTCAATGTATTAACCTTAATTGAAAACGTTTCGCTCTAGAATCAAATTCTTATTCCTCATAATATGTAAGCTGCCTGTGTTTTTGTTAGGCGTGGATGAACTCTGTCCGTGTCTTTGTCCCTATCTTCGTCGGGTGTTAGCCGTTGCTGGAATAGCATCGTTTGTGCTGTGAAATCTCAATAGCTACAGATTGTCGAGGTTAGATTGTCACGACCACCTTGGCGTGCCGGCGGATTTACAACCTTTTTGTCCCGCATTTCAAATGCTACCCTCGCTCTTCCATCTCCGTGTCTTGCTTGAGCCCTGCGGGCCGATATCGAAAGAATCCCCCCTTTGTTCTCGTACAACGGAATTGTCCACCATTGATTTTGGACCATGTCATTATACAGAGATAACAGAGAAGTATTCATCGCAATCTCAGAATCCCTATTCTCGAACAGATACGGGTGGAATACCGCCGGGATAGACATAAAAAGGTTGGAACTTCCCGTGTAAACGAAACTAATTCTTCACCAGCACGCTCTCGAGCCCGCTTCGCCCATCAGCCTTACAGACTCAAGAGCCTGAGAAAGCTCTCCAGCACTAAGGTAACCTCAGAACTAACCCCTGATTCTGTCGGTCTCCACCCTTTCTTCCCCAATACCACTAGCCACCCTTCTACTCCAAAACTCAAGCCCCTACACTAGGCAGCAACCACAGCCATGGGCAATGAAACGAGCAGGATGGACCCCAGCATCAGGGATGAGCAGGGTCTCCCCCGCCTCGGGCGTGTCAACGAGTACTGCAACCGTGAGTCAGGACACACGGGGAAGTGCGCCGGAGCAGTCTTCGGGATTCTCGCCCTAATCGGGGTTGGAATATTCGTAGCCTGGTTCTGTATTTTGGGACTTTTCGTTGTGTCTAGCAAGCTGGACAAGCGCCGGCGAAAGGCCCGGCAGAAGGCAGAGGTCCGGCGAGTGGTGCACGTCACTACGGGGAACTATGAGAGGAATAGGGAGAGGGAGCGGAGGCTCCGGAGGAAGGGGGTTGCGGGGATGGTTTAACACCTCTCTACAACCTACCTACCTTTCTATTTATTCGGGGTCGTGGTCTTTTGAGACTAAAATGACGTGAGAGCTGGTTTCTCATGGTCGGGATCATAGATAGCGGTGAGGTGATCAAGAGATTACGATAAAGGGGCGCAGCGAAAAATCCAAGAAAAAGGTTAAAGATCAAAATGCTAGGGACTTAAATTTGAAGTGAAATGCTAAGATACGTGCTTGATGTGATTCGCGAGGTCTTCAGAGATATGCGTTTTTATTGAAATTAGCAGACGTCACTGTTCTGGGTATGTCGTGAACAAACCGCCAAGATCACATGGAAAATCATGTTGCCTAACCACATACCGCCAAGATTGCCTAGGCCAATGAGGTTAGCTGGTAACCGGAACAGGTTTCTTGGGTACGCTGGCAAGGGATACCCCGAGCTCAGCCACTGAGGGGTAGCGCTTCGGTACCAATTGGAAGATAAAGGTTGGAGATCTCTGACCGACAATCGGGTAATAATTCCTCCGAGCACCTGATCATACCCTCTTTCCTCTTAATATCTATCTCCCATCAAACTTCGTCTTTCAAACCAACAGCCCTCGACTTGAAAACCCAAACAGGCCGAGGTAGCGCTTTGCACCATCAATCACTGCAACCAGCTCCCATAAGCAACCATCCTTTCTTATGCCATATCAACCGAAACCATCGCCCTCAACAACCATTGCTATCAACGCTTGCCCGCACCTTTGCGACCATCGCCACTTTTGCCGCCGCGACTTGAGCTGTGACTCTCCCAGGCGAGCCGTTCAGAAAGACAGATGTCGGCAGAGAAGGATTCATCAAGGTTGAAGGAACGGATGGCAAGGGTGTTAGAACGTTGCGCAGAATTTTGTCAGTTTTGTTTCTGTTGGATCTGCTGTCCACCTGGCCTGCAAAAGTCGACGCCAGTTAGGTAGATACCTGATGCAAACAACAATCCTCAGTATTTCTACCCCTGATGAGCGGTATCTTGAACATGATATCAGCCCCGCAACTCCGAAGCCTCAGTCCCTCCTGGCCTCAAATCCCGCGAGTCTAACATTTGGACTCTGTTCTGCGCATCCATCTCCAGCATCGGCGCTTCATTGTGCGTGCCCAGCTCCGACTTTGGTTCTTGATTCGGTTCGATTTCCTTATCTTCCTCTCTTCGCACACCCATTTCTGCGACCGCGTCGCCGCCCGCTTCTGGGGTCGTCTTTTTCGAGGCGCGTTTCCTTTTCCACATCAGGAAGGCCCCTGCTCCCAGGATTGCTACCAGAAGGGCAGCAGCGCCGATGGCTATTCCAGCTGTTGCGCCGGTTGAGAGGGGTGCTGGCGCGGGCCCGGGGGTAGGGGTGTTCGAGAAGGTCGAGGAGGTCGAAGGTTGCCGAGAGGAAGGGGTGGAGGTGCTTGTTGATAAAGGGACGACCTGCATTATTCCCGTCAGCATGAAGACTTCTCGAAAGATATAGGTCTGGGAGTCTGGACTCACCGAAATCAGCTTGGTCCCCCATGCCTCAATCCCCTCGTCCGTCGACGGCGTCCTCGTCACCGACTCCTCGGTCGGCGTCGGAATGCCAATACCTGTGATTAACCCCGTCCACACCGCACCCGGCGTCGCCGTGGCATGGCACCCGTACTCATTATCCCTGCACATGAACGAGAAGGCATTCCCCGTTACGGTTGGACAACACGTCATAGTGCTCATTGGCTTCCCTCTGCTCTCAGGGCCGGCAGTGCACAACCACGCGTGAATCCACGCGGACAGCCCCCATCGGTGAGGTACGGCACGCCCGGGGTTGAAGACGGCGGCCAGCAGTCGCCTGTGGGGTAGATTCCTGTGAGCACGGGCGTTGGGTGCCGTACATGTTGCTGAAGTAGCTGGAGCCCAAGAAGACGTAGAAGTAGTTGGTGCTTGCGAAACATGACGTCGGTGCCGTCCATGTTGACGGGAAGGGCGGCAGGGACACCGACATGACGGAAAGGACGGGAGAAGAAAAAAAAAAGACGAAAAAGAGAGCGAAGAAAAGGAAAGAAAAATAAACAGACTGCAAATCTCATGGCACAAAGTTCTCAGAGACAGGATAGCATGTAGAAAGTGGCGGAGGGCACAGTTCACGAAACCAGAGGGGAAAGCAGAACTTTCGTGCGATCCCCCCGAGGTGTGAGTATTGTGACACCGTTCTGCTGTGTCTCTTGTTGAACCCAGTACAGTTCATCCATGATGTAGGGCTGGGATAGGGTCCGGTGGGTTTATTTGCACTGTGCAGTATGTCAGCATTTTGCCCGTTGATGCAAAGCCCGTGATGTCGTATTTCATCATCCCGTGGGGTGACATGGACAGTGCGAGGGACTCATCTGGTGTGTTCTGCGGCCAATCAGGCGCCAAGCTTCACCCGATGCAATTTGCGTCCTGCGAAATTGTCGCACGAGGTCATTACAGGGTTTCAGCCTCCAACCAACCCGTCCATCGTAAAGGGTCCTCGCCAGAGCCTGGAACCTGGTGTGGGCGGGACGTAAAGTGCTTTTGCGACCAAAAAAGCGCAGCGCAGCAAACCGCATTCCAGGCTCGAATGGTGGATCGGATGGTTGCACGACAACATGATTCGCTCCTTCCTCCAGGGTTCCATGTCGAGAATGGGCCCGAAGAAAACCCGCATGCCCCTCCATTCGTTCTTTGTGGCCAGTCCTCTCCTCTTCAAGCCCAATGTCGGCGCATCGCGACTCCCTCTTTCTGTCAATCGGCTGGGTTTGCAGTGGGCTCCCGGCGGAAAAAGGCGCACTAGCACACGATGCGGCAACATCAACGGACGACCTCCGCATCCTTGCCGGCCCAAGTTTTGCAGCATGTTTCGTGGCGACGGCATGGCCGGAACTACGTCATTGCGGGTGTGATTCTGTTTGTCGTCACAACGATTTGGATCCATGGCGGCGCTGGCATTGCCGTTGACGGGTTCAGACCGGGACCGCAACCGCAGGGACATCTTCCATCGCCCGACAAGCTCGGCTTCAACGGGAAAACACACGCGCCGAGCTTGACGAAAGCAACGCAGACGGTGATACGCTCCTCGGTGCCATCAAAAACAGGGGAGTCTTCAGCGCACGTTTTGATACAGACCCCAGCACACACCGCGACTACAACACACGCCTCCGAGTCCGCAACCGCAGCGACCAAGACTTCGGCCGTGAAAGCAGCGCATCCCACACCGAGCAGCGGCTCGCACATCCCGCCCAAGATCTGGCAAATATTACTTCCAAAGCAAAAAGGAGACACTCCAGCTCAGAAGCCCGAGGACCTCGAGGAAGCGCGCTCCTGGATGACGATGAATCCAGACCACGAATAGTATTCTCCCCTGCCCGCAGTGTTTGTTGCATTCAACCACTTGTCTTTCAACTTCTCTCTCATTTCACCACAGAACACGGTGTATCCCATCCCAAAATGCCCTTCATCCAATCCACACCCCTTCCCAAACCTAGGCACAAACCTCCACCACGGCTCTTTCCCCACCGTTCGCAGCAGTCCACTAACCCTCAACCCACAGCACCCTTATCGGCCAAAGCGCCGCCGACGCCTTCGTCCGCTCACACTTCTCCCACACCAACCCCGCCCTCGTCGAGCTGTACTCCTCCCTCCCAAACGTCGGCATGAAATCCGACCTCCTCCGGTACCTCCTCCTCTCCATCCACGGCGGAATCTACTCAGACACCGACACCCTCGCCCTCAAGCCCATTCCGTCCTGGGTGCCCCCCTCCCTCCAGCCGCGCGTCAACCTCATCGTCGGAATCGAATTCGACCGCCGCGACGGCGGCGGCTGGGTCGACATCACGCACTGGGTGCAGCTCTGCCAGTGGACCATCGCCGCTGCGCCGGGGCACCCCGTGTTTACCAAGATGGCCCAGCGCGTGCAGCAATCCATTGCAGAGCTGAGTGAGGCGTATCGCCTCCCTGTATCAGACTTGAAACCGACCAGTTACGAAGTCATGAATAGTACTGGGCCGGCAGCCTGGACGGACGTTGTCTTTGAGATGTTGAGGGGGTATGATGAGTCGTTGAAGGATACGAAGGACCTGGCGTTCATGACGGAGCCGAGGCTGATAGGGGATATACTGGTTTTGCCGGTGGATGGGTTTGGGATGGGGCAGATGCACAGTAATAGCACGAATGATGGGACGGTGCCGGAGCAGGCTTTGGTGAAGCATTTGTTCAAGGGAGGCTGGAGGGAGGAGTGAGGTTCTGTTACTATGACGGTTGGTGGGTGGTGAGAGGAGAGAGGGAGTCTGGTGGTTCCGTTCTCTTATTTAATGCTGCTGAATGGGCGGTGAGAGACGCTGGTAAGCCGCCTGATGGTTCCGCTTTGTCTTCTAAGCGCATACCTTGCATGCACTGATCCGGGGCACGAGTAGCCTCACCTTCTGGCGGAGGTTCTCACAGCTTTTGCGGATCTTCTCAGCGCGGCCGAGGAACACAATGGTTAGCAGAGAACAGGGAGAGCATGTGATGATAATTGTGCACGGCGAAGGAGGGAGGCTGGTACAAGAGAACGACATGCATTTGGCTGCACGAGTGCGGCTGGCGTAAGAGGAGGGATTTTGGGGGATTCTCAGACGGTTTGGGAGCTGGTCGGAGCATAGCGATCTTGGGATGAGTGGTTATTATCCGAGAAACACTCGACATGTCAATGTATCTAGCATTGACGAATCTAACATCTTCATATAGAACATCCAGAATTTGCACCTGCCCACTACCTCCGACTGAAAAACCCCATGCCCTTGCGTTTCTCCTTCCCAGCTGACTTATTCTGCTTCGCGAGTGTGCGGAGGTCAACATGCGATTTCGGAAACAAGCCCGTTTTCCCCTGTCGATTCGTCCCAGACCAGCACCACGAGTCCGCATGTGCAGCTGCCGGTTACCGTTAGCATCATAGCAACTAAAACAATAGTAATCACAGCAGCCCGAGGGAAGGTAGGTGTGTACTCACATTGCACATCACAAATCAACTCCGTCTTCCCAAAGCTCAGCCACCCCCCTCCTTCCTTCCCCTGCACTGCACCCCCCTTGTCCTTGTCCTTCTCCGGCATCCACTTCCACCTCGACACAACAACCATTCCCGCCCCTCCCCCTTCCGCACCCTTTCCCTCTTTCCCTTTCCCCT
>Ga0247781_1000492_pt1 | contig 12245 bp, 8 predicted proteins | sample UWRJL184509B5_FD_179922 | JGI IMG/M metagenome (GOLD analysis project Ga0247781, IMG submission 179922) | Plant litter microbial communities from Arlington Agricultural Research Station in Wisconsin, United States - UWRJ-L184-509B-5 | ecosystem: Environmental > Terrestrial > Plant litter >...
CTACTAGTAACCACCACCCCGGCCGCCCTCAACCTCTCCAACGCAATCGGCACCTCCATCCTATTGCAACTCGACACCCCGTCGGCCAGGACATAAACCTTATGACCAGCCTCTACCAGATCCAGCGCCGTCTGCGTCACACAAATATGCGACTCGATACCCACAATCACCACTTCAGATTGCTTGGTGGATTCGGAAGAGGTATGGGGAAAGTGAGACGCGATAGGGGGGATGTACATGCTGAAACGGGTTTTGTCGAGGTCGGCTTTGATGAGGGAGGGGGATTGAGCCAGCACGGATTTTAGTTCCGACACGGTGTCGCCTAGACGGGCGCGGTTCTGGGTGGTGATGTAGATGGGGATTTTGAGGAGGGTGGCGAAGCGGAGGAGTTTGGATGTTGTTTGGACGCTTTGGGTTGAGAGAGGGGGGTTAGTATAGGATATGGGGAGAGGCGAGAAAAGGGGGGGGTGGAGGGAGGGTGAAAGGGAGTGTTATATCTGTGGAATATGACATAGTAGGTAGGTAAGTAGGTAGGTAAGGAAAATGCGAGTGCGAAGGGGGGAGTTAAGTCATCTGTAGAATAGGAGAGAGGAAGTGAGAAAGGTGATATATCAATGGACATGATATACACCTCACACATGATGAATATGAGATAGGTGGCTTGGGCGGTGAGAGTAACATCATGAGATACTTGGTAAGAATGAAGCCATAGATGATTGAGATCATATCAGAACATCCCATGTAAGAACCCCAGATTCATCTTCCAAGATCTCCCCATAAGTAAACGAACAACTTACACCTTGTCAAACTCAAAGATGGGACCGCGGAACTTCTCCTGAATGTCACAGACACTGTTCACCGACAACACAATCGTTAATCGAATGGCCAATAAACCATGCCATTGAGACTTACAAAACCGCCGGGTTTTCTATTCAACAGGTCAGCATCTCGTCATTTAATCATGAGCACCAGAAGATCAGAATGATACTACAGAAAAAAAAGATAAAACATACGGAACCGACGCTGGGGAACTGGACTGGCCATCGTGAGTCTGTATGTGGGTATCGTGGCAATGCCAAGAGACGTGAGAACTTGAAATTTGAGACGTGAGAATTTAAAACAAGAGATGTGAATGATTCAAAATGAACGACGTGATGACTCAAAATAACAGACGGGATGATTCAAGATAATTCCGTAATAAAATACAACGCTGAGGCCTATATTCCCCGGCAGAGGACGCTTAAACTGAACTACCTAGCCGCTCAAGCCGAGGCGCGGGGGCCCGGCCGTTGGGGAAAATATACCCCGTCGCCCGGCAATCAACCCCGCTCCCAGCTCAAGACCTCGTCAACGGAAAACCCCCCAAGGCCCGTGGCCATTGGGTTTCAGCCGTCCGAAAACTCAGCTGATTCGTGGTCCGGAAATTCAGACTGCTCTTTAAATGCGCCGCAGCCACCCAGTCAGGTACCTTTCGACCAACCCATTTCTAATCGACCACTGGTCGTACCTTGGCCCCCTGTAGCCATCCGCTGTTACCCTTTGAATTCTCCTCTCGAATGTGATACAAGGAGTCGAGAAATGCCACCCCAAAAGTGCCTGGACCGCGCACATTTTCTGCCTTGGCAGCAAGTTCGGCAGCAATTTCATAATGGAGTATGGCGGCGATGGTGGCCGCCAGCTTGTCCTTGGGCCACGCCGCGACGGCCGCCGAGATGGCAGTTCCCAAAGCGCATCCGCTTCCCGTCATCTGTCCCAGATAATGGTGCCCGTTATCGATCCGAACCGTGGTTTCACCATCGCTGACAAGATCGGTTTCGCCCGTCATGACCACCACTGTCTTCTTGCGCGAGGCCAATATCTGCACCATAGCAGCCCGCTCTGGGATGGTCATGATATTGGAGCTGTCGACGCCCCGCTGGTGACTTGACTCGTCTCCAAACACAGCCCTGATCTCGCTTTCATTGCCCTTGATCACGTCCAGATAACCGGCACCGAGGATATCCTGGAGGGCTTGTTGTCTCACCGCGCTGGCTCCAGCTCTGTGAGTTACTTTCGCGTCAGCATGTAAACAGAGAAAGATACGAGGGACTGTATCCGTAATCGTACCCAACTGGATCAAACACCACCGGCTGCCGAGCCTGGTTGTAAGCCCGTATTGCCTTCAAATAGTTGGTCAGGGCATATGGATCAACAGTTCCCATGTTGACAACCAGCGAGCCTTTGTTTTTGCATATATCCTCAGCCTCGTTGCCATTGCTCGACATGATAGGTGTTGCCCCCATGGCCAGCGCAACGTTTGCCGCAAAGTTTTGGACGACCTCGGGCAGTTAGCGAGCCAGCCCACAAGCGCAACCGCTGGAATGGGAATGTTGGACATACAGTGTTGGTCATGTTGTGTGACAGCGGTTTCTTCTCAAAGACAGCCGTGATGATGTCAGGGGCCGAGCCCACTAGTCCTCGAACCTTGACGAGATCCGCTTGGTTTTTCGGGGGAGGCTTGGAAGCAAGCCTAAGTGCAGCTGCCTGGGGATCTTCAGCACCCATAATGGCGCTCACTATCGCGATACCATCCAATCGTCGATCGGCAGAGGCACTCGTCTTCATAAGTTGCTTCGCATTGCTTTCGTTGATGCCACCAATGCCCACCGTCTGGACGTTAGGAAATGACTTCCCCAGTGCTTGGAGGATCTCCTTCACCCCTTCTGGTCCGAGGATTCTCTTGATATTGTTCTTGCTGTAGGCGTGCTGTGTCAGCGGCGATACGGCAGTCTCTCAGGCTGAAGGGGTAATGTAGTGCTCACGTTTGAGTGGCATAGACGGTGCCAATGCCGATGTAGTCGGCGCCGCCCTCGGCTGCCTCGATTGCTTCAGAGACCGTGCCGGCCGAGACACCGATGATTTTCTTATCACCCAGCAACCGCCTTGCCTCTGACAGACCTGTAACGTGTTAGTAACTGACTCCAAGGGCCGGGAAACTAGGGTCTGCAAATCAGTCCACACACGTCCGCTGTGATACTCGGACGTGTGTCATTGGTTTGCACACCCCGTTGAAATGCCTCACTCAAGTCATCTTGGCCGACGTGAACACCCTCGCAGCCAACGGAGAGGGCAACATCGACGCGGTCATTGATAAGCAACGGTACGCCGTACTGCCGTGTGATTCGATGTAGACGGCGGGCAATTGCGCATAGCTCTCCGGTATCGCTGGTTTTGTCCCGGAGCTGGACGCAGGTAACTCCGCCTTTGAGCGCCTCTTCGACAATATGAAAGAAGTCCTTGTCCTTGAGAATGGCCGGTGTCGAGTCGGTCACTAGGTAAAGCGAGTAGTCCAAAGGCGACGAGTTCCCCATTGTCAGTTTGTGCCGATCAGTTAAGGTGTTGTAATAAGTGCTTTGCTAGAACTAGTTGACATGGATGCAGTCGATGGAGAGCTAATCATGTAGCAAATGTCGCATGGATCGATGAAGCAACCTTGGCTCTCCCGCCAATCCAGCCAATCCAATTGAGTCATCTTTTTCTTTGACGGGATCTGCACGTCGCTTCCCGGGATGAAGGGTTGACACATGGTGGAGGCACCTGCAGCTATCACGGAGTGAACCTGCTGGCAAGAACTGAACTGAACGCAACAGCGATCAAAAACTCAATTGTGGTTTTGTACCCAGGCAGACAATTATTAAGCCGCTCTACACGTCACAGAATGGAAATACACTTTTTGAACGCCGAGGTCCAGTCCTTCCATGGGCACAAACAGACAAAACTTTTCCCTTCCACTACAGCCGCGGCACCTGTCGTTACCCCCTCAAATCACCAAACCCAAAACCCCCAAGGCAAGTCCAATCCCCAACACAACTCCAGGAAGCAGCCTCCGCCCAACCCCATTCGGCATCCCGCTGGCCGTCGGAGTCGCCTGCCCCCCTAATAGCTCCGCGCCCTGGGTAATCGTCACCGGTGCGAACCCGAACCTGTCGCCGCTCGTCCAGTTGTAGCTGTAGGTCGAGAAGGTGCCATTCCAGTTGGTGTTGCTGGTGTACCATGCGCTGCCGACGTGGGTGAGATTGCATGCGGCACCGACTGTGCCGTTTAGACTGCATCGGTTGATTCTTTAAGGAGGACCATGGTTAGTATGGGTTTGTCTGGATATCTGACTTGGGGCGACATACAACGTGTGGTCGGGTCCAAACCTCGTCCCAGTAAACATGAAAGTTGCCGGCCCCTGAGTGATGGTGCTCGGTTGGCCCGTGGCATTCCCCCATGTGTGTTCGTACTTTCGTGATGCCTTGAGAGTCGGGAGGCCACTCGTGATGTTGTCTGTTTGGCTTTGGGTTGGTTTCGGCCGCTGGTCTGACCGGGTCGTCGTGATCACGTATGTGGTGTGGTCGGCGTCGATTCCAATCACCGACCCCGAGTCGCGGTGGAACATGGTATACGGCAGCCCCTCATATGCTCGCTCTTCGATGAAAAATATCTGGACCACCTTGGTAAGTGCCGTCTGGGTTGAGCTGGCTGCGGTGTCGGTGCTTGTTTCGTTGGCATCTTGGGCTCGAGTCAAAGTGAGTGACCCAAGAATAAGTGCCAGCAATCCAAGCAGCCGAGCAAAAGAAATAGAAAAAAGGGGACTAATAATGGTAGACATGCCGGCGAGGCTACTCCGCGATGCGGGTTTGAACAAAAGACTTTGGTGTTGGATGAAGAGATTACAACTCCAGTGCTGTACAGAGATCAGATACCCAATTGCTCCTATTTGTTCCCAGGGAGATGGAACAAACAAAAGTTCGAAAGAAGAGTCAATAGTCAATGGAAAGGATTGATACAAACGAGTGTAAAGGATTCAACCTGAATCCACGTCCATCCCCGGCCCAAAAGAGCCAAAAAGAAACGAGGAGATGAACAACAAAAAGACGAGAGATTGTGTGCGAGAGTGTTTTCCACATCTGCCAGATGACCTAGCTCCTCACGGGGTCCTCGTTCTTTATTGCTTTCCCATTTGCAAGATCCCGTCTTCCTCCCCGCATTCGCCCTCATATCACTTTCGGGAAACGAGCCAGATATGTATAACACAAGTCCTCTTAAGATATGTCCGTGGTAAATCGGGAGTCTTGGAGGTAAGCCGAGGATGGAAACGGGCGGGATATAATATATATCCTTTATGATACGCGATGCGGAGGACGGACGTCATTTAGCCGCCGCCAACATCCGTAGAATCGAGAGTCTTCGGTCGAGGGATAAGAGCGGTGATATGATAGTAGAAGGGATTAAGGTCCGATTTGGACAGAAGAAGATGGAAGTGAATAAAAACGATGGAGATAGATTTCAAGGAGAGGATATATCCTTCGTGTCCAATTCCCCACGGTAGAAGGGATTTTTTATCTTCTCCTCGTAGTAGAATCACTCTTGGACAAAGGTCCTGTGATTGTTCGGTCTGTGAGACTTGGTGATAGAAGCGATGCAAGTCCCAAGAAATAAGGATCCTACGCCTCTTCCAAGACCGGTATGATGGTCTTGTTGGATGCGGTAAGACTTCTTACCACGCCCATACGACATTCATAAGATCCCATACTCTGCCGGGTGATCTACTTCGCCCAGGCAGATCAGATCGTCGGGTACCTGAAACGAATTAGTTAGCATTTGTGTCTTTTCGGTTGCATGGTTTTGATGACGGCAGATTTCCTTTTTGGGCAAGGGAAAGGATAGAAATGCAGGGCGGAGGGAAATGCGAACGCGGTGATATTTGTTGGGATGGAAAAGTTCCGAGTTTCCTCCTTAACTTTTATCTGTTCAAATGAAGAGCACTTGACGAGAATAACAAGCAAATCTCACCAGTGGAAAACATAGGGGCCATCTGAAAGGGATCAACAGAAAGAAGAGAGAAAGACAAACCCCCTTTTCATGATACCGAAGGATGCATGGTTCGTCCACCATTACCCCCTATTGCTTCTCAGGAGTAACAACACAACGGGTTCGAAAACACCACTAGATGGACAGGCAGGCCACGAGCGAGAAAGATCAACAGAATCCGGACAGCAAGTCATCCCAGACCGTACGGGATATAGCACGAAGAAAAGGGGCGACAACATGTAGTTATGCTCCGTCTCTTTACCCCTTTTCCTCACCCAGCCAACCAGTCGTCTCACACTCCCTCAAGACGGATATATCGACAGAGTAGCATTTACATAATTCAGGCCAGACTAACCCGTACATATTACTATCGACGTACTCGGCCTTTATTTCTCCCCCCTTTCATCCAACATTATGGACAAGACCTACTAAATATTTACTCGATGCTTCATCATTCATTCATTCATTCATTCATTCATTCATTCATTCATTCATTCATTCATTCATTCATTCATTCATTCATTCATTCATTCATTCATTCATTCATTCATTCATTCATTCATTCAACGTCGTCCCATAAAGGTTGACCCAGCACAAACACACCGTGACACATAGCTCCACTAACACCAACACCAACACAAAACCTAGCAACTCCCTGCACCTGCACAACGTGGTCTTCCCACGCTCCCGTCGGCACTCCTGTCTGTCCAACGGTAGTCAAACTTTATGCTTAACTTTATGCTCCCAGCACAAGAAAGTTCCCTCCCTCCCCTAGTATAAATCCTGCACTCGCCCGTTTCGATGTAATATTACCACATAAAGCCACCAATATTCCGTGCAACCAACCGACTGACCAACCAGATGTGGAAAAGACAAGCGCTACACCACGCTACCTGACACCACGGAAAGAAACGCTGGGAGAAAAATGACCCGACCAGCGTGGTGGTATCTTTTACGTGATTCACCGCCGAAATAGAATACCCAAGAGAAAATCCATCTCGACAAGAAAGAGTAGACGAAAAAAAAAGACGCAATTGATTACCCCAATACAACTCAACTTTGAAGGAATGAAAACACCCAATCTTATTAGATGGTGGTATTCCCACCTGGCTGTGTTGTATGAACATATGAACTGAATCCTACCTCCCCTCCCAGAGAAGATGGTGTGTGTGCTGCTAAATCCATCTCATCACATCCATCACATCCATCCGATCTGAATTGTTTTGATTTATTTTATGGGGAAAGAAAGCATATGCAAGGTACGGATGCGACCAGACCAAAAGCAGCACTTCTGTCCCGTCGCTTATTTATCATAGCCACTTGCTCGGAATAGGCAGTTGAGTATGAGTAAAGAGGAAAAGGGTAGGAGCTTCAACCAAAATCCGTGTATGGAATGGGGAAAGAGACTGACTGCAAACAATGTCATTGTATCGTGTCCATCTGTGCAGAATATCCAACAAATGTGTTCAGGAAACCGGTCACTGATTGACAAACCCACCCTCCATCATCAACGGCAGTCTTGACAGCCCGCCCAGCAACCACAACTCTGGTTCCGTAATTTCCGCACCCACCCAGCCAAACCGTCCATCACATCCCCCAATTTCAACGCACCCCAGGCAAACCACAACCAAGAAATCCAAGGCACCATGCTTTCAATTAGGCCGATTCATCAGTAGACCGTGCTGACATTTTTCCACTTCAGCAATAAAATCAATCCCAGGTAGGGATGCGCTCGCTTGCCGCTTACACACATTAAGCCAATTTCCGACTGCCCCCCTGATTCTTTTCTTGTCTTTCCCTAATTCAGGGGTTCAGCCACCCGCCCCACACTCTCACCCGCACAGTCTTCAGTTCACCCGTCCATCTCATCTCCCCCTGTTATTGGGACCAGGAAACCCGGGAAAGGAAAGAAGTAAACAAGAAAGCGAAAACTCACCAGAACACAAGCACACACTACAAAAGAATCACTACAGCAAATCACAGAAACACATAGTAGATGATTAACCAAGTTGGAAAAAAAAAGACGCTCATAAAATTAAACTTTGAATCGTTGACATCGCAAAGCTCATCTCATGAACGCCAAAACTAACAATTAGAAGATTAAATACATAAGGTATCTTGCCATGCCATTATGCTGGACACCACAATCCCGAAAGGTGAGAAAGCAGCTTTTATATCAGAATTCCCCTAGAAACAAGCCAAAACATCCCCGGTGTATAAAGTAGCGCTGGTCGTGATAATGCCGTAGCCCTCGAGGCTTTTAAAAGTCCAAAAAGAAAAAAAGGTGATCAGTTTTTCAGATCAGGACCTCTTTAGAGGAGAAGGGCGGCAAGGCCGGCAGCAGCGGCGAGGATGACGGAAGCACCCATGGTGGAGGCACCGGCAGTGTAGGTGGGAGGGGGAGCGACGTAGGTGCCGGTGGCGTTGCCGCTGGGGACGGGGTATCCCGAGGGGGTGGCAGTGGCGCAGGGAACCTCAACCGTCTCGTACTTGGTGGTCTGGAGGACGGTGGTGTAGTCCTCGACGACGGTCTTGACCGAGTAGGTGGGGCAGGCCGGGGCGGCGGAGCTGGTCAGGTAGACGGGAGGGTAGGGAGCGGCGGATCCAGTGCTCTTGACGGGGTACTCGACGGGGACCTCAGCGGAGACTGACTCGACGGGGTATCCCTTGGGAGGGTAGGTGGGGACAGCGACGCTGGAGCTGTTGTAGTACTTGCTGGGGTAAGGGACAGCAGCGGCGGAGGTGGTGCCAGGGTAGACGGCCTCAGCGGTGGAGGTGACGGGGTAGACGGTGCTGCTCACAACGGTGCTGTCAGCAGGGCAGTCGGTGACATAGCCAGCACACGAGGTAACGGTAACGTACTCAGTAGAGTAGACAGTGGTGTCAGGGGCCGGGTACTCGGCATTGTACTCATAGGCAGAGACGGCGCCGGCAAAGGCAACGATGGCAGTGGAGAAACGCATCTTGATTGTTGGTTGGGTGAAGTGTCGAAAAGACGAAGGGTATTAAGTTTGTAAGTGGGGTTCGAAAACGAATGTGATAGCTAGTAGCTGAGTTGTAAAGAGTGGACGACCGAAGTCAAGTTGAGTCAAGGATCTCGAGATGTGATTTGGCTTGTTGGCTGAAGAGGGAAGGAAAAAGAGAAGGACGGAAGACGGACTTGAGTTGCTATTAAATATCTCGTCGACGGCACCCAGAAGGGGATCGCCTGCCCACTTCTGCGCCCCCAAGAGCCGTGAACTGGCTAGCACAGGACGGGAAATTAGCATCATCAACCAGCACCACCATTCAGCACGCTAATCCAGGGGCTCGGTGGAGGGCCGGGGACGGCACCCACTGAGCAGCATGGGCAGCAAGGCGCGAACGTTGAGCACCCTTGGCAGCTAAACCGGGGTCCCAGGGAAGAGGCATGGAGCGGCTGCCAGCATGGGGCGCGCGAATCGCTTACCAGCCCCTATTCACACAGATCTATACAGGGATCTGGAAGCAAGTCATTTTCCATTCTGATCAATGACTGGCCAAGGAGAGCGACCGTTGTCGAGTGTGACCGTGGCAGCAGAGTGGCTGTGAGGTTGAGCAAATGAGCTGCCCCTGAGAGCCCCCGCACGACTGAGCTGAACGGCGCCCGCAGTGCTGCACAAATCTGGGCGCTCGAACGCTCCAAATTCAAGCATTCAGGACTCTCAGTGGTTCCTGAGTTTGCTACAGGGATCTCGAACCTTGTCTGCCAATTTCGCGTTGTTATGAGAACACTGCCGCTGTGACGTCCGGAGCGGTCCTGGACTCCAGGTCGTTGGGCGGGAGGAGGGGAGAGCTCCGAAGAGGTTCCGGGCCTTGCCCAGCTCCTTGCTCTTTGCCGGCCTGTTGACCTCATCTCATTCGCCTCTCCTTAACCAGGATGGAAAGCCTGCAACCACTTAGACCCGCCGAAGCGAGAAATTGTGAAAGACATAATCTGTCAGCATGGGCCAACGGTTGCTGAGAACCGGGACTTGGATAAGGGAACGTTGCTATTTTCCCGAAATATGGGGCGAGATTAGCTGCGGCGCTGAGATGTTATTCTGGAAGGCGGATTGATTAGCGGCTAAAAGAATAGAACTCGAGTCCCGGTGTGTGTAAGACGCTGTGCTCCGTACGCCGTGCTGGCAATCGGCTCAGCCCCATGTGGTTGTCCGTAATTAAGCTTCTGTGAGAGACAAGTGTGAATGCAAGCAAGCTAACAAGCGCACGCACAGCATCATCTTGTGCATCCTGATCCCAGAGATCAGAGATTCGGCGGCAAACTTTGACTAATTTGCCCATCTCGGTTCCCGTCAGCCACGGCTTTTGGTTGGTGTTTGTGAGAAATGACGAGCTAAAATTTCACAATTGCGAGCCTCGCTCTGCGGGAATGCGCTCGGGGCTTCTTGCTGGGTTGGTCTGAAAATCCTTTTCGGTGGACAGGGTTGCGCTAGAACAGCGCTAATGCAGGTACTGGTAATGTTTATCCCCCATTTGAGAAGGCGCTTGGCAACCGTTCGCCAGTCCCCCTTCTTCCGAAACGGAAGCGAGATAACTCGCTGTTGGGATCAATTTGCTGATCCAGGATCTCCTTGTTTCTTGCCAAGCAGCCCACAAGATCCGTGGACGCTTAATTTGGCGCTCTTATTAGCACCAAACACACGGCCCGCCTGCAGGTTCTGCCAGCCCCAGATCCGGGTTCAATGTCACCTTTGCGGAGGCAATCACGGGAGTCATGTTCCTTGGAGAAGCGCGAGCAAAATGCGAGTCCCTGGCAGGTCTGGCCGTCTCGCCCGCCAATTTTGCATGAACATCATGGACCAATGCGGAGATGATGGAGCTTAAACCGACAAAGGCTCAAAGCGCTCTTGACCGTTTCCTTGTCGGTCGACACGGGTGCCACCTGCCTGTCTCCTTCATTAGCGTGGCCCGCGACAGGCACTACCGCCAGGCGCTGGGGCGATCCAGACCGCGTGCGGTGTCAACCCCGTTGATTGCTTTGATAGGCAGGCACCAAGAAAATGTCATTCTCCAGTCGGGGATCAGATCAGGGAGGCGGAGATGATGGAATCTGCTTCCAAGATTTATCTTTGCCGCTTGACGGTTATTCGGTTCGGCAGGCGATAACGCCATTCCTTTGGCGAAAATAGCGACGCTAGCAGTCTTACGGAATACTACAGCATGAGCGCGTGTCGCCCAAAATTAACGTGTTTAACCGTGTCGGTGGCTTGCAGAAGTGTAATTGCTGAGTAGCAGGCGGAATAGGGGCTGTTTGTGCCTTATCACGGCAGCATCAATATCACACACCAACAAAATTAGTACTTTGATATTGCTCAAGATGCCTTCCACTCAAAGTGGACCAAAGACCCAAGACTCCAAGGCCGCTAGATCTCCAATTCCCGTCTCCATCTCCATCGGTCCTGCATGTCCGGTTATGGTACGAGTAATCTTCTGGAGAAAGAACTGCCCGGTCAACGGTGAACCAAGTGGTCGCCGGTGGATCTATTGACGATAGTTCCATCCCCACAAACGGGGATCCTGGAGACGGCCTAGACAGCGGTGAGAGCAACACGAACAACGCTTGGCTCCGATCTCTCCATCGGTCTCCAAAGTCCCCAGCAGACTCCAAGGCTCCTTCCCGCACTCGTCGTTGAGGGTGGGGAAGTGGACGGGTGTGGAGTTTGTGAGAATCAACGGTCTGGTTTTCATTTCCACCGTCAACTTTAAACAAGGCCATTGCCCTTTGACACCATGGATTGCAGGGGCAAGTCCCCTCTTGCCGTCCCGCCGTCTCTTTCGATCGAGACAGGCTCGCTGTCCGCAACACCACAACCCGAGACACAACTTCAAGTTCGATGGAAAAAACGCGAACACGACCGCGGTCAAGGCCATAGTCACGGTTGTGAACCCGACGTGTTTTCCTTCACCTCCTTCTTGTCAACTCTTGTCACTTTCTCGATGGCATGCTCCAGCACAGGAAGCTGTCCCCGGGCAGAGTCGATCACATCACACCCAGCCAGAGCATGTCGGCCCTGAAGAAGAGAACTCTGTCGAAGTTGATGAGCTCCTCTCAACTATACACTACCGACCCGACGATGTGACAATCCATATGCCACACATCTTGTTCAGTATTGCCTCTTGGCCATGAGGTTGAGCCTTGAGGTGCCTGGACCACGGACCCGGACAATGGATTCAAGATTCACTCCAAGACATGAGAAATCAAGTGATTTCATGCCCGTCTCACGGAAAGATATCATGACATCTTGCTCATTTCTCCGACGTCGAAGGAGTCTTTACGGATACGCGGCCATGACGTGGCCATCCTGGAGAGAAAGTCGACGTCACCATCACCATCACAATCGACTGCTGGATTGGGACCCGTCAAACAACCACTATGATCATGTTGTGTT
>Ga0247781_1000493_pt1 | contig 12234 bp, 10 predicted proteins | sample UWRJL184509B5_FD_179922 | JGI IMG/M metagenome (GOLD analysis project Ga0247781, IMG submission 179922) | Plant litter microbial communities from Arlington Agricultural Research Station in Wisconsin, United States - UWRJ-L184-509B-5 | ecosystem: Environmental > Terrestrial > Plant litter >...
GTCCACCATGACGGCTGCGCAGCTGGGTTTGAACTCGCCTCTTCCCATAGCATCCCTGACTTCGTCGACGCTCATGAGATAAAAGTCCTGGATGTCGTCGTCGACAACCTTGAACACGACATCAGGTCCAACCTCGAGGTCGTAGACATACAAAACCCCGGGGTTCATCAAGCCCGGCTCCCCACCGGCCTTCTCGTCGGATATGTTGAACCACGTCACTGCGCCAACGGCTACGGCTTTTTCTCTCACCAGCTCCTCGGATAGGGCGGCTTCCTCATCTGCTTCGCGAATCATGCACTCGAAAGGCTTCTCGCCACGCGCCACGCCTCCAGCGACGGCCTGGTCCAGCATGTTGGGGTACGTTGACTTGCTGGCGCTGCGGCGCGGGATCCAGAACTTCATGTCTCCCTCCGAAGTACGCGTGTATACCGTCATGTGCGCGCCACGGCCAATGATCCCGAACAGACTAAACCCCGAGCGCTCGATGGCTATGTCAAAGCGGGCGCCGACGATGGGGAATTCTTCGTCGCGTTTCTTGCCCAGGAGTGGGAACGCCTTCTTTGCACGCGCCAGATCGAGCAATTCGTCGATGGCCTCGTTGCAAGCGGCCTGCCAATCATCCTTGCCCACGGGCTTCAGCAGGTGTATCTCTTTGCGCGACGGGTCGAGGCGGAAGGAAGAGGTCCACGGCATGCGATTGACGACTGATTGGATTAGGAGGCCGTGAGGCTCGGGGTCATCGGGCAGGAAGAAGCGCCACAAAGGCGCAATAGCTTTGGCGTAGGCGTCATTGTTGCCGGGTTCGGAATAAGGGAAGCTATGGAGGGATAATGTCAGGTTTTGGAGTGAACTTCAGGAGAGATCTACCCTGCGCGGTTGAAAGACAGGGGCGAACCTACTTGTCGCATTCCTTGACGATTTCCAGAATGCTCCGCATGGCGCTGAGGTTGGTGCCCGTCCGATTTGATGGAAATGGGAAAGGTGCGGTTGTTTGAGTGCAAGGTTGGTGATGCTTGTGCCTCGCCAAATCGCGAGACCCACATCTGTGCTCACCGCATTTTACAGCGCAGTTTTTCCCCAGTCGCATTGATTCCAGGCAGAGAAAGTGCGAAGGTGCCAGCCGCTGATTGCGACGAGCATGAAAACTTGACTCTCACAACAAGGATTTGATCTCAATGCCAGGTCATTTGCAAACCAGCATGCTGAGAATGGGATACGTCACGTGATAGTGGGTTCAGGCCCCTAAGCGCGCCAGTGGCCAATGCTATTTATTTTCTTGTTTCTTCCACATCACCATTCTCGTGGCTGCGCCAGGTCTCTCACCGAAGCCTCAATGAACTTGTGCCCACACTCACACCCACACCCATGCAGTCCCATCAGCTCGACCGCCCTTCGCAAACGTCAAGATTGCTTGCGTTGGGGTCAACCCTGCAGGCCCACTGCCAGAACCTCAGGCCGTTACCCGCGCCGACCAGACGCTCCAGGCCTGAAGATGCGTCAACAAAGGCTCGACCGATACTTCCCTCCAGTTCAACCGCGCAGGCTGCCCACGCAACCCCGCACCAGGGCTACACTACTCACCTTGCCGGTCGAAGTGCGCGCCCGCATCTACCGCCATGTTGGTTTAGAATTCGCCGTCGAGCGCCTGGAACGCTTTCGCATAATCATGAACCCCAGTATCGATTTGGAAAACGCTGATGGTAACTGGTGCCTGCCCTGTGACGAATGCGGCTGGATCAACCCACCGACCGCAGAGCAAATTGGCTGGGACATGGATAATTCCACTTCGATTTGTCGTTTCTGCGATCGCCCGCCGAATTTGGGAATCGGCTTTTCCGCGTGGCATATGTTCCTGGTGTGCCGCCTCTTCCGTGAGGAGCTCACGAAGCTGTATTACTCAGAAGCACGACTGGAGGTTATTCGAACATCACGCAGGGGTCTCGCGCCTCTGAAGCGGCTCGGTGCGATTGCTATAGCCTCGTTGCGCGACCTCACTATCCGAATGAACGTCTGTTTATGTCCGAACGGGCAGGACTGCTTAGACATCAACCATATCTATGACTCAGCCCGCATGATTATCGGCCATGACGAGCCACTTGGAAAGCGCCCTCGAAGCCGAAATGACCGAGAAGCATGTCTCGACCTCCGAGATATCTGCGCTCACCTGGCCCGTTTTCTTCCGCCCAACAAACTGAAGATGGCTTTTATCTGCGAAGTCGAGGACTATGACCTCGCGACACACTTCATGGACGCTCTGCAACAGCTTCCCACTTTGAAGTCTTGCACGATTGTGCTCTCGAAATACTTCGACCCTCGACTGCGTGCGCTCGCCCAGGATACCCAACTGAAGCTGACAAACCCGTCTTATGACCCTTCGAAGCCCTTTCGTCTGCGCGAGTTACCTAGAGAGCTGCAGTTACAAATTCTGCGGGCTTCTGGTCTTATTGCGCCATTCTACCTGCGTTTTCACGCTCAGTCCAACCAGCACAGGGATCACTACTCCGGTTGCGTATATCACGAACCAAAGCTATTGACGGGAGATCAGATATCGGGGTTCGAAGGAGGATTGTTGCCAATCGCGTGCTGTTGCAAACCTACCTGGCACACGTCGGCCCTCTGGACCTGCAACCACTGGCACCTCCCCAAAACTCTGTTTCTCGTGGACCGCCAGATGGAAGACGACGCGCGGACTATCATGTACTCCGAGAATACCTGGGTCGTGGACTGTGGGGACCTAGTAAGTCTCCCAAGGATCAACGAAAACTGGGACCGCGTCAAGCTACCCTTTACTGCGAGAATGCAACAAATACTCCAGCGGTTCTTTGCCATGGTACGAAAGATGCAGATCGAAATCCCATCGGAAGGGCTTCAAGTTTACCACGACCCCGAGGACGGATGGAAGAGGTTATTGTTTAGCACCTTGCTAAGGGACTGCGTCCCTGAAAAGCTAGACCTAACAGTTGTATTGGATCCCAAGATGTTGGCAAGCCCGGTGTTGGCTAGCTATTTCTTTGATAAGCAGAGGATCTTCTTTGAGTGCCTAATCGGCGGCCTCACCCACTGCCAGTTGCGGAATTTAACCATACGTTTCAAACGGGAATACCCCGTCATTCCCGAAGTTGAAGGGGGGCTGACGTACCGACCCAATCGTCGCTTAGACGAACTGTTGGACGTTCTTGAAATGGAGCTCGTGGACACAGTTCCGGGGGCACACCGGGAGCAGACAGAGCGGGATCTCCGGCCTAGAGGAACTCCAGGAATTCCCGCAACTAGTGTTCATCAGGGGCTCCAGTTGGAGGCCGGTCACACGTGTCGTGCCTGGGGCATGCTTCCGTGGGATCCCTCGTGGGATATGGAGCGTATGAATTTGTATCCCTGGTCCAGTTTGAAGCGTCCTACTTTGTATCATTATCACTACTGAGATTGGTAGCATGCGTACCTAAGCTCATCTGCGCACATAGTCCCAGTCTAAATTGGGTTTCGACGCTGCAGGTGTGCTGCGCCTGCCTGGGAGCTGTTGGCGCCCCAAATCGACTCGAATCTGATAAGGGGCCCCAAGGATTGACCTGGAGGATTAACCGACTGGCTTGTCTGCGGTTGGTTGGTTATGGCCAATCGGAAGATGCAGTTCAACAGCATCTTCAGGCTGGGCTGCATGCGTTGTGTCACCTACCTGCGATGTCCTCCAGTCAGACCAAGCATCCTTTGACTCATCGCTAAGCCTTTTCACTATAAAAAGGGATCTTCCGGCCTTGATTCTCATGTTTACACTTCAAACTACCGCATCTTACACCTCAATCTACATTTCATTCTCCTGACTCGGAAACATCGCCATGGCCACCAGAAACCAAAATTTCGATTCCCAAATCCCGGTGATTGAGCAGATTCTAGGGAAGTTTGGCATCAAGGTACGCATTGAATTCCCAGCCCAACCCAGCTTTACAGCAAGGCTGACGAATATTCTCACCAGTATGTGGGAGAACTGACTCGTCTCGCCTTCCCTTGGTACAACAACTTCATCTACAAAATCGAGCTCGCCTCTCCAGCCTCTCCTGATTCGTTTTATCCCCAGCCAGGCATAACCCCTCCACCACCCTCGGGCGTGTCCATGCTAGTCCTTTGATTCAGCAACCCCGATGCAAGGGGAATCAACAACACTAACCGCGTCGAGAACATCGTCGCGTCGTAACACCTCGTCCGCGAGGCCTTGCTTGCGTCTGGCCTCCCTGCAGTTGTTCCTGCTGTGTACGCATGAGCCGCGTACCGACCAGACATCGAGGGCGCCGCCGGTCTCGGCTGGGCCCTCAATGAGTTCCGACCGGGAGCGGAAGTGCACGACGTTTTCCCCAGTCTTTCGCTAGACGATAATAAAGATGTCGTGTCGCAGATTGCGGATATCTTCGCGTCTATCCAAGGCCTCAAACTTCCGGCTGGAGTCACCAAGTTCGGCGCCCTGACAATCAACGAGGACGGAGAGATTGTTGACGGGCAGATGCCGATTCTCCCTGACGGGCCGTGGGAGACGTATGCCAAGACTTGGCGAGCGAATATACAGTACGAACTGAAGAACTCCGAGAAGGAGGAAACCGTCGTGCGTGGCTGGCGACCGAATGGCGTCCGTGACAGGATCGAACAGTTTATTGCCGCCGGCGGGGTGGAGAAGATGCTTCGGGACGTCGACATTAACAAGAAGGTGCTTGTCCACGGTGACTTCACCACTTGGAATATACTCTTCGATGCAGAGGGAAAACGCATCACGGCATTGCTGGACTTTGACTTCGCGTGTGTGACCCACCCGTGCCACGAGTTCTTCACCGGATTCCAGTCCGATCTTGGCGGTGGGATTCCGCCTGAGAATTGGGAGCTGCTGGAGAAGGCGGTCCTGTCGGGGAATTTTGACAAAGTCCCGGAGGGTCTTCCCGAGGAGAAGAAAGGGCTCTGGGAGATCGCCAAGACATGGGATGGTGCGCTTGCTAGCAGGGGCATCATTCGGCCGAGTGAGATTGCGGGACTCGAGGGGCTGCGGGACCTTAAGACTTTGGTGGACTTGGTATGCCCGATGATGCTGAGCCATCCTATGTTCTTGAAACGGACTCCGGTGGAGGCGCAGGAGAAGAGGCGTGGGGTGAATGAGGACAAGATTGTTCAGATGTTGGACAAATATGGGCAGTGAGCGGTTTCATGACTGCCCGGGCGGCATTCTGGGCTAGCAGGCAGACGGAAGGGTTATCTATTGCTGGCTATGCCGGTGTTGGAACGAACCCCGGGTATCCCTTTTTCCTCTTTCTCTTCAACTACATGTACCTATCTACAGCCTAATCCCAACCCCCTAACATGAACCAAGGCGAGGTACGTGGCGGGGTCGCGAATTTTAGCTGTATCTGGTAGCGGTGGTAGCAGTAGTTCCAAACCCTGCGTATACCTGCTCATTACCGTTAAAATTAACCAGCTCCAGCAGGTCTGAAAATATTTTCAAGGGTTTACTCGAGACCATCCCCGAGGTTGCCATATCTGTCGCACCGGAGAACGTTGACATTTCCAGGAGGTCGATTGTTCCATTTTTATAGCTCAATACATACCCAATACCTGGAACTTATAAGGCAGCTGTTGATGTATTCCGTGAACCTAAAATTTACAATGAATATGGTAGTATACACAGGTATCGAACTTACTACAAGGACTCTGGTCAAAGCGATGCGTTCCCACTCCAAATCGACAACCCAAACTATTCCTCCAGTGACGCATTGATGTGTGAACGGTCACAGCCACCCTTGCACAGCAGGAAGGAATATCTTATGAGCCCCACACCCCCTAGCATGATGACTGCCAAATCAGGCTCCCAAGGCGATGATTGGAAGTTCTTTTATCCGTGGGGGTCGGTGTATTAATTCCCCACATCGCCAAGGTGGCTGTTCTTCGCAACTTCGTTCTCTTCTCCGCACTATTCACGATCAATTTCTTTATTATGACCCTTCTGCCCTTGGGCTTGCAACACAAGATAGCCCAGCCCTTGAATATTCTGCAATTGTATCCCGGCGCTGTGGTCGGGCCAGGTTTCGAAATGGATCTTTGTGCCGATTGCACCGAGTTTGCCAAGGCCGTTTTCAAGTGCTCCAAGGTGATCCTACCAGATGGATTCATGACACATACCACCAGGCAACGAGGGAACCCCCAGCGATGTCGCCTCTGCAAGATGATCTCAGACTACCTTGATGCTCTACGTCATAGAGCTCCTGACTACCAAAGCTCCAGGATAGTGACGCAGATTGGATCAAAGAATTATCCCTCATGGCTCAGGTATACCAAAATGCCTACCTAGTCATTGCGGCTGCAGGGGCTGAGAGCCCTGGGCAAAAAAAATCCCGCGCTGCGTTGAAGATGTCGACATCCCCTACTGTGACGAAGCAAGACACCAAGACGGCTCGGTATGGGTGAAGATGGGCATACCTGGAGATGATTCTCCGTTCTCTTAACAAGCGTGGCTGGGCCTTGCAGGAGTGGTATCTCGCGAGAAGGATTCTCTACTTCATGCCAGGTGGCATATCTTGGTCGTGTCGAGAACATGTGACTAACGAGCGATACTCCTACGATATTCAACAATACCCCGGTTGGGAAAGTACGGTTCAAGAGTTTTCTCGTCGCAATCTCACCTAAAAGACCGATCGGTTACCCGCACTTGAGGGCTTGGCAAGGGCTCTCCAGTCCTCAAGGGGGATAAGTACCACTTTGGTGTCTTCGAATCCGGACTTTCGTCTCAGCTACCCTGGATGACTATCACTAAAGCCATACCGCAGGATCTAGAGCACTTAACCTCATGGTCTTGGGCATCCAAGGGCGGGGGAAAGATGTTTTGGTTCGATGAAGATGATATTGAGGTTGGATACGAAGTGGCCACCCTTGAAGAATCCGGGACCCCTACAATCAAAGGACATGTTGAGAAGTGTTGGGTTACCAGTGGTGACGCCATTGAGGAGGATGCCATTTACGAAAGTAACGGGGATATTGATCAAGACACAGACGAAGTAGATGGGAATGACGTTCAAGTTGATATCTTTGCCGGAGACGTCGATGACGTGGATGGTACCGAAGACGACGAAGATGGCGATGGGCTACTGGGTGCCATGTACAAAATCCTTCGTACCGATATCCGCGGTGTTGAATCATCGCCAGCAGTCCAAATTTATGGCGCACCGGCAGCACGCAAACTCATTGGTTTATGTGTTCTTGAGGCGGAGAGTTCTATCACCGATCTACACCTCCTATTTTAGGATATGTTGATTAGAAAGAACTTTTTTGGTATGTTCGGGCTTGACCTTGCTGAGTTTTCGGTTTGTTACTAATCGAGGCTATGAATGATTATAGGAAGGCGCACTCGTGGGCTAGGAACTTACCGCCAGGACCTCATCGTGAACTAGACTTCAAGGTCGGTGCAATCTTCTCACAGGTGAACATCCACGACCCCTTACTACTAATCTATTCACTAATAGGTCCATACCGTCCTACTTCTTGAGAAGCTTAAGGTGGCCCCTTTCGCCGGGTGGACATGGGTTTCATTATCCCGGAACCAGAATATGAGAGTGTAGGGGCAAGCATGCAGACCGTCTGTATAAGGTAGCGCTGGCAACCAACAAATTTTGTATCTCGTCTATTTCCAATTCTCTCTACCCATATATATTCGTATTAATGCCCTCGGTGAACTCTTAATTCCAATGATCCTTCCCCTAGAGAAGCCGAGAGCTAAAATCCCCCTGCCTCCACAGGAAACTAGACACGTTCCTAACTACCTAGGTACCTTAGACATACTACCTAAGGAAAGAAGCCGACTCCCTCAAACTAGCCTTCCCCTCGTCCAACCTTCCATCACCCCACAGTAGGCGAATCATTAACTTTCTGATAGTACCCCTTAACAGAGTGCGCACCTCCTTCTTACGCTACGTACCTCATTAACCACAATTTAAAAGTCCGTGCAAGATTGTAAGGGCGATGCATGATACAACCATGGCGAGAACTGCAACGCCAGCAGTCACAGCTCTAGCGATGACCCCTATCTTGTTCCAGATTTCTCCCTCCTTCTCGTTGATCAGTGCAGGGGTCAGAGCGGGAGTTGTGGTTGTAGGTGAGCTTTCTAGGCGTGACTGATGGTGTGAAATACGGTCAAGATGGATATGGAAGCCTTAGCTCACCTCTGAGGTAGCACTGCCGCATCCGCGTGAGTGCCCAGTGGGGAAGACCTTTTACCTTCAGACGACCTCCGCCGAAAAAAACAGCCAGATTATCTCCAAACCTTGCACTGACAAGTTTCCCAATGACGATAACTTACAAACCCAATAGGCAAGCTCGCAGCTGCAACCATATAAGCGCCCACTGTAAATCCTCCCGAGACATCTTCGTGAGATATTGACCACCACAAGGACACTACTAGACTGGCAGAGAAGACAACAAAGATTGCTGCTCCAATCACATAACATGGCGCAATTCGATATCGGAAATGCCGAGAACTTCCCGAAGCGGACATTGAAATGCCGTCTTCGATTTCGAGTTGCGATTGCCGCGCGATGTCCTCTGCTAGCTCATGATTTGCTCGACTCAAGGCTTCAACTGTTCGACGGAGGGCAACGCTGCGCCCCTGAAGTGCTTCTTCCTCTATTGACTCGACTGTTGCCTCGATTGTTATCCCGCTGGGGGAAATCTGCTGTTTCCTCTTTCGTATATACTTTCTATGTATTTGTTAGTACCATAACCTGAAGGGAATAAGCTTACCGGTTGATAGACGGAGGCCTTCAGTTTTACCTGAAACAGAAAGGCAAGGCCCCTTACCTCCCATGATCACTGATGAGTAAGCCCAGGACTGATTTCACCGATCGAATCCGCTTGCACAAGTGATCGATGTCCTGAGGCTGGTACTTCGCCTGTGAACTCGCCTGGTTCTCGGAATTCTGCGAGGCCACTCTTCTTCTGAGCTCCTGCACAAGTCCATTTAGTTCCTCGATAGGGCCGTTAGGCTGATGCAGAAACGTGAAGAACCAGTCCGAATCGTGGTCGTCTGCTTCGTCAACGCTTTGGTGGTATAGCTCTGTGCTGAGCTGGTCCAGTACGAGTCGACACTCTTCTAGCTCCGCAGTGATACGTGCGAAGGTTTCCCCTGCAGATCTCAGCTGACCGACAATATTGACAACCTCGGGCGCGAGCTGGAGAAAGCCGATGGCGGCACCGAACGTGATGACCGCTGCTATTTCCATTTGGAAATACCGGTATATTTCGTCTTATCACCTGACGGAGTCAAATGGAAGTCTCGGCGGCGGAGTCGGCTCTAGTCTTTACAAAAAGTAACACTGATCGACCTGATTGATGCGATGTCGATTTTGGGCTGCCAGGTGGTAGGGGTCTTCAAAATTGAGCAAAATCAGTCGGCTGAGTTAAAAAAAGATAGAACGTTGTCGGTCGACTCACTCAGCAGTGCGGGGTTTTCGACAACATGTGATGATGTTGCTTGGCAGTTGCCTCACTCTCGTCGCCACCATCCGAAATAACTGTCAGCTGATCTTGCACGTGTGTGATCAACTGTCTGGTGTGGCATAAGGCACTGGTCGTCGCCACTTGTAGCCTTCTAACCCGTCATCTCGTGTTTGAATTTCATCCAAAGTCTCCTTTCTAGATTCATCACGCTTTGTGCTTTCAGGATTGTGCTGCACCATTTAATGTTTCATTCCTGAATTTAATTCAAAGGTACAACCTGCTTCACAACGGTCTCTCCGGTCCGTAACTATCCATGTATCATTAATAACCCCCGCTCCTTACAACTTTATTTTTAAACATCCTCTACCTGTTCAATACTCATTCAATTCATTACGCCAGCTGTAACAGCCCTTCTTTTTAGTACAACCATACTCTAGCCTCCGACTATCAAGCGCCTCACAAACACCCAAGCGTCACCAAGCGTCAACTATAGTCCAACGACTAAATTACCACAAAATTCCAGGACACAAAGCCATCTCTCGTCCGGGGCCTTTCCCCAAAGGCCCCTTAAAAACACCGACCCCATTATATCCTCCCTCTATGTCTCAGTTCCATTGGGATTGGGGACCCCCCTGGGCTGACCTTGGCCGCACCCCACCTATTATTCCACGGCAACCGGATCATAGACTTCCTGATGGCCCCTCCCATCTGTGTGCGTACTTCTTTGTTGCTCTGCCTACCGCGCCGACCACAGGTCAGGAGTTTGAGGAACGTGGCGGGGGCGGTGATGATTATCGTGAGAACTGCGGCGCCGGCGCCTACGGCTCCACCGATAGCCCCTATTTTATCCCAGTTTCCCCCCTCCTTTTCATTGGTTGGCGCTGGCGTCGGGGCGGGGGTTGTGGCTTGGGTTGAGGAAGGATCATGTGTTTGAGTGGGCGAGGTTCCTGGAGGCCGGCCTGCGCTATCAGAGGTGGTAACGGTGGAAATTTCGGTTTTGACCGAGGTGGTCGTCTTGGTGCTGGGACTGGATGGGAGCCGGCCAGGAGCCGTTGTGGACAGCGCGGGCGCCGCGGCTGTGGTGGAGGTTGAGATTTTGTCGAGGGTAGCGAGTTTCCATAGCACTTGTTGATTGGAACTGGCGGTGGTGGTGTTTTGGAGGAAGGCAACGGTGTTGCCGTCGGCGGTTCCCGAGGTCATGAGCCACTCCGGAAGCCCAAGACTGCTGATCTTGACAGAGCCGGCAGTCTGGCTCTGGAGAGACCAGCGCTGATTGTTGTACTTTTCGTCCGAGGGGCCCATCCACATGATGCACAGCGTCGGCTGCGGACAATTGATGTCCAGTCTCTTGGACGTGCCCGGCCAGGCCTTGTTGTAGACGAAGTACAGCCCGGCGCCATCAGGAGTGAACTGCCAGAGTTTATCGTCCTGGAGCGAATCGCAGAGAGAGAAACGGACGGGGTAGGGGACCGATCCGTCAACGCCAGGGATTGGGTAGAGACATTGCTTCTCGCCCGTACCGATTGTCGACAAGGTGTAGTACGAAGTTGCATCGGGCTTTGTAGTCTGGGCTTGTCGCTTGGTGAGGTCTGTCGGTGACGTCAGACGAAAAGGGGCAACGAAGGGGTGGAAAGGGAAAGCTGACACCGTCGAGGCGCAGAGCAACAGGATTGCAAAAAGCATCATCCTTGCCGATGACGTTTGACGCGGTTGCAATACTGGGAACAGGAAAAGGAAAGTTCTCCAGTTCAAGTAGGGGTCCTCTAAGCGCGCGGAACATGTGCGGCTGAGACCGCGGTGCGGAAGCGGCCACCAACAGGCCCGGCCGCCAATTCTCGCGGCCTATGCGACCTCTCCAAACCACTCAGTCAGCGCCCGGTAAGAGCGCAGTAGCATCACAGCCTTACAGTCTTGAATGTAAATTTAGTGCCCACAGTCTCAGATGCCCGCCAAGAATCTAGCCACATGCCGGCGCTAAGATTTGTTAGAACTCAAGGAAAATTGCATCGCAAAAAGGCGGATTGGGGTCCGGGTGCTATATACCTGTGTTCTCCAGGTCAGGCGCAACGCTGCCCAACAGGTTCCACGAGTTTTTGCATTCGTACTAATCGAAGACTTGGATGTGCGTACCTTACTGGATGGACTAGGTGGCTGGTCGTGGTTGCGAGCCCTTGTCAAACTCGGTCAGTGCTTGTACAACTGGCTCACATCGGCGAATAAAAAACTCGTCGGTCTCAAGTCCCGCCCATCCACTGCTTCTTTTCCAATGCGCCCGTCAAACTTGTACTGGCCGTCGCCAGCACACTGATGTGCACCACCAACGCACTCGATTACATGGCAATCTACACAGAATGCTATCCCCTTACACGCTTCGGCCTACGGTGGTGCCCTGTCAATAATGCGGCGTATTTCGACGAGGGCACCACCGGTCATTTCATTAGTAATGCGTGGTCTGGCGCTGCTACGACATCAGAGTTCCCAATAGCAAGTTCCCCCTCTTCCATCAGTTCCACAAGCATACCCGAGCGTTATTTGACTAGACGCTTCAGTGGTCGAGTTCTGCCTAGACTAGAGCAACGTGCGAGCGCACTTCCGATACAAAGACCAATCCAGGCGCTGCATGCACAGACGGAGCGGCATGGAGGTCTACTATCCAGCTGGATGCTATCCCGGCAATTTGGGTGTGTTCCACAACTTCATGGAGACCGACTGTACGTGTGACACGGACGGCGAAGGCGGCCCAGGGAGAGCCATTGGGAGGGAGAACGCGACGAGCGA
>Ga0247781_1000494_pt1 | contig 12227 bp, 9 predicted proteins | sample UWRJL184509B5_FD_179922 | JGI IMG/M metagenome (GOLD analysis project Ga0247781, IMG submission 179922) | Plant litter microbial communities from Arlington Agricultural Research Station in Wisconsin, United States - UWRJ-L184-509B-5 | ecosystem: Environmental > Terrestrial > Plant litter >...
TGCGCAAATCTCGTATTAGCTTGTTCATGGTGGGCACATGGAGGACCTTGAGAATCGCGTCGACGTTTTCCTGGTAGACGGTCCATATAAATGGTATTTGTGACGGCAACGGGTGTAGTGGTCTGAGGTCGACACTTGCCGAACTGTATCCAAAGATGAAAGATTGATGGCCAATGTTATTGCGTTCGAGCTCCACGGCCGCCGGGGAGCCCTCAAGGTCCGACTCGTCGGAATCTTCCTCCGTGAGGCTATGGGTCTCTTCCCGGATTTCGTCCAGCTATATCGTGTAAGTTTTGGCACAAAAGGGCCGGTATACATGGAGAACCATAATTTGCCTACCTCATCGTTGATCCTGGACCAGAGTGCGCTGCTCACGTATCTCGCCACCCCCTGTTCGTTGAGCACCAACCGGCCGAACTTCTTGTGGACGTCTGGCGGCGATCTGTTGGGTGCTCCAGGGCTCGAGTGTGAACTAGAATTATATCCCGGAGAGGCTGGTTGTCCTTGGGCATTCGCTCTTCCTGCAGCATTTACTATAAGCGGTGAACCTTGACTACGAATACTTCCACCCCTACTTGAAGTTGAGTCCCCACCGCCATGCTTTCCCCGAGATACCTGCTGTTCGCCGTCATGGCTCCCTATGGCTTCGGGGGAATTCCCAGCACTTGATGTGTGGCGCACTGTCTCGACCTCGATCTGGCCACTCAACTCTTCGACAATCCCTTCGAGTTTCCGCAGACGCTTCATTAATTCCAGCTCGCGCTCGCTCGACGGTTGCTTCGATGGCGCAGCGGGGTCTTTTGGTCGCGGCCGCCGTGGGGCTCTGCCGGGCGCTGGGAAAATACATGGAATCTGGGCCCGACGGCAGTTCGAACAGGGCATGTGTTTGTCGCATCGTACCTTATCACAGTTAGTCAAAGCAGGAGACAGATGTTGGGATGAAAGCAGCGGACCTTTCTCCTCCGACACGTCACACAACTGCGAGGATTCAAGGCGCTCGAGACATTGGCCGAGGGGGAGTAGACAGATGCGCCGGGAGGTGGATGGCGCGCAAGGGCCTGTATTTGTTGCGCATCGTAGCCGTCGAGGGGTTGTGCCATTGGAGGGTGATCGATAACAGGGCTGCCGCGGGATATGGCCTGCCCCACGTGCGGGCTATCTCCTCCAGGCAAAGACATGTTTGCGACCGACGGAGCAGTCTGTGTCGGCGGTGCCAACGAGCGCCCGATGACGCGGCCCACGACGCGTGGGGTGAAGGGAAAGGGAGGACCGATCCGGTCCAAAGAAGGCGGTGCGGAAGGTGTGCACAGTAAGTTGCGGAAGCGTGTGGACTCGGTGCCGGCAGCCACAGTAGGGCGATAATTCTCGGGCGGGAGTATCGTGGGAACGAGGTAAACAGACGTCGGCGCGGGTCGGATTCGTAGTCGCAGATCCTGAGGTCAGCCTCACTTCACGGTGGGATTCCCAAGACTTGACTGGAGGGTTTGGCGTGGCGGATGCGTGGCTTGACAGTCAAGTTCGAGGTATTGGTGCAAAAGAAGACGAAGGCCGAGGGCGGGACAAGGTTGGACTGAACGGAAGGCTCAAAGCACTGGGCCAAAATGGAAATCCTGAGCCTAATCCCCTGGAATGATCCACTAGGCCTGGAACTAGTTTCAGGGACTAGTCAAGTGCTGGGATTTGCCTTCTTTCTCAACGGTTAGAGTGGTGGGGTTCGTTCGGTGTTTGTTTTAGAGCGTTTCCAGTAAAGTTTATCTTGCAACTTGAAGTTGAGAATGATGTAGAGGTGAAGTAAGTACCTTGCATTTCCCCTGCCTTTGGTCGAGCAACTGGAGGGAGGTCCCAAGTATGCACAATTACCAGCTCGTACCGAACTTGTATCGGGAGCCTTTGGAATGGAAATCGTGACAAAAGAACGCCGCATCATTGCTTGACCAAACAAGAAAGGGCCGTGGATAGCTGACTCAGCCGCCACCAAAAGTGATCCAGCGCATTGTTTTCCCCTCTGTGACGCAACCTTGGTCCGAGCGTTCGTCCCGTGTGTTTGGAGCCAAGCCCAAGCGGGCATTTTCAACGTCGCTGCATTGAATGGATTGGCATGCAGCGGGAAAACAAAGGCCCTCCTGCACTCGACGCAAATTTCCAACACGCGGAATCTCCCACTGACCAAGGGCTAGTTCTGTATACCAAATACATTACTTGCATACTGTCAATGTAGACACTATCTCGGTCATGAATTGTAATTAGTATCAGCAGCTCAATTGCGTGCATCAGGCCTTTCGGCTCGTTTACCAAGGCGGCTAACAGACCCCCACGTAAAACACACTATAATCTGTTAGGTCAGCTTCTTGTATTGTTTTCCATGGACTCTGACCCTCGTTACTTAGCCACTTACACTGTTAAGCTAAAGGGGTATTGAGTTATAATTCTACCCCATCATCCCAATAATTAGAATTAACTCCGTTTTACCATTCCGTCGTCAATACGGGTTACGGTTAATTTCTATCATCTCGCCAAGTTCCAGGAGCACTAGAAAAAGTCCATTATCGGTCTACGTCCAGGAACAGATTATTGGAATAAATTTACACGACTTGGAAACAGAAACAAAATATCAGAGAAGCTGAACTCAATGCCTCGTCTGTGAATTGAGCCCGCGCACCTTGAGACTTTCAACCAACTACCTTAATGCGCAACCGGATGTTCAGTTATCCCTCTCAATGTCTCGCTGGAATAACAACCTCTTGCCTACGTTTAATAGTCTGACATGGGCAAACCACAATGACCGAGTTCACCATTACATCCAAATATACGGGGAATACATATCCAAGGTTGTGAGGAGTTATTGAAACATATGCCGGAAACGGCTTTACAATCAATCAACCCCTTTTGATCACATTTCGCTCATGAGATCCCTTGAACCCATCATCATAATATCTCGAGATATGATACCAGTACTATCCGCATCATCCTAATGCAGCTTCCCTAAGCCAAAAGGTCTTGCTGTGAGAGGCTAGTTTGATGAGATCCATACAGCATTATTTCCCGTCGTGTCCTTGATGCTCACACACTAAGTAGGGTATTCCAAATGCTACGATTTAGCCTGCAGTGCAGCATGTGTGGGTGTCCAGGAGGTTCGCGGGGCCTGCGTTGATAGTAGCGGGGTAAGCATATCTCGAGTGGGAACAGGATAGAGCCTACCAGGTACCTAGACCTCTACTCCGAGAACGATTGTTCCTATCTATGAACCCAGAACAGCGGTGGCACAAATCGATGAACCCTTCTTTACAAAACTTTCATATATTCACACCCAAGATGGGGTTAACAAACCACCCGGTTACATTAACTCTTCGACGTTGGGGTGCTCGTTCAGGAGATTGATGATTGGCAAAAAAACTTTGTCCTGTCCTTCTTCCGTCTTGATGAGCTCCTTCACGTCGGACCATTCTTTCCAGAACCACCCCTCGCACTTGTCAGGCTCCATTGTCTATTTTCTCGTCAGAAAGTGATCATTTACTCATCATCTCAATGAGAGGAGGACAAAACCTCGGGGTATGGTGAAATTGCGGCATACCTGTGGCTCCTGGGTTTCATCCACTCGACGGCAAGACACGAAGATGGTGATGTAGTGCTTTTTCTCGTCAAATATGTCATTCGTAATGCCAATAAGCTTCTCGCCCTTGACTTCAATCCCTGCCTCCTCGAGAGTTTCACGCTCCGCACAAGTAAAATAACTCTCCCCGACTTCCAAGTGGCCACCGGGGAATTGCCATTTACCTATTCGATTTGACGAGTCAATCTGTGTGCCCCTAGTTCTAAAGGAAGATTGGTCCCTTAATTACATACCGCCAAAGAGCCCCTTTCTGATCCCCATCACCATCTTGCCCTCTGCATTCTTGATGACAGCTGCAACGCCAACACGTACAACCGGACTTTCCGGGGCCATTGTGACTTTGATTATGAGATTGCCGTTGTAATCCTCTGCTATCGGCAACGTGTGGAGGACAATGATGGCACTGTAATTATTGTTTGTATGCGTGAATGTGTGAATGTGAGAATGATACCGGCAGATGTGGAATTAGCGGTGGGGAAGCTGTCCAACCTAGGCAACTATCCCTGATGGGGATAGTGCCCGCTTGGGTGCTGTGACAGTTCTCCACCCCCACTCCACTTGACAAAAGCTTGTCGAGTCCACTTTGAACCTCAGATAACAACCTGGAGGTGCAATTATATCGCTGAAAACAATTGGGCAAAAAAGGTGGAAGGCGGCGGGGCCGGACAGAGGCAAGGAATCAACAAATGCAACACCGCCGGGTACCGGCGCTTTACTGGGTGGCGTCATCGGGCCCGCCGCCCTTAGCGCCGGCTCGGCTCCGACCCGGACCCTGCCGAGCCTTCAATTATAACCTCAGTCCTGAAGCACCCCCGGAGGTGCCCAAGTTGCGGACTTACCTGAGTTGTCGACTAGTCCTGCGAGAATAATAGGAGTGGTTTGGAAAGTTGGGATGAGGAAACGAATCTCGGATTTAAATGTATTCGCAGTTGGATGTAGTGAAAATATGGCGAGGAAGGAACGTGAATTGAATGAGTTTACATTTCGGCCTTGGTGGAGGGTGGAGGGCTCCTCCTATAAATAGAAAACCTTGTGTACCCCCAACTTTTGCACTGCAATCTTGGCCTCTCTGGAAGGGGTGATATCCCGTGATCTCGCCAAGACCCCACGCTCTTCAGGCAACCTCGACAACCTGAACCCCATGGAGAGCAATCAACGCCCGCCCAGCTCTGCAACAACCTCCCCCAACAGCGAATAGAGTGTTGTTAGTCTCAAGCACTTAACTCCAACATCTCAATGGACTCGAGGTTACAATGGATGGTTCAAGTTCAACTGTCGATGGGAATGGTGCCATTCCCGCAACTGGGTTGACGATTCTGGTGCAGCCTGACGAGCCAACGCTCGAGTGAGTCCAGCTTCCGCATCAACTCTTTGCAAACCGCTTACAACAATTAGCATCGTTTTTCTCCACGGCTTCACCGGTCACCCAGAGAGGACCTGGACCCACAAAAAGGGCGAGACAGCCGTCGGCAAGACGAGTCGCAGTCTCCCTGGAGGCAATGTCCCCGACCCAGGATTACTCGAGTCTCCTTCCAAGATCAGGAGGCTCGCGACCGGTGTTTTCTCGAAATCCCGAAATGAAACCAAGGAGCCTCCGGGTTCCAGCAGGGGACTTTTTTCAAAGTCCCGTCTTGTCTACTGGCCAAGGGATTTGCTTCCAGCCACGGTCCCTGGGGCACGGATCCTCACTTATGGCTACGATACCCATCTCAGACATGTTTTCGGACCTGCTCTCAATAAGACCACGGTCTATGACATTGCTTGGAATTTTCTAGTCGCCCTTGAAGCGATTCGCCGTTCGGATAGCTCCCGGCCAATCTTGTTTGTCGCGCATAGCCTGGGCGGCATCGTTGTTAAAGAGACGTTGCGGCGTTCCAGTGGCTGCCGGTCTGGGCAGTCCCATCTGCATGCCGTCTTCGAATCCACAATTGGTATCGTGTTCTTTGGAACACCTCACGGGGGGGCGGATCCTCGTGGTTTGCCTCAGCTAGTTGTGGAAAGGCTTGTCAAGATGGCTGGTATACGTGTCAACGGACACATGGTCGATACTTTGTTACCTTCGTCCGAACGTCTTAGAGAGTTGAGGGATGAATTTCTGCCTATCGCCTCTGAGAAAAGATGGAATATACATTCCTTTCAAGAAGAAGTCGGGGTCCCCTTGCTGAACGGGAACAAGGTGTGTATACTTTGAGTTGTGCCCGTCAAACTGTTGTTGACCCTGTTCTTAGGTTGTGGACGACACATCTTCATATCTCAACGCTCCATGTGAAACGACCGAACACATCGCGAGAAACCACATGGACATGTGCCGATTTACAGGCCCAGAGGACACCGAGTATAAAAAAGTGGCGGCGGCATTTGACCGACTTGCAACGCTAAAACCCGTTCCAGACGATGAAGAGGAGACCCCCCCAGATGACCCCAAATCCGAAACAAGTCTCTTTAGTGCTGAGGACCGAGCGCTTCTACTGGACTCGCTAAGATTTGGCCAACTCGATGCACGCCAGAGATCTATCCGGACTGCGCATACAGAAACGTGCAGATGGGTCCTTCAGGTTCAGGAGTATTTGGACTGGCTTCGATGGAGCAAAGTCGGTCAGCATCATGGTCTTTTGTGGATCAAAGGAAACCCCGGGACGGGAAAATCCACCTTGATGAAGTTCGCATTGGCAGAAGCCCGGAGATCAATGAAGGAAACAGCAATCATCTCCTTCTTCTTTCATGCACGTGGAGCAAGTCTCGAAAAGTCCACTGTCGGAATGTATAGATCGCTCCTTGTCCAACTATTCGAACTACTGCCTGGGCTCCAGACCGCCTTCGACAGTATTGGCATGGCATCCTGGGTCCTGAAAACTCACATCGAATGGAGCATGGAGCTCCTGAAAGATCTTCTCCACCAAGCTGTGACGATGTTTCCAACTCAACCAACCCATAGTCAGGGCATCGTCTGTTTCATTGATGCTCTTGATGAATGTGATGAGGACGAGATTCGAGACATGGTGTCCTTCTTTGGGATTCTCGGCGACACGGCCATATCTAAACGCTGCCGTTTCCATGTGCTTTTTGCAAGCAGGCATTACCCCCACATTACCATAACGAAGGGTCTCATTCTAACTTTGGACCGACAAGCGGGTCACATGGCCGACATAACGACCTATATCAACACTGAATTAAAGCTGGGACGGAATTCCCTGGAAGAAGAAATCTGCGGCCAGCTTCAAGCAAAGTCATCCGGAATTTTCATGTGGGTGGTCCTCGTGGTGGCGATTTTGAACAAGGAATACGACCAAGGCCGAACCGCTCGCCATCTTCAGAAGACGCTGGAGCGCCTGCCAAGTGACTTGCATGCGCTCTTCAGGGACATCTTGACAAAAGACTGCAATAACAGAGATGAAGTCATTGTGTGTCTCCAGTGGATCTTGTTCGCCCAGCGACCACTTAAACCCAAGGAGCTATACTTTGGCGTTCTATCTTATACCGATCCCGAGGATATTCATTCATCAGGAGTACACACACATACCGCGAATATGTTTATTCTAAATTCGTCCAAGGGCCTGGCTGAAATCACTACCTCTAAATCCCCGGTTGTCCAGTTCATCCACGAATCAGTCAGGGACTTCCTGTTGAGTGACAACGGCCTCAAGGATATATTCCCAGATTTCGGGAACAAGAACGTTGCGGAGAGTCTTAGCCGGCTTGCACAGTCTTGTCTTGCTTATCTCTGTGCTATTACGAGCGCCGTAGACCTGGACGACCCCGGACTTTCCTGGCAGGGCACGAGTCGAAACGGAGGTCAACTATCGAGATCTTATTTTCTGACTCACGCTTTTAATAATATTCTGGAGTATGCTGAAGCGGCAGAGGCCGGTGGTAGCAGTCAAACGGATTTTATCTCCAGGTTCCCGATAAGGTGCTGGATTGAATTGTCCGACTTTTACAGGTCTGATGATGAACGATTTACTCCACACGCCAGCCTGGCCTACATCCTAGCAGAAGGGAACTACCCGTCTCTCCTTCTCGCTCTTTCCCCGCGGACATCATGTTTCCAGGTCGAAAGGGAACTATATGGACCTCCAATTTTCGCTGCTGTCGCCAAGAAGAACTTTGCGGCCGCTCAAGTACTCCTTGAGCTTGAAGCACAGCTGCACTTGTCAATCCCGAACCTCGAAGATTTGCCGACGTACCACACAGGAAACGGCTGTCAACAGCTGGGGTTCAAACGAAAGTTTTCTACCTTCAATGCAGCTCGAGGCAGGCTCTCACATGTTGCTGAACTTGGTGATGAAATCCTGCTCGTATGGCTTCTCGCAATAGACTCAACAACTGTCGACTTGAAGGACCTATCAGGAAAAACGCCGCTTCAGTGGGCAGCAATGCGGGGCCACGAAGCAATAGTCAAAATACTACTTGCCACGAACAAAGTTGATATCAATTCTCGAGATATAGATGGGAAAACGCCGCTTCTGTGGGCAGCAATGAAGTCCCACGAAGCGATAGTTCAAATACTACTTGCTACGAGCCAAGTAGATGTCAACGCTCGAGATATTGATGGGCGAACACCCCTGACCTGGGCGGCAAAGAAGGGACACGCTGCAACCGTCAAGTTGCTGTTAGGGGCCAGTGGAATAGAGATAGAGTCTCGCGATAACTTTGGCTCCACGCCGCTGAGCTGTGCCGTAGTACAGGGGGTCCGGGAAGACATTGTTAAGCTACTCTTAGAAACTGGACAAGCCGACCTCAGTTATGAAGACTCCAGGGGCCGATCCCTTTGGGAACTCGCGTTCAGCTATGGAAATTGTGGGATTGCCGCGCTGTTGGCAAAGACTGGCCGATTCAAAACTGGCGGTGACCCGTTGACAGAGGCCATTTCTGAAAAGGACTGGGATCTGACCTGGAAATTTATCCTATGTGGTGCGGATGTCAATCTTGCTGACCAGAGAGGCCGTACCCCACTTGGCATCGCAATTCAGTCCAACTACACAGCAGTAATTTCGCCACTTCTTGAGACCGGCGTCGCAGATCTAAACCAAGCAGATTGCAACAACCGGACACCGATAATGCAAGCCGCTTGGATGAACCATTGGGACATTTTTGAGATTCTCTTCGAAAAAGGAGCCGATCTAGCAGTCGAGGACTGTAATGGGGATACTTTCCTTGAGCTAGCGATGAACAACCGGACGAGATGTGGGTGGCTGGAAGAGTTTCTGCGCGGAAAGGGGTTGAGATTGGGCCTCCCTAGCGAGGAGATCATCGAGAGGTTAAAGTTGCATCGAGAGCATACGGATAGGAGAGCAAGCCTCTCTCAAGATTCAATGGTTGGCGACCCCGCCCATCGTGACGTGTCTGGTTAGAAAGATTAATGAGCGGGAGAGCGATGTGGGAAGAATGTTATGGCCGGAACGACATTTCGATTCTCCTTTAGCGTTTGTTGGTATGTACCTAGTACCATTGCTGTATTTCAGAGCCAGATGGTTCTGCTTGAGTCTGACACGAGAATTTTCCCATCTAGAGAAAATGATATAGCCGAGATGGTATTGCGATTCGACCGCCTATGCCTCAATTCAATACAAGTTGAACCAAACCAGCCCCCAAAGGCCTCAATTTCATCCTTAACCCAGAATCCCATCTAAGTGAAATGTGGGAGATTTAACACCCAAGTGGATACATAAGCATCTGGCGGGAGGAAAAACAATGTCCTAATGATCTCGACCAGAATGAAAAGCCTCGCGAGCAGGTACAGCCACGAAATAATACAAATCCACCACATCCAACTGGAATCGGGGACGAAGTCGACGGCGCGAGAGGCGAATATAGTAAGTATCATGCCCAATATAAACATAACCCCAAAGCAAGCAGTGTATAGACTGGCGGCCCGCCATGCAATCTGCTCTCCCCTTGTTGGGAACGAAAAATTCCACCCGACAACATGCACCGCCCCGAAAAGCGTCGTCGCGCCCCACCCTGATATCGCCGTGGACGGAACCATTGCAGTACTCGTCCTGACCGTGTCCCATCCCGCTCCGGTGTTATTGAATGGCTCACCATGGATCCGATGCATTTTCCCATGGCGGAATGGAACTTTAAAGGGAAAAAGAAACTCTCTCACAAGACCTTCGCGGTCATTCTCCTTATCAAGGATGCCGAGGATGTCAGGTGGAATTTCACCCTGATACTCGAGAAGGGTGACTGTGGAATGGACCGATTTGGGCTTCTTCCAGTACAGAGCGTAGATAATAACGGCACATACAGCGAATGCGACGACGGCGAGTTCAAGTAGCGAAACGGTGAGGTCGCGAAAGGCGCGGACAATGGTCTGAAGTGTCGAAAACAGGATTTGGATAACGGCGATACACTTCAGCACTGGGTCGGCTTTCGATCGGTCGTGTATGTCTTCTTCGGTGATCAATGGGAGACGGGGGATGTGGCCCTGACGCCGAAGGTTGAGGACGTCGAGACCGGAGAGGTGGTACGGATTATGGTACGGAAGCTCGGATATTGAGGTGTGTTCACCTTCGGATTTGACAGATACCCGGATGACAAAGCCGCCCATGTCAGCGAAGTGGCTGTGAGATAGGGTCCACGGCACGATGTCATCCTCGAACTCGGCTCGTGTATCGCGACATCCCCTACGTGCGATAAGGAGGTCCACCGTAGCCACGGTGATGATGATTTCGGGCGCAAGGACAGTGACGCAAGCGAGTTTGATGGTTGCCCAGAGACTTTTTAATCCCCATCGTATATCACCCTTCCATCCCGGAGAGCGGCCAGAACGTTGCTCGGGGATGTTGGGATGTTGTATAGTCCAGGTGCATGCGAGCAAAGTAAAAAGGGAGCTCCACAGGATGTCAAGAGTGCTCCGAGAGTCGGGGTTTGACACGAAGTTGTATGTTGTGGTTGGCTTGGAGCAGTCGGGATTGAAGACGGTGTAAGCTTCGGCCGCGACTAACAGGCAAAACGGCACAAGGCTGCGGAGCGTTCGCTGGGAATACATGGGGTATTTTGAACAATATGGCATGAGGATCGAATAATACAAAGATAAAAGCGCGAGGTGGAAATATCGTTGCCTTATATCACCCTTCATTATCTTTGTGCAACAAATTGGACCTTAAGCCACATCACAACCACTTGATGTGGGAGAGGAGTACCATATGGCACGACGCTATTCGCGCTTTTCTTCGGGGCTGCTCTGAGACTCTGAAAGCCCACTGCAGCCCAACCGGCTTCACTGTCACAGCAGCTAACCTAGATGGTTGATACTTGACAAAGTCCATGCGACCAATTGAGTGAAACTGGCACACAACAACGAGTTGGTTTGTTCTCATAGGATCCGGGCAGTTTGTCCTGATTGTCATTGGGCATCAAGGGGACTGCACAGCAATCTGATCCCAAAAACGCCATGTCTCAAGACAACCTGAACGAACCAAACCCAATTTCCTCTGCTGCCATATCTTCCCCCCAGTCGGCCGTCGCACATCGCGAATATTTGCAATACGGCTTTCGTGGCATGGAATAGAGCTCACCGCATATTTTGATCTTACCTACTCGTTGAGGTTGTTTTATTGTTACGTGCCTAGATCTCGCACCTTGCGAGGGCATTTCTGAAAGATGCCGACTGCCAACACGCCGTTGTCGGCAGATGCCACTGACTATCAGAGAGACTAGGAGGTATACTAGAATCGGAAGAGGCCTGATGAGGCCCAGAGGCTGCAATAGCCCGACACTGGTAGCAACTTCGAGATATCCTCCGCACCACTGTCACACGTAGGTCTCCTGCTGGTCCTTCCCACCTCAATTATTGATCATGAATACATGGGGAGAGGTAGAAAGGAGTAGTATTTGGATCTTTATCAAATAAGGTTCCAGGTTGTGAATGAACCGTCAAAATTCCGGCGCCGGAGTCCGGCGGCAACAGAAGTGGGGTCCGGCACACGGAGGAGGGATCCAGCGAAACGGTCCGGATCGGTTGTTCCTCGCCAGTACGGTCGGCAGGACAGGAATCCGTGCACCTCAACAAACATAAGACAACAGATTCCAGCTTCATCAGCGAGTGAATTAAGCCTAAAATAAAAACACAAATATCGATGGTAAAAGACTCGACCCATTCTTTGATCTTTGACCACCATGTCCCGAGGAATTTGGAATTGCAGGATTTGTCAGCCCTACAGCAATGAATCACTGCGCCTCAGGAGCCATCACACGCAGCCCCTCACACCCCCGACGTCACTGATCGAGAAGCTCAGTCAGCTCATTTGGAATCGAGAAAAAAAGACAAAATTGATATGCCCATATACATCCTGCCTATATAACTCACCAACAATTATTTCCCTCCCACAAACGATTTCCCTTTCCTCCCAGCAGACAATTGACTCGCTCCATCCCAATCCCAACGACGCAATCCAATCCGATCTGTCGCAATCGCCAACAATCCACTTCAGACCCGCAACTCGCCAGGGTAGCTCCAAGTCGCAATCGCAACCCGTCTCATCAACAACATATAATACCTCCCCCTCGATCCCCTCTCCAACGTCCAACGCAACAACAACTCCTGAATGGCATCGCCCCCCTCAATCCTAGCCCGTCTCCTCCGCCCATTCTCCCAAGCCGCCGCCCCAACCTC
>Ga0247781_1000495_pt1 | contig 12226 bp, 15 predicted proteins | sample UWRJL184509B5_FD_179922 | JGI IMG/M metagenome (GOLD analysis project Ga0247781, IMG submission 179922) | Plant litter microbial communities from Arlington Agricultural Research Station in Wisconsin, United States - UWRJ-L184-509B-5 | ecosystem: Environmental > Terrestrial > Plant litter >...
GGGCGATGGCGCGCGACGAGCCGGCCAAGGGCAAGGCCAGGATCAAGGCGTTCCGGCGCAGCTTCCTGGTGGCATACGCCGTGCGCATCGGCGAGCGGCTGGCCCAGGCAACTCGGCACGAGATCGCCGGGGTGCGTGATCTCCTGCCGGTGCTGCGCGGCCGGGACCTGCAGGTGCGGGAGACAATGCAGAAGGCCTTCCCGCGTACGGTGCGGTCCCGCGGCAGCCGGGTCGACAGCCGCGAGGGCTGGGAGTCGGGCCGTGCAGCCGCTGACGAGGCAAAACTTCGTTGACACCGGTGCCGTGCCGGTCTCCCGCCGAGGTCAGCCGCCGCTGTTCTCGACTTCGGCGCCCTCGGGCACGGTGTCGTCGTCGCGGCTTTCAAGCCAGCCGTGCGGCAGCGTGACCCTGCCCGGCGCGTTCACCCGGCCGCGCGGCTGCCCCAGCGCCTCGACCGGGAACGGTTCGCCCGGGTCGAGCTTGCCCAGCAGGTCGTCGAGCTCGGCCAGCGACGACATCATGGCGAGCCGACGCCGCAGCTCCCCGCCGACCGGGAAGCCCTTCAGATACCAGGCCACGTGCTTGCGGAAGTCGGCGCAGCCGTGCTTCTCGTCGCCGAGCGCGTCGACCAGCAGTTCCGCGTGCCGCGACATGATCTTGGTGACCTCACCGAGCGCGGGCAACACGGGCCGGTAGTCGGCGCCCTGCGCGAACGCGGCCTCCAGGTCGGCGAAGAGCCACGGCCGGCCTAGGCAGCCACGCCCGACGACCACGCCGTCGGCGCCCGTGTGCTCGATCATGCGCAGCGCGTCGGAGCCCTCCCAGATGTCGCCGTTGCCGAGCACCGGCACGTCGAGGGCCTGTTTGAGCGTGGCGATCGCGTCCCAGTCGGCGTTGCCGGAGTAACGCTGCTCGGCCGTGCGCGCGTGCAGCGCCACGGCGGCCACGCCCGCTTCCTGGGCCCTCAGACCGGCTTCGACGTACGTCAGATGGTCGTCGTCGATTCCCTTGCGCATCTTGATCGTGAGCGGGATGCCGTAGGGCCGCGCCGCCTCGACCGCCTGCGACACGATCCGCCCGAACAGGCGCCGCCGCCAGGGCAGCGCCGCTCCCCCGCCGCGCCGGGTCACCTTGGGCACCGGGCAGCCGAAGTTGAGGTCGATGTGGTCGGCCAACCCGTCCTCGCCGACCAGGCGCACGGCGGCCGCCGTCACGTCCGGGTCGACGCCATAGAGCTGAAGGCTGCGAAAGTCCTCGTCCTCGGCGAAAGTGATCATCTTGAGCGTCTTGGGGATCCGCTCCACCAGCGCCCGCGTCGTGATCATCTCGCAGACGTAGACACCGCCGCCCTGTTCCCGGCAGAGCCGTCGGAAGGCCACGTTGGTGATGCCGGCCATCGGCGCGAGCACAACGGGCGGATTGACGGCGCGGTCGCCGAGCTTGAGTGGTGCGGTCACACCTTCGAGGATGCCATGCCCGGCCAATCCTCGGCCGGCCGCGTGGGCCGCCCGTCGCCATGCTGCGTGAGCTCGACGTGCCGGACGAGGAGATCGCCCGGGTACACCGCCCGATCGGCCGCACCATCGGGTCGAGGACCCCGGCCGAGGTCGCCGTGGCGACCCTGGCGGGACTCGTGGCCGACCGGAACGGCCGACCGGGCGGGTTGCGTTCTAACAGCCGGGCAGGCGCTTGATCAGGTAGTCCTCGATCTGGTCGAGGGCCACCCGCTCCTGCTTCATCGTGTCGCGGTCACGAACCGTCACCGCGTCGTCGGTCAGGGTGTCGAAGTCGACCGTGACGCAGAACGGGGTGCCGATCTCGTCCTGGCGGCGGTAGCGGCGGCCGATCGCCTGGGAGTCGTCGAACTCGACGATCCAGCGCTTGCGCAACGTCGCCGCCAGTCCGCGGGCCTTGGGCGACAGCTCCGGATTGCGGGACAGCGGCAGCACCGCCACCTTGACCGGGGCCAGGCGCGGGTCGAAACGCATGACCGTGCGCTTGTCGACGCCGCCCTTGGTGTTCGGGGCCTCGTCCTCGTCGTACGCCTCGAGCAGGAAGGCCAGCACCGCGCGGGTGAGACCGGCCGCCGGCTCGATCACGTACGGCACCCAGCGCTCCTGCTTTTCCTGGTCGAAGTAGCTCAGGTCGACCCCGGAGTGCTTGGAGTGGGTGGTCAGGTCGAAGTCGGTGCGGTTGGCGATGCCCTCGAGCTCGGCGAACTCGGTGCCGCCGAACTGGAAGCGGTACTCGATGTCGACCGTGCGCTTGGAGTAGTGCGAGAGCTTCTCTTTCGGGTGTTCGAAGAAGCGCAGATTCGTCTCGGAGAGGCCGAGGTCGCGGTACCAGTTCCAGCGTTCCTGCAGCCAGTAGTCGTGCCACTGCTCGTCCGCGCCCGGCTCGACGAAAAACTCCATCTCCATCTGCTCGAACTCGCGCGTCCGGAAGATGAAGTTGCCCGGCGTGATCTCGTTGCGGAAGCTCTTGCCGATCTGGGCGATGCCGAACGGAGGCTTCTTGCGGGCGGCCGTCGCGACGTTGTTGTAGTTGACGAAGATGCCCTGCGCGGTCTCGGGCCGCAGGTAGTGCAGGCCCTCGGCGCTCTCGGTGGGGCCGAGGTAGGTCTTCATCAGGCCGTTGAACATCTTCGGCTCGGTGAAGGTGCCCTTGTTGCCGCAGTTCGGGCAGTTGAGTTCCTGGAGCGAGGCGGGCGGCGTGCCGTGCTTGGCCTCCCACGCCTCCTCGAGGTGGTCGGCGCGGAACCGCTTGTGGCAGGACTGGCACTCGGTCAGCGGGTCGACGAACGCGTCGAGGTGACCGGAGGCGGCCCACACGTCGCGCGCGAGGATGACGGCGGAGTCGAGGCCGACGATGTCGTCCCGCTGCTGGACCATCGTGCGCCACCACTGGCGGCGGACGTTCTCCTTCAGCTCCACGCCCAGCGGACCGTAGTCCCAGGCCGAGCGGGTTCCTCCGTAGATCTCGCTGGAGGGGAAGACGAAGCCACGGCGCTTGGCCAGGCTGACGACGGCGTCGATGCGGTCGGCGGGCATGTTCCTCCTACGCCGGCTGGGTGTCGGCGAGAAAACGTGGGCGGGATCAAACAGCGATCGGGACAAACAGCGAGATTACTCTCCGACCTCGCACACCTCGAACTCGCCTGTCGACGTGTTCTGGTCGAGGGAGGCCTCGAGATCCCGTACGTCGCCGTCGCGGTAAGTGGCCTCGACCGGCACGGTGGAGTAGATCGTGTCGAAGGTGCCCAGTTTCCAGGCGACGATCGGTTCCTCGCCCTCGGCCTTGGTGCGGAACTCGGAGACGGTCTGCTCGTCCTGCGCGTCCGGACAAAGCATCCCGTACGCCTGGTCGAAGCGCTCGGCCTTCAAGGCGTTCAGATAGCCGTTGACGGCCGCGTGCGCCTGCTCGTCGAGCGCTCCCGAGATCGACGTCCCCAGCCCGATCAGCGCCGCCACCCCGCCACCGCAGACGAGCAGCAGGACACCGGCGCCGATGCCCAGGCCCCAGCCGATGCGCTTGCCCTTGCCCTCGACCGGCGGCGCCGGGAACGGCGGCTGGACACCCGGACCGGGCGGCGGCGCGGGAACTTGAGGCGCGGGCAGCGCGCTGGGAACTTGAGGCGCAGGCGGCGGGACGGGAACGTGAGGCGCCGTCGTCATGGCGCCAACATTAGTCGTCAACGCCACGGTCCGGCGGCCCGGTCGCCGTCGCCGAAAGCCGCCCGGTCGCTCGGGGCGACCTCGACCGCGCTGCCCGGCTCGGCGCTGGCCAGCGTCTCGAAGGCGGACGGCTCGTCGATCGACTCGGAGAGCAGCGGGGTCGCGTGCACCTTGACGTCGAAACCCCCCAGCGCCCGCCGGTAGGCTCCGACGGACTCCCACTCGGTGACCAGGGTCCACCAGGCCGGGTCGTCGAGCGCGCGGGTCAGCCGGCCGGAAAGATAGCCGGGGCGGTCGGCGAGGGCGGCGAGGGCGGCGTGCGCCCGGGTCACGAAGCCGTCCTGGGTGTCGGGGGAAACGACGAAGCGGTTGAGCACCAGCATGCGACGAGGGTACGCAGCGATTACCCGGCGACGAGGAGTGGCCCAGTGACACCGTCCGACAATCTGCTGCGCCGCCTGTCCCGGGTGAGCCCGACCAAGGCGTTCATCGTCGCGCTGGTCGTGATGCTCGGCGGCCTGTTCCTGCCCGGCATCGTCGGCGCCGCCCTGCTCTTCGTCCTGGCGCTGGGCCTGGCCGCCCTGACCTTCACCACCTGGCCGGTGCAGACCAGCTCGACCCGGGTCCTGCGGTTGATCGTCCTGGCCCTGTTGATCGCCGTCGTGGTAGCGAAGGCCGGATAGCCTGCTTTTGACAATCATTATCATTGTCGGAGAGAGTGGGACCATGCGTCGCCGTCTGCTCCCCGTGCTGCTCGTCCTCGCCACCCTCGCGGGCTGCGGCGGCCGGGCCGCGACGGCGAGCGGGAAGTTCGAGATCGTCACGGCGTTCTACCCGCTGCAATTCCTCAGCGAGCGGATCGGAGGCGACGTGGTCAGCGTCACCACCCTCACCAAACCGGGCGCCGAGCCGCACGACGTCGAGCTCACTCCCCGCCAGGTCGGCGACGTCGCCAAGGCCGGGCTGGCCGTCTACATCAAGGGCTTCCAGCCCGCTGTCGACCAGGCGATCGCGCTGGAGGCCAAGGACCGCGCGTTCAACGCCGCCTCGGTCGTCCCCCTCCTGGAGCTGGGCGACGACGACAGCGGCGGTGACGGCGAGGGCGGCGAGCCCGGCCACGAGCACGAGGAGGCGGCCGGCGGCGAGGACCCGCACGTCTGGCTCGACCCGGTGCGCTTCGCCACGATCGCCGACCGGCTGGCCGAGCGGCTCGGCCAGGCCGATCCCGCGCACGCCGCCGGCTACACCGAGCGGGCCCGGGGCCTGCGCGCCGAACTGGCGGCGCTGAACACCGAGTTCACCGACGGGCTCAAGACCTGCCAGCGCCGCGAGCTGGTGACCAGCCACACCGCCTTCGCCTACCTGGCCAACCGTTACGACCTGCATCAGGTCGGCATCACCGGCATCTCGCCGGAGGCCGAGCCCACGCCGCAGCGGCTCGCCGCCGTGGCCAGGGAGGCCCGTGCGACCGGCACCACGACGATCTACTTCGAGACGCTGGTGAGCCCGGCGGTGGCCGAGACGCTGGCCCGCGAGGTCGGCGCGCGGACCGCGGTGCTCGACCCGCTCGAGGGCCTCGTCGATCAGAAGGCCGACTACTTCACCGTGATGCGGCAGAACCTGACCGCGCTGACCGCAGGACTGGGGTGCGAGGGATGAGCGTCGTGACGGTTCGGCACGCCGCGGTCGGCTACGAGGGCCGCGAGATCCTGCACGACGTGTCGCTGACCGTCGAGCCGGGCGACGTGGTCGCGATCCTCGGCGCCAACGGCTCCGGCAAGTCCACTCTCATTCGGACGATCCTCCGGCTGGTCCCGCTGGGCCGGGGCGAGATCGACCTGTTCGGCACGGCCCAGCGCAAGTTCCGCGACTGGGCCCGGGTCGGATACGTCCCGCAGCGGCTGGGCGCCGGCAGCGGCGTGCCGGCCACGGTCGGCGAGGTGGTCGCCTCGGGACGGCTGGCCCGCCGCGGGATCTTCCGCCCGGCCGGCGCCGCCGACAAGGCCGCGGTGCGGGACGCGCTGACCGACGTCAGCCTCCTCGACCGCGTCGACGATCCGGTCTCCACCCTGTCGGGCGGGCAGCAGCAGCGCACGCTGATCGCCCGCGCCCTGGCCGGTAAGCCCGACCTGCTGGTACTCGACGAGCCCACCGCCGGGGTGGACGCGGGCAGCCAGGAGGCGTTCGCCGCCGCGCTCGGCCGGTTCCAGCTCGCCGGCGGCACGATTCTGCTGGTCGCGCACGAGCTCGGCCCCCTGCGCCCGCTGATCGACCGCGCGGTCGTCGTGCACCAGGGCCGGATCGCGTTCGCCGGGCTACCGCCCGAGCCGGCCGGCCACCACGCCGAGCCCGACCATGACCACGTGCACCCGCACGCCGTTCAGCAGCAGGCCGGCATCTGCGAGTGGGCGCCGACCGACCGGATCGCCGCGAACTGACCGATGGACCTCTTCCAGTACGACTTCATGATGCGAGCCCTGCTCGGCGCGCTGATCATCGGTCTGGCCGCGCCCGCGCTCGGCATCTACCTGGTGCAGCGCCGACTCTCGCTGATCGGCGACGGCATCGGCCACGTGGCGCTCACCGGTGTCGGTGTGGGCCTGCTGCTCCACCAGTCGCCGGTGCTCGCCGCGGTGGTAGTGGCCGCGATCGGCGCGATCGGCGTCGAGCTGATCCGGGAGCGCGGCCGCACCTCGGGCGACCTGGCCCTGGCACTGCTCTTCTACGGCGGCATCGCGGGCGGCGTGGTGCTGGTCTCGCTCTCCGCCGACGCCAGCAGCAACAGCCTGGTGCAATATCTGTTCGGCTCACTGATCACCACCTCCCCGCAGGACATCGCGGTGATCGCGGTGCTCGGGGTGGCCGTGCTGATCGCGATGCTGGCGTTCCGCCCGGCGCTCTTCGCGATCTCCAACGACGAGGAGTACGCGAAGGTCAGCGGCCTGCCGGTGCGCGCGCTCAACCTGCTCATGGCGGTGACCACCGCGGTGACGGTGACGATCGCGATGCGTACGGTCGGCCTGCTGCTCATCTCGGCCCTGATGGTCATTCCGGTCGCCGCCGCGCAGCAGGTCACGCGCGGTTTCCGCACCACGATGGCGGCTGCGATGGGGATCGGCTTGTGCGCCGCCGGCGCCGGGGTCGTGGTCTCGGCCGAGGCTGATACGCCGCCGGGCGCGACCACCGTGATCCTGGCGCTCGCCGTGTTCGTCGCGTTGACGGTCGGCGCCGTGGGCTGGCGGATGGTTCGGCGACGCAGCCAGCCACCCCGTGACGTGGAGCCGCCCGACGTGGTTCTGCAGGAGGCTGAGGTCCGATGACGACGAGTGGTTACGGGGCGTACGAGTCGGCCGGTGAACTGCTGCGTGCCCTCTCCGCGCCGATCCGGGTCGCGATCGTGGCCGAACTGGGCGCCGGTGAACGCTGCGTGCACGAGCTGGTGGAGAAGCTCGGTGCGCCCCAGCCCCTGGTCTCCCAGCATCTGCGGGTGCTGCGCGGCGCCGGGGTGGTCCGGGGTGCACGCCGGGGCCGGGAGATCGCATACTCGCTGGTGGACGACCACGTCGCGCATATAGTCGCGGACGCGGTCAGCCACGCGAGGGAGGTCAGGACGTGAACACCGACACGAACGCCGCGCTGCGCAACACCAAGCAGCGCACGGCGGTGAGCGCTGTGCTCGCCGACGCCGAGGGTTTCTACAGTGCCCAGGAACTGCACGCCATGCTGCGCGAGCGCGGTCAACGGGTGGGCCTGACCACCGTCTACCGCACGCTGCAGGGTCTGGCCGACGCCGGCGAGATCGACGTGATGCGCCCGCCCGGCGGCGAGCACCTCTACCGCCGGTGCAGCCAGGGACACCACCATCACCTGGTCTGCCGGGAGTGCGGCCGGGCGGTCGAGGTCGAGGGCCCGGCGGTCGAGTCGTGGGCCGAGAAAGTCGCCAGCCGGCACGGCTTCAAGAACGTCTCGCACACGATGGAGATCTTCGGAACCTGCCCCGACTGCGCGGCCGTGGGAGCAGGCGGGCGGTAGCTCCCTCCACGTGGGACGCTGGGCCGCGTGAAGCTCTATGCCGACCGGCTGCCCGCCGCCGTACGCCAAATCCTCACCGACCTCGCCGTGGTGCTCTGGATCTACGCCTGGATCCGCGTCGGCCTCTGGGTCAACGACATGGTCGAGAAACTCGCCGTCCCCGGCGCGCGGCTGGAGACCGCGGGTGGCGGGATCGCCGACAACCTGGCCGACGCCGGCAGCAAGGTCGGTCGCGTGCCGCTCGTCGGGGACCAGTTGGTCCGGCCCTTCGAAGGGGCGGCGTCGGCGGCCCGGTCGATCGCCGAGGCCGGCCGCCAGACGCAGGAGGTCGTCGACACGCTGGCGCAAGTCGTCGCGCTGGTGGCGGTGGCCGTTCCGTTCGCTCTGGTGCTCTTCCTCTGGCTTCCGCTGCGGTTGCGATGGATGCGCCGGGCCGCGGTGGCCTCGGCCGTACGGGACCAGCCCGCCGGACGCGACCTGCTGGCCCTGCGCGCCCTGGCCGCCCAGCCGCTGAACAAGCTGGCCAAGCTCGGTCCCGACATCGCGCAGAACTGGCGCAACGGCGACGCGGTCGCGGTCGACGCCCTGGCCGACCTGGAGCTCAAGCGTCTCGGACTGCGCTCGGCCCGCCGCTGACCTCCTCGTCCTCCTCCTCGTCCTTCTCGTCGATCCAGTTGTGGCGGAACCACGGGATGGCCGCCCACAGGGTGAGGAAGAAGAGCGCGGTGAGCGCGGTGATCAGGAACGCGATCCACCGGGCGAGGATGAAGTCGGTGATCAGCAGGACGCAGCTCACCAGCGAGACCAGCAGGAAGGCGAGGCCGCAGGTCGCCATCCGGTGGGCGTATCGGACGAGCTCCGGCTTACGGCCCTGGCGGAACAGCGCGCGGTGGAACGCGACCGGCGCAATGATCATGGCAGTGGCGCCGGCCGCGGCGAGCAGGGCCACCACGTACGTGTCCTCCTGGAACGGGGTGACCTCGGGGAAGCCGCTACTGAACGGGAGGGTCAGCAGGAAGGCGAACAGGATCTGGATGCCGGTCTGGGCGACGCGCAGTTCCTGCAGGAGGTCGGCGAAGTTGCGGTCCCAGCGCTGCTTCTCGGTCTCGTTTCTGATGCGCGACTTCTCTGCCACCATGACGGTGGCTTATCCCCGAAACGAACGCGAATCAAACTCGGCTGATGTCCACGAGGGGGGCGGTGACCAGCATATAATTCCTCCCCCCGCTGTCGCGTGACCGGCACCGGTGTTAGCGTCATCGCAACACAAGTGAGGTTTGTTCGCGGTGCGGGTTTGCCGTGGGGAGACGTCACTCCGACAGGGGAGCGCACAGCGCTGAGAGTGCGGGCGACCGCAGACCCTCGCACCTGATCTGGGTAATGCCAGCGCAGGAAGTTCGGTCTTTCTCCAGCCGCGTCGTGTCCGGGTTCAGCCGGGTCCACGGCGTGCGTCTCCTCCCGGTATCAACTGGGAGGTTCATCATGAACAACCGCTGGCGCACGATCGACATCGTGATCGCCTCCATCATCGCGGTGGCCTTCGGGGTCATCTTCTGGGCGTGGGGGCTCCTCTACAACGGTCCGGCCGACGCGATCCCGCTGCCCGGCCGGGCCCTGCTCTACGGCGTATGGCTGGTCCCGGCCGTGCTCGGCGCGCTCATCGTGCGCAAGCCCGGCGCCGCGTTCTACACCCTCTCGCTCGCCGCGCTCGTCTCGGTGGCGATCGGCACGAGCTGGGGCTGGACGATCGCGGTGCAGGGACCGCTCGAGGCCCTGGGCGCCGAGCTGATCTTCGCGATCTTCGGCTACAAGGTGTACCGGCTGCCGGTGGCGCTGCTCGCGGGCGCGACGGCCGGCGTGGTGGCCGCCGTCTACGACGTCATCGTCTGGTACCCCGACACGTCGTGGGCCTCGTTCCGCCTTCCGTACATCCTGATCACCGCGGCGTCGTCGCTCGTCATCGCCGGTCTCGGCAGCGTGCTGCTGACCCGCGCGCTGGCTCAGACCGGCGTTCTGGACCGTTTCGCGGCGGGCCGTTCGCGCGCGCTCGTCTGATTTGGTTCCCTTCACCTATGAGTACGGTGGTTCTTCGCGGATTCGGCTGGCGGCACGCCGGCCGGAAGGCATGGGCTGTCCGCGACGTCGACCTGCGGATCGAGCACGGTGAGCGGGTGCTCCTGCTGGGTCCCTCCGGGGCCGGCAAGAGCACCCTGCTCGCGGCGCTGGCCGGTTTGCTCCCCGACGACTCGGGCGAGCAGGCCGGCACGATCGAGATCGACGGCCTCGACCCGCGCAACGCCCGTGTCGGTGCCGCCACCGACGCCTGGTTCTCCGGACGGCGCGGCGAACCCGGGCAGCGGGGGGTGGGCATCGTCTTCCAGGATCCGCAGACCCAGCTGGTGATGGCCCGCAGCGGTGACGACGTGGCGTTCGGCCTGGAGAACCGCGGGGTGCCACCGGCGCAGATCTGGCCGTGGGTCAGCGACGCGCTGGACCGGGTCGGCTTCTCCTATCCGATCACCCGCTCGACGGCCGCGCTCTCCGGCGGCGAAGCTCAGCGGCTGGCCCTGGCCGGGGTGCTGGCGCTGCGACCCGGGCTGCTGCTGCTCGACGAACCGACCGCCAACCTCGACCCGGCCGGCGCGACCCTGGTCCGCGAGTCGCTCGAACGGTCCCGCGACGACGCCACGATGATCCTGGTGGAGCACCGGGTAGCCGAGGCGCTGCCGCTGATCGACCGGGTGGTGGTGCTCGAGCCGGGCGGCGGGGTGCGGGCCGACGGCGGGCCGGAGATGGTCTTCGCGGCCTACGGTGACCGGCTGGCCGACGAGGGCGTCTGGGTGCCGGGCTTCACGATTCCGCCGCTCAAGTCAGCGACCCCGGCCACCCCCGATCTCGTCCGGGCTGAGCAGGTCACCGTGGCCCAACGGCTCGCGCCGGTGTCGCTCAGCGTCGGCGCGGGCGAGGTGCTGGCGGTGACCGGCCCGAACGGCGCCGGCAAGTCGACGCTGGCACTGCTGCTCGGCGGTCTGCTCGCCCCGACGGGCGGCCGGATCCACGGCTTCGACGACGAACGCCCACCGCACAAGTGGCGGGCGGCGACGTTGACCGGGCGGATCGGCTCGGTCTTCCAGAACCCGGAACACCAGTTCGTCACGTCCCGGGTCGCCGACGAGTTGGCGGTCGGCCCGCGCCGGCTGGGCCGATCCCCGGCCGAGGTCGCGCGGACGGTCGAGAAGCTGCTGGAACGGCTGCGCCTGAGCAAGCTCGCGGGCGCGAACCCGTACACCCTCTCGGGTGGCGAAGCCCGCCGGCTGAGCGTGGCCACGGCGCTCGCCACCGCACCACGGCTCCTGGTGCTCGACGAGCCCACGTTCGGGCAGGACCGGCGCACCTGGATCGAGCTGGTCACCCTGCTGGCCACGCTGCGCGACGACGGCCACGGCATCGTGGCGGTCACCCACGACGACGACTTCGTGCAAGCGCTCGCCGACCGGACGTTCCCGCTGGGCACCGTACAGCCGAAGCAGCCCCTCCCCCGGCGGCGGCGCTCATGATCCTCGCCGCCCACCCGGTCGCCGACCCCTCGGCGCCGCTCGCCCGCCGCAACCCGGTGGCCAAGCTGGCCGCCGCGCTGCTGTTCTCGCTGCCGCTGGTCGCCACGCTCGACCCGCTGACTCCCGCGATCGCGCTCGCCATCGAGCTGGCAGTGGTTCCGTTGTTCGGCGTGCGCTATTCGACGCTGGCCCGCCGGGCCTGGCCGGTGCTGATCGCGTCCCTCGGCCTGCTGGTGACGATGGTGCTCTTCTCGGCCACCCGCACCGGCACGCCGTTGCTCGACCTGGGCCCGTTCGACGTGACCACGGGCGTTCTGATCTCGGCGCTGGGGCTGGTCCTGCGGTTGTTCGCGGTGGCCATTCCCGGCGTGCTGGTCTTCGCCACGACCGACCCGACCGACCTGGCCGACGCGCTGGTGCAGAACGCCAAGGCCTCCCCGCGCTTCGCGATCGGCGCGCTGGCCGCGTTCCGCCTGCTCCCCCTGCTCGGCCAGGAGTGGCAGATGCTCACCCTGGCCCGGCGGGCGCGCGGCATCGACGCCGGCCGCAACCCGCTGGCGGCCGCGCGGCTCTTCGTCTCGACCGCGTTCGCCATGCTGGTGGGTGCACTGCGCCGCGGCGGCCGGCTGGCGGTCGCGATGGACGCGCGCGGCTTCGACTCGGGCCTTCCCCGCTCGTACGCCCGCCGGCAGATCTTCCGCCCGGCCGACACCGCTCTCGTCGTCGGTGCCCTCGCGCTGTCCTCCCTCACGCTGGGCATCACGATCACCCTGGGCCTGTTCCGTTCGATCATCTGATCCGCCTTGAGCGGTGTGAGTCGACGTGGTCGGCCGGATCGGTCCGCAGCAACCAGGCCGGCGGCGTCTTCGCAACGCTTTCGCCCGACGGCGGGTCCGCCGGTCCGGCAACGGCTCGCACCGGAGAAGACAGAGCCCGGTCGGGTCCGGCACTGAGGAGCCGGAC
>Ga0247781_1000496_pt1 | contig 12206 bp, 11 predicted proteins | sample UWRJL184509B5_FD_179922 | JGI IMG/M metagenome (GOLD analysis project Ga0247781, IMG submission 179922) | Plant litter microbial communities from Arlington Agricultural Research Station in Wisconsin, United States - UWRJ-L184-509B-5 | ecosystem: Environmental > Terrestrial > Plant litter >...
GTCGAGCGGTCCGAGGCGCACGTGAACACCGGACCGAACGCCGACAAGTACCGCACCGGCTGGCGTGCCTGGGTCGGCGACTGGAGTGCCAACCAGTCCTGGACGCGCATCCCCGCCGACTCCAGCCTGCGCATCGCCGACAACTTCGACGCTCTGCGCGAGATCATCCCGACCGAGCTCTACGAACTGGTCCTCGACGCCGTCCACGAACCGGCCATCGAGGACCTCGACATCTGATCCAGGCCTGACAAACCACGGACGAGCCGCCAGGTTCGCCCGTCGATCAAACACGTCCCCCATCCCGGACGAGCCGCCGATCGGCCGCCCGGCGATGACTCATGCCCACCCGCACAGGCGGTGGCACATGGAAACAGCGAGCCCGGCGATCCGGGTCACCGGATTGCGGAAGTCCTACAGGGACCTGACTGTCCTCAAGGGTGTCGATTTCGGGGTGGCGCGCGGGAGCATTTTCGCGCTGCTCGGCTCGAACGGCGCCGGCAAGACCACGGTCGTACGCATCCTGTCCACGCGGCTCAAACCGGACAGCGGCGCGGCAAGCGTCCACGGGTTCGACGTCGGGTCCGAGCCGCTGCGGGTGCGCGAATCGATCAGCCTGACCGGGCAGTTCGCCGCCGTCGACGAGATCCTCACCGGCCGGGAGAACCTGGTCATGGTCGGCCGGCTGGCGGGCAGGGGTATGCCCTTGGACCGGTCAGGAGTGCTTTCGAGGTCTGCCCCGTCGTGGTGGGTCTGGCAGCCATGCCCGGAGATCATCCACAGATACTCCGAGTTTCCCTTCCCAATGCGTGATGATGTGCTTATCGAAGGACTGGCGTGCCGTCGGCGGAAGCCGCTTCTGCTCCCCGGCCTCATGAATTCCGGCCAGTAGCGGCAGCAAGCTCGGATCATTCTTGTCGTGATGTGCGCCCGATGGCAAAGCGTCAACCATTGCCCGCACTTGTTCGCTTGCATCCCAGCGGGAACAGCCGATCCCCAAGCCTCTAGGCGTAGGGCTGGAGAAGAATGGCTCACGTGGTAAGTCGTACTTCCCTCGGTTCCGCCAATAGCTGCTTCGAAGAAAGTCGACTGCCGTGTACTTTGGGGGCTCCGGAGGTGACCGGTGTGCCGCGCCTTGAGCCGGGGGAAAATCTTGTTCCTGAAGATCCCACGTCGCTTGCCAAGCTTGCCATTTCGGCAGCGCTTTAGCTCGATACCGAAGGGCGGCAAGGACTGGTACCTGGTTGGTAAGCAATATCTTTCTTACCACTTCGGCCACGTTTCGATCCGCTCCCAGCATCGCGGTCGTCTGAACCAATCGGCTGTCTTCGATCAGGATGGTTACCAGTTCTTCGGCTAGCCAGAGGCGATGAGGGGCGCCGCCCTCGGACATGATCTGCTCGCAACGAGCGATTACCCACTCGGTAAATGCGACCCAAGCCATGTCATTCCAGCTAGGGGAAAGCCATCGCCGCTTGTGTGCCGGCTGTTCCAGCACGGCAAGGCGCGGGTCCTGCTCGATCGCTCGGAGGCGGTCGGAGACGACACGCCTGTACTCCGCGGGCCAGTCGAGGAGCGGCTGCAGGTGTGCAGTCGCTCGGTGCCTTTCGAACCACCTCGTCGATGTGCCGTTCTCAGTCATGTCCTGTGCTAAGCGAATCTCGAAAGCGCGTTGCCCGATCTGGATCGGTGGAGGTGCTCCCGGGGTCAACAGCGATTGATCACAAAGTCCGAAAGCTGCGTATGCGATCCAGTCCAGCTCCTCGGTAAGCGCTATCATGCGGCCGCGGATATCGCTCCAACGTGATCGGGCCGCATCCAGTGAAAGTCTGTCGAACGATCTGTTGCCGATAACTTGTCCAGGACTGTTTTGCGACAGCTCTTCGGCCAGTCTGGCCAGCTCCGAAGCATGCTTCGTGAGGTCGGCCGGCGGAAGTGGTATATCCCGGATCTGTGCCGGAAGGAATTGGTATCGCGTTTCCCACGGCTCTCCCTCGCCGGCCGTCTGCTCGGCATTGGGCTGGCCCTTGCTCGGGCTGTGCTGCTGAAGCCAGAAGCTCGTTGTCGAGGTGTTGAGCCAGGCCACCAGGTCAGCCGGGGGAATCGCTTCAATGCCGTCGATCACCGGTGCCGACGGCATCGCGACAGCGCCGGGTGGAAGAAGCGCGAAATTCGTCGTCGACCCTATGGCTGAATAGACGATCCGTGGTCCGTGATGCGGAAGAGGAGCCTGATGCCACGAATGCCAGGCCTTGCCCTCCTGCTCATAAGTTCTTCCGGAGAAGGTCGCCCGCTTGCCGAGCGTCGTCTTGTAGGGCCATATCCGGCGGAGGTGGCCGTCGACGGGCGGCGTAATCACGGCCGATCCGGACGACGGGGGGAGGAAGGCGTATCGCTCGATGGACACGGACCAATCACGGACGTTCTCGCCGGATACGATCGGCACGATCGACTCGAGCTCGGTGTGGTCGCGAGCAAATGATTCGCGTGGCGCGGCGAAGATCTCTTCGGCGCCGATCGAGGCGTGATAGCCGACACGGGTGGTCAGAGATCCGAGACGACGGGCGTTGCTCAGGTGTTTCAGGACCGAGGCCGTGGCTCCGGCGGCGAAGGCCCACGGGAACGACGTCACCTCGTCGTGACGCAACATGGTGGAGGTTGTCCACCGGTCATGATGGCCGATTGATCGCAGGCTTCGGCCGATCGATTGCCACACCACACCCTCAGCCGGGTCTATGGGCGGTCGTGGCTCCCCGTGCAGGCCGAGCACCGCGAGGACCTGGTCACTCGGGCTGCTGGCGCGACGGCGGGCAACCAGGATGAGCGTCGGAACGCCGTGTCCTGGGATGAAAGCTCCGGCGGTGTCTAGGACGTGAGTGACAGTCGCTTCGTGCCGGAGGATGTTCTCGATCAGCGGCTTCCCGAACTGGCGTTTGGTGAAGGAGTTCGAGCAGAGCAGCGCGACCCGCCCCGCAGTATCGGTATCGGCCGGCCAGGCCAGACCGAGAAAGAGCTGGATGAACGGTACGGTCAGCGAATATCGTCCCCGCGCTGCGGAATATCGGCGCCGGTAGAGATCGTCGAGGTTCTTGTCCCGCGGCGTCACGTAAGGCGGATTACCGACGACGACGTCATACCTCGATCGGTCCGAGTCCAGGTCAAGGAGTGAGTCGCCGACCCGTATGTCGATGACCCACCCGTGGCGGGCGATCCCGCGCAATGTTGTCTCGCCAGACGCGCTGATGGCGGCGAGCAGGAGCCGGAACCGTGCGATGGTGGCGGCCGCAGGATTGATGTCCATGCCGTGGACGCAGCCCAGTGCCAGCCTGACGGATTCCGCGGGCGTCAGACTCGGGTGAGTGTCTCCGGCAGTTCGGAGTAAGCGGTGGAAGGCTTGGACGAGGAACTCGCCGGAGCCGCATACGGGATCCATGACGTGAACGTCAGCAGTGTGTGTGGCGGCAAGAGCCGGTTCGAGCGCCAACTCGAGCACGCGTTCCACCACAAAACTCGGGGTCTGGATCAGTGCATGCTCAGGGTCGAGACGGCCAACGACGTCCTGATACACATCGCCGAAGCCGCGCGGATCGCCACTGATCAGCGGGGCGTCTCCCGTGGTGGCCAAATCGCGCAATTTCGACGCGGCTTCCTCGGAGACCATGATGTCGAAGAGGGGGTCTTCGTCCGGTTGGAAGAGCCGAACACCGGGGGCGGACGCTGCCACTCGCTCGAACTGATCCAGCAACCACTCGCCGTGCGTGTCCGCCGGCAGATCGGTCGGCGTGAAACCCGCGTCGCTGAGGTACCGCACGATCAGCGCCCCGAGGATCCATGCGCCTGCGGACTGCTGGACTCGAGTGTCGAGCCAGTTGCTCCCGCCAGCGAGTGCGCCGGCAGAGAAGTTGCCGATGTTCCGTCGGGAACGTAGACGGTCGAGTTTGCTCGGGTCCGCGGCGAGCTGAACGCGCAAATCGTCGCTTACTGCCTGCAAGAGTGCCCGCAGCCCTGCCAAGGGCGAGGTTCCCGGCATCTAGGCTCCAATATTTGTTGCTGGCTCTAGCGACGTCAGTCTACGGTATAACTCATCAGCCGATTCGCCCTGGCGACTGCCTCCGACGGTACGTGTGGAGGGAAAGTGCCGTTTAGAACGATTCCTGTAAGTCGCCGTGCGAGGAGGGGATCACGATGCTGCTGACGTACGTCGACGAGTCGTTCACGGAGGAGTGGTACACGATGGCCGCCCTGCTGCTCGACGGCCCGGCCGCCGCGGCACTGTCGACCGACCTTGACCGCGTCGCGGCCAATGCTGCGAACGCCTACGGTCTTGCCGCGGGGGCCGAGATCGAGCTGCACGGTCACGAGATCTTTCATGCGGCGAAGGCCTGGAAGGGTGTTCCTCCCCGGGCACGGATCGGCGTGTTCGACGATGTTGTCGAGGCGGTCGCCGCGCAGCAGGTCCAGATCATCGCCCGGGCCATGGACGTGGTCGGGCAGCGGGAGCGCTACGCCGTGCCGGAAGCACCGCACTCAGAGGTGCTCAAGCATCTGCTGGAGCGCGTCGACGAGTGTGCGATGGAGGCCGGCGACTATGCCTTGGTGATCGCGGACGAGGTGGACGGCCAGGCCAAGCACCGGGCCGACTTCTTCACCTATCGCGGAGAAGGCACCACGGGCTACCGCAGCCGACGGCTCACCCGGATCGTCGACACGCTGCACTTCGCGCCCAGCCAGGCGAGCCGGCTCGTCCAAGCGGTCGACGTGGTGGCGTTCCTCTTCCGCAGGACGTTCACGCACGTGGAGACGGACGCGCGAGCTCGTAACACGAAGGTGGCCATGTGGAAGAGGCTCGAGCCGCAGGTGCATCACCAGCTCTGCTGGTTTCCCTCGGTCAGGGGTCAGCAGCTCGCCTGGGGCCGAGACTTGCGATAGATGCACGAAGGGCCCGCGTTGGCTAGCGGGCCCTAAGGCGGTGCGGGTGGCCTGTCGGCCTTCCGCACCGCAACTGTACCAGCCTTGCTCAGCCGGAAGCGACTACGGCGGGTCCGCGCACCGCTGGGGCACCGCGATCTACGTGGCCAGCAGCGACAGCTACGAAAGCCAGGTCTGGTTCAGCGGCAGCACCGAAGAGGCCTTCGACTTCGTCGGCGACATCCACATCGGCACCATCACCCCCTGACCCACCCGTCACCCGTCAACCCCCGAAGGACTTCCGGCTCGGACCACTAAGCTGCTGCGGCCGGAGCAGTAGCTTCAGGGACAAACCAGGCGCGAGGTGTTGGGGGCGAACGGTGGTAGCGGACGGGCAGGACCGGTGGATCGAGGTCTCGCCGTCACAGTTTCCGCACGAGGCCGAGGGCCTGGCGCTCGTCCGAGCGATCATGCCGGACGAGACGGCGTTTCGCGCCTGGTCGAACTTCCAGTTCCGCGACTCGCGCGGCCGGTGGCATGAGGTCGACCTCCTTCTGCTCGGCCGCAAACAGCTGCGCCTCATCGAGCTCAAGTACTACTCCGGCACACTTCGGGGCGACGATCAGCGCTGGGCCCGTGACGGCCGGCGGTCAGAGGACTCTCGTTCTGGTAGGTCGCGAAGAACTGGGCCGCATCGACCCCGCGTTGCTTACCGAGGAGGTGCCGGGCGATCGCCGGCTGCTGCTCAACGGGCGGAGTTGGCGAGTGACCTACATCGACTGGCGCCGCCGGCGCTGCTTCGTCGAGCCTGCCGACGGTGGCGGGAAGGCTCGTTGGACGACCGGCGGGTGGGCTGGCCTCGAATTCGAGCTGAGTCGTGCTGTGCGCGAGGTTCTCCTCGGTGCTGACCCGCCGGTGAAGCTCACTCACCGAGCAGCCAAGCGCCTTGCCCAGGAACGGGAAGAACGATCCTCACTCGTGCATCCTGGAGGAAGCGTCATCGTCCGCGATCGGCAGGGCGACGACCTGCGATGGTGGACCTGGGCCGGCTTCCGCGCCAACGCCACCTTGGCGGCCACGCTCACCGAGGTGGTCGACCCGGTCCAACGCTTCGATGACAGTCAGATCCGCCTGCGCGAGGATCTCACCCGGGACGAATGGCGAGCGCTCATCGCCGACGCAGATCAGCGTCTCTGCCTGCCTGAGGTCAACCAGAAGGCACTCGACGGGCTCAAGTTCAGCGAGGCACTGCCAGAGCGTCTTGCCCTCGCGACATTGGCGGCTCGTCTAGCCGACCTCGACGGCGCGACCTCTGTACTGCAAGAGCCGACGCGTTTCGTCCAGGTTCAGTGACCCTCGGCGCGTTGAGCGCGGAGACCGCGATGGTGATCATTACGGCGTGACCATCCGGCCGGATAGCTCGACGTAGTTCTGACATAACCCGAGGGTGAAGGAATTCGTTACTGCGTCGCGCGCCGTGGATAGCTGGAGTCTGACTGTCAATGGAGACTCTGGCGGAGATGAATCTCAGGCTGCGCCGCATCTTCCGAGGAGAGGAGGTGTTCGGCGTCGGTCCTCCCGCTGAACCGCAGCGTTGCCGAAGCATCAGGCGGCATCGGCGAGGTCGAGCAGAATATCACCGGGGTAGCAGAAGCCGCCCGGATGACCAGCCAAGGCGTAGCCGAAACCCAGCAGGCCACCGCCGAACTCGCACGGATGTCCACCGAATTGAGCAGCCCCTTATCCACGTTCCGGCGCTAGCTCGTGTCTTCAGCGAGGGGTGGCGGCGACCCGGCGGACCTCGGCCCACCTTTCGGCGGGGCAAACGTACGCAGAGGACGGGCCGGGTGCCGGGCGACCGGTCCCGGCGTGCTAGGCAGGCGGACGAGGAAGCGGCAGCCCGTGCCGGTGTTGCCGACACCGACCTGACCGCCGTGTGCTTCGACCAGTCCGCGGACGATGGCCAGGCCGAGGCCGCCGCCGGAGGTTCCCGCGGGCGTGGGGGTGCGGGAGCGTTCGCCGCGGAACGCGACGTCGAAGACGCGGGGCAGGTCGGCGTCGGGGATGCCGCCGCAGGTGTCGGTGACGGCCAGCCAGCAGTCCTGGTCGTCGTGACCCGCTTCGATGTGCACGGTGCCGTCGGGCGGGGTGTATCGCACGCTGTTGACCAGCAGGTTGGTGACCACCCGGGCGAGTTCGGGCTCGCTGGCCAGCACGGTCGGCCAGCCGGACTCGGCGGCGACCAGGCGGATGCGGCGGTGCGCGGCGAGCGGCGCGGTGGCGGCGATCGCTTCGGAGACGACGTCGCCGAGCGGGACCTGGGCGAGGGCGAGCCGCAGCGCGCCGGCGTTGATCCGGGACAGTTCGAACAGGTCGTCGACGAGGCGGGTCATCCGGTCGGTTTCGACCCTGATCCTGTGGTGGTAGTCGGCGACGGCGGCGGGGTCGGCCACGACCTTGTCCTCCAGGGCCTCGGCCATCGCGCGCAGTCCGGCCAGCGGTGTGCGCAGGTCGTGCGAGACCCAGGCGACCAGTTCCCGGCGGCCGGCCTCGAGCCGGCGCTCCCGGTCGCGGGCCTGGGCCGACCAGATGGCGGACGCGGCGAGGCGCCGGCCGGCCGTGGCGCCGACGGCGAGGCTGACCAGGGTGGCGGCGACCACGGTGAGCAATACGACTTGAAGATCGTGCGGGGACAGGAACATGGCTTGGGCGACCGTGACGACGCCGGCTACGACAGCGGTGACGGTGACGACGAGCAGGACCGCGATGTGTACCGCGATCGAGCGGCCGGTGAGCCGGCGCAGGACGACCATTCCGGCCGCGCCGACTGCCCCGCCGGCCAGCAGGGCGTACAGGGCGATGAGCATCAGGTCAGTCATGTGTGCGCTCGTATCGGTAGCCGACGCCCCAGGCGGTGAGGATGCGCTGGGGCGCCGCTGGGTCGGCCTCGATCTTCTCGCGCAGCCGTCGGACGTGGACGGTGACCGTTGACTGGTCGCCGAAGTTCCAGCCCCATACCTGTTCGAGCAGTTCGGCGCGCGACCAGGCCCGGGCCGGGTGGCGCAGCAGGAAGACGAGCAGATCGAACTCGCGGACGGTCAGCGCCAGCGGCCGGTCGCCGAGGTGGGCCAGCCGGCGTCCGGTGTCGGCGGTGAGGTCGCCGTCGCGCAGCCGGGCCGGCTCGGCCGCGGGTCTGCTTCGGCGCAGCACCGAGCGGACACGCAGCACGAGCTCTCGCGGCGAGAACGGCTTGGTGACGTAGTCGTCGGCGCCGACCTCGAGGCCGAGGACCCGGTCGGACTCCTCGCCGAGCGCGGTCAGCATCACCACCGGCAGGTCGGGCATCCGGTCCCGCAGCCGCCGGCACACCTCGAGGCCGTCCAGGCCGGGCATCATCAGGTCGAGGACGACCAGGTCGGGTCGCTCCTCGTCGACCGCGGCCAGGGCGGTCAAGCCGTCGGCGGCGAGGCGCACGCGGCTGCCGTCCTGTTCTAGGTAGCGGCGGACTACGTCGCTGACGGTCGGGTCGTCGTCGACGACCAGCACATGGGCCACGCCCTGACGCTACCGAAACAGCGCCGTGCGATCGGCTCGGAGACCTTTCCAGATCCTTACGATCGTCACCAGGTGGTCAGCAGCAGATGGTTGACCAGCAGGGCGACCGCGGCCTGGGCGACGAGCCAGAACCTGCGGCCGGCCGGAGGGATCAGGGCGGCGCCGGCGAGCAGCCAGACGGCGAACGGCAGCCAGATCCGTTCCACCTCGGCCTTGCTGTAGCCGGACACGTCGGCGGCCAGGATCGCCAGCAGCGCCGCGGCCGGCAGCACCACGGCCGGCCGCCGCCAGGGCCGCTTGATCGCGGCCCGGCGCAGGATCACCGCGGCGGCCGGTCCGGCGCAGACGGCCACGAGCGCGAGGTCGGCCCAGATCCAGTACGCGTACGGGCGGACACTGGCGACGCCCTGGTAGTACCGGAGGGTGACCAGGTGGTAGCCGTCCAGCCACCAGAAGCCGGCCAGCGCGAACGCGGTCACGACGGCGGTGGCCCCGGCCAACGCCGCGATCACGGGCCGGAGACGGCCGGCGAGGAACACGACGGCCAGCGCGGGCACGGCGAGCAGGGTCAGACCGTACGAGAGAAAGAGGCCCCCGCCGAGGAGCAGGCCCGCACCGAGGCCGGTGACCAGGCTGTTCCGGCGAGCGGCGACGGCGAGCAAGGCCAGGCCGGTGGCGGTGACTCCGGCGAACAGCCCGTCGGCGGAAACACCGATCCACACCGCGCCGGGAAACAGCACCAGGAACGGGACAGCGGCGCGGGCGGCGGCCTCGTCACCGAGGGCCCGGAGCGTGACCGGTACCGCGACCGCGCACAGCGCGCCGGCCGCCACGCAGGTCAGCGCCGCCCAACCGCCCCCGCCGAGGCCGATCCGGTCGAGGCCGACGAAGACGAGAAGCGCGCCGGGCGGGTGCCCGGCGACGTGGGTGGTCCAGGAGTCCGGCTGGAAGTCGAGAATGCGGCCGGTGAAGCCGCGCAGCATCGCGGGTACGTCAGTGACCTCGCCGACTTCGCTGAGGTATTCGTGGCGGGTGGTGAGCCGGTCCGCGAGACCGCGGCGCCAGCCGTCCACCAGCGCGAGCGACAGAATCCAGGCCGCGGCCGCGGCGTAGGTGAGACCGAGCAGGCGCCGCCAGGGCAGGGTCGCCGCGAGGCGCGGGCCGTGCCAGGTCACCAGCACGGCGATGGCCGCCGCGAGCGGTGTGCCTGGACCGAGGTGGGGCAGCCAGTGGGCGGTGAACGGGGCGGAGCTGGCATGCACCGGGCGCCCGGCGAGATACAGGATTCCGCCAACCAGCCCGGCCAGCGCCGCCAGCCCGAGAGCGGCGCCTGCCGTGGCGAGGTCGGCGCCGCGGGCCCTCATCCGCGCAACGCGGCGTGGGCGAACTCGGCGACCCCGGCCCGCAGGTCTGTCCCGGCGGTGAAACCCAGCTCGTTGGTGGCCCGGGTGGGCGAGGCCAGGACGTGCCGCACGTCGCCGAGCCGGAAGTCGCCCGTAACGACCGGACGGGGCCCGCACATGGCCTCGGCCAGCGTCGTGGCCATCTCGCCGACGGTCACTGGTCGGCCGGACGCCACGTTGTAAGCGCGGAAACCGGCCGGTGCGTTCAGGGCGGCCACGTTCGCCCGGGCCACGTCGGACACGTGCACGAAGTCGCGCCGCTGGCCGCCGTCCTCGAAGACCGCCGGGGCCCGCCCGGCCTCCAGCGCGGATCGGAAGATGGCCGCGACCCCGCTGTACGGGGTGTCCTTCGGCATGCCCGGCCCGTACACGTTGTGGTAGCGCAGCGCGGCCACCGAGCCGCCGGTCTGCCGGGCCCAGGCCGCGCTCAGGTGTTCCTGTGCGAGCTTGGTGGCCGCGTACACGCTGCGCGGATCGAGCACGGCGTCCTCGTCGACGAGCGCCGGGGTCAGGTCCCGTCCGCAGGCCGGGCAGGCCGGTTCGAAGCGGCCAGCGGCCAGATCCGCGACGTCCCGGGGCGCCGGGCGGACGGGGCCGTCGGCCGGGCAGGTGTAGGCGCCCTCGCCGTAGACGACCATCGAGCTGGCGAGGACGAGGCGGTGGACGCCGGCGCGGGCCATCGCGGCGAGCAGGACGGCGGTGCCGAGGTCGTTGCAGCCGACGTAGTCGGGCAGGTCGTCCAGGTCGACACCCATGCCGACCATGGCGGCCTGGTGCACGACAGCGTCGATCCCGCGCAGCGCCTCCGTCACCGCGGAACGGTCGCGGACGTCGGCCCGAAGCACGGGAACGCCATGAATGTCACGGGGGAGCGGGCCGGAGTGCGCGGCGGGATGGGCGGAGTCGAGCAGCCGCCTTTACCGCGTCACCCAAGGCGTGCACGTGGCGACCGGTCTGGCGTTGGTGCCGCTGCTCGGCGCGAAGCTGTGGTCGGTCTATCCGCGCCTGTTCGGCTGGCCTCCCGTACGCAACCTCGCCCACATGATCGAACGCGCGAGCATCGCCGCGCTGGTCGCCGCCGCCCTGTTCCAGCTGATCAGTGGCATCCTCAACATCGCCCGCTGGTACACGCCGATGCCGTTCTTCTTCACCGCCGGACACTATTGGTCAGCCTGGCTGGCGATCGGCGCCCTGCTGACCCACATCGGCGTCAAACTTCCGATCATCCGGACGGCGCTGACCCGGCCCACACCGGACCGCGTCACCGACGGCGGGCTGAGCCGCCGCGGACTGCTCGGCGCGGCCGGCGTCGCCGCCGGAGTCATCACCCTGACCACCGCCGGGCAGACAGTCGCCCCGCTCGCGCCGGTCTCGGTGCTCGCACCCCGCCGGCCACGAAGCGGGCCGCAGAACGTCCCGGTCAACAAGACCGCCGGCGCCGCCGGAGTCCGCAACGCTCTGTTCGATCCGGCCTATCGGCTGACCGTCCCCGGCCCGGCCCGTACGGTGCGGCTCGGACTCACCGACCTCGCCGCGCTGCCGCAGCATACCGTGGTGCTGCCGATCAGTTGCGTGGAGGGCTGGAGCTCCACCGGGACGTGGACCGGGGTGCGGCTGCGCGACCTCGTCGTGCTGGCCGGCGCCGATCCGGACGACGCCGAGGCGTACGTCGAGTCTCTCGAGGCCCGCGGCCGGTATCGCGCTACGACGGTGCCGCCGGCGCACGTCCGGGATCCGTACACGCTGATCGCGTTGCGGCTCGGCGGCGAGCCGCTGCACCCGGACCACGGTTACCCGGCCCGGCTGATCGCCCCGAACCACCCTGGCGTCCTCCAGACCAAATGGGTCAGCCGGATCACCGTACGGAGCAACTCATGAGAACCGTGCGACGAGCCCTGATCGGTGCCGGTGTGCTCGGCATGACGTACGCGGTGATCGGCGCGCTCACCGACCCGGACGTCAAAGGCGGCGCCTTGCTGTTCCTGATCGGGGTGCTGATCGCTCACGACGCGATCCTGCTGCCGCTCGTCATCGGGGTCGGAGCGCTGATCGGCCGGTTCGTCCCGCTACGACGGCACGCCCTGATCCGCGCGGCGCTGCTGATCACCCTGGCAGTGACCATCGTGGCCGTGCCGTTGGTTCTCGGCCGGGGCCGGGCCGCCGACAACCCGTCCCTGCTGCCGCTCAACTACGGCCGCGGCCTGCTCGAGATCTACGGCCTCATCTGGGTGTCGACGGCGCTGGCCGCCGCAGTGCGGGCCCGGAAGGAGCGGCCCGCGCGGGCGCCGGCTCCACCGTAGCTGGCTCGGGGAACCGACGGACCCGCGATGCCGGTGGCCAGGA
>Ga0247781_1000497_pt1 | contig 12199 bp, 1 predicted proteins | sample UWRJL184509B5_FD_179922 | JGI IMG/M metagenome (GOLD analysis project Ga0247781, IMG submission 179922) | Plant litter microbial communities from Arlington Agricultural Research Station in Wisconsin, United States - UWRJ-L184-509B-5 | ecosystem: Environmental > Terrestrial > Plant litter >...
AATACTAAAATTGCTGGCGTCGCTTCGTTCGTCATTACGCGACGGCCCTTCGCTACGCTACAGGGCGCTCCATTCCTCACTTTCGCTCCTGGCAATTTTAACGTGGGGTATTAAGCTTATTTTATTACGTATTATTATAATTAATGTAGGAAAGGAAGCGAATAAAGCGATAGAAACCTGTCCGGAGGACAATCAGATCTCTAGCTACAGGGTACATAGCTATGACTATAGGGTACATAGCTATGACTACAGGGTACACTGCTATAAGGTATACAGCTACAAAGTATACAGCTATAGGGTATATTCTTATATAATATGTATTATGTATACAGAACTATAGAATATAATTACAGGGTATATTACTACTTTACAGGCTTAAACTATAAAAGATATAATTATATTACAGGCTCTTATCCTCCTTATTATCACTATAATCTTCCACCTCTTCTAATACCTCCCCGCTCCGCCTTTTAAGGTCTTTTACCCGTAACCTTATATCAGTTACTAGATTCTCCTTAAACACCCTAACCCTGTTAAATGGAGCATTAAACATCATCCCCTTTAATAACTTAACCTAAGATACTGTAACGTAACTTAAACCTAAGGTGAAATTAAGTGTTAAAAGATTATAAACAGCCCTTACTAGGGTAATACCTTATAATTTATACACTGTAATAACGTAAGAGACTATTAATAGAAACTGCTCCCTAGAGTAATCACCACCCTATACTTAAAAGTTATACTTAACAGGTAAGATCGGCATTACTAACTTCCCTCCTTTCTGTAATACGCTGTTATTAGGTATTATAAATAGCAGGCCAGTATAATAGTTAAAAACCATTATAATAACCTTAGGTAAAGTAATATAAGGATTAATAACCCTATTTACCTATAACATATTAAACACCATACCCTAGGTGCTATTTATAAGCCTTTTCTTTAACTATAAGTTCCTTATAAGTATTACTTTATAATTAACATATAGTTTTAAAACTAATATAAGGTTATTAGTAATAATATCCTTAACATCCTTTACCTTAATACCCTTATAAATAGCCTTTAAGATAATTATAACCTTTTTAATCTGTAAAAGATATTTATTATTATAATTAAACACTTACTTATTTTAAAGATAGAGGCAGACTACGTTTGTAAAGCTTTAAACCTCCTGTAAGTTTAGGTTTATAATATACCTTAATGTAAGGACCTCCTAAGAATATATTAAGACGTTTATAAACTGTAGTTTTAATAAAGCAGTTTAGAACTCAGCCTAGCCCTTTTTTTATTACCACTAAATAGTGGTAAGCAGGATCGATTTACTTAGAGTATAATAGGTATTATACCTAGGATATTTGTCAGGCTTGAAATTCTGGAAGTCTTATAAGATTAATAACTTTACTCTTATAAATAGGAGTTAAAAGAAATCCCTTATTAATATAACATTAATACCACTTTAATACTAGTTAAACCTAAAAGGAAATATCTCCTTTAAGTGCTAATTAATCTAGTTAAGGTAATAAAGCCTAAGTATACTCTTCTTATTTAATATTAGGTAATACATACCCTGGAATATACTTTATAATGTTTATAAGTTTCTTAAGTTATCTGTTAAAGGTTTAAACTTACCCTAGTTAATAAAGAGCTGAAATAATAAGTGTATTATTTAACCTTAAATTTAATTACTTATAACACCTATAAGTGTGGCCCTAATAATAAGGGAAGGTTTACCACTTTTAATTAAAAGTACCTGGAGTTTAAAGGAGATAACCTTTAATATATAAGACTTATTAATACTATTATTATTATTAACTTAAATTTATAATAGTTAAAGGTTACCCTTTTAATATAACTTATAATAATACTGTAAGACTGTATTATATAATAGTTATTACTGCTAATTTAGTGTGTTTTAGGTGCTGTAAGGTAAGATATTTATATTATAATCTGCTAAAGTTTCACCTTAAAGCTGCTTTTAGTAATCCTTAATGTTAAATAATAAATGTATATACCTGGAAATATAACTAAGCTAGTTATATTACAGGTTTACAGTTTACACCCTAAGTAAATCTTCTAGCTTTATCTTAAGTTTAAACCCTAAATATTAATAAGCCATCTCCTACTAGTCTTTTAAATTATAGGCTTCTTTTTAAATTACTTATTAAAACTTATCTTTATTTAATATTAACTTACCATCCTCCTTATTATAAAAGTCTGGCTCTTTATAATTATAATATATTATATAATACTTATAAGTTTTAATATACCCTGTAAACACCTGGCCTTTATACCTTAAAAGGTCGTTTAGTGTTAAGTGTGGGTGGTTAAGGGTAACTTTCACCTGGTAAAAGTTAGGTTATTAAATATAGCTAGGGATACCCTTATAATACGGGAAGTAGTTAATTACTTAAATCTTAGCTAGTGGCCTTTATAGAGCCTACAGTATTAGATCCTTAAACCTGAAATTCTAAGTGTTTAGGAACCTTATAAACGTTAATTCTATAAGGAGTGTTAAATGATTAAGATACTTTAAATATACTAATAATCCCTTTTCCACTTCCCTTATAATGTTAATGTTTAAGGGTGCTGAATGCCTTTTATAAGGCCTATAATCTGCCACTTATATAAGCCTATTATCTTTATAAAGAGGAAGACTTAACAGGATATAAGAGATCTCCTATGTAAAGTAGTCCCTCTCCCTTATTAACTTATTTATAATCTTAAAGATTAGGGATATTATAGGGTTATTAATAATAATGTAAGGGAGCACTCCTTTAATAATATTAATATAAGTGCTGGTTTACGTTTTAGCCTTTATATAGTACTTTTTAATGTAATTGATTACTGCTTACTTACTTATATAGGGTGAGAGATCTGTGTTTATAAGTTAAAAGAGTAAGATTAGCGGGTTATAAGGGTTTAGATTAACGTTATTACACTCTGCTTTAAAGGAGTAAAACTTATTTCCAGGCCGTTTTACCAGTTTTACTATTTCCCTTAAAGGTTAAGGGAATAAGAACTGGTAAGAGGGTTTTAACTGCTAGGGTAAATCCTCTGTTAAAACCACTCCACCAGCCTGTTATATTACCAGCCTAGTATACTAAACTTACTTTATTTACTATACGTCCTTCTTTAATAGGTGAAGATAGTACTGCTTAAAGCACTTATACTTTTACACTCTGTTAATAACCTAGTTTAACTATTAGAAAGTAGGCTTAATAGTAAGGGGATTAACAGATAAGGGGCTTCTATCAGCTCTGCCCTCTGTAGGGTTAATGTTAGCAGCTATAATATAATACCCCTATATTATAGTGAAAGTTACTTACCTAACAGGTGTTTTAAGGTTATTATTTAAAGTTAATTTTAATTATAATAAGCTGTAAAAGTGACTATTACCCTGGCTTTACCACTTAAACTAAACCTAATAGTTATTAAGGTTAAACTTCCTTAATAACATTATCTCCTAAAAAAGCTTAAACCTAAATTAGAAATGATACGCTATAATGTAAGGGTTTTCCTATAATAACCTTTTTAATAACTTATAACAGTTCTTATTATTAACATTTATCTAAGCTTAAAAATCAGGCATATATTAATAAAGGTTTTACTAATAATAATCAGCCAGAGTTAGCGTAATAAACGTTAAAGGAACACTTAAATAGTGTGTAAATGCCTTTAACTCCACTTTACAGTGGTGCTAAAAGGGTCAGGTCCCCTTAAGTTAGCTGGCAGATCGTATAATACAGCTAAGGATAAGGTGGGACTTTAAAGCATTAGCGTTAGCTAGTAATTCTTAAATAACCTACCGGCTGACTGGCTGTTAATAGTTTATATTAACGTAATACCTACTTTACGTGTAGGCTTATTAGTATATTAAGGTGTTTAAGGTAATATAATGAAAGGTATAATACCTGGCAAAACGGCCATTATACCACTACATTATATACTTTAAATACTTATAATACTTAATTTTAATCAGACGGGTGGCTAAATAGTCTGCCTCTCCCCTTAAAAATAAGGAAAGGTATATAAGAGATAGGAGTGGGAATTATTAATTAAATTTATTTAGTAAAATAGGCCGGATTATTAAAAGTTTAAGGTAGTTTATAAGGAGTGGGCTAACTTTAATACCTGCTTTTAATAATGGATTTACTTCCCGTATAAGGACTTAATAGCTGTTATCAGTAATATTAAGGTTCTCCAGGCGGTTCTAAAGCCGATTAAGCTCTGTTTAGCCAACTTAGAAATTAAGTATTATTACCTTATTAATAATACCATTATTTACTTTAAGGGTATTATTATTATCCACCATTAGCCTGTTATTAAGAATAATACCAGTATTGTTATTAACTTTATAAATAGTTAGTTAATTTAAAACGGTGTTATTAACTAAAAGCTGTGCTAAATTATTATAATTCTAGATAAAGTCCTTATAATAAGGGTGATTAGCTTTTAGAAACGTTAATTAAGACTCTATTACACACCTCCATACTTAAAATCGCATATAGAATTACTGGTTGGTCTGGTAGGTGTTAATGTTATTCTAAGGGTGAAGAATCACCACCTTTAAATCCCTAGAGATTAGTGGAAGGTGGTTATAAATCTTTCTAACGTTACGTAAAAAGTGTATAACGTGGCTCTAATATTTCAGCTAATGTTTCTTCCGATTAGTAACCTAAATCTTTAATTAATAAACTACTCTTAAATCTTAACTTATAATTTACTTATAAAGAAGACATTTACACTAACGTAAACCCTTATAATAACTATCTCTTCTAACTAGGTAAGCTCTTCCAGCTTAACGGGAACCTCCCTAAAATCCAGCTTATTCTCTTTAGAGAAATAATATGGTATATTAAGACCCCTTTTTACATCTTTAATATAACACTGCCTGTAAATATTCCTTAACCTTAGGATTACGTCAAACCACTTCTTTTTACAGCGCTTGTAATAATACATCTCTTCGTTAATAAGCGTTATATTAAAGTCACGCTTAATAGCGATATCCTCTGGGGAAAGGGCTAGCTTGTTTAAGTTGCCTGTAAATCGAGGCTGGGGCTAATTAAATAGGCGGAGGGGGTGTGCCTTAAGTGTTAGCTGGCGTGGCTGGCGTGGCTGGCGTGGCTGGTGTGGCTGGCGTGGCTGGCGTGGCTGGCGTGGCTGGCCTTGCTAACCTGCCGGACGGCTAACAGGGTTCTGAGGACCAGGGGGGCGGCCCCGGTGGGGAGCCTCTTCTAGTGATGAGGAATGGTGGCGCCACGGGCGACCTTTACAGCGAGGTTCTGGCGCTGCTACAGGAACTAAGGTGGGTCGCTTACAGGGGTAACCTGGGCCACGGTATACTGGTCCTTCTTCTTCCTCCTCATCCACCCATTCTTACTAACTGGGGCGGTTTAGCGTGGCCTGTAGTGTATCTTCAGGTAACTGGATAGAAGAAAGGCTACTGTTACGCTGCTGTTACTGTTGTTATTATTATTAACAGATAACAGCCGACAGTGTTAGCGTTTGAGAAGGTTTACCTCCACCCTGTGCTTTAATGTGATGTTGCCGCTAGATGGCTAAAACCTCCACCTATGCTATAGTTATATCTGTAATATCTAAAGTAACCCTACCTCCCACATTATACATCTTAATTATAAGGTTATAAGTTATATTCTAATAAAGGGTAAGAGGTATAACGTTAAGTTTACTAGTAATTAATTATATAGCAGTAATGTTAGCTTTAAATATAATATCTTAAAAACAGTTAGTTAATCACTTAAAAAAGAAAAGGTGTAGTAACTAACTAGCTCCTTCTATCGTTTTTAACAGTTTAAATATATTATAACTAACTTTCTTAGGCCTTATAAAGCTTAAAACTAATCCTATCCCTTCTTCTCTTTACAGTTCCAGCATTTAATAAGCTCTCCTCCCTCCCCTCCCTTCTAAAGGGCCTTTATTATAACAGGAAGCGCCCAGGATACAGACTTACTAATTTTAAGTAGATTTACTGCTTAAAGACCTAAGAAATAAACTAATTAACATATATTTTACACTAATCTGATTATATAATGTAATATATATAATATGTAAGTGTAATGTTAATAGCCTAGCTCCTTTCCTGTTAATATAAGTTAATATATCTTATCCCTTAAAATCCTATAAATAAGGTATAGGATATTACCCTTATAACCTGTAATTATTAATAAAAAGAGCCTTTATTATGATTACGCTTTAATACTAAGTTAAAGGTAATTCTCTGTAAATTTATCTATAAGTCCCCTAAATTAATTTTTAAAAAACATATACCTTATTTTAAACTTTTAAATAAGTAAGTTTCTCCACATTCCTATTAAAATTTTTTAATAAAAAGTCCCCTTTAAATACACTAAAGAATTTTAGTAAAGAATCCCCTCCTTTATTAATAAAATTAATTTAGTAAAGGATACTTTATTATGTAATTTAAAAGATTTAGTTAAAACATAATCTCCCACTTAAAAGAATAAGTTATAATTCTTTTTTTAAAAGTTATAATCTTAATTTTAATTATATAGTTAAGGATATAATTTATTATTATATAATCACAACTCCTTCCCCCAGCTTTAACCTTTTCTTTATAAACTTTATACAGCCTAGTTAACTAAATAACTTAACACCCTAAGTGGCATTTAGACTTAAAAGAAAATATCAGTTTTCACTTTCACTTTTACCTTCTCGTAAGCCTATTACCTGTTAAATCAAGTGTGTGTATGTGTATGTATAGTGCTTATTTTACTAACACCCTTAACATACTTAGAAATATTAAAAAGACTAGGTTAACTTACTTCTAATAACACCTTTTTAAAAACTAAGCTTTAAAACGGTCTGTTACTAAAGTAAGTAAACAGGTCTACCGTTATAATGTATATATGCCTTACCAAAGCAGGTTTTACACCATTACAGGTATACTATTAAAGTAACTGTAAGGTTCATTTATAATAAGATACCTTAAGTAAAAGCAGTTAAGTAACTGTAAGCATTATTAACACCTGCAGTTAAGGACCTGTAAGCACTATTAATAAAGGTTATCAAATGATTACTAGCATTAATACTCCCTTAAGTAAAGGCAGTTAAGTAATTATAAACATTATAAGCGCTTACAGTCAAGGACCTGTAAGCATTATTAGTAAAGGTTATTAAATGACCACCAGTACTAATACTCCCTTAAGTAAAAGCAGTTAGGTAACTGTAAGTATTACTAACACTTATAGTTAAGGACCTGTAAGCACTATTAATATAGGCTGTTAAATGACTTCCAGTATTAATACTTCCTTAAGTGAAGGCAGTTAGGTAACTGTAAATATTACTAACGCTTATAGTTAAGGACTTATAAGTATTATTAGTAAAAGCTGTTATATAACTGCCAGTATTAATACTCTCTTAAGTGAAGGCAGTTAGGTAACTGCGAGCATTATAAATACTTGCAGTTAAGGAACTGTAAACACTAATAAGGTTAATAAGGAGAACCCTTATTTCTAAACACTATAAGTAACATAAATAACGTTTTCCTAAGGTGGAAATCCCTTCCTTAATTATTAATTTAAACTATACACATATTATTTAATTTAAACTTAAGTTTAAAGGTATTAACACCTCTAGCTTACACTATCCCACCGGCTTAGACAGTAAGCACTGTATTAATAACACTACCAGGCTAATAGCACCTGTAATATTATAGATAGTTATAAGATTTAAAAACCCTATATTACCCACTTAACACAGGCGCCTAAACCTTATTACCACCTTTATAAGTAAAGGGAATTATATTTATTAGAAGTTTTAATTAGGATATTACTCCTATCTAAAGCTTTAAAGAGATAGTTACTTTAATTATTTAATTTAAGGGTTATTATTTAGGCACTTAAGATCCTATTCCGCTAATTTTACACCTGGGTACTACTTCTTAATAGCTTACAGATATTAACGTACTATTACTTTTACTGGCGTTTAAGTTAATAATAGAGATAAACCTTATATTATATAATAATAAGTAGTATTAAGGTGTATTATTCCTATTAAAGCTCTTACAGCCTGTTAACTTTTTAAGAAGCTTAAGGTCTAGCAGATATATCAGTCTTAACTTAAACTGTAAATGGTTAGCACTGTTTTTACATTACTATAAGGAGATGATATTAATATATAAACCTTACACCCCTGGAAAAAGATAAAGAAAAGCGAATAATAATGTTTAACCTTTAAGTTATAAGGTCTGGTCTTATAATATATAATGTGAGAGTACAGGTGGTCTTAAAAGCTATTATATTACTACTATAGGGTTTCTTAAGCACCAGGTGCTTATAAACGCCCGGGACTTAAGCCTTAATAATTTCACTCTCCTAACAGTCCGTGTCTTTAACTTAGGATAGTTATACTAACCTTACTTATTATAAGGATTACATTATGGATTTCAGTTACCCTTTAACTCTTTGTATTTAATTAAGCACCTAATAATTAATTTTAAAGCCCTTTAAGGTATAGTGTAACGCCCTCTTAACCTCACCCTTTTTAAGAAACCGTTTAAGGGGATGTAACCTAGCTTAAAGGTACGTAATATACCACCTTATAAATTAACTTATAACTATAAAAGTTACCTAACTTGTCATATAAGGCCTATATGGATGTAGGGTACACAACCTGGGTTTAGGGTATGTATATATTAATTATAATGCTGATAACTTTAGGTTTTTAATTAATCCTGCCCTCTTAGCACATTTTATTAACTTAAGCATTAATAACGCTAGATTAAGTTTCTACACTATGGGGGAAGAAGAATAAAGGGCGTTAACCTTATATCCTTTAATAAGGTTACAGGTTGTAAGAAGAACAAACCCACTTATTAACTACCTTCTTTAAATATTATAACCACTTTTAAGGCTCCTTCTTTAAGGTTAAATATTAACCTTTTATTACCCGTTATTATTATAATTAGCTAAGACCCAGCCATTAGGAGTTAATAAGGTAGAAATTTAAATAAACCATCGCCAGTATAAGGCTGTGTAATTTAATAATTTATTCTAAATCACTTAAGAGCCCTAAAGGGTACTGGTGTTTAATTTAATATATGTAACCTTTCTAAAGTTAGGCTTTTTAATATGTATTAACTTTAGAATTACCACGGTTATCTATATAGTAAGGTATTATTAAATAAATAATAACTGATTTAATAAGCGATTTACAGTTCTATTATGTTAATAAGGTATAAGGCCCTACAGAATAACACCACTTACCTAACTTACGCCAGACTTACAGTATATCCTACCTACTTTTTCCCTCTAAATTCCCTAAAACTCTGTTAACAGGATTAATAAGGTTGCTAAAACACCTTACTACACCGCTTAAAAGCCTTAAGAGGAGGCCCTGCCAGAAGGTTCTGCATAAACGCTTCCCTAACTGGTTAGTACCCCTATTATAACCTTTAGCACTGTAATAAACCACAGCACTATTTATAGCCCCCCAGGCGCCCGCTACCCCTTCTGGGGGTAATGCTCCTAAGCCAGGCAGCCCCTTACAGGGGCGTTACTCCTAACTAAGCTGGTGTCGTAACGTCTTTAGAGGGAGGGCTCCACCTCCTATCCAACTAGTCTAAGGCTCCACAGTTGGAATTAATACTTTAATAAAAGGCTTATAAGCCCGGTAAAGTGCCTAGTTAAAGCCAGATATCCCTATTAAACACTAAGTCCTTAAACCTTAACCTTTACTCACCTTTATCTATATACCCTCCAGGCTGTAATCAGAGGTGCATATATTAGTTAAAGCTTATTTAGTAAGCCATAAATTCCGTAAAATTATTTTATATAGTAAATTTTAAAAATCAACTTACGGCTATATAAACCACCACCCTCTTCACACATAGTTCAAATTTAAACCCCCTTTATAAAAAATCGCTTGAGGGTACGCTAAACCGCTTGAGGGTACGCTGAACTACTTAAGGGTACGCTGAACCGCTTGGGGGTACGCTGAACCGCTTAAGGGTACGCTGAACCGCTTAGGGGTACGCTGAACCACTTAAGGGTACGCTAAACCGCTTGAGGGTATGTGAAAGCATAATTACTGACGCAGATGAGGTGGACCTGCTTCACCCTATCTATATACCCTCTAGGTTATAATTAGAGGCACGTATACTAACTGGAGCTTATTTGGTGGGTAGTGAATTCCGTAAAATTATTTAGTATGGAAAATTTTAAAAATCGACTTACGACTATATAAACCAACTTACTTATCACACTTTTTAAAAACTGCGGACTATGTACCCTGTAAACGTGAAATAAGGATACCCTGCACCTATAGCTGCTATATAAATAACTATACAGCTTAGTAAGGGTGGGATATATAGTAATACTGCGTACCCTGTAATAAAGTAAGGGTGCAGGGTACGCAGAATATATTACCAAATAAGGCGATTCCAGGCTAGCAGTCGGAATTTTAGCTGCCCTCGTCGTCGTGGAGAAAAGGAGGTTGGAAAAAAATTAGCCGAATGGGTAGTCGAGTATTATGATCTGCGTACCCTGTAGCGAATCGGAGATGCAGGGTACGCAGAATATATTACTAAATAAGGTAATTCCAGGCTAAAAGTTGAAATTTTAACTGCCCTCGTCTTTATAGAGAAAAGAGAGTTGGAAAGAAAATAGCTAAATGGGTAGTTAAGGATAATACCTTATGTACCCTGTAACTATATTAACATTTTTAAGAAAGAGGATATATTATACTATAGGAAAATAAATATTAATTATAAAATGAATACTTTTAATTTTCTTAAATTATTATATATTTAATATCTTTTTTATCTTATAATATATCTTAACCTTAATTATTGTTTTTTATAGCTATAACGTTATGTAACGTAGGTTACAAACTGGAATTAAGATAATTTATACAGGAAGGTAGAAAACTATACTTTTCTATTTTTACGTACCTTACAGTGAAAAAAAACAGCAGACTTATTCGGTAATTTTTTTTAAGCCTAAATATCTAGCTTTTAGTAAGGGTTATAAAGCCCCCAACTTAATTTTAGAAGGGCCTAAATGCGCCCTAACAGAAATAGAGAGCCTGTAAGGCGCTGTAAATATAGGATTAGTCGAAAATTTATTTTCACATACCCTATAACGTAGATTATCAGACCCATTCGGTAAATTTTTTCAACCTTAAATATCTTAACTTTAGTAACAGTTACAGGCCCTTTAATTAAAGTTTAAAATGGCCTAGAGGCGCCTCGTCGGCTCTAAAGAGCCTATAACACACTGTAAGGCGCTGTAATAAGTTAATATTTTTTAGGCGTACCTTATAACGTAGATTATCAGACCCATTTGGTATTTTTTTTTCAGGCTTAGATATCTTAGTTATAATAACAGTTACAGGCCCTTTAATTAAAGTTTAGAAGGACCTAAAGGCACTTCGTCAGCTTTAAAGGGGCTTATAACGCATTATAAGGCGCTGTAGCAAACTAATATGTTTTTCACATACCCTGTAACGTAGATCATTAGACCCATTTAGCAATTTCAGGCCTAAATATCTCAGCCACAGTGCTGCGCAGCTGACTACAGGCTGTGCACAGTTAATTACAGGCTGCGCGACAGGGCGTATAATTAATTACAGGCTGCTCGCAGTTAATTACAGGCTGCGCGTAGTTGATTACAGGCCACACGCAGTTGATTACAGGCCGCGCGATAAGGCGTATAATTAATGACAGGCTGTGCTTAATTAACTACAGGCCGCGTAAGGCAGTGATAATCACTAGATTAGGACCTATTTGGTAAATTTTTTAAGGCCTAAATATCTCGCCCCCAGAGGGCCTTATAAGCCTACCGACTGTAGTTTAAAACGGCCTAAATGCGCCCTAATAAGCACGTCGGCCTTATAAAGCCCTATAACGTGCTAAAGCGAATGATATCTTTTATTAGCGTACCCTATAGTTATATAGCATATCCCACGCCTTCACAGCGTACCCTATACTTATATAGCGTACCCTACACCTTTATAATGTACTTTACACTTATGTATTCTAACTTTAAACACCTATATCTTCTGTATTAGAGCCAGTATTATAGAATAGGCTTTAGTTCTGGAATTTACAAAAAAGATCTACGTACAAAACTAGTCTGTTTAGTTACGTTTAGCTGTATTAATAATTTTAAATACACATTTGTTTAATTTTTTTAAATGCTAATAACTCGTGAGCCGTAACCCT
>Ga0247781_1000498_pt1 | contig 12177 bp, 10 predicted proteins | sample UWRJL184509B5_FD_179922 | JGI IMG/M metagenome (GOLD analysis project Ga0247781, IMG submission 179922) | Plant litter microbial communities from Arlington Agricultural Research Station in Wisconsin, United States - UWRJ-L184-509B-5 | ecosystem: Environmental > Terrestrial > Plant litter >...
CCGTGACTAAATGGGATGGCTCTGGGCCAAGCACTCGGTGAGGCAGCGGAGCAAGTCTATGAAGACGAGGAGTATAAAATATGGAAGCAGGTCACCAAGAAGGACCGAGCTCTTATTGCCAAAGAACGGTTCCAGCTGTTCAGTGGAAACAAACTCAACGTCGACGAACCTGCTCTGCTACGGAGTAAAGCTGGAATGCGCCGCTACCTGAAGCGCAAGAGAGAAGCCGAGGACGCCTTGAATCCATCAGAAGTAGATGCTTCTGCCACGGGCACCAAGGAGGCTTCCAAGGGGGAAACATTGGCACAGGGGATGGAGGATGAGGTCGACCGGAACCTCCCCGATTATTACGAACCCCTAACCGTCATTCCTGACATCGCGCCGCGGCTCCAATGGGTTGAGGATGGGGAAGGTCAAGTCATCAACCAGCACGAGGAGATGCTACGGCTTGTGCCACAGGGTCATTTCAATGCACCGCAGAGTCAGTTCAGCACCAAGTTTGACAACAATCTGCGACAGATGCAAGAAACCCGCAAGCTCTGCTCCAAGATCAGCGTCATCAAGCAAATGCAGATCCAGACCCAGGTAAGCCCATGGCCCCCTTTCCCTTTTTTCCGATATTTGCTAACTGGCCGTCTATAGGTGTACACCAACCAATTCCCTAAATACAACCCAGAGCCGTTCGTAGAAGCGGATATAGAACCGCACTTTCTCGCTGGCGAGGGTCCCGTCATGGCACCAGAAGTCTGCAGGTCTGCTATGCAACGCTCCGTGGCCAAGATCTTTTATCATGCTGGATTTGAGGAACTACAGCCTTCTGCCCTGGACACCATCACGGATATTGCCGGCGACTATTTCTCCAAACTGGTTCGCACTTTCAACGTGTACTATGAGGCCGAAAAGAAGCCCGCTTCGGGTGTTTGGGCGGAGAGAGGTGCCAGGTTCCAACCCAGGTTCACCCGCGAGGAAGTCTTGCTGCACACTCTGACCGAGAACGGGCACGACGTCGAATCATTGGAGAGTTATGCTCGAGATGACATTGATCGGTTGAGCTCCAAGCTCGGACAGATCCACGACCGCATGAAATCCCATCTTGCGGACCTTCTTCGGCCCGCCCTCAACGACGGCGGTGCAGACGGATCAGGCGCGTTCGACGACGGCAGCGAGCAGTTTGTTGGAGGCGATTTTGCCGAGGAACTTGGAGAGGATTTCTTTGGATTCAAGGCACTCGGTCTGGATCGGGAGATGGGCCTCGATATGCTCTCTGTGCCGCTTCACCTGTTGCAGTCGAGGGTGCGAAATCAGTACCAGATGCAGACGCAGACCATCGGCACCACTGCCTCGGATATATTCGAGGCACTACCGCCCTCGGACCCCGTCACCAGGGAAAATATCGGGGACAATATCGGCTTGGTCAAGAACTTCTTCCTCGCCAAGCTTCACGCCAACGGCGATCAGCCACTTGTCGAGGATGAAGATCTTCCTGTTAAGCAGCGGCAGCGACGGGTGCGGCTGCCGGCAACGGGCAAGATTGTCCCCGCGCAGCCAAAGACCAAACCCAAGGATCAGGCTGCGCTTTCCAAGAAGAAGAAGAAGCCGGAAGGGGCTGATGCCAAGGGCGGGGTGAATGCTTCGCCTGAAAAGGGGGGTACGCCCTCGAAGAAGGGGAAGGGACCGATGATTGTGAACGGGACGGGCCCTAGTCTCAATTTGGCGCCGGCTATGGAGAGGATGGACAGCGTACAGAGCCAGGGGAATGCGAGTCAGACGGATAAGGATGATGGCGTGGGCATGATGAGCCCCGAGAGTCTGGAGCAGAGGTGATGATGATATGGTTGGTGGAAGATACTCCTGTGTTATTACATGTGTTTGTTTATCTTGTTTTGTTATATTCGGTTGGTTGGGTTTGCTTACATACCCGCTCATAGGGATTCTGGGTCGTTTGGTTTCGCTGTTTAGCGTTAGGAGGGGAAGGAGGGGATTTACTTGCTTACCGGGACTTTTTTTCTTTTCTTTTTTTGTGGTCATTGGTCTTTTTCCCCCTTTTTTTTTGAGAAAGAGAGAGAGGGGTTTCTCATACTCGACCATGCCCAGCCCACTCGTCCCGGTTAGCCATTCGAATTGTTTTGTTGTCGGCGGTGTTTGTTTGTGGATAATTCGATGGGATGGGATGGGTAGAGTGCGAAGTTGTATACGAAATAATCGTTTCGTGTTTTTTTCTTCTTTATTCCTTGTTCTCTCTCATTTGGTCTTATTTTCTTCGGTTGGTGATGTGAGTGTGTTTGTTTACAGCCTACGGGTTTATCTGGAAAGGGAAGGAAAAATCAATAAATATCATTGATTATATCACAGAGCAGGCACTTTATAAACCGTATATTTTTATTCCTTTTTCAGGGGGTGGCGAGGGGGTTCCCCTTACTGAAGTTGATTTGCACTACCTACAATACATACCCTTTGCATTCTTTTATTATTATTATTGTTTATCAATTTATATATATTTATATTGCTTATTCCATGTTTGGTTCTTTTTGGATATTGGTTGGGCTTTTGCGACTTGGTTCTTGTGGTGGCACTTACACTGAAGAATGTGGAAGTCAGAACTGGGAGGGTGCCTTCACTTGGTTGAGGCCCTTTTGTATTGTGTTATGTTAGGTACTTATTTGTTTATGTTCCTACTCGCCAATTATCAAGGGAGAGGGGGTCAGAATATGAGGAAACTGATGTATCTGGAATATTGCTGGTCTCGAATTGGGTATAGCGGGTGGTGTTGATATGTGAAGACCGTGGGTGAGGCTGTGCTTGGATTCCGTTTTGTTGTCTTTCTTTCTTTTCTTTTTACCTTATTTGGTAAGCCCCGCGAGCCATCCTCAGGAAACAGTTCACGGTCAGACCGCGGTTATATTTGTATCGTCCTCATGAAGTATGGTTATTGAATATCCTGGGGTTGAGAATAGATTCTTGCGAATTATTTAACTAGCTTTGATTATTTATGGACAAGACAACGATACTACTAGATAGGTACGTATGTGAGGTTGCCGTACGGAATATTCTTGACGTACTTGAATCCTGGGTCGCTCTTACCTCTTTGAGTCAGTATTGTTGAGGGAGCTGAGGCACGTGTTGAAACCATGTAGGCCACAGCCTCGTCGTGCGTTGACAAGAACCACAGCACCTGCCAGCATTCTTATCTTCTCGATTCTCCGATAAACAGTGCAATTTCGGTGCAAACAGGGGGCTTCGTCAAAATTATCCAAGTCTTATTTACGTAATTTTGGTCCTTAATAGCCATTTCGGAATCACGACGCGATCTCACCAAGTAAGCAAAACTGAACAGTAACAACAACGACAATGCCCGCAGCAAGCAACGCACTTCCGCCCGATATTGACGAGCGATGTGCCCAGTTGCGCGATCGACTCTTCCAAATGGACTCAAGCCTCCCGGCGTTGGCTCGTGGGCTCAAAGAAGACTGCCTGAGTCGCGGCATCCTGCTCGAGGAGTTCCTGTCGGCCTTCCCACACCCTGAGCGACAAATCGTCGAGAGTGTCCTTTCCCAAAAGCCTCCCCCCAGTACCCAACAGAAACGCAAGCATAAACGCCAGCAGCGAAACATTGATCATATCTGCTCCCGTTGCGGTATTTCGAGAGACGAGTTTGAAAATTACTTTTTCGGCGCTTCATCGTACTGTTTCTTCGCGTCACTCGAGGTCTATACCAGGGATTGTCACGATTGGCCCACTTATTGGACAGCTTTATCCAACGCCCGCGAACAACGTGTCCGCGAAGTTTTACCCAGGCCTCGCAAGGGAAAACTACCACTCTGGATGCCCAGTGACATATACACCGCTGCAAAGACGTTGGGCCGGGACATCAACTTCCCCCGAAACACACGGCCAGCAACCAAACATAGCCCTCTCCGTGGCTTGGAATCAGGAGATTCAGAAACAGAAAGTTCAGACCCAGGGAGCCCAGGTTCAAGAAGTTCAGGGACTCTTGCTAGGTCCCCCGTACTGAACTCTACCCATTACAACGACGATACCTCCGATGACTATGATTTTGACCCGCTCCCCGTATTCAATAAAACCTCCGACGACAAGCGCGTTCTCTGTCACCGAAACTCATTGCCAGGGGCCCCAGGACCTTCCAAGCGTCAACGGACTCTCGGCCAGGGCAGGGGCGAGAACCAGCCACCGGCGTCAACCCTTAGCCTTGGAATCGTCGGTCCCTCGTCCATTGCATGTCTCAAGTCGCCGACCGGATGCCTCAGCAGTGACATAGTTGATCGGGCACTCGAGTTTTGCTGTTTGCGGCCTGACGCCTCGATTATCTCCTTGAGCAGCCTATTGCCGGGAAGCAACCCGCAGAACCACCCAGGACTCGCCGCTTCTTTCGCTCGCCTCGTCCAGCTACCGGCCAGAAGGGAGATCCTCCTGCCCCTCAACATCAACAGCAACCACTGGGTACTAGCTCATATTCAGCTCCCGACACTGTCTACCGACATCTACAACTCTCTTCCTCCCTCGACGCTGCAGGACAATGCCGTCAAATCTCTCCTCGAGCAGTTCTTTTCCAGATTCGCCCCGGAGGAGGACATTTCCAAATTGAAAATTACAAACTACCCCGGCCCCCTGCAGCAGGACAACTTCAACTGCGGAATCTTCGTCATCGGTACGGCCTTCTACCTCACCAGTCGCACCCCCTTCTTGACGAAGGAACCCTTCCATCCCCAGATCTGGCGGGACGCTCTCATACGGCTGTTATCTACCGGGACAGACAGGTTGATTCTCTGGCCTTTTTCTGCAATAGATGATGCGAACCTGACATCCGTCAACATCCCCCCTCTCTTCGACGAAACGACTATTGCCCAAGGGGCGGTAGCATTGTCTGTCTTTTCCGCTCACCGCAGATCTTTTATAGATAGCAGCAAGTTGGTGCTTCAAGCTACTATCGATAATATCAAGACTGGGATTAAGGATCGCCGTCACGCTCTTGCGCAGCTCCGCGTGCTGAGTTCCGTCGTTGACTACGCTAGACAGCTTGTCACCACCAAGTTAGCTGACTGGCGAAGGCACGAAGAAGCCCTGATAGACGAAGAGCTATCTGCTGCGGAGTCAATGAGTGAGACGCTGGAGAAGTTCCCCGGTTTGCTAGGGAGTATTGTTAACTCCAGAGATGCCATCTCCGGCAGATGTGAACAATTACGAATTGACAAGAATGCTCTGGTTTCTGAGAGGGAGAGGGTAAGGAAATCAGCCAATGTTATGGTGGAGAGGCTGGGAAATATCTCCGAGGCTACTGATATTGGACGAAACTCGATTAACATGCTGGAGAAAGAGTTGGCCAAGGCGGTGGAAGAGTTGCCATCGGTTTCGTAGATGGCGGTACCAGGATTGTAGCTCAGTCTTGGAGGACCAACAAAGTATAAAACGAGGAATTCCCTCCAAGTCTGAAGTTGTTGGCTGTGGATCTTGAGACGAAAACTTCATCTTTGGAGACAAGGGCGAGATAAATGGGGGGTGATTGCGTTTGGGGGGTTGGATATTGTTGTGTGAGGCAGAATTGCAATAAGCATGCTGAAAATGGTGACCTTGGTGAAAGGGATATGGACGGCTAACGAGTTATTACTTATTGGCGGGTTCACCATGTTTATTCGAAGGACTGGAGCACTCGGACAGGCCAATCATATTCGAGGGATGTCCAGGTTGTTTGGGATAGTGGTTTCGGCCGATGGGGGCTCCCTGGTCGGCCTTGCATTCAAGGTTTCTCTGTGTAAGGAACAGAAAGGACAAGACCTTCGATTTGGTCAATGACTTTGGCCTGAGATAATGAACGGGAATGTGAGATATAAAGTCGACAAACGTACCTAGGGTAGCAATGGAAAATTATGTCCCCAACTCTTAGGAGAGTAAACGTGGGGTACTTTCGATGATACCTCTCTACCACCTCTACTGGTGGGTCGACCTATTCTTTGGCCATGATATTTAGATGGGTTCTTGGGACGGAGAGATCATGCCGCGCCAACAAAGCTATCGGTCTTCTTGTACAAACACTACATGACGCTTGGAAACTGGCCATTGACACCGAGACCCGGAAGTAAAATGTCGGCGAATAACCCCTTACTAGGCTAGTTGGATGTTAAGAAGGGGAATGTGGTAAGAGGTACAAATTTACCCAGCCATCCGTTTATGATTGATGTGGAGGCATATACCTGAATTTCAAGGGTGGTAAGATGGATGGTTTGTAGGTTTATTTAAGAGATTAAAGGCATTGTGAAATGTGAATATGGCGTTTATTTAGACTCGATAGGTCTTTATGTAGTTTCATATATGCTATTTTATAAACAGTAAATACCTTTGATATTTCTCACCATTCGGCCAATGGGACAAAAATACGGATACAAGAGCAGTTTGTATAGCTTAATTTTCTGAAAAAATGACCTTGAAAAATGTCAATAATACCTTCCTTCAAGTAAATGTCAGTGGCATTTGTATTTACTCCCGCTCCAGACGATACTCAGCATACCGGATCTACCTTCTACGGCACAACCCCGGCCGACATTATCACAAGCCTCCGGTATTACTAGAAAGTTAACGACCGAAGGTTCGGAATGAAAGGTATTATTAAGCCGGGAATGATATACCGGAAGCTTAATGACAGAACGTTGCGACCGAACCTTAATCCGTAACGGAGTTTTGCCTGTTAAGAATCCTGCAATTCTTGTACTAAAGACCCTTTTTTCTTTTTATTCTTTCTAAAGCTTCTTACTTATTTATATTGAAGAACAAGCCCCCGGGTATAAAGCATGTTCGTACAGCCTTGGATCATATTAATAAGGCGTTTATTTGCCCTTGTATAGGAGTATTAGCGGTAAGATAATAAAATCTCAAATTATATATATTCCTATTTAATATCCAAGTTATCTACTATTTGGGATCTAAATAGCTTTCAATTATTCTCAGTTCTACATATAATGGACCTAAAATACAGGTGTTTGGGGAAGTTTATACGGCTTAGATGTAGTAAAATAAATCCCTTTATTCTACCTTATTCATACCTTCATTGCAGTATTTGTTGTGAAAATATGGATGATCATATGGCAATTTACAAATCCCACTACTCATCGAAAAAAGTCGATGCCAGCCTCATCCTACCTGGATTCCATGGCCCAAGGACAAGATATAGAAGGGGGAGAAAACCAGGTGTTCGTTTACTTTAAGGGACGGTATTGGCCAGTAACGACGGAACTCATATTCACTTATATCATATTTGGAAGCAATTCGGAATAGTTCTTAGTATACTCTTCGCCATCGAGGTCGGTCGTACTCGGCAAGGGCCCCCGTAACAGTATTTCGTGGTGCCAACACGTTCTCCTTCCAATCCCATATGTTAAGTGCCTCGTCGAATACAGGAGTTCTTTTGCCAGTTCGAAACAGCTCAAGTACAACCCCATACCTACTTCGTCGAACCCCAGGAATTTCACTCGAGAAAATTATTTTCCTTCTAGCCAGACAAGGAAACCAATTTGCAGATGATAGCTACATTGCACAGGGCGTTGTCTATCCATTGAAACGGGTTTCGGCGCGTCTGGGAATCGAGTTTTTCGGATACGTTCCGCCACTGCGATAATAAGGGGAGCACAAGAGGTGTGTTGGTCCCCTTTATGAACTTGAGCCCGGCCATAGCCGTGCAGATATTTGGGCTCGCATGATACCCCAGCCCATACTCTGTCTGTAGGAACCGATATGGTGCCTTGATCGAAATCAAGTGTGGTCCTGGCGACCGTTGCAGATCGAGCGCAGTGCAGGCACAGTACCCTCTCATATGGTATCCATCTCGGGCGAATAGCCCCAGGATGCCCGATAGCAATGTGGCTCGGTGTGCCTTGGACTGCACACTTTTTCTGGACTCTTATAATTCATCGCGACAGGTTGCTGACAGAGTCTCTGGCAATAATCTGGGCTCCATGCTCCATAGTAAAGATAACAATGGGGCCATGTGCTTCCTAGAGCCGTGTGCCGACCAGAATCAATCCTCTCCCGTTGAGGCGGGGTTCGGTTATCATCGTTTCCTCATCATCGGGAGCGAGGAACTGGTTGACAATAGCCTGCCGGTCATTGTTGTCTTGGTCTTCATACTCCGACTCAGAGTCATCCGGGTCTCCAAGACGGGCTCGCTTAGCTGGGGGCGCGCCAGACAGATCGGACGTGCTCGGAATAAGAGAGACTGGAGCAAGAGAGACTGGAGTACGAGTGACTGCAAAGCTTGAATTGGCCGGATCAATAAGTTGGAACTTGGAAGCGGCTAGTTTGTCCAGCTCGGGTGGCTTTGCTAATAGGCGGCCTCGGAACCCAGGACAGTAATACGGCATTTGAGTCTACTGGAGCTAGGGGCGTTTGTATATTTTGCTTCTGTTGAGTTGACGAAGAGCGAACGGGAGACTCCATGGCCGCCAGACCGGAAGCAACAGACCGGAGGTGAGTAATATGAACAGGGTGGTAATTACAATAATAGTACATAAGAGGATGCCAGATGCCAGATGCCAGACGTTGAAAGTTGAATGAAGAAAATAAAATAGAAAGAAGGAAGAAGAAGGCAGGTAGGTACCCTCTCATAGTCTATTCCCCATGCGGCTTCCAATTGCATGGAAATAGCGTTACTCAGACAGTTCCAGAAGAGGTCTTTCCTTATATCTCGTAAAATTTGCTTTGCAGTATTACTATTATCATACTGGTTGGGTAAGATTGGAGTTGCTCTGGGCATATTTATGTCTAATGAAAATGTGTACACCGAAGTACATATGGTGACTTAACGCCCCCTTTTCCCTTCTCCTAATTAACTCTCTTTTTGAAAGCAACACCATCCGCAAATATTGTTACATGTAGTAAGTTCAATAAGCCAACGCACCTTGTCTAAGCTGGTAGTTGTAGTACTGTCTAATGCCCCGACCTTCCTTCTACTCTTCAAACGGCCACTCGCTATCCGGCCACGTCAACAGATGCATTACGCGAACAACAGTCTCACCTTTACCCCCTTCATGCTGGGTCACTAATCGTAGCCACCTCGACAGTACATCTCTCAGCTCCTCATCGCTCCGGCCTGTAACATCGATACCTCTGTCACAACACGCCAACTTGACCTCTTCATCTTCAAGCGCCGGGACGCCTCCAGCCTTTAGAAGCAGCATGCTATCCTCTGCCAGGAACAGGAGTCTCTTCTCGACTCTCGGCTTGGCAACAAACTCGGGAACGAAGCCGATCCGATCCCAGAACGACGATACCAGTCCCAAGGACCTAGCCACGTGAGCAAAGGGAAGTTGGTGCTCTGGCTTGGCTGAAGACTGAACAGCGTAGTTGTAGTCGGAAAGCGAGTGTGCACGGCGCTCCTCCAGCTGCTTCCTAAGCTTGGCCACATGTTGGGGAATCCGGCAGGTGTAGGGCACGATCGACGGAACGGCTACCACCACGAAGGGGGTGAACTCCCCGCAGACTATGAAGAGGAGGATGAATATGGGGAGTCTTCGGATGTCGTGGTTCCAGCGGTCACGGAGGAGTAAGTGGCTGCGTGTGCCCGGCCGAGGAACGAGGCTCTGGATGTCGGAGGGGGAAGACGACGACGACTCCCCGCGGGGGTTGTAGACCAAGCGCGTGTTATGATATATGTTCTTGATTCCATTCTTGTAGAAGCCCAGGTAGGCTTTACCCGTAGAGAAGAGGTATTTGAACGTCGACATGTCGGGTTGGCGGACAGGGGTGTCGAGCGGAGGAGGACGTGTTGTTGAGGGGGGATTGGCATCTTCGGGGGAGGGCATGGGGTTTGGAGATTGTTGGGATGGTTGATGCTCCTCGACGGGTCCGGGTTTCTGGGCTGCCGCTGATTGTGAAGAGTAGCATCGCTGAATCGCGTTACTCGGCGCATAGAGAAAGGGGCGTCGTTGTCTTTGCGTTATTCTCGACTTCGACTGGCCGAATGAGGCCGGGCCTTCCGGAAAGGAAAGAATTGCCAGTCGGCGGATAGAAGAATATGAGCCATTGACGTCTAGGCCCAGTCGCATAGTCGCGCGCAAGGCGCTGGAGGGGGTTCTGCAATTCATCACAACAGAGAGGCCTGTGGATGATTTTGACTTGTTGACTTGAACCTCGCTGGCCTTTCGTCCAAGACATCATCACCACTTTTCGATGGAGACCCTCGGGTAACAGTGGGGCTATTGATCCTTGTCCTTGGAGCTTAAAGAGTGGGGCACATTTTTCGTTTTCTGCCGGGCGGCGTAAATTTTCGGAAGCCTCGAGTGCTTGGCCAGACAGTTGGGATCGTCAACTTTGAAGTCGACAAGCAGCTTGGGATTGTCTACAATACCGCGAACCAGCCGCTAAAATGTCACAAAAAACAGTGTAAGCCGCTCTGCGTGTATCAATTTGCCTCGAGTTGTTCAAGTGCTTACATTTGGCTTTTGCCTTTGATACAGAGACTCGCGCATCCCCGCGTTGATGCACAATGCATTCCAGGAGAAGAAACGCAGCTTCTTCGTGGTGGTTGGCGACCACTCCAAGGACGCCATTGTTCACTGTAGGTTGTCGCTGTTTTTGTTGATTGGGAGGGGGCTCTAATATAGGTGTACAGTGTACCACATCATGTCGCAGATGAACGTCAAGCACAACAAGTCCGTCCTCTGGGCCTACAAGAGCAAACTCCTCGGATTCACCAGTCACCGAAAGAAGAGAGAAAACAAGATCAAGAGAGAGATCAAGCGCGGCACACGGGAGGCGAACTCGGAAGACCCGTTCGAATTGTTCATTTCCCTCCATGACATCCGATACGTCTATTACAAGGAAACCGAGAAGATCTTGGGAAACACATATGGCATGTGCATCTTGCAAGACTTTGAGGCGCTCAGCCCAAATATCCTCGCGCGGACGATTGAGACGGTAGAAGGAGGCGGTATGGTTGTCCTTCTCTTAAAGGGCATGAACAGCTTGAAACAACTCTACACCATGTCCATGGACGTCCACTCAAGATTCAGGACCGAGGCCCACGACGACGTTGTTGCGAGATTCAACGAGCGCTTTATCCTCTCCCTCGGGAGCTGCGAATCGTGTCTGGTCATTGACGACGAGCTGAACGTGCTCCCCATATCTGGCGGCAAGGTCGTCAAAAAACTGCCCCCGCCCGAGGAGGATGCGCCGGCGAGCGCTGCGAAGCTCGAGCTGTTAAAGATTAAGGAGTCACTTCAGGATACCCAGCCCATTGGATCGCTCATCCAATTGGCACGCACCGGTGATCAGGCCAAGGCGCTTCTGACATTCGTGGATGCTATTGCTGAAAAGACGCTACGGAATACAGTCACCCTAACAGCGGCTCGTGGTCGCGGTAAATCGGCGGCTATGGGTGTTGCGATCGCTGCTGCGGTGGCCTACGGCTACAGCAATATTTTCATCACATCGCCTTCTCCCGAAAATTTGAAGACACTTTTCGAGTTCGTCTTCAAGGGATTTGATGCCCTTGACTACAAGGACCATGCCGACTACTCCATCATTCAGTCGACAAACCCGGATTTCAACAAGGCTATCGTCAGGGTGAACATCCACAGGAATCACAGGCAAACAATCCAATATTTCCGCCCCCAGGACCACCACGTCTTGGGCCAAGCAGAATTGGTCGTGATTGATGAAGCCGCTGCTATCCCCTTGCCTGTCGTCAAAAAGCTGATGGGCCCCTATTTGGTGTTCATGGCGTCCACAATCAGCGGTTACGAAGGCACAGGAAGATCGCTGTCCCTCAAACTTATCAAGCAGCTGAGAGAACAGTCGAGGGGCGGCAGCACTGCCGGCACTGGAGCGATAGAAGTGGACAGGTCAAATGGAAAAGAGACCAAAGCCTCATCTATCGGAGGGCGATCCCTCAAAGAAATCACTCTTTCAGAGCCCATCCGTTATAACCAAGGCGACGCTGTCGAGAAGTGGCTAAACACCATTCTCTGCCTCGACGCAACATTGCCAACGTCAAAGATCGCCACTCAGGGATGCCCTGATCCCTCCCAGTGCGAGCTTTTGCTTGTCAACCGCGATACCCTCTTCTCGTTTCACCCCGTCTCGGAGAGATTTCTCCAGCAAATGGTGGCGCTCTACGTTGCTAGTCACTACAAGAACTCGCCCAACGATCTGCAACTGATGAGCGATGCTCCA
>Ga0247781_1000499_pt1 | contig 12164 bp, 3 predicted proteins | sample UWRJL184509B5_FD_179922 | JGI IMG/M metagenome (GOLD analysis project Ga0247781, IMG submission 179922) | Plant litter microbial communities from Arlington Agricultural Research Station in Wisconsin, United States - UWRJ-L184-509B-5 | ecosystem: Environmental > Terrestrial > Plant litter >...
GAATTCTTGGCCAGCATGGGAGCTGACTTGGAAAGCTCACGGGGAGGTTGGGGAACGCCGCTCGACCATGCAGTCTTGGCTCAAAACTGGAGCGCCGTTCTGTCCCTCGTAGAGGTTGGAGTCGATTACACACGCCTCGCCTTCGACAGTCTTTTGGACTACTACCTTGTTCAGTGGTTTATGCCTTACCGACACGATGAGGAGAGCAGACTCGCGCTTCTTCGCAAGCCGGGGCTCATCAGGATCGAGAAGTCCTACCAACTGCGCCACGACTCCCCGCAGAGCCCATTCGAAGAAATTGGGGAGGCACTGCGGTTTGACGACTGGGGGATGGCAGACATACTACTTGACCATTTCTCCAGTCGCATTTCAAGGCACAGCCTCCTCCATCATCTCTTCAAAGACTTGGTGCGGGAATCTTCGCACCACTGGCCGGACTTCAAGACCGCGGCGTGGCTCAAAGGGAGAAATCGGGTTGTTCGGAAGCTGGTGGCCTTGGGCATGGGATTGGACACCGCGTCCGTCCAGCTGGACGTCCGAGGGACTATCGACATCAGCTCCGAGACGTGCCTAACCTTCTGCGTCTTGACCCCCGATAGATACACCGAGCAAGAGGACGTGGAAATGGTGTCCCTTCTGCTCGAGCTCGGGGCGGACCCGAACACGCAAAACGAAGCTAAGAGAACCCCGTTACACTGCATGTTATACCAAACAGTCGCCGAGACGGACCCAGATGTTTGCGAACTAATGGAAGAGCATATTTCTTACAAGTCTATACTGTTAGTGCTCAATCACGGCGCGTCACTCGACATTGCCGACTCAGACGGAATGACCCCCCTAGACCACGCAGCGTCAATGTGCCAAAGCAGGGACAAGGATGAGGCGCTTCGAGGATTTCGCCTTCTCATTTTCCTCCTCAAGCATGTACAACCGGGCCGCGTTTCGGACGACGCGCGGTTTCGAGCGATGGTGGTTCTTGGAAGCGCCCTCGAGCTACGCCCTTTCGAGCCGGAGAATTGCACAGGGGACGATGCGCAGATGAGTTTGTTGGCTACGCTTGGCGAGTATGCCGTTTCGCTACCATTTGATATCCCTGCGTGAGCTTGATACCTAGGTTCACGAACCGGATGGGGGGCCTATGAGTTTTATTGGTGGTGGATGTCAGAGGAAGAGTTGATGATCTCAGTGGCTTGCCGGCAATCGTCTCGACCGGACGCTATGACCGCTGACAAGAAACGGTTATTTTGTAGGAGGTACGAAGAGGGGAGCTTTTCAGCACAGTGTATGTCGCGGGATTCTGGAGCATCTGAAGACGCTCTCTGGATACCGAGCTTCTTGGATTGTAGATAATGTACAAAGTATACCCATGTTGTCAACGTCCTTGCGAATGAGGTGTGATTGGGTGTAGTTTATCTTCAAGTCATAAACCGTTTCGTAATTTAGTTATGTCGTGAACAACTTTTTTACAAGAGACTTGGGACTGCAATGCATGCTACTCTAATGTTTGTTGGCGTGGCTGGATGTTTTGTCGACTTTGATGGTAGGATTGTTGTGGTTGTTTCTGGCATCGGAGATACCGTTGCTCTTTTACGTCTTTGCGAGTCAGGGGTAGTTGAGCTGGCTGGCTCTATTGTTCGACTCTGTTTAAGTTCGTGCACCCTGAAACGAAACACCCCCTGAAGCGGAACAAGCCGGATCAGGGTCACTAAAACCACCGCCCCTTACAAAACAAATAAAATAATCAATTCAAAGCGCTTAAATACAACTCTCTATATTACTATAATCGCCTTCTTCTTCTAAATCCGAATGTTCCACCAGATTACACTCTATAGCCTTCTGTACAGCGCGAATCGTCTTGATATTCTGTGACGACCCTGCAGGCCGTCACTTGGGCCGGAGCGGCCCGACAGATCCCCCACAGAAGGAACAGTGCAGGAGGACGGTACGTACAGTACTACACACTGGGCCAGGGGTGTAAAGACCCAAAGCCCCTACAACTAGTAAGAAAGTGCTTAGTGGTCTATAAAGACTGATAACACTAAGCACTGCTTAATTAACTGCTTAGCCGTAACTGCGTGGTGCACCACTAAACATAACCGACTAAGCACGGTATAAAGTACCTTTAGACAGTTAGTATAGATAGTTATAGTTATGCCCACAACTACCGTGAGGGACTTTGGTTCCTCACGCTAGTATTCAATTATTTATTTGTGTCTTACTGTTCAGACTCACCTTTATGTATTATAAAGATAACGACCTACAGTGACATTAAACCCCCATTTAGGAGTGTTAGCTTAATAAGCCGTTTTTAAAACGCCCCTTACCTGTTAGCGTCCTGCCATACGTTCTGTCTTAACCTACGCCAGTCCTTTTAAGGCCTATGTTAGGTGTAGGTTGTAATATAATACTAACGTTACAGTTCTAAACGCTGTTTATTAAATTCCCAGACATTACCTCCTTCCTGTCGCTAATATGTTAACCTTTAATAAAGGTAAGGAGCCTGAGGAAGTGTAAGCTTAGCCTTAGCTCCTTACGGTTAATAAGTTAGCTGTATACCTTAAAAAGTTAAACCTTAACTAGTAAGGGTTGGTTAAGGAGCTTAATAAAGCCTTCCCTGGAGATATTAAAAGCCGTATTAGTTTTATTAAGAAACTTTAAGCCTGACTTAACACTATTAAGCTGGAAAATAACGACTTTAGGGGCTTGTAAAAGAAACGAGTAAAGCTCCCTCCACCATCACGCTTTAAGGGAGACTTTACACAGCTAGAGTCCTGGATAGCCCAGCTTTAAAGCTATGTCACCTATTATAACGAGTAGTTCTTTAAAAAAGAAGGAAAGGTTAGGTTTACAGGAGCCTTACTAGACGGGGTAACTGCTTACTAATATAAACCCTATGTAAAAATAATTAACGACCTCTTTATAGATAGAGTGTGTAAAGAGGCCCTTAAGACTTAGGCCCTTTTCAACAATTTTAACGTTTTTATTAATTAACTCTAAACTAAGTTTGGAGAACTAGACGCCCTTAAGCGGGCTAAGTAGCGCCTTATAGCCTTAAGATAAACGTCCTTAATCTTTAAGTTCTTTACACGCTTTAAGCTGGAAGCAGTAAAGACTAAGCTTAGTTAAAAGGCCCTGGTAATACTATTCTAAAGTGGCCTAAAAGAGTATGTTATTAGAGACCTTTACTAAGAAGATCGGCCGGATTACCTTTAAGAGTTAGTTAAGATGGCTATTAAGGCTGATAACCAGTATTATAATCACTATTATTAAAAGAACTTCTAAAAGGAACAGACCCCTTACTAACTAAGTAAGCCAAAAAAGGGGAATTAGTCAATTACGACAGGTTACTACCCTGGACTAATAGATATTAGTATAGTAAACTGTCAGAATTAACCTAACTGTAATAAACCTTAATAATAACAGTAATAGAAGTAGCTTAAGGACCTGTCTTAAGTTTAATGTTTTAACTGTGGTAAGAAAGGCCATATAGTACAGTAATACCTATTATTAAAGTAAGTTAGTTAGAAACTAGTTTTAGAAGGAGGGAAACATGTTAACTTTAATTTAAGAGACATCTATGTTAGGATAGTAGGTAATAAAGAAGATTACACTTAGATGGATAAGTGTGACCTGGGAGATAAGGAGGAAGAAGAGGAAGGACCCTAGGATGTAATGTATTTAATCTTTAAAGGTGTTTTAGAAAAGTTAACTATAAAGGTGTAGGTCGTTACAGATTAACTTTAAGGTGGAAACTTAAAACCGTTAAAGGTGTAGGTTACGGAAGACCGACTTTAAGAAGAGATGTTCCAGTTAGCTGTTACAGGTTTTAAAAACCTTACCTTATAAGCTTAGGAATTAAGGAAGTCCAGGAAGGACTTTAATTTAAACTTTATTAAAATGGTAAAGGGAGTTAAAGAATTAGCTTTTTAAGTTACTTAAGTAGTAAAGTAAGTTTTAAAAGGTAAAAGAGAGTAGGTTAAGAGAATTAAGTTAGAAAAATAGAAGTTCTTTTTAACAGTACTTCTTAAGATTTTTAAACACTTTAAACATGTTAAGTGGATTAACACCCTTACCTCCTTAAAAGAGGGACAGTTTAGATAGCTGCCCCATATTAAGGACGGTGTACTTTAAACCAGTACCTTAAGGGTCCCTTAAAAAGGTATAAAGTAAGTATATTAATGGAGAGTTTAGGAGTTAAAGGAGAAATATTAAGAATTAGTAAACGAAGTGGAGGACTTATAAGTTAAAGGCCTTACCGTTATGTTTAAAGATAGAGTGGTAGAAATCAGGTTATAACTTTATAACAGAGTTTACTTTACTAATTAACTTAAATACTAACTTATTAAGGAAGGTTATTTTATAAAAGAATAAGCCAGGTTATTACTATTTAAGTTTTAAGAAGAGGTTTAGGAGAAGTAATAAACCTGGAGGTAAGTGGAAGAAGAGAAGAAATAAGGCACCACTCCTTTTATTTTATATTTTATAACTGTAATACCTGTAATTAACGTTAACTATCACAGTTATAGGGATATATTATAAATTAATTATATGTATAATAACTGTACTTTTAACTAATATAGTGGACTTAAGGCCTTTTATAACCACTTCCCTAATATATAAAGACGGGATTATATTATCGTTAGGATAAAGTTAGAACTAGCTTATTACTAAGTCTCTTACTCCCTAATAAGAGAGTCTAGTAATAAACGGAAGGTTACTGTAGTTAATTAAACTCCCACCACGTGCTGGTGAGGAGGGGTATTTAATAACTGCCTAGTTATAACGTGTTTATTATATCTTAATGGAAAAGCTAAAAAATAGTAAAAGTGGGAAGATTACTAACGGATTTAAAAGTAAAAGGATATTACTGTAATCCAGTCTTATAAAGTGTATTATTAACTTGTTAAGGATTTTAAGAACATTAAACTGTTTAAAGTTAACTAGATATTAAAGTGTGAAAACTTAAAAAAGGTTAATTGTCAGGTTTATTAAAGTTACCTGTTTTTCTAAAAGGAATTAGGAAAAGGTTACAGGCCTTTTAAAAGGGCTGGAAACCAGTAGTTTATTAGTTAGTAAAAACCTTAAGAAGAAGGAGAGGTACTTAAAGGTTAGGCTGGATAAGACCTTAAGGACAGATAGTTATTATAACTTAGATGTTAAAAGAGTATAAGTATTATTTTATTAATATTAACTTAATAAACAGATAAGGGAGGCCGTTTAAGGTAAGAGTAGTGATTAATAATGGGAGTGCTTTTAACCTAATACACCCTTTACTAGTTAATTAAAGGAAACTCCTTAATTAAGAGTATAAAAAGGCTATTCCCATTTAAAATAGAGAAGGAGGCCTGTATTAGTATAATAACGGTAAAGTTACCCACCACTTACCACTTCTAATTAAAGTGGATAGGGATAAATAATAAGTGGACTTTAACATTACACTAATTATAAAATACAATATAATCTTAAGTCTACCCTAGCTGGAAAAGTATAACCCTGTAATTAACTAGAGGAGTGGCTACCTTACCTTTAACAAGTCCCTTAATAGTAATTATCGTTTAAAAAAAGCTAAGAAGGCCCTAAACCGCTTTAAAGATGCACAAAGTACTTAAAAGTACACTAAACCTGTAGAACTAAGTACAGTTTAAGTTAGGTTTATTAAGACAGTTAAAGGATTAGATATTACAACCTGCACCCGACACAGGCCTCGAGAGGACTAGCGCGGGTTAAGACAGAACGTATAGCAGGACGCTAACAGGTAAGGGGCGTTCCGAAGACGGCTTGTTAAGCTAGCACTCCTAGATGGGGGGTTTAATGTTACTGTAGGTCGCTATCACTATAATGCACAGAGGTGAGTCTGAATAGTAGGACATAAATGAATAATTGAATATTAGTGTGACGAACCAGAGTCCCTCACAGTAGTTATAGGCACAACCATAACTATCTATACTAACTAACTAGGGGGTATTTTGTACCTTGCTTGTGGTGTTGTAAGTGCTTGTTACGTGAGCACTTTGCACCGTGTGAGCGTTCTGCTTATAAGGTTTCTCCTGCTCGCGGTGCGAGCACTCGGCATGCTGCAAGCAGCACCTCATTAGTCGTAAGGGCTTCAGGTCTTTACACCCCTAGCCCAGTGCGCCCGGACAGTGTCCACTGTCCTCCGCACTGTTCCTTACGCGGGGGATTCGTCGGGCCGCCCCGGCCTAAGTGACGGCCTGCAGGGTCGTCACATTAGAAGGTTTATTACACTGCCTAAATAACAATTTAAAGGGTGGAAAGAAATAAGAAGCTAATTTATAAATAAGTAAAGAAGTCAACTTATTTAAAATACTTATAAAATATAGGAAGTTTACCCTGTTTTGGAAAAAGATACTGTAATTACTAAATTATAGACTATAAGATTATAAAATTAAATTAAAGCTAGGAGTAAAGCTTTACAGCTTCCAGCCTTATTACTTAAACCCTTAACAGGTTAAGGCCTTAAAGGAGTATGTTAATAAAAATCTAAAGAATAAATTTATTATAAAGTTCTAATCCCTAGTAAGGTACCTAATACTATTTGTTTTAAGGAAGGGAGATGGTAAATTATATATGGTTATTAATTATTAAACGTTAAATAAAGATATAATTAAAAACTATTACTTATTACCACTTATTATAGAAATGTAAGAGTGGATTATTAAGGTAAATTAGTTCTCCAGCCTTGATTTCCCTATAGGGTTTAACTACTTTAAAGTGAAGGAAGAGGATAAACATAAGACAGCTTTTCAGACTTATAATAGGTATTACTAGTACTGTGTTATATTAATAGGATTAATAAACACCCTTACAACTTTTTAAGGCCTTATCGATAATGTTCTCCGCCCTTTCCTTAATAAGTTTGTCTTTATATATTTAGATAACGTTTTAGTTTATTTTAAAACTTTAAAAGAATACTAAAAGTATATATGACAGGTTCTGACAGCTTTTAAGAAAGTAAAGCTAATAGTAAACTTGGAAAAGAGCTATTTTTACATTTAGGAACTAAACTATCTAGGGTTTAAAGTAACCTTTAAAAAGCTTAAAATGTAAGTGGAGAAGGTAAAGGTAATTAGGGACTGGCTTACTTTAAAGAATTAAAAAGAGTTATAGGCTTTTATTAACTTTATAAACTTTTACTAATGTTTTATTAGGTACTTTATAAAGATTATAAAACCATTATATAAGCTTACAGGAGAGGGTAAACCGTTTAAGTGGATTAGTAAACAGTAAAAGGCGTTTAAGGACCTTAAACACACCTTTATTACAGTATTAGTCCTGGCCCTTCCTGATTTTTTAAAGTTTTTCTAAGTTAAGATAGACTTTTTAAAATTTATAATTAGTAGAGAACTTAATTAAGTTTAAGATGATAGGAAACGCCACTTAGTTACCTTTTTATTAAAAGGAATCCACGGCCTAGCCTTATAATATTTAATTTATAATAAGGAACTAATAGCGATTATTTAATGTTTTACTAAGTAGGCACTGTATTTAAGTAGTATAGAAGAACCAGTTTAGGTCTTTTTAAATTATAATAACCTCTGGTACTTTTTAATAAAAGAACTTAATCTATGGTAAATATAATGGGTAGAATTAATAACCCCGTTTTACTTCCAGATTTACTATATTAAAGGAAAAGATAACGGGTAAGTTAATACTCTTAATTAGAGATAGGATTATAAAGACACTAACCCAGTTTTAATCCCTATTATTATGTTTAATAAAGCAGAGAACGGTATATTAAAGTATACGTTATAAGTGTTAGATAATTAGACACTGGAATAAACTATTAACGTTTATATAAACTTATAAACAAAGTATAATATTTATTAGTAATAATAGGACTTTTAAGTAAGAAGGTTAACGGAAGGAACCTGTAAGTATAAGTGCCCTTTAGGAGACTTTTTAGGGTACGTATAAGATTATGGTAAAAAGTGCTTAAAGTATTTAAAACATAACGAAACTAATTATTAGTTAAAACAGTTATTAAAAGGCGTAAACGGTGTGCTTAAACTAAAAGTAAGGCTTTAATATTAAGAGAAACTGTACATTTATAACTTAAATAAATGGAAGGAGTATATTTAGCAGGTTTATAAGTCCTGACTTAAAGGACATATAGGCTGGGTTAAGACCCTTATATAGGCTTAATAAGTATATGCCTTCCCAGGAATGAAAAAGCTAGTTAAGAAGGTGGTTAATAACTGTAATATCTGTTACTAAAAGTAAAATTAATGTTATAAGCCTTACAGACTTCTTAAACCACTCCCTGTACTACAGGCGTTATAAAGTTCTATTTTACTTAATTTCATTATTAGGATTTTAGAGTTTAGGGACCTTATTACAGGAGTCACTTATGATTAAGTCCTTATAGTGGTTAACAGATTAACGAAATAGGTTTACTTTCTGTTAATTTTAAAGGATATAACAGTGGAGTAACTTACTTATATCTTTAAGAAAGAGATAGTTTTATAACACCTCTAGTTAGATAACATTATTATAGATTAGGATAAGCTGATTATGTCGAAGTTTTAGTAAGGATTAATGTAAAGAATAGGTGTGAAAAGTAAGCTTTTAATAACATTCCACTTATAAACAGACGGTTAAATAGAGTAAGTTAATTAGATATTTATAATATATCTTTAAACCTATATTAACTTTAAGTAAAATAATTAGCTTAAACTATTACTAACTGTACAGATAGCCTATAATATAACGCTAGTTAAGTTAACAGGTGTGTTACTGTTTTTTATTAATTATAATAAGGAGCATAAGCTTTATTAAGGCCCGCTTACTAATACCCTTTAAGTTACAGTCTATATAGACTGGATATAAGAATTGTATAACTATTTATAAGCTAAATTTAAGTTTATATATAAATAAATGAAAAGGTTTATTAATAAATATTAAATTAAGTAACTAATACTTAAAAAAGGACGTTATTATAATAGCAAATAAGTTAAGGGACTGACTTTTTAAAAGGGGGATTATATTTACCTTTTTTTATAAAACCTGTATTTAAAACGACTTAATAAGAAGCTTAATTTTAAAAGGTACAGACCGTTCTAGATTAAGAAAAAGGTTACTACCTTTAATTACAAATTAAACCTACCTGCCAGCATAAAGGTGTGGATTAAGGTTTTTCACATCTTACTTTTAAAACCCGCCTTAAAAGGAGTTCCCCTGGAAAAGAAGATTAAGATTAATACAGATAAAAATAAGTATAACATTAAAGAAATTATAAATTTATAAAAGGGAAAGAATACGTTTAAATATCTTATTAAGTGGTTAGATTACGGCTCTGAAAATAACTTGTGGGAGCCTGTTGAAAATCTTAAGTGCCTAAACCTAATTATAAAGTTCCACTGAAAGAATCCAGATTAACTAAAACTAATAATAAGAATTAAAAATAAGATAAGATCTGACATTTAAATTACTATACTGAAAAGTAAGACTATTATGGGACTTAAAGCCTGGGAAGTGGCAGGAAACTCCTTAGTAGGTATAGAAGGATATTTATTAAAACTCTAATTATAGGTTAAAAAGACCTTAAACTTAATAAGGAGGCTGGGCCTTTAAAGCTCCCGGTAAGCTTTATATAAAAATAAGTATTATTAAGAAAGGAAGTTAGTAAAAGAGAAAAAAAAAAATATAAGTAAAAAGTTACCTTAAACCCTCTAGCCTTAAAGGGTGAGGATTTAGAGTAATAGAAGACTTTTATAGGAGTTGAACCCACAACCTTTTACTTTAAAAAGTAAGTATATTATTATTACGTAAAGAGCTGGTTTATTATTAAAGAAAGAAGTTACAAATTAGGTTAAGAAGACGTTGTAACCTGTGGTGACCCTTTAATAGGAAAACCCGTAAGAAAAAAGTCCTAGTCCTAGGAAACCGGCTCCGTCCGGACCAGGTCTGCTATATCTACCTATTCTTAAAAGGATAAAACCTTAACCTTATAAGAAAACACCTTTATCACCTTCACTTTAATAACACACTGTTAAGTTTCGATATGCTGTAACTTTATAAGGGAGTTACAGTGCTTAGTAACTGTTTAATTATATAAGGTGTCTAACTCCTTTTTCTTATCTACTAAACCTTTAATAAACTTATTAGAGTGACTAAATACGTTATATAAAAAAGGTATATTAGTGGATTAACACTTACTATAACTGTTAGATTACGCTGTAACTTAGTATAATAGGGACTTGGTCTGGTAATAAGTGTAGGGAGATATTTGCGAATTAAAGGCGTTAAGGGATTTTGTAAGACGGATGTGACGGTTGTAAGGAGCCTTTTCCTGCTTTCTTTATCTTTTACACTTTTTAACACAGTTAGAAGATATAACGAAGGTGGAGAAGGAGGGAAACTAACCTAGCGATTCTTTGTGGGAAAAGAATGTTAAAGAGGGGGAATCGTGTGACGACCTTACAGGCTGTCACTTAGGCTAGAGCGGCCTAACAGATCCCCTGTAAAAGGAACAGTGTAAGAGGATAGTACGTACAGTACTGCGTACTAGGCCAGGGGTGTAAAGACCTAAAGCCCCTACGACTAGTAAGAAAATTCTTAATGGTCTATAAGGACTGATAACACTAAGCACTGCTTAGTTAACTGCTTAGCTGTAACTGTGTGGTGCACCACTAAGTATAACCGACTAAATATGGTATAAAGTACCTTTAAACAGTTAGTATAGATAGCTATAGTTATGCCTATAACCACCGTAAGGGACTCTGGTTCCTCACACTAATATTCAATTATTTATTTATATCCTACTATTCAGACTCACCTCTGTGCATTATAGAGACAACGACCTACAGTGATATTAAACCCCCATCTAAGAGTGCTAGCTTAATAAGCCGTCTTCGGAACGCCCCTTACCTGTTAGCGTCCTGCCATACGTTCTGTCTTAACCCGCGCCAGTCCTCTTAAGGCCTGTGTCGGGTGCAGGTCGTAATATATTCGTAAATAAGGTATTTAGATCTAGCTCAACCCTCCTCCTCTTTATGCGTTATAGCCGATTAACCTCAGCCTCCAGCGACTTAATCCTTCACTTACAAAGGGCCAATTCAAAGTCCTTCTTATCTAAGGCCTTACTTACCTTCCGGAGAAATAACTTATACGTTAATATTACCTTAATTAACTGCGAAAATTACTTAACCTGCTTCTTATACTCTACAGATTTTCTCAGGGTTAACTAAATCACTTTCTTATTACTAAAATCCTTTAAGATAAGCTTCTGATACATACGAATGTCAGATTTGTAACTTATAAGCTTTAAAGTAGTAGTCTAATTAGAATTATTTAAAAGAAGCTTACTTATTAAAGGTATGATAATACTAACAGGCTATATATTAGTTCCCTTCTACCTAGCTTTAATGTCAGATTTTGTAAATGCCTTCGACCTAGCCAGATAATAATATTTAAGAAAAATATACTTACTAATAATAGAAAAATTATAATAAGTATTAAACTATAATTGATTAAGAGGTTAAAGAACGTGGGAGGGATGTGCTAGTAGATAGATGATATGGATATTATTAAAGTAGGCCTTTTATTAAACTGATGCGGTGACGTAACAGGGAAGAAACCATAAAAAGAACCACACTTACAGAAGGTCGTAGTAGCGGCCTGGAAGGCTGACACTCAGACTACTAGTCCTCTGATCGGAGGGACACAAATGTAATTAACGTAGACAAACAGATACGTACCTAGTATAGAGCAAAACCTAGTAAGTGATAGTGCCTAGCATAGAATAATAAAGGAAACGCGACTGTAGACTAGGTCATCTTCCTTCGATCAGAGGGCCAGAATGTTACTGGGCTTTAAATAGAAGGTTTTTATACTAAAATCGTCAGTTATTAAATTAAAGGAAGCACGGTTCAAGGAACCGCGCGGCGCAGCCCCTTTTTAACGGTAGCACGCGCCAGAGAACGCATCGCTATATATAAAAACAGGTACAGTAATACTACAGAGCTTAAAAGAACAACAGGGTCGGCCTAAACAGGCGCCCCAAGTCATTATATATAATTATAATAGTGGCCCTCTGGCTTCGCCAGAGAGTCGAACAAGGCAACAGAAGCACTTCGATCAAGCAGTTGCAACCCACAGTTTTCCAGTGTGCATTGTTTCTGACAGGTTGCAACTGCTTTATTCAA
>Ga0247781_1000500_pt1 | contig 12149 bp, 12 predicted proteins | sample UWRJL184509B5_FD_179922 | JGI IMG/M metagenome (GOLD analysis project Ga0247781, IMG submission 179922) | Plant litter microbial communities from Arlington Agricultural Research Station in Wisconsin, United States - UWRJ-L184-509B-5 | ecosystem: Environmental > Terrestrial > Plant litter >...
GGTCCCGTTCCGCCTTGCGATAACGGCTCTGCAGGCGTTCGATGCCGCGCGCGGCCTGGTCAAGCTCGCATCGCAGGCCCGCGGCGTGAATGCGCAGCGCCTCCAGCTCGGTGGCGAGGGCGGCGGTTCGGGCCCGCTCGGCGAGCAGCTCGTCCGTGAGTCCCACGGCCGGCTTCCGCCGTACGGCGTCGGGGGTGCCTTTCCGCACGAGATCCAAGGGCGACGGCCGCCGGGCGGGCACCGGCTGCCGGGCGACCGGGATCGGCTTCGGCGTCCGGGCGGGTGCCGGCTCTGCGGTCTCGACGGGGGTGACGGGCTCGGGAAGGCGCAGCCACGGCGGTCCACCGGGGAGCAGACTCGGCGCGGGCTTCGGCTCCTCGTCGTCGTCGACGTCGTCCAGGCGTAACGTCAGCGGCTCGGTCGCCGAGACCCGGCCCGTGACCACCTCGCCGACGGTGAACAGGCCGGTCAGCGCGTCGCTCTCGTTGGAGGTGACGGCGGAGCGCTCCACCCGGACGGCCACGCCCGGCAGCAGACGCAGATCGACCGCGTCCGCGCTGACGGCGGCGACGTCGGCGAGTACCACGTCACCGGCCCGGTAACCGGTCGGGCCCGTTCGCCGCAGGCCGGCGCGGAGGTCGAGGCGGCGCGACTCCGGATCGTACATGCCGGTTACCTGCTGTTTGACGGCGAGCACCCGGTCGAGCGGGACGCCGTGCTCGGTCAGCTCCTCCCAGACGGTCGCCGGTGTGCCGTCATCGAGCGTGACGATCGCCCGCGACTGCACGACGAAGAGGACGGTGCCGGACCGCTGCCGCTGCGACGGGCGACTGCGCAACCGGGGGACGTCACCCGCCATCGCCGCGCCGAGCGCGTCGTTGATCAGGTGCTCGGTGATCCGGTCGCGGTCGGCCACCGAGTACGCGAACCGCAGCCGGCTGCGCTCCGGATAGATGATCCACTCGTGGCCGACCGGGTAGACGCGCCCGGCCCCGCCGTAGACCTGCGTCGCCGGCGGCATGGCGTCCGAGAACGCCCGCGAGACACTGGTGGTCGGCATGATCACCACCTCGGCGAGGTCACCGACGGCAGCACAGATCTGCTCGGCGTCACCGAACGGCTCACGGTGCCCGCCCGCGATGGTCAGCACGACGGCGGGCCGGTCACGCTCCCGGCTCGTGAGCCGTGCGGCCAGGGCTTGAGCCTCGCCGTCCGAGCCAATGCGTCGTACTGTCATTCGGGCCTCCGTTCGAACGCCCGGACAGATCGGCTGCCCACGAGTTGACCTGAGGAAACCGCAACCTTCGCACAGCCTGGGGTGGGTCGCCAGACGACCTTCAGCCACTTGCGTCTCACTACGTTGTCGTGCTGATCCGGCCCCGGCTCCGCGCCGCTTCCCACTCGACAATTGGTCAACTTCGATGTCCGTACGGTCGAGACCGATCGGGTGATTCCGCGTCCGCAGTCGCCTTCGAGACCGGGCTGAGCGGGCGGAGTCGCTATCTTGTGCGAGACAACTCCTCGACCGCCCCGCTGTGTGCCGCGTCGGCATGCTGCTCAGGAGGCAGATCCGTGTCCGCCCTCATGTCCGCCGGCCCGAAGACCGGGACACCGCGTCGTGCCGTCTCCGCATACCTCACCGGGTTCGTCCTGGGAACCGTCGGGATCGCCGTGGGCGTCGCTTCCGCGTGGCTGTTGGGCACCGTTCTGTTCCTCCTCGCGTACCTGCTGATCTTTGTTGCCGCGGCCTGGCTCGGGGCTCGTTCTCTGCTCAGCCGGGGCCGGAGCTTCGGCGCCGAGGTGCTGGCGGTCAGCGTCCTGAACTGGGTGCTCGTTGCCCTCGCGCTGCTCTGGACCGGCATCGTCGCCGGGTCGAACGAGATCGCGTACGAGGACGCCACCACTCGGTGGACCGTCCTGGTCGCGGCGGCCGGCCTCGCCGCGGTGATGTGGGCAACGACCCGCTACGTGGTGCGGCGCCCGTTGGCCGCCAGGGCCGGCCCCCTGGCGGTGTGCTTCCTGGCCGTGCTGGTCACGACCGTGCCGGTGCTCGCCTTCTTGGCGGGCGCCGGGTCCATGACAGGTGATGGCCGATCGGTGGGTGTGGGGCAGGGCGACGTGCAGGCTTCCTACCGGCGGGACCGCGCATCGCTCCTGGACGGTGTGGTCGAGACGCCGAAGTCGGTGACTGTCGAGGCGGGCAGTTCGGAGAGGTTCGTGGCCACCGTGTGCGGACCGGCGAGCACCGAGTGTGGGGAGCCGGTACCGGCGGCCACGACGGGGGAGCAGCGCACGCCGATGAAGACCGGGGCGCGGATCTCGGCCTGGGCGGTATCCACCCCAGACGTGCAGGTGTCGCCGGCGGACGCCGTCGTCCAGCCGATCATCGACAAGTCCGACGACGCTACGTGGGAGTGGTACGTGAAACCGGCCCGTGCCGGCGACTTCACCGTCAGCCTGCACTTCCGGGTGCTTCGCGGCGAGACGTCGGAGGCGCTGACCAGCGACAAGGTCCTGAACGTCACGATCCGAGCGGAGGAGCCGCCGCGAAGTGCGACAGATTACGCGAAAGCCACCGGCGGCTGGTTCAAGGAGTATCTCGGCTGGCTGGTCGGTCTCATCGGCGCTCTGGGCATCACCGGCCCGATGATCCTCACCGCCGTCAAGGCTTTCCGAGCCCGGCGGCCTAGCCGCCCTACTCGCCCTCGGTGGGGTGGATCGCTGGAGAAAGACGGGCCCGGGAGGGCAAACAAACGTGGGGGCGACTCTTAACTCCAGCGCGGTCAACCGATCCCCAAGGCTGACACTTCGGATTAGCCACTTCCCGGACCCGCTAGCACCAAGGTAGCCCCACTGACCTCGCTGTTCCAGGCACAACCAGGCGTTTAGCCAGGTTGTGAGTACCGACACCTACCCGGTCACCGCCTCGTCCGGGAGGTGGTCCGCTCGACCACCTTGTCGGCCGGGCTGGACTTGGCGGCGCACCGACCCTGACCGCGAAGGATGTCTGGACCGTACGTCAGCCGGCGTAGACCTCCAGTGTGGAGAGCTGCCCGGCCGGCCAGCCGGTGTTGCCGGTGATGGTGACCCGGACGTAACGGGCCTGCGCGGCGGTGCCGGTCACGCTGACGGTGTTGCTGGTGGCGGGGTCGAAGACGCGGGCCGCGGAGCCGGCCAGGGTGGTGAACGACGAACCGTTCGTACTGGTCGCGACGGCTAGCGTCTGGGTGCGGGAGCCCCAGCCGGGTGGCAGCTTGAGGACGGCGCGGCCGACTGTCGTGGTCGTGCCGAGGTCGACCTGGATCCACTGGGGGAACACGTTGTTGGTGCTCTCCCAATAGGACGCGGTGCTGTTGTCGACCGTGTTCGCCGGGCTGTAGGGGCCGTTGGTGCTGCTCGCGCTGGTGGGTCTGCCGGCGGCGAGATCTCCGGTCGGCGGGTTCGGTGGCGTGCCGGTGGTCGGCTGCGTCGGGCGTACGGCGGTCAGGGCGATCTGGCCCTTGAGCATCTTGCCGCCGTCCTGCGTGATCCGCAGGTAGTAGTCGGCGGAGCAGAACGTGCCGTCCTCGTCGAGCGGGCGGATGCCGCTGCCGGCCGGGACCGAGGCGGCCGTCTCGGCGGTCTTGGCGATCTGGTTGCCCTCGTTGTACTCGTCGAACATCGACACGTAGAGACCCTGCGAGCCGATCTTGATCATGTTGTAGATGCTGCGCCAGTAGTAGTCGCCGTGCTGACGGGCGCCGTCCGAGAGGTCGCCCGGGAGTACACAGGGCTGGTAGTCGATGCCGTTGGCGGCGCAGTCGGCGATGTCGGGCGTGTTCACGTTGACGAGGTAGTTCTCGAGGTTCTCGATCCGGCGGGCGCGGCCGACCATCCACGGCGAGATCATGTTGAAGGCGTGGTAGACCTCGGAGAAGCCGGGACGGCTGTCGTCGACGCCGCGGCGCCAGTGGGTGGGGACACCGCCGATCACGTAGCAGCCCTGGGCCTTGAACCAGTTGACGACGTCGAGGCAGGGGGCGGGGGTGAACGGACGGTCGTTGTCGCTGAAGCCGAAACCCCAGATGCAGACGACCGGCTTGCCGTTCTGCCGCGCGTAGGCCGACGACGACGTATGCGCGGACATCTTGGCAGTCCAGTCCTGCTTGATCTCCGTCTGCATCGCAGTCCAGTTGGTGACGTCGTACATGATGTAGTACTTGCGGCCGGTCGCCTCGGCCGCCGTGCGCACCTTGGTCGCCATCGCGTCGCGGGTGGGGCCTTCGTCGCCCATCGGGTTGAACCGTTGCAGCGCCGCGGTGTCGATGCCGTACGTCCGCATCCACTGGAAATGCGTGTCGACGGTCTGCTGGTCGTACGAGGAGAAAAGCGTCGCGGGGCTGCCGTTGCCGAGATTCGGGTATGCCGTGGGGTAGGTGTGGGTGTAGTCGCGCATGTCCGGCCAGGACACGATCGTCGTGTTGGTGGACGACGGCGGCTGGAAGCGGTCGCGGCTCCAGTGCCACCAGCCGCCGATCGGGGCGCCGTCGCCGGGGCAGGCGAACCACCCCTGATAGCCGACGCTGATCTTGCCGACGACGTCGCCGGGCGGGGACGCGGCGTGCGCGGGGGAGAGGTCGGTGAGCACCGCCGCGGCCGACCCGAAGGCGGCCGCGGACAGCAGGGTCCGGCGGGTGACGGGCATGGGGAGCTCCTGTTGATCCGGGGGTGATGGGGGAACGGATCTTGATCCGGGGGATGATGGGGAACGGATCGACGGTCATCGTGACAGCTGCGTTCACGCGAACGCAATAGTTGGACCGATCATTGAAATAATGCGAACATCGAACGGAAATCTCAGCACCGCCGAAGCGGACGGTTCAGTGCGGTCAGGAGGAGGGCTCAGCGGATACGGCGGACGACCTCGTGGTGGGTCACGGTCCGCTCGCGTTCGATCAGGGGTGCGTGCGGTCATACTGCCGGGTTGAACAGCTTCCAATGCCCCTCGGAGACGACCTCGACGACGCCGTCGGCCACCTTGATCGCGGTCTGGGCGTCGGTGACGTACGCCGGGCCGTCGATCCCGGCTGCCCACCGTTCCGCGGCGGGCATGGTGTTCTCCGGGCAACCCGGGCTGTCGAGGTGCGGAAAGATGCAGAAGTCGACGATCCCCAGGGCGCTGTCGTCACCGGTGGCCGGCTTCCAACCGACGAACTCCGCCCCGACGCGGGGAGTCAGCGCCATGCTGCCGGCGCTGAGTCCTACATAGACCGTGTCGTGCAGCGACGGCAAGAGGTCGGCGAATCCGGACTCCCGCATCCAATGGCATAGGTAGAGGGTGTCACCGCCGTTGACCAGCAGGACATCCGCCTCCCGGACCCAGGAGACCCAGCGTTCCCGGTCGATGCTGGACAGAGCGGTGAGCTCGAGCGTACCCACCGACTTCCATCCCAGCTCGGTCATGGGATTGGGGGACTGTCCGCTGGTGAAACGCCAAGGACCGCTCGGATCCCCGTACGGACCGCCGTAACCCGCGGTAGGGATGCAGAGGGCGGCGGCCTCGGCGATCGGTTTGCCCAGGAGATCGACCAGGGCCTGCCGGATGCTCGCGTTCCTGACACCGGAATCGGTAAGGAGAAGCTTCATCGGGCCCCCGCGCTGTTCGTGTCCTGAAACTCGTGTCCTGAAACGAATCGGGCGACGTTAACACAACCGGTGGCCCACCGACCTGATGCGTCGGCGGCTGGCGGGGAGATGACAAACGGTCCCTCTGGGGGAGCAGAAGGACCGTACGGCGGATCAGGTCAGGAAGTGCCGGTTTCTTGCTGGCGCTGGTAGTTCTCGTTCTGCTGCATGGCCTCTTCGAGCTGGTCCTCAAGGATGATGATCCGGCAAGCGGCTTCCAGCGGGGTGCCCTGGTCGACCATCTCGCGGGCTCGTGCGGCGAGGCGTAGCTGGTAGCGGGAGTAGCGGCGGTGCCCGCCGGCGGACCGGAACGGGGTGATCAGTTTCGCTTCGTCGAGCCGGCGCAGGAAGTCTTGCGAGGATCCGGTGATCTCCGCGGCGCGGCCCATCGTGTAGGCGGGGTAGTCGTCGTCGCCGAACATGTCGTCGGATTGGGCCATACGTTTCTCTCCATGACGAGGGCCCCGGCGCAGAAACGCCGGGGCCCGGGTTACGGGTATTAAACACCATCTACCGACAGTTTCGTCGGCTTGTCGTATCCGCACCGGTCGCCGTTGGCGGCGTGCGGTGCGAGGATCGCATAAGCGTGACCGGAGACCACCTCTCGTTCGAGGGAAACTGCGGTGTCCGCCCCAGAGCCGGAACTGCGTCCTGGTTGCGGGCGATCCAACGGTGTTCAGCCCTCCCTTTCCTCTGCTTGCGAATCAGTGCTGCGGCTCGCCGGTGACGAAGCCTCACGCGACTTCATGCCTCGCACACGTGCGACGAGCTTTATATCCGGCCGGGCATCGACATCAAGCTCGCCCCGCCTGCCCTGACCTGGAATGACGTCAAGGTCTTGTGATGATCACTTCTTATTGCTGGCCGAGCGAGCCGCGAACAGATCCGGGCCCTGCTTTGACGCTCGGCTTACTACGTCTGCGTCTTGACGTGATCTCATCGTTCAACACCAGGAACACTAACCGGTCGCGGCGAGGATGTCTAGTAGGTTCGACCCAGATTTTCTCGGTTTTCTTTCGAGTTTTCGGGCGGGGATGTCGGGCACGTCGGCTCGAGACGTCCGCGCGGGTCCCCGTGTGGCCGCCTTGGCTTCACCGGCGTGTCGCCGCGCTGGACAGGGGGGCGCGGCGCTTCACGAGTCGTCGATCATGATGGAGGCCGTGACGAGGGTGGCGGGGTTCGGGGCGGCCCTGGCGGTGGCGGCCGGGGCGGTGACGATGCTCGTGGCGTTGGTCGCGGGGCCGAGGGGCTGGTGGGACGGGTACGTCAGTGAGGCCGGGACGGCCGGGCAGCCGTACGCGATCCCGTACCGAAGCGGTCTGGTTCTGCTCGCCGTCGGGGTGGCGCTGCTCGGGGTGGCGCTGCGGCGGATGCGGCTCGTCCACGCGAGTCTGCTGGTCGCGGCGGGGCTGGCGGCGACCTCGGGCCTGGTGGCGTGCAGTGACACCTGCCCGCTGCCGCCCTACGAGCCCGCGACGGCGGCCGACATCGTGCACGCGTCGGCAAGCGTCGCCGGGATGATCGTGCTGGCGGCGGCGATGGCCGCGGTGTGGTTCGCCCGTCCGCGCCCGGCGCTGACCCGGCTCGCGGGCGCCGCCCTGGTGCTGATCGTGCCGCTCGGCGCCGCGCTGGGGCTGACCATGCTCTTCGTCGGACGTAGCGACTTCGGCGCGACGGCGGAGCGGCTGATCCTGGTGGTCGCGGTGAGCTGGCTCGTCGGGACCGGTCTGATCGCGGGGGTCACGCCGGCGACGGGCCGGTAGCCGCCAGGATCAGGTAGAGGTTCTTCGGGTCCTCGAGCACGACCAGCTTGTTGGTGGTGATCGCCGAGTCGGTGGAGAAGACGTTGCCGACGTCGATCTGGCCGTTGAACAGGGCGTTGAGGGTGAGCGGGCCGCCGGCACCGACCCCCACCGCACGCGGGAACGACTCGAAGCCCACGAGGCACTGGTCGACCGCTGGGTCTTCTAGGGCTTGCCCTCGGGCTTCGTGCCCGAGCCACGCCAGCTCCGCTGGAAGCTGGTGCCGTTGTCCCGATAGCGGTAGAAGAACCCTCCCGCCAGCGGAAATATCGAGGGCTGCCCCTCGGTTGTGACCATCGACTTCCTCGGGAGGACAGAGACATGAAGAACGGCATCCACCCCGCTTACCACACTGTCGTCTACCGTGACCGCAACGCGGACTACGCATTTCTCACCCGGTCGACCGAGACCAGTGAGAAGACGGTCGAGTGGCGCGACGGAAAGAGCTACCCGGTGATCGACGTGCAGATCTCGGCGGCGAGCCACCCGTTCTGGACAGGTCGTTCACGGGTGCTCGACACCGCGGGCCGGATCGAGAAGTTCAACGCGAAGTACGCGAAGTTCGCGAAGTAACGGCCACCAAAGCCCGGCGTCTTCCCGACGCCGGGCTTTTTTGTGCCCCAGGGGCACCCGCGCGGCAAGATCGTGCCGGCCGGGTCGGTGTGACCACGGCGGTGGTGGGGAACGATCGTACCCATGCGCCTTGATCTTTCTGGCAAGACAGCCCTGGTGACGGGATCGACCCAGGGCATCGGACTCCCTCCCCGTACCTACTGCAGGGGGAAGACCTGCCCGCGCTCCGACTCGGGGCGCGGGCCGAAGATGCGGCGTTCGCCCTCGGTGATGGCGACGTCGTTGATGCTGGCCTCGCGGCGGCGCATCAGGCCGTTCTCGTCGAACTCCCACAGCTCGTTGCCGTAGCTGCGCCACCACTGACCCTCGATGTCGTGCGACTCGTACTGGAAACGCACCGCGATGTGGTCGTCGGTGAACGCCCACAGGGCCTTGCGCAGCGCGTAGTCGAGTTCCCGCTGCCACTTGCCGGTCAGGAACTCCACGATCTGGCTTCGCCCGGTGACGAAGGCCCCGCGGTTGCGCCACACCGAGTCCTCGGTGTAAGCCAGTGATACCTTCACCGGGTCACAGGTGTTCCAGGCGTCCTCGGCGGCTTGCACCTTCTGCCGGGCGGTCTCGAGCGTGAACGGCGGGAACGGCGGTTTTCCAGTCATGCCTGAGACGCTAAGACCTCGCGGTGCCGAAGCCATCGCATATGTGAAGTAAAGAACGCTCAGCGGGGCCGCTGGTGGGCGGGCAGGATCATCTGATCCCTTGTGGACTTCTGCTGATCTACTACGATGCGCACGTGGGCGACAAAGCAGAACGCGTGATCGACACCTCGGTGCCGCATCCGGCCCGGCGTTACAACTACTGGCTGGGTGGCAAGGACCACTTCGCCGCCGACCGGGCCTCGGGGGACGCGATCGCGAAGGTGTTCCCGATCGTCGTGGCGCTGGCCCGCGCGAACCGCCAGTTCCTCGACCGGGTCGTGCGGTTCGTGGCCGGCGAGGGCGTGCGGCAGTTCCTCGACGTCGGCGCCGGCCTGCCCGCGCCGGACAACACGCACGAGGTCGCCCAGCGGGTCGCTCCCGAGGCGCGGGTCGTCTACGTCGACAACGATCCGATAGTGATGGTGCACGCCCGTGCCCTGCTGCAGGGCGACCCCCGGGGCCGGACGGCTTATCTCGAGGCAGACCTGCGCGAGCCCGACGCGATTCTGCGGCACGACGCGCTGCGCGACACCCTCGACCTGAAGGAACCGGTCGGGCTGCTGCTCATCGCCATCCTGCACTTCATCCACGACGACGCGCAGGCCGCGGCGTCGGTGCGCACGCTGGTCGACGCTCTGCCGTCCGGCAGCTACGTGGCGATCACCCACGGAACGATGGACTTCAGCTCGGCCGAGGGCATCGCGACGTACGAGAAGATGTTCGCCGCGGGTGGCACCGACGTGCGCGCGCGCGGCAAGGAGCAGATTCTCGGCTGGTTCGACGGGCTCGAGATCGTCGAGCCGGGCGTCGTGCTGGTCAGCGACTGGCGCGGCGAGGACGACCCGGCCGACCGCCCGGTCAGCAACGACCTCGGCATCTACGCCGTGGTGGCCCGCAAACCGTAGGCGTAATCCCTGAACGGAACGCGCGCTATCGGCGGGGGCCGTGGATCTCGCTGTGCAGGCGTTCCATCCGTCGGTCCAGGCGGGCGGCGTCCTCGGCGGCCGCGGCCAGCTCCTCGCGGACCGGGCCGGGGACGATCGGGTCGTACTTGTAGTGGATCTTGTGTTCGAGGCTGGCCCAGAAGTCCATCGCCACCGTGCGCAGCTGGACCTCGACCGGCACCGACACCATCTGCTCGGAGAGGAAGACCGGAATCTCCACGATCAGGTGCAGGCTGCGGTAGCCGTTCACCTTCGGCTGGGCGATGTAGTCCTTGGTCTGCAGCAGGGTGATGTCGGGCTGGCGGGTCAGCATGTCGGCCACGGTGTAGACGTCGGAGACGAAGCTGCACACGATCCGGATGCCGGCGATGTCGCGGATCCGGGAGCGTACGTCGTCGACGGTCAGCGGGCAGTCGATCCGCCGCGCCTTGGCGGTGATGCTGGCCGTGGTCTTGAGGCGGGGGCTGACGTGCTCGATCGGGTTGCCCCGGCCGCGGTGGGCCAGTTCCTCGGCCAGAATGGTGATCTTGGTGCCGATCTCGGCCAGCCCAAACTTGTAAACCAGCATGAAATGGGTCATATCGTCGGCTTGGCCCAACAGAGGTCCGGGCCCGGACCGGAGTGTGATCTCGCGATCTATGTCCTCGGTCGTCACGGTTCCCGTCTCCTGTGCGCGGCGTTCGCCCCTAACCGTAGGCGCAGCGTGTCGCTGTCATGACAGGAGGGCCGAAGTTCCCGGGCTGCGACCGCACGGCCGCAGCCCGGGAACTGATTACTTCCCGTACACCCCTACTTCCCGTACGCCTGGAACTCGGCCACGCGGACGTTGAGCGCCTGCGGACTGGCCGTGGCGCAGTCCGTGGCCGCCCGCGGGTCGGCGTCCTGCTCCCCGGCGAAGTCCGGACCGCCGGTGCACTGGTTGGTCACGACCTCGAGGCGCAGGTGGGTGGCGGTCGTGTCGCGGATGTCGAACGACTTGACGACCAGGTTCGTCACCCGCGGCCGCGGCGCCACGGCCGGGAACGCGTCCGGCTTGCTGGTGTAGACCGTCCGGAACTCCGACGCGTTCGTGCAGGTCACGGCGGCTGTCGCGGTGCAGGCCAGCACCTTGAACTGCCGAAGCGCCGTGTACCGGTTCTGAGTGCCGGCGTCCGGGTCCCCGGTGACCGGCGGGCGCAGCTGCGCGCTCACCTGCACCCGCCGTACGGTCTGAGCCCCGCCGGCCAGATCGACGGTGACCTGCTTGCCCGCCACCGCGCTGCCCAGCGACGCCCAGTTGGTGGCCTCGTCGTCGTCGGTCAGGCGGGCCAGGTTGATGCCGTCGCCGGTGGCCGTCGCCCCGCTCGCCGCGGAGGCCAGGTTGGTCGGCATGCGGACGAGCAGCGTGCGGGTCAGCGGCAGCACCAGGGTCTTGGCGACCCGGGTGTGGCCGTGGCCGGGCGCCTGGGCGATGAATCCGTACGCGCCCGGCACGAGCTTGACCTCGTCCGGCAATGGCGTCGCCGGGTCGGTGTCGGCCACCGCGACCGCGCGGGCCTGGTAGTCGCCGACGAAGAGCTTCGCGCCCGCCACCGGCCGCCCCTTCTCGTCGACCGGCCGGAACTTGACCGTCCCCTCCTTCGCGTACGGCGAGGAGAAGCTCGGCGTCGGGTCGGCATCCCCGGCCCCCAGGCTGACCGCGTCCGCACCGAGACCACGCTTGGCGAACGCGTTCCAGAGGAGCGCCTGGTTGGCCCCGCCGAAGCGCACCAGGTCGGCGCCGAGCAGCGCGTCCCGGGCGTCGACCTGGCTGTTCGCGCTGTTGGCGAGCAGCAGGAAGGAGTCGAACACGAGCTGGATCCAGCGCCGGTTGCCCGGACAGCTGGTCACCGGCGTACGCCCGTTGGCGCACGACTTGTTCAGCGCCGCCGAGCCCGCGCCGTATCGCTTGAGGAACGCCCGCCGGATGTCGAAGTTCGTGGCGCTCCACAACTCGCCGGACGCGTGCACCTGCAGGCCGACGAAGTCGTAGTCGACGCTGCTGTAGTTGAGCGGGCTGTCGCTCATGTTGTAGTTGCGGATGCCGGCGACCGGGTCGCTCGTCACGTACTCCCCGATCGTGTACGCCCGCTCGCCCTTGGGGGCATACCCGTGCTCGTTCAGGTACTCCATCGCCAGCTGGTCCGACCAGCTCTCGCTCATGCCCTGCGGCGAGCTCAGGCCCGCGTCCGGCCCGGCGATCATGCGGTTGGTGATGGCGTGGGTGTACTCGTGCCCGATCACGGACATGTCGTAGTCACCGTCGACGCAGGGGGCGTAGAAGCTGCCCGCGATCGGCTGCCACAGGTACATGTTGGTGATCGGCGCCTGCCCGTCCGGCGGGGTGATCTGGTTGGCGTTGTTGCGGGCCTCGAAGTTCGGCGGCCCGCCGCTGATCCCGCCGGCCTGCGCGTTGCCCTGCTCGTAGTCGTCGCCGAGTCCGCCCGGCCGCA
>Ga0247781_1000501_pt1 | contig 12145 bp, 9 predicted proteins | sample UWRJL184509B5_FD_179922 | JGI IMG/M metagenome (GOLD analysis project Ga0247781, IMG submission 179922) | Plant litter microbial communities from Arlington Agricultural Research Station in Wisconsin, United States - UWRJ-L184-509B-5 | ecosystem: Environmental > Terrestrial > Plant litter >...
TAGAACTGTCACCACCAGGTACGACTAACGTAAGCCGTTGGTGATCTCCAGTGGGTAGGTATTCCGGAGGTAGGATTTGATTCTCATTCCGACCGACAGGGGGAAAGCCTTTTCGGGATGCTGACCAAACAATATTTTGAAATCCAACCCGACTCAGAATCCTTCGGCCGTTTGTTCAAAAACATTGATTGGTATTAAATTTTATTGGAAGACAAGCTGGGACCTCGTATTCTTCATTTCCCCTTTCAGCATTATACAAATGTGCCTTTGTTGATACATTTTCCGTCGTCTTTGTAACCCCTGCATTGGCTTTTATTGTTGGAACCCTAGCCGTAATCACCACGTGGACCACACCATGCATGTGGCGAGGTGAAGACGCGACTTCGAGTTCAAGAAAAAGCTTCCACCGTATTTCTCCGCCTCCAGGAAACGGGTACAATAACCCGGAACTATGGATACGCGGGACCAAAACGCCTCTCTAAGTGACCCCGACCGCGACCCCGCGATGATGCAATCTACAAGTCCCGTAGACCCGGCCACAACCAAGGCCACAGCAGAGCTTGAGCCAGGACATGTCGAATCCGGCAGTGCCGATAAGCACAGGGCCAGCAATGTCATAGTGCTTTCACCTTCTCTTACCCTGACTTTGGCAGATGGCGCCCTGACTATATCGGGTATGCATCAAGTCCATAACTTAAACACGCCACCATGGGTGGGATCCGGTCAACTGACTCCATTTCTGCCGCTTCTCAGGCGTCGACAAGGCCACGGCCAAAGCTACCAAGAAAGCCCATCGAAACTGTGGGATTGGAGTGCCAGGTATGATAGCTCTACGTCTTTACTCCTAGCTCGGCTGACGGAGCACTTGCTCACTTGCGATGTGATATTACAGCACGTGGCCGGCCCCGGACGTCCATCGACTTTTACAACATCCTCTGGGCCGAGGTTACTGAGGACGGCAAGCATCTGCGTATAGACTTTGCCGAGCACACCCAGGACCACTATCTGGAGGCTCGAAATCTCACGTTTTCTCTCCCCGTTCTCCCCACAGGTGAAGCAGATGGCGTCCTACTCGTCACCCTCGCATCATGGGTTGAACAGCTACTGGACCGCTCGTACGGCAATGCCGCCCGACGTAAACGCGCGTGGGTGGTTGTAAACCCGCATGCCGGGCAAGGCGGTGCCGACAAGATCTGGCGAAAGCAAGTGAAGCCGATATTTGATGCTGCACGCATGCCCATGACGGTGGTGCGGACCAGCTATTCGGGAGAGGCAGTCGAGCTGGCCAAGGACCTCAACATCGACGACTTTGACATTGCAGTCCCATGCTCCGGGGACGGATTGCCGCATGAGGTATTCAACGGGCTCGGCCAGCGACCCGATGCCCGTCGTGCTCTGTCCAAGATAGCCGTGTGCCACGTGCCGTGTGGGTCTGGAAACGCCATGAGCTGCAACCTGTACGGCACACACCGCCCGACGCTGGCAGCTCTGGCCATTGTCAAGGGGCTGCCCACGCCGCTGGACTTGATTAGCGTCACCCAGGGCAACAAGAGGACTCTCAGTTTCCTCAGCCAGGCCCTGGGCATGATTGCCGATTTGGACATCACCACGGAGCATCTTCGCTGGATGGGCGCCTCGCGGTTTACCTACGGGTTTCTGGTTCTGGCCCTGCAGAAAAAGGTGTATCCCTGTGATATTGCCATCAAGGCTGAAATCGAGCACAAGGAGGACGTGAAGGAGCATTATCGCAAGCAAGTCAAGCAAGGAGGCTCCGAGGGGACTGGCTTCACTCACGGGCCGCCAACACCACCCCAGTCCAGCGATTCCGATAGCGACGGCGACCAGGGCCTCCCTCCGTTGAAATACGGGACGGCTACGGACAAGCTCCCCGAGGGATGGGAGCTTGTGCCTCACGAGAAGCTGGGCAGCTTTTACTGTGGCAACGTATGTATAATGCCTACTACTTTCGCTGCCTCCTTGTACTGACGCATTGTCCGACAGATGGCTTACATGGCCCCCGATACCAATTTCTTTGCAGCCGCCCTTGCCAACGATGGATTGATGGACCTGGTCATGACCGATGGCGACATACCTGTCATGAAAAACATCGGGCTGCAGCTGGCAATGGATTCTGGCCACTTCTTTGACAGCCCGCTCGTCACGTATCGCAAGGTGTCGGCTTATCGCATTATTCCACGTCTCCGGGACGCCAAGTGCTGTATCAGCATTGACGGCGAGGCGTTCCCGTGGGAGCCGTTCCAGGCCGAAGTGCACCAGGGGCTAGGCCTGACGCTTTCCAAGAAGGGTCTTTACGAGGCACCGGGGCCTCTTGACTGGGACAAGGTCACCACCACAGAGCGGTTGATGGCCTGATGGTTCTTGTGGGGGGAAACATGTTTTTGTTTAACACGGGAAGTCGCGGGCATGTGTATGTGCATCTGCTGTGCGTGGTTTTATTTTACAATGTATTATCGATACCCTATCATAATTTTGCAAGGTACCTGCTCTTTCTTTCCGGTTCACTTTTGGATTTTGGATGCCGGCACGGACAGGCAAGAGCAATAGATTTCCCACTCAAGTACCGAATCCTAGTTGACATCAAATCACATGGTATTTTCTTACCCCTTTGCGGGACGCACATATCACACCAGAAACACACTTGGCCGTACAAAGGACATAATAAGCAGCCATACTCGCGGGATATCTCGAGCGCCATTGTTGCTTTTGCAGTGTATGGTGAAATGAGCCAAAATGCCGAGGCTTTAGGAATGCAAGAACTCATCAGTCGTCAAAGCCATCCCAGCTCCCATTGTCATCAGAATCCTCCATCTCGACGTCGTCCTTTTCCTGATCCTTCTTCTGGGCCTTCTCAGCCTCAGCTTGGGCCTTGTTTACAGGTAAACGGTCGTCGGCGAGTGACTCCTTGGATCGAACCCGCACGGCGGGACTGACGGTACGCTTCTCCAGAACGTCCACCTGCGCAACTATCCGTTGAAGAATCTCTCCCGCCTTTTCATCCTCCTCGTCTAAGAGACCCACCTTCTCGGCCTCGTCAACCCATATATCCAACACATGCAGCTTCATACCGACAGGTATTTTCCTGGGTGCGAGACGGTCCTGCTCCGCTTGTTTGTGCATGTCCTCCTCTTCCTCCTCCGTGTCGGCCTGGATATCCTCGTCCAGGGCAAACGGCCACTCGACCAGCAGCTTTACCACATCGTCCACCCGCTCTGCGTCCCAAGACCCGTCGGCGACTCTGCCCTCCTTGCCATCGACGCCCTTCATCCACCTAAAACACACGCCGACTACTCTACGGACGAGAAGCAGAAATTTCTCCATCCGAAGCACGTCGATGCCCGTCCACTCTCGCGACATGGTCGACCAGAACCCACGCAGCCAGGGAACGACCGCCTCGCGCGGCAGGATGTAGATCAAATCGGCTAGTTCATTGCAAAGCGACTGTTGCGGGATGGAGCGATCGCACATCCACATGGCGAAGAAGAGTCCCTTCCATAGCTTGAGAATGTCCAGCGGTTTTAGCGATGCCGAGACTTGCCGTGCTGAGAGGAAGTGTTGCAGGGAGGCGAGGGCCGAAGTACGGAGTTTGCGGTCTGGTTGTTGATGATCGACGGTTAGCTAATGAACAAACAATTGTCTACTTTGCGGCATGCAAGTGGCACGGGGTTCGGAATATATGTTGAACATACCACTTGAAGCCAGGTTTTTGATAAAGGGCATGCTCCCCCCTTGAGCCGCCATATTGACCGATGTTTGAGACGGTTGTCTTTTTTGGAGTCTTTTCTTTGTTTATTGAAACGGCTGCTGTCTGGAATTGAATAGTTTGCCAGAATATGTTGTTAAAATTGGGTAGGTAGGTTGATCGTTATTACGAGAGCTGAAGACAAGGTTGGCGGGCAACAATGAGGTGGGATGGAAAGGTCGAATTGAAATCTTGTCCGCCCGGCAGAAAAAAGTTGCGCTCAAGCAGTGATTGGCTACCATTCTGTGGGGAAGCCGCTACCGACCAGGGACCTGCTCATCATCATCATCGTTATCAGCCTCTAGTTCAAAGCTGTCGGTTGGCGAGAACCATCATGATTACGCATTCGTTCCAAGCCAGGTGACCATAATAGGATTTCTCTAGCCATTGCTCTGCCGTCCAAAATCCAAGTGCCATGCTTGTTGAACTGCTAGGGGCACACTTATCCGGCTTCTCCACCCCATTTTAGTTCTCTACGGAATACCTCATCCGTAGAGTAATCTTAGGAGTTGAGGTTCTTCATAATGGAGGGTAACCAGGAGGACTGAGTATGTCGTCTCGGTAGCCAGCTAAAACTGAGTGTGGTGAAACTGTTGGCGCTTTTGGGCGTGTGTTGCATTGATCCACATGCTGAAATGAAACTGATCCCTCAAGTTGCATCGTGGACATCTGCGATTTGCATGTGGGAAAGTCAGCAGCGACCTGTTGCTCGTCATGCTGGTTGTCGGCCCAACTGCTTTATTCAGATGTCTCGTTCTTTTTCTACTTGTTGGGTTACCATTACTGCGAGTATAGCTCACCATGCCGAGAATCGGCCGTGGTTTCAGCAAAATGTGCCTTTTGAGATGTTGTGCAAGTGACCCATCCAATCCCCCATGTTGAGCCCAAATGACCCCTCAAACACCTTGACACCCATCCAATGGTGAAGAGCTCATGAGCAGCAGAGAGCAGCTCTATCATGGTGTTTTTCTAGAACCTGCAGCAGCCCTGCGAACAGCTGACAGTGATCGACAATGTCCTTGGGGTCGACACGCGCTACACCCCTTAGCCTACGGAGAAATGAGTCTAATGCAGTCCCCGAGTCCCTTGGAACGTGAAGAGCTGCCATTCCTGGTCGCAGGGACAAAGTTGCCTCGGCGGCTCTCCCCGACTCGGCCATCTACCGGCTTCACATGCGCCATGATGGGCGTGGGCTGACCTCATTGCACTACGAGCTGGTCAAGCACATATATACTTGGTTTACTAACCGTCGCAGATTCCATGAATTCTCACGATTATTACTTCTTCGTCAATAATTATCTGACATTGGCCTCCTTCCCCTGTTGAAACCGAACCTTGGACCATTGTTGCGCCGATATTGCACTGATTAGGACAGAAGTCGGACGAGGGTCTTGAAAACTTTACGTCATCCTACAGTATATCCCACCCAAGTCTTTCGGGCTGTCTTTTGTTTGTCACAGCGTTCCGATCAGGCCGAAAGGATAAAGTGGCTACAGGGAAGCTGTTCTGCTGAGAGCTAGGCATCCCCAACGGGCGAGTGACTGGCACGCACGGGATACACGTCGTACGTTACGGTTGTGTGGTTCCGGTATAAGGGGAAACGAACTCCGAACGAATCGCATTCGAGAGTGCGTTAAAAATGGCGCCTTCCTCGACTCGTCGCACCCCTTCCTCCTCCACGTCACAATCCTCCTCCTCTTCCTCCTCACTTTCCAGACTTCAAGGAATAGCAAAACAAATGGCTTCGTCAATATCAGTAACGAGCTTCCCAGCGGAAGCTGTGCCTCAGGCGCCCGAAGACCCTCTCTTCGGGTTGATGAGGGCCTATAAAGCTGACGAGAGCCCAAACAAGGTTGATTTGGTGAGTCAATCCAATCAATCTGCGTGCACAAACTCTAGAGGCACTGAACAAAACTTGCTAACCTTGTACCTCGAAAGGGAATTGGAGCGTATCGAGACAACAATGCCAAACCATGGGTTCTCCCAGTTGTTAAAAAGGTTCGTCTTGTACAGAATCGCACCCACCTCAAGTGATGCTATAGCTATTGGAGGTAGCTACTACCATCAGGGTTCCCGCAGTTCCTGCCGCAAGCAAGCTTGAGCTCTTTTTGCCCCAACAGCTTGCAGCATCGTGGCTCCCCCTCCCATCCCCCTCACCATGCAAAAGCCCCACCATACTATTCCGATCCCGTTCACTCCTCTCCAAAATCCGCCAACCATGCAACACGAAGCAAGAGATTGACCCGGTTTGCTCACTCGTATATTGAAACTCTCACAGGCGGACGAAATCTTGCGCAACGACCCCAACTTGAACCACGAATACCTTCCGATCGCCGGTCTCGCATCTTTCACCAGCAAAGCCAGCGAGCTTCTCCTCGGTGCCCAGTCGCCTGCCCTCGCAGAGAAGCGCGTCTCGTCGGTCCAGACCATATCGGGTACCGGAGCCGTGCATCTCGGCGCTCTCTTCCTGGCCAAGTTCTACAAGGTCAATGGCGGCAGCCGCACCGTCTATCTTAGCAACCCAACATGGGCGAACCACAACCAGATCTTCACCAATGTCGGCCTCCCGATCGCCACATATCCCTACTTCGATAAGCAAACCAAGGGGCTCGATATCGAAGGGATGAAGAGAGCTCTGGCCGACGCCCCAGAGCGCAGCATCATCCTTCTCCATGCCTGTGCCCACAACCCAACTGGCGTTGATCCTACGCCGGAGCAGTGGCGCGATATCGCCGATGTTATGGCCGCCAAGAAGCACTTCCCCTTCTTCGACTGCGCCTACCAGGGCTTCGCCTCAGGCGACCTCGACCGCGACGCTGGCGCCATCCGCCATTTCATTGAGAAGGGGTTCGAGCTTGTGATTGCTCAGTCGTTCGCCAAGAACTTTGGTCTGTACGGTGAGCGTGCCGGTTGCTTCCACTTCGTTTCGTCGCCGTCTCCCCAGGCTGCCGAGATCACCACCCGCGTGGCTTCGCAGCTTGCCATTCTGCAGCGGTCTGAAATCAGCAATCCTCCCATTTACGGTGCCCGCATTGCATCTACCGTTCTCAATGACAAGGCCTTGTTTGAGGAGTGGAAGGAGAATCTCCGCACCATGTCTGGTCGCATCATCACGATGCGCGAGGCTCTACATTCCAAGCTCCTGGAGCTCGGGACCCCAGGCAACTGGGACCACATTAAGAACCAGATTGGCATGTTCAGCTTCACGGGCCTGACGGAGGCGCAGGTCCTCAAGCTGAGAGGGGAATTCCACGTTTACATGACCAAGAATGGACGCATCAGCATGGCTGGTCTCAACACCAGCAATGTGGATTATTTTGCCAAGGCCGTGGACAAGATTGTCCGCGAGTCGCAGTAGATGGCCCTCATTGTATTCTAGACAGGCAGGGGCGACATGGGATTCAACGCCACTCATTCGGACCGTCGTGGTTGCAAAACTACAAACCTACCTACCTAGGTAGGTAGGCAACCATGGGTTGGGCCTAACAAGAAAGCTATCGGGACAGCTACCAAAAAAATGCCATTACAGCCATTGTGCTTTCAGTTAAAAGCCGCCAGCACTAATTCGTATAGTACTAGAACTAATTATCACCAAACGTTGAGCAATGTCGATACCTATCTATGATAGGGTGTCCATATTCACGGTTTCCAGTTGACTATCAACTCGGCTACATACAGTCAAATTTCTTTGGTCTTGCTTTTACATATGGAGGTTAAATTAATAAATCCCATACAATAAGGGCCGCCGATAGTCCCGTAGCAGCGTAGAAGGTGTATTGGGCCAGACTGGACCTTTCGGTGCTCTTCTGGAGTTCCTTGTTTCCCTTGCCAACCCCTTCTGTAGTTTCGAAGGATTCCGCCACCAACTGATCAATATGCGCCGATTGAGTGGCGAGATTTCCGACCAGGACATTTTGTAACTCGGCGATTTCCACAAGAGATTGTTCTGCCGTCCTACAGTGAGATATTAGCACCTTGTTACGGCGGATAAGGGTGACAACTCGGACTTACCTGACTTTGTCCAGCGTGCTTTCGTAATGCTTCAGCATATCCTGATTCCCCTTTTCAAACATCTGTAGCTGATCTTCGGTAAGGTCTACCGCCGCACCGGATCGTTTTTTGCCATCTTCTTCTGCCGCCCGGTTCGGTATGTGCATAGTCCTGTCGCCTGTTTCCCGGAGAGATGCACTAGCCGTGATAGGACCCCTCGCTTTGGCAAGCACACTTCTGTTTTTCTCCACCTCTCTCCTCAGTCGTGTTTCCATCATCTGTTGCTGCGTTGCAGCGGCATCCCGAAGCCGCGACTTTAGGAACCATATCATACCCTCTCTATGCATGCTCAGTTGTCGCGCAGCCGTCTCGGCAGCCTGCTGCTCGCTGCTCTTGTTGCCCCCCAACCCCCCACCACCAGCAGCCCACGATCCTAACGCGCCGAACCCGCGCGAGAACTTTTTCTGAATCAAGGCTTGCTCCGTGTTCCGGCGCAGCTCCTCGGCGTCTTCCAACGCGCGAATGCGAGCGTTCAGATCACGCAGCGTCATTTTGGCTCTTGCATCGATTTCCTCCCTGTCGCGGTCAGTCAGGTGGACTGGCCGTGAGGCGCCATTCCGAGTCGCAGCATGGACCTGTGTCTTGCGCGGGGCGGCGGTCGAGAGGTAAGCCTGGCGAAGGTTGCGAAGCTCGGTGTGGAGCTCGGTCACGAGGGAGCTCTAGTTTAGGAGGGTGATTGATTAGCATTGAAAAGAAGAATACTGCTTGCATGTATGGTCTGCGGGCTACTCACGATCCGATGTGCCTCCTTGAGGAACTCGTCGGTGGTGGACGTGGCCAGGCGCTTTGTTGGAGGGGCCTCCTGGCTCTTGAGGAGGGAGTTGAATGTCGTTGTCAGATCGGCCATGGCGGACAAACAGCCCCGTTTTTGGGTGGTCGAGTCGGTGCGATGCAGGTTTGGTATCAATCGGTGAAAGCAACCCCGTCGCAGTGCATCCAAGCCCGTCCTAGATGTGGTTTGCTATTTGGGGGGGTCAAGTCGGCGGAGGCAGGCATTCAGGAGATCTTTCGACGTGGCTTGTCGATGACGGTTGTGTGGCTCGAGCTCTCCCGCAGCGGTGCAGTTGCTTGGCCACAGGGGTGCTCAATCCCCACTTTATCAACTTGACAGAGCCTCAGGTAATCTTCAATTCAACGACTCACTGACGACCTATGGATGTTTTATATCAAAACCCCGGTTCTCTTCTAGAAGCTACTGCCCATGCCAGAATTTGACGGAATTGAGTATGTCAATTAATCAGGTGAATGTCAATGGCCACCAGAGCCACAGAAATTCAGATATCCAGCTCTTCAGCTCCCTCGTCCATGACAGGTCCGGTCCAGCCCGGCCTTGACCAGGTGACCCATGCCCAGAAGTCCAGCACCGGCACCGTAACGGCCGATCAGAAGCCCTAGCTGTATTCTTGCCATCGCCGGGCGCTGGCCCTACTAGGTCTTTCAACCGCATGGCCAGCCGGCACTTGCAAAACATTGGAGAAATGGAACAGCCGATACCGCAGACCGTCGTCTATAGGTGCCCATTGTTCACGCCGAAACTGATGATGAATGACGACTTGATACTTGCCAGGGTCCTGTTTCCTTCATGTTCGAGGTATTCTTTCACCTGAACTTCCACACACGGCGTGCTCGGCCAATGCCTTCTTGAGTTGCCCTGGCGTGGAGATGGGACGGAAATAACGGCACACTCCACTCGATGTGAAGCTTATCGGGTTCCCGGAGGCTTGAGCTAGCCACTTTCCACTCGCCGGCCACCAGTGGCACCCTGCAAGTGCAGGAGCCGATTGCCCATGAGGCAAGAAACGCCATGTCTGCCCTATGCGGTTGCAGCTGTGCTGCTTGTTGTAGTTTGTATTTTTGTTTCCTTCCTTGTTGATCATTCCCTCCTTTCAAAGGCCATCGGAATACATCTCCGGCCCCCGCCACACAATATGGCTTCTCACCACCCGCTATCACAACCGTCTGAGGTCCCTCCCGCCTGTCTCAGCATGGCGGACGAGAAGAAGATGAACATGCCAATACCTAGTGACGAGAGCCCTTCCGATGACAGCAGCGGGCCAGACCCCGAGTCTCTGAATCGGGTGCCGAGTGGCCCCCCTTACACCGTCTTCACACGCGGGGAGAGGAGATGGATTATCGCCATGGCCACCTTCGCCGGCTTCGTATCTCCCATGACAGCCAACATCTACTTCCCAGTCCTCAATCCCATAGCGGCCGACCTCGGCGTGTCCATCAGCCTCATCAACCTGACTCTCACCACCTACATGATCTTTCAAGCCATCTCCCCCACAATCTTTGGCGATTTTGGCGACATGGCAGGGAGAAGACCGGCATTCATCATGTCGATGGTCATCTACATGTTTGCCAACCTCGGGCTCGCCCTCCAGGACAACTATGCTGCTCTCCTAGTGCTCCGCATGGTCCAGAGCGCCGGAAGCAGTGGAACCTTGGCACTATGCTTTGCTGTGGTTGCCGATGTCGCTGTGAGCGCGGAGAGGGGAAAATACATGGGGGTCATTGGGGCTGGCATCAACATTGGTCCCGCCCTGAGTCCCGTCCTTGGCGGGGTTCTCGCGCAGTATCTGGGCTGGAGATCCATCTTCTGGTTCTGCCTGATATATGCGGTAGTCTGGCTCATCCCCTTCGCGGTTGCCGTCCCCGAAACCTGCAGGAATGTGGTGGGAAACGGATCTATTGCTGCTCAAGGGTGGAACATGACGGTTGTCGACTACGTTCGCTTTCGTCGTCACCCACCTGTGGAAAAGGCAGACAACAGCCGCAATCTCAGGATACCCAACCCCCTGAACACTCTGAGGGTGATCCTGCAAAAGGATCTGGCCATGCTTTATTTCTACGGGACCTTGATCTATCTGAACTTCATTCTTGTCTGCGCCACTCTCTCAACTCAGTTTGTCGAGATTTACGGGTATAACGACCTCCAGATCGGGCTGTGCTACCTTCCCTACGGACTGGGCTGCTGCTTTGCCGCCTTGTTCCAAGGACATGTTCTCGACTGGAACTACCGACGGCTTGCGCAAAAGATCGGGTTCGCGATTGATTATCGTCGTGGCGACGATCTCGCCAAATTCCCCATTGAAAAGGCCCGGATCCAACCCGTGGTCCCGATCGTCTCGCTGGGTATTCTTGTCATGATTGCGTATGGCTGGGTTTTACAGGCCGAGACTCACCTTGCTGTCCCTCTGGTCTTGCTCTTCTTGATAGGATCTTGTCTTACTGGAGCCTTCTCTATCCTGAATACTCTTGCAGTGGACATGACACCCGAAGCCCCAGCAACTGCGGTGGCGGCCAATAATCTGGTTCGCTGTGTGTTTGGCGCTGGCGGAACAGCGGTTGTCGAGTCCATGCTGAGAGCAATGGGCCGCGGTTGGATGTATACATTTTGGGCTCTTGTTCTGGTTTTGTTTTCCCCCATCCTCTGGCTCTTGTCGACTCGTGGTCCGGGATGGAGAGAGCAGAGGCGAGTCCGGATGGTCGAAAAGAGCATAACGAAGAAGAATCTGGCAGGCCCCGCACAGTCCTGATGCTCGGTTTGACTTTGGTTTGCGTGCTTGGTTTCATTAGCATACATCGTTCAATGGCATTCCGGTTAATGACCAGCGACAGTGTCAATTGACACCACTCGAGACCTGGCATCTTATTTCAAGAGTTGGTATTTGGTATCTATCAGGGCATTACGTATGACCGCACACGTAGTATAATATGAAAGCAAGCAATAACCATACATACCCGGCCCGCTCAACCAAGAAAGGACCCAGAATGCGACCACTTCAATCAACAGACAGGATATACAAGGCCTGCGTACATAAACAAACAAACAGACAGACATGGGGTATCAACATCCAAAGACTGCCAGTAGCTTTGAAGCCATTCCAAATCAGGGGCAAAACAAACATACTCTGCTCACAACATACTCGGTGTACACCTAAACAAACCCCCAACCCAGCAGGGGCCATAGATCTTCCATGACTGCGACACCAAAACGGGAAACCCGACCAATGAAACCATGCATGATTGTTCCTATGCCCATCCATGCCTCATAATCCAACCGGCTCGAACCAAACCAAACCAAAAAAAGCACAGCTCCCAAATCATGCCCGTCATACACCGCATCAATGTCTCGTATCCCTCATGCCACCAAAAAGAGATTCACTTGTACACCTGTAGCAACATCTCTTACAAAAGTCTTTACACTCCCCCTTTACATTCCCGTCAGCTTCTTCCACCAACTGCTCCTCGGGGTAGTGTCCATAAACATGGCACTGTTCCGCCGACTATCGCGCTTCTCACCACTTCCATCCGAGCCGGTGCGGCGGTCGC
>Ga0247781_1000502_pt1 | contig 12129 bp, 9 predicted proteins | sample UWRJL184509B5_FD_179922 | JGI IMG/M metagenome (GOLD analysis project Ga0247781, IMG submission 179922) | Plant litter microbial communities from Arlington Agricultural Research Station in Wisconsin, United States - UWRJ-L184-509B-5 | ecosystem: Environmental > Terrestrial > Plant litter >...
CGGCATCCCATACAACCCCACAAAATCCACCACCCCCATGTAACTTATCGTCCAGACGTGGTGGTCCCCCGGACACAGCACCTCGTGATGTTTCTCATGCACGAGTTCATATACACCCCGGACATGCCATAGTCTATGTACACACCAGAATATTAGATCCCTCATTAGGAGGCCGAGGATGAGGTGGAGGATTAGTTCGGGGAGGGGTGGGGGGGAGTACGGGCGGATGAAGGTGTTTGTGAGGACGGATTTTCCGTTGTGAGAGAAGACGTAGATGATGTGGAGGGAGGTGGCCACGAGGTGGTTTCGGAGGGAGTGGAGGATCATCTTGCGGGTTGTTGAGCTTTTGTAGGCGGGACGGAGGCCTTCCATTAGGAGGCCGAAGATGAAGTAGGTTAGTTGGACGGTGAGGCTGCCGAGGATTTCGATGTAGCCTGGGGGGTAGCGGTCTAGCAGGGCGTCGACGGTGATCATGGTGGGTTGTGTTGTGTGACTTGTACTTGTTGATATGTTATTTTATGACTTGTATTGTGTTGGCTGGCCTGAGCTATGATTGTGAGAGGATGAGAGAGGACGGAGGCCGAATCATCAGGGGACGAGCTGCTCTATAACTTTCCCGAGACATGGCTTCAAGAGTGAGAATAGGTAGAGATATCCAACTCCCTCCCTGATTCCTCAGCCCCAACTGTGTTCCTCAGCCGTGTATGAATCTTGACACCGTTTTCGACTTCCAAGGATGACTCGGATGTCCGAGCCCTTGTCCAGAGTAGGTCATATGTTGATATGACCATGGTACGAATATTGGATTCCAAAATCTTACGGCGCAGAGGTAGTGATGGATGCATAGACGTAGTCGTAGTGGTGAAGTGCTATACGGCACGGAAGTGTGTTGACAACGGTTGTGGGTTGGGATGTGGATGTCTACCGACTGACATCAGAACGCAATGCTGTGGCGGTCTGGGGCATATACGGACAATGCTTGGTATGTATTTGTTAGCTCGCCAAAGTGATGTGGGAACACAATGCCTCGACCCGGCACAGCATGAATCAAACGACTCTGAATTTCTGATTAACAGCTAATCGCTAAGCTAAGCGGAGGTATTCATCAAAGGAGAATACTGGTCTTTATCCCCAACTACCGCGCCATGCCCTGCCCTGCTAACCCATGATTTATTTACCGTCCCGCAAAGACGCAGAGAAATAATACTAAGAAGGAAAGCAAATGGCCCATAACACCAGTTTTGTGCCGTCCTCCGAAAAGAAAAATCATCGCCTTGTCAAACCCGATGCTGGTTCTCCTTCAAAAACCCTCGACTACGCCAAGGTCAGATTTGACCGAAGTGTGTCGCACGGGCACGAGAGGGAGAACCTTGCATCGAATGTAAAATAGTCTTGTGATAATACCCGAAAGCCTAGTGCCCACATATACAGCAAAGAAAGAAAAAAGCAAATTAAAGCGCCTGTTCACCATGCGTGCGATGAGATTGCTCATGGAAAGCTAGGATAAGGAGGGAATCGTTGCAAAAAAGCCACATGCATGAAATGCCAAATCCGTCCATCAGAGATTAGGAATGACTGGTCACCTGGATGTCGTGGCCACCCTTACTGCGTGCTCCTGTGTGACTTGTATGCCTTCTTGTTCTTCTTTTTGGCGGGCAAGGGAGCTCCAGGTTGGGTTGAAACCTTGCTGGGTGCCGAAATCTCGCCGAGAAACGAGGCCATGGAATCCTTCTTGGCAGAGGGATTCTTCTTGCCAGACGACTCCTTGAGACCCTCCTTATCCTTCTTGGTGGGGGTCTCAGGGATAGATTGCTCAAGGGCGGGGCTGCGGTATCCCTTTGCGCCAATTGCCGGCACGCCAGCTGGGACGGTGTGCTGCCAAATTCCACGATGCCCACTAGGACGGATCCGATGGTACTCAATAGGCTGCGAGGACGGATTGCCCTGGGGGATAGGCGGAGTGCCGAGTGCCTTGATCTGGGGTTTCTTGCCCGACCGGGTCGGAGTCGAAACCTGGGTCTGGCTCTGGGGAGGAGGCCGGGCCTGTGGTGGCTCGGTCCTCGCTCGAGCAAACCGAGGCGTGCCCGCCTGGGATGAAGGCTCTTTCTAGTTGCTCTTCATGCCAGGGACAGCCGGAGGCAGGACTGGCGTGACTTTCTTCAAGCCGTTCGCAGGAACAACAGGGGGTGCAATTGGGGTCTGCTTAGGCGTGCCGGCAGAACCGTCAACACGCGCCTTCTTATTCTTGATAGCCTTGACCGTCTCAGGCGTTGCTCCGTCGTGCTTGCGCTTCTTGTTTTTGGAACCCGGCGTGGAGGTCAACAACGCAGGCGCCTGTGTCATCTCAACGTCTTCCTCATCTGAACTTGCGTCGGATCCAATGTTGCCCATAGGCGAGTCAGAAGCTCCAATGGGGTGATAGCGTGCCTTGAGACCCTTTGGCTGAGGTCGTTTCGCCGTTGACATTGCGGTCGGGGGAGCGGCAATAGAGCGTTGGCCGGCCTCGACACCTGGAAAAACGACTCGCTTTATATGCAGCGCCTGATCAATTGGCCGTTTCGCTGGAGAATCATGTCAGCAGTTGCCATCAAATCACAAGGGGCCAATACCAAACTCACATAGCTCGTACTGATTTCCTGCCTTGGAGGGAATAAGCAGCTTGATGGTGTGAACCGTAGATTGATCCTCAAATGCGCCGGTATAGTCGTCTCCGTTATGGGAGAGGAAGGGCTTTCCGGATTGAATTTTATCCAGAGGAATGGGGTTCTTCTGGATAACCTCAATTGGGACCGAGGCAGGTGCGGTAAAGTACCAGATCTGCTTGCCCTGGGTCTGGGCATCCTGGAAGATCCGTGTAACTTCATTCGCATCCATTGACTCCTCGCCCTTGCATAAATGGAAGTCATGGGCGATGATTTCCGGAATTTTGGCCCTGCAGAGACAATTAGCATCTGAAACATTCATCTTATGGTGGATATGAACTCACATCACAGGTCTCTCGTCACGCCTCTGGAGAGCCATGGATTCGTCAGCCGAGGCCTCTTCCTCGGAATCGCTGACTGTCTCTTTGCTCTTAGAGGAGGGCTTGGTGGCTTTGGGTGTCTCTTTGGCCTTGGCAGGTGCCTTGGCGGCCTGGGGTTTGGCCGTCTCCTTGACTGTTGTGACTGTCTTTGACTTTTTGACAACCTCTTTTTCGCTCTCACTCTCGCTCTCGCTCTCGCTCACACTCTCGCTGTCAGAGCTTGACTCGTCGCTGGATTCACTTGAATCCTTTGCGGGAGCCTTCGCTGCCGGTTTCTTGTCACCCTTCACCGCCTTCACCGCCGGTTTCTCGCTTCCCTTTACAGTCTTCGCGGGCTCTCTGTCGCTCTCTTCTTCACTGCTTGAGTCGGAGTCGGAGCTCGATTCGGACGCTGAAGAACTGGAATCGGAGTCGGAATCGGAGTCGGAAGACTTTTTGGCGGGCTTCTTGGACTCCTTCTTATCGCTAACCTTGGTGGGGGGTGCAGGCTTGGTGACTTTTGCGCCGTTTGATTTGGCAGGCGCGACTGACCCTGCTCTCAAGCTGGCAGCCCAGTCCGAACCCGATTTGGCGGTAGCAGCTCCGGCATCTGCGTTGCTGTCGGTGTCGCTATCGCTGTCGCTGTCGCTGTCACTATCGCTGTCGCTCGAGTCGTCGACGGGTTTGGTGTCGCGCTTTTTCTGAGACGCGCGTGAAGATGTGGTGGCAGTGTTCTTGCGCACGAGATTTGCAGCGCTGGTCGCGTGTTGCGACAGCGTGCCGATCGGCGCTCGAGGCCCTGCCATGTTTGAATTTCGGGGTCAAGTGATGTTGGTGAATGCGCGGAGAGAAATTCTGCAAGAGAAGAGGGGTGTGAAGGGAAGGGTTGTAAATAAGTTCACAACACAGCTCTCATACGAATGTGAAGAAGGCTTGAACTTTGCTTTTTTTTTCCTTGACAAAATTTAAGTGGTTGAAGCTCCACGACGTTGTTTAAGCGGGGGGACAGACCAAGCTTAAAGATTGGGCGTTCTGATTGGCTGATATGCACCCTGGAGTCTGGATCACACAGGACCCCTGCACCTTGAAGGTAGGCCCAAAGATTTTGCGCTGCTTGAGGGTTTGAGGTTCTCGCTAATGAGGTGAAGAGGCAGGCACGATGTGCTACGCGAGGCAGGTACGGAATAACTCTATGCTGAAAAGGTGTATTTCGTGTAGGACAAATCCTTCAACTCTTCACCAAAGTTCTTCGAGAACCTGTTGTGAACAATTCACACAAGTCAGTGTTCATGCACGCATGGCTTGTGCACCTGTGACAGCGTTCCCTGTAAGTGCTGTTGTGGGGTTTGCTTCCATGTTTGAGGGTCCACTTGCACTAAGGTTGTGGTTGGATGGGCTTCGCACGGGCCAGCTAACAACGATAAACCCCTAAAACTTGGTGACAGGACGGCTGATGCGATGTTATTTGAAGTGAGCCCAAGTTGCATGAGAATCATTACCGCCATGGAAAACTCACTCTTGAACACACCAGAAATGGCAACAAATAAAAGGAGGAAGTTGGAGGGCGAGAGCAGCCCCGCCCCTCAAGGTATGGTACCATTTACTTTTCGAGTCTATTCTCAATAATTTCATTTCTTGTTCCTTCATCTGACTTATGAGACTCAGTTGTGAGCGCCTTTGCCGCTCGACAAAAGCTCTGGGGCCTGTCGTCGCCACTGAAGACCAATCCAAAAGACAGAGTACCAGACTTGGATGAAGATGCAAGGCATCTTAAAGAGGTCTCAGATGAGAAGCTTGATAAAGTCCAACCGAAATCTCCTCGAAAGGGCAAGCGTAAAGTCAGGCAAAAACAGGCCGATGCAACGCTGCCCCCAGACGACATGTCGGATCAGATTGTTGTTGCTCTTGATCTCGACGACTCAGCACCACCGTCTCCGGTCTTGAGCCCCATCCCGACATCGCCTCGTCCTGAGCCCAAGGAAAGGACGACCACACTCTACTCGTCTTTCAGGCCCACAAAAAAGAATTATCAACGAAAAGCTGATGGTCGTACAAGACTGACATCAGGTGAGGGCGAGGTATGATATATCCCCAAACACCCAGATGAAATCTTTGTTTGTGTGCTGATAATTAGAGACAGCGACTAGTAATTCTTGGGAGCTATGGAATCCATGTTGTCGAGGGTCAGATCACCATTGGAGGCGCAATCTTGCCTGCATCGGAAAAGACTCATTGGGTCCACGCTCCCCATTGCCATGCTCTTCCTGTTCTGCGTATCGTGGAAGACTCTATAATAGAGCTGCACCCACACCCTGCCGCACATGGTCTCAGAGAACTCTCAAAACTAAATCCTTCCTTCGGGAAATTATGGAATGAAGAGGTTCTTCAAGGGGCAACTTCGACCCAAACCGACAAAGCCGGTCCTACTTTTAAAATAGTCAGTGCCCACCCCAAACCAAGACACCATCAAACATGACCTAACTGACTGCAATAGATGTTCACACCCGAAGACCGCCCCAAAAGAGCCTTCTTACAGGACTTGGTCTCACCGGGAGAATGGAACAAAAAGTTGGCTGGCCTTGTAGCCGCCAACAAAAAATCCACACCCATTGTCTTTTTATGCGGGCCAAAATCGTCAGGAAAGTCAACATTTGGAAGATTACTAACAAATCGTCTCGTCACAGACCACGGCGGTTTCAAGAAAAAGCCGTGGTCAACAGCCATTGTCCTGGACCTCGACCCCGGTCAACCCGAATATGGCCCTCCCGGAGTAATCTCTGTCAACAAGGTCTCGGCCCCTATTTTATCTCCCCCCTTTTGCCACCCTTCAGGCGTTGGCTCAGAGCACAGCCAGTTAAGGGCCCATGCCATCGCAGCTGTTAGCCCGGCGCTAGATCCGACTCATTTTATCGAATGTGCACTTGACCTCTTTTCACACTACAAACAAAGCATTTACAACAAATCGCCACTGATCATCAACACGCCCGGCTGGATCCAAGGAACGGGCCTTGATATTCTCGCCGAGCTAGTCAGGAGAATAACCCCGACAGAGGTCATCTACATGTCCCGGGAGGGCCCCGAGGAAACAGTCGAGAGCCTCAAGGCTGTCTGCTCATCCAACATCCCCTTCCACGCCCTCCCCTCGCAATCGAGCGAAAACACCCCTAGAACACCAATCAACCTGCGTACGCTGCAAACCATGTCGTATTTTCACCTTGACTGGAAGTCGGTGGTTACTTCTCAGCACCATACTTGGAACCCCATACGGCTGACCGAAATGCGTCCCTGGAGGGTCAGATACAAGGGCCCGGGCAGGGGATTCGTCGGCATACTCTGCTATGATCACCAGCCGGCGCCCGATCTTTTAATGGAGGCCATAAACGGTATGATCCTGGCACTGGTCAAGGTCGAAGACAAGGCGGCTTTTCGCAATTTACTCGACTCGTCCTCCCCCGACGGTATCACCTGGACAGCAGAGGGGATCCCGTTGATACAGAACGGCCTAGGGAGGACGTTGGACCCTCGTCACTCGCAGACTCTTGGATTGGTCCTCATCCGGGGGATCGATAACAAACGGGGTGAGCTCCAGCTGTTGACGCCGCTTCCGGCAGCAGAGGTGATTGCGGCGGAGGAGGCGGCTGGGAAAGAGAACTCGAGCCTTGTTCTGGTCGCGGGCAAGTTTGACACGCCTACGTGGGCGTATGCTGAGGATTTGTATTGGCGTGCGTCCTCTGGTGTTGGTGCGGTTGGACAGGATGCGGCAAGCGAGTCGGACGAGGAAGAGGAGGGTGATTATGTAGAGGAAAAGGGGCCGTTGAGTCAGGGGCTGAAGCCAGGTGATGAGTTGGAGAGCCTGCCGTGGGTGGAGACGCTGCATGGGAGTCAGAAGAGATCTGTTGGGTCGCGTGTTTGGCGGGTTAGAAGGGACCTTGGTCGGAATTAGGCTGTTCTGGGGGGTAATCGTTAGTTGTTTTGTGAGTGCCTGTCCAACACGAGAGGGTTGATATACAATTGTAGACGGTTGGACATCAATAGATACCGAGGACCCAAGCCGTTTCTTCAAAGAGGGTGCGTATTTGTTTACCCATAACTCACCCAACAAAGCTGGGTACATTGACAAACAAACAGGACATGAAACAAATATATACATTCTGTCCTTCCTTGAAAATGCTTCTATATACACAGCCATTTATAACAAGACAATACAACCCCCACCTCACGAACACTGCGAATAATACTGATTCTGCGCCTTACACGTATAAGGCGAAGCACAAGCCGTGCACCCCGAGAATCCCGCCCCGCCGCACTGCGCCCACTGCGAAGCCGTACACGCCGCCGGTGCCGTAGCAGCCGGCGCCTTTGTACTCGTCACCAGCGTGGTAGTCGCAGGCTGCTGGGGAGTAGTCTCACCACCACCACCACCTCCTCCTCCCGCACCGCACTTGAAAATCGGCGGCCCGGGAATAACATACGTACTGCTCGGGGTCATGGAGTAAATATTCACCAAAATGCCGGGATCCGTGGCCTTGTAGATGCCGGGGATGGAGTAAGTGGCCGAGGGGAGGGTACTGCCGCCGCCGACGATGTTGATCTGGGCGCATTCCATGTAGATCTGGGCGCCGGCCGTGGAGGAGGCGCCGTGCAGGGCGATCATTTCGGCGCGGAGGAGGTATTGCCCGTTGGGGATGCACGCGGGGATGTCGATGTAGTGGAGGCCGCCGTTGGTTATCACCGTGGAGGTTGCCCAGGTGCCGGAGGAGAGGCCGGATTCTTGGATTTTGAACCAGCCATTGCCGATGCCTTTGTCTGTCAGGGCGTTGTCGACCTTTTTGAGGTAGGCGAGGGTCGGGCCCTTGTGGCTTGCGTCCATGACGTCTCCGGGGCCGGATTGCAGGGTGTGGCGCCAGACTGCCTTGACGGTGCTGCCGGCGGTGACGGTGATGATTTCGGAGGACGGGGTGGTGGGGTTGGGCCCGCCGTTGCAGGCAAGGTCGTTGGAGGAGACGTCGGTTATGGGGCCGTCGTAGACGGGGGTGCGGATGGCGTGGGAGACGGGGTAGGTCTTTCCGCCGGCGTCGAGCTGGACGAAGATGGTGTGGGCTGAGGCGGCGGAGGCCGCCGCTAGGAGGGTGAGGGCTTTCATTGTGGGTTGGTGGGGGGAGGATCTGGTTGGAGTAGTGAGTGAACAAAGGATGTTTGGGTTGTCAAGTACTGGCAGGATAGGATATGTTGTATGACTGCCTCGCTGTGTGTAGTGAGGTCGATAAGGGGGCTACATCATGGATGATGGGTGCTTGCTCTATATAAACGTCTAGCATGTGGGTATCTATTCCCATGCCAAGCTTGAGACGGCATCTCAGGAGACGCCTTGACGGGATGGATAGATTATCTTGCCCCCAGAGATCCTTGCTCAGGTTGCAATATGTTTGTTTGCGGAGCCGCATGTTGGTGATAGTTGTGAGTGCGGCCTAGTGTTGTGCGCGTGACTGGGGGGGTGACTACGTGGGATCGTTCGGTTAATATGGCGGAAGAAGAGCGTCCGAGGTTGGGCTCGGCGTGGGTTTTGCACGCAACCGATGATGGAGTTCCCGGTATGTTTCTTTACTAACTGATGTCTTCGGTGGGAATATTTCAAGATCAATAAATGGCGCGTGGCGGCTTATGCTATTATTCAGCTCGAATTGTTTACATGACTTTGTCCATCACGGCCTCTCCCAATGTGTTGTTCAGGGGTAAAGGGTTAGGGTTGGCTGCGACAACTTGAACCAAGGTCAACTCATCACTGGCCCTGACACGAGGGAAACCGTCCCGTCGGCCCTTGTGGTTTGGTTTGCGGGATATGCATGCACAGCGTCTGCCAACCCCAGGAAACGACGCAAGCCTTCGCCCGGTTTTCGGTGCAATGACGCCGGTAAATATGGGGTCCCCCACACATCAATATCAGAGCAATTATACTGCGTTCCTCGTGTGGTCTGGGGTTTGGGGCCATGTCAGAGTTACAACGTCTTGGAGCTGCTACCTCTGAGCGGAGTAGTCTGCGCTGCTCTCCCGCCGTCCTCCCTCAATGGGGCTCGGTAGAGGTTCCGGTTGGCGTTGCTCTAGAGGAGGATAACCCGACAGGCCGGTATTTGGACTTCAAAGAATGACTAAAATGTGGCTTTTAAAATTGTATCTATGCATTCAAGATAAGTGAAAAGATTCTCCTGAGATACTATCTGCATCAAGTTGGTGCACTGAATTTGTGGTCAGTTCAACCTGACAGATGACCGAAGGGGCTTGCCGGTGGGAGAGCCAGTTACTGCATAGGACAAGAACGCTGATAAAGTGGCCAAGACGGCAGGTAAAGACATTGACGCTTGGGAGTGTGATGCAATACACGGTATGAATCCGCATAGAACATACTAGTTGCGCGGCTGTGTCTGATTGATGACCACTGTCAAAGAAAATAACTCGGCAAGAGCGGCACTAAGAACTGGGGGTGATACTCTTTCGACTGCATCTGCTAGGCCATGTCTACACTAGAAAGGTTGGTCATGTTTTGTGTCAATAGACGTCCGACATTTATGAATATGGGGGGAAGTAACTGATAGGTATCAACGTGACAAAGGACAGAGAGGCACAGAAGTAAATCAACGCTTTGTTGTCTTGGTCAAAAGTTTCACAGCAGCTCAACCTGCTTGTCGCAGACCCTTTGAGAACAAATAATGTACAATGAGATTATTGCCCTCTTCTCGAGTAGGGGAGTCGAGCCTGTTGGTATTTATACATGGATATGCCTTCAGTCACTAAGAATCACTGCAAACAGATTTGGCTAGACATTCTTGATCCTGAAAGCTTAATTACAGCGAAGAAATCTTTGGTCATCTCCAGTAAAAGAAATCAGCAACAGTACGGATCAAGACCAGCTCTGCTTTACCAACGCAATGGTCAATTCGCCAAATAACGCCCCTTCACAAAACACCGCAGTTCAAATCACTGCTATCATCCTGACTGTTATGGCCACAATTTTCCTCGCCTGCAGCATCTTCTACTTGGTCAAAACGAGCAGCATTATGGCTCCCTTTGCAAGGAAACAGCCCAACTCGGCTACTCACAACAGCAAACATGTCGATGTTGAGGGTGCTGTCCCTCCCCTCTATCGTCAATCGGCTGCAACCCCATCCCTATCCGGAGACCAAACCCACGGGGCCCATCCTCAATGGATAGAAACAGACGCAGCCAGCACTGATAATCTGTTCGTCGTCGGCTCTCCAACCTGGAGTGAAACGGACGACGATGTTGGCGATGAAACCAGTTCTATTAGCGCTAGTAATATCCACAGCAACGGGAGCGATATCGAGCTCCGCACATTGACACCTGTTATCCCGGGGGTAGTCGTATCCCCCAAGCAAGTTAAAACCATAACCCTGACTTTAAGAGACAGCTCTTCTTCCCAGGTCTGTTCACCAGGCCAACAAACTGAACGAGGGAAATGTGGGAAAAGTAAAGGGCCTCGACCCGATATTGAGAGGAGGCAAGTTGAACAAACAGCGAACCTATCCTCTCCAACCAAATCTGGGCACATCTCAAGGTTGTTTGAAGGTCACCCATCCAGGCCAGAGACCCCAATCTCACATACCTTTACGTACACTGGCGATGGAGAATTTCTGGGCACGGGAAGAGCTGACCGCAGGTTAGGAGAGCCCATGGTGGCCAAGCCGGTTGTGACTTCACCCGTTTCCACTGTTGTGATAGTTGCCCCAGGGGCTTTGGCGTAAGGGGGATCTAATTGAAGTGAGCAATAAAGGAGGGTTGAACTTGCTCACAATTTCAACAACCCAAATTCGTAAAATGAAATTTTAACCTGCATTGAATTCTGGGATCGTTATTGTTTTCTTGGTTTATTTGAACCCTCCTTTTCATTTGTTCAAACATTCCTGGCTCGGCCCATCTCTTGCCCGTCATTACTTCTTGCCCCTCAAATGAAGGCTGCCTTCGAGGAAGGAACATAGTAGTCAGTACCTTCCGCGAGTTCAGCTTTCACAACCAACAAGATTTCATTTAGGTAGTAAGAGCATTCCCAATTACCTAAGCTATCTACTTCCGAGGCAGGCACCCGCATACGGCGGCTTGGGGTTTGTTCACTAATACATCCGTGCGGCCTCGGCTCCCTAACGTCAATCCACAGTTCTCGAACGCAAAACCATAACTCATAAACATCATCGTCGCCATGCACCGCCAATTCGCCTCCTTCCTCCAACTTTAAAGACGACCCATTTAATAGGTATAACGGAAACCGGGCTGGTATCCCTCCTGCAAAACAAAAAACACAAAAAGTCAGCTTCAGTAACTCAAACGTCACACGACTCAACACCAAGACAATAAGACTTACCTCGTGGTCCTCCAGCTCCACCTCGCCGCGGTCAGCCTTCCCGTTGAGAATATAGAAATACAAAGTCAAGCTCGACACGATCACCAGCGTCAGAAGCGAGGTGGCGATGCACGCATACAGACCAGGCTTGTAGCTCGGGTAGTCCTGATCTCTGAAGACCAAGCTTCCGGCGATACCTCCGATACCTCCGAATGCGACAAAGGTGGCGCTGCAGAAGGCGCGCTTCCACTGTCCACGGATGTTGTTGGCCTGGTACGACATGGCAGCCGGCACGTTGGAGTTGGCGCCCGCGGTGGTCAGGAAGACGCCAAAGTATCGCGCCGCCGGGTTGGAAGCGAAACCCATGATGGGGAGTCCGATGATCACCAGCAGGGTGTTGAAGATGATGATGGGCCCGCGGATGTGATACTTGTCTCCGACCCAGCTGCCGGCGTACATGGTGATGCCGGCGAGGACGTAGGGTGGTGCAACCAAGCACTGTGCCTGTGCCACGGAGAAGCCCATGTTGCCGTTCAGGATCAGGGGGAGGAAGTAGGCGAGGGCGTAGGTGACGGTGGTGGTGTTGAAGAAGATCATGGCATATGCCCAAATCTTGATGTCGAGGGCGGTGCTGAGGTACTCCTTGAGGATGAAGGGCTGTGGCTTCACATCTCCACGGTCGGCTTGCACGCGAGCGCAGATCCATTCGCGGTCCTTGTCACTTAGGAAGGCCCATGTCGCTCTCTTGGAATCGGGGAAGTCGACGAGGAGCCAGTAA
>Ga0247781_1000503_pt1 | contig 12123 bp, 17 predicted proteins | sample UWRJL184509B5_FD_179922 | JGI IMG/M metagenome (GOLD analysis project Ga0247781, IMG submission 179922) | Plant litter microbial communities from Arlington Agricultural Research Station in Wisconsin, United States - UWRJ-L184-509B-5 | ecosystem: Environmental > Terrestrial > Plant litter >...
GGTCGAGAAGTTCGACTACACCAAGGGCTACAAATTCTCGACGTACGCCACCTGGTGGATCCGCCAGGCCATCACCCGCGCGATGGCCGACCAGGCCCGCACCATCCGCATCCCGGTGCACATGGTGGAGGTCATCAACAAGCTCGGCCGCATACAGCGTGAGCTGCTTCAGGACCTGGGCCGCGAGCCCACTCCGGAAGAGCTGGCCAAGGAAATGGACATCACCCCCGAGAAGGTCCTCGAGATCCAGCAGTACGCTCGGGAGCCCATCTCGCTCGACCAGACGATCGGCGACGAGGGCGACAGCCAACTCGGCGACTTCATCGAGGACTCCGAAGCGGTCGTCGCGGTCGACGCGGTGTCGTTCTCACTCCTGCAGGACCAGCTCCAGCAGGTGCTGCAGACACTCTCCGAACGCGAGGCGGGCGTGGTGCGGCTGCGGTTCGGCCTCACCGACGGCCAACCCCGTACCCTGGACGAAATCGGTCAGGTCTACGGGGTCACGCGCGAGCGAATTCGTCAGATCGAGTCCAAGACGATGTCGAAATTGCGACACCCGTCCCGCTCCCAGGTCCTGCGGGACTACCTGGACTAGGGCGTTTAGTCAACAAAACGTGTCCGATTGGTCACCACCCGTACATCACCGGGTGGTGATCAGACCGTTGTGCAGAAGTGATCGTTGACGTGGCACCCTTGGACCACGGCACACTTAGAGCCCAGCACGTGTGACCTCGGTCCCCCGAGGGCACAGTGGGAAGGCCGCAACGGTGCAGAGTGTTGCACGATGGTGAGCAGTAGCCGAGGAACATGTTCATCGGTTCGAACAGAGGAGGAAGGCGATGACCCCGACTCTCACGCCGCCGGCGGGTAGTTTGGCCGGCACCGCAGCCGATGAGCGGTGCGACCGCTGCAATGCAGCCGGAAAGCTCCGTTTGACCCTGGCTGGTGGCAGTGAGCTGGTGTTCTGCGGACACCACGCCAACCGGTACGCCGAGGACCTGGTGAAGATCGCAGTGCAGTACGCGGCGGACCCGGAGTTCACCTGGCGTGGCGCGGACATGATGTCTAACTCCAACTAATCCCCCGACCCCCCGAGCAGACTTGGACAAGGGGCGCCCGCGGTGCGGGGCGCCCCTTTCCCATACCCGCGCACCCCCACCCCCACACACGCCCCACACGCCCCAGACCTGCCGCATACCGCCGCCAGGCCTCAGAGCGCTTCTGGGGCTCGGGGGTCAGGGGCCCGGGTCGGGCCAAGGGTCGGCGTCACACAGGAGCTCCACGATGGTGTGGAGGGCACGCGCGCTGTGCCGCCGCCTCTGGAGCCCGCCCCGGTCCTGCTGAAGGTGCCATCAGTCCTCGCCCGCCGCGACGGCGTCGGCTCGGCTCGGCTCGGCGTCGGCTCGGGTCGGCGTCGGCGTCGGCGTCGGCGTCAGCGTCAGCGTCAGCGTCAGCGTCAGCGTCAGCGTCAGCGTCAGCGTCAGCGTCAGCGTCAGCGTCAGCGTCAGCGTCAGCGTCAGCGTCAGCGTCGGCTCGAGACGACCTGAACGACGAGGGAGTCACAGGGTCTGGATCGTCGCGATCCGCTCCTCCAGCTGTTCGATCGTCGCCTGCGCGCTGGGCGGCCCGCCGCAGAGCCGCCGCAGCTCAGCGTGGATCTTGCCGTGCGGCAGGTTCGTGCGGTGGTGATGCGCCGCCACCAAAGTGTTGAGCTGCCGCCGCAGGCTGTTGCGCCGCTCCCCGGCCGTCAGCGGCGCCGGCGCGGCCGCACGCTGCGCGGGCACCGGCTCGGCGGCCTTGCGGCGTTTCTGGGCCGCCATCTGGTCGGCCTGCCGCTTGTTCAGCAGCACCGACACCTGATCGGCCGTGAGTAACCCGGGCAGCCCGAGATATTCCTCCTCCTCGGGTGTGCCGGTCAGCGCCCCCATGCCGAAGGAGGTGCCGTCGAAGATCACCTGATCGAGCTCGGCGGTCGCCGAGAGCGCCTCGAATTGCTTCTCGAGCTCGCCCTCCGCGCTCTCCTCCCGCTGCGCGCGCTCGAGCAGGTCGTCGTCCAGGCCGTCCTTCAGTTTCGGCAGGCCCAACACGTGGTCGCGCTGCGCCTCCATCTCGCTGGCCAGCCCGAGCAGGTGCGGCACGCTGGGCAGAAACACGGTCGCGGTCTCGCCCTGGCGCCGCGCCCGCACGAAACGGCCGATCGCCTGAGCGAAATACAGAGGGGTCGAGGCGCTGGTGGCATAGACCCCGACCGCCAGCCGCGGGATGTCGACGCCCTCCGAGACCATCCGGACGGCTACCAGCCAGCGATCCTGCGAGGTGGCGAAGGTGGCGATCCGCTTCGAGGCGCCCTCGTCGTCCGAGAGCACCACCGTGGCGGGCTGCCCCGAGATCTCCCCGATGAGCTTCGCGTAAGCGCGGGCGGTCTGCTGGTCGCTGGCGATGATGAGCCCGCCCGCGTCGCTCATGCCGTGCTCACGCAGCTTCGAGAGCCGGGAGTCGGCGGCCCGCAGCACCTGCGGCATCCAGTCGCCGCGGTGGTCGAGCGCCGTCCGCCAGGCCTGGGCGACCAGGTCCTTGGTCATCGGCTCGCCGAGCCGGGCGGCGAGTTCGTCCCCGGCGTTCGTGCGCCAGCGGGTCTCGCCCGAGTAAGCCATGAAGAGCACCGGCCGTACGACCCCGTCGCGCAGCGCGTCCGAATAGCCGTAGACGGAGTCGGCGCGGGAACGCTGCAGCCCGTCGTCGCCCCGTTCGTAGGAGACGAAGGGGATCGGGTTCTCGTCCGATCGGAACGGCGTGCCGGTGAGCATCAGGCGGCGCTCGGCGGGCTCGAAAGCCGCCTTGACGCCGTCACCCCAGCTCCGCGAGTCGCCCGCGTGGTGGATCTCGTCGAGGATGACCAGTGTCGGGCGGGTCATCGTGCGCCGCCGGTGCACCGCGGGTGCCATGCCGACCTGGGCATAGGTGAGCACGGCGCCGTGGAAATCGCGCGACGAGTGGATGTCGGAGTTGCGGAAGGCGTGGTCGAGCTGGATGCCGACCTGGGCCGCGGCGGACGCCCACTGCACCTTGAGGTGCTCGGTGGGGCAGACCACGGTGACCGCCTCGATGGTGCCGTCGGCGAGCAGTTCGGCGGCGATCCGCAGCGCGAAGGTGGTCTTGCCCGCGCCGGGAGTCGCCACCGCCATGTAGTCGTCGCCGCGGCGACGCAGGTAGCCCACGAGGGCCTTGCGCTGCCAGTCGCGAAGTGGCGGGAAGGTCTCCAGATCCGGCAGTGGCGGGCTCAAGCTGCGACGATCCCTTCCCTCAAGAAAAACACCCCCGGCAACGGACCGGAGGCGGCATTCAGCATAGCCGCGGCGGCGGCGAGGCGCGGCTTACGGCGCAGCCACCGGAGCCGACCACCGGCGATCCGGGGCGACGCGCCTGACCCCCGTGATGAGCAGGGCGGATACGCCCATCGTGAGCTGATCGGCGAGCCCCACCTCCCGCAGGACCGTGACAAGAATCGCGCCGATCAGGGCCGCGGGCGCAGAGAAAGTCGCGCTGGCGGACCACCGGGATCTCGCCGGTGAGGAGGTCGCGCGCGAGGCCAGCGGCGGGACCGATCCGATCACCACGTCACGGAGGATCCCGCCACCGAGCGCCGCGATGAAACCGGCGAAGGCGACCCCGAAGAGGTCGAGCCGTTTCGCGATTCCGGCCGAGGCGCCCGAGGCGGCGAAGACCGCGACGCCGATCAGATCGGCGCCGAGGAGCCAGTCGCCACTAGTCACCGGACACCTCGGGGCGAACGACCGATCAGTGCTGCATCGATTCGTAGATTTCCTTGCACTGGGGGCACACCGGGGAGCCCGGCTTCGGCGACTTCGTCACCGGGAACTTCTCGCCGCACAGCGCTACGACGAAAGTGCCCATCACCGCGCTCTCGGCGATCTTCTCCTTGCTCACGTAGTGGAACATCTCCGGCCCGGTGTCGGCGTCCTTGGTTTCCGGGCGTTCCAGGATCTGCGTGGTCACGACATCTGCCCTTCACTCACTCTCACGGGATCATCGAACCGCCGGTCCCCCCGGGCATAGCGGCTCGTCCTCAAGCTCCAACCCGCAAGTCTGACACCTCGGACCGGACCGGTCCAACGACCAGGCCACCCGTCTTTGGTCAGGCGGCGATCAAGCGCCGTACGGTAGCTGTCGTGACTGACTTCGGGATTCGATACGGCGAGCATGTGACCCGTGCCCGCTGGGACAACCGGCCGCTGGTCGCGCTGGAGAGCACGATCATCTCGCACGGGCTGCCACATCCGGACAATCTGCGGGTCGCGCACCAGATCGAGCAGACTGTCCGGGACCAGGGTGCCGTGCCGGCCACGATCGGCATGATCGGTGGCGAGCTGATCGTCGGCCTCGACGACGGCCAGATCGAGCAGCTCGCGCTGGCGCAGGGCGTGGCGAAACTCTCGGTCCGCGATCTCGCCGTGGCCGCGGCGCGGCGTGCCGACGGCGCCACCACCGTGGCTGCTACCAGCGCGGTCGCGGCCGCCGCGGGCATTGGCGTGTTCGCCACGGGCGGCCTGGGCGGCGTGCACCGCGAGGCCAACGTCACTTTCGACGAATCGGCCGACCTCACCACGCTCGCGAACACGCCGATCGTCGTGGTCTGCGCCGGCGTGAAGTCGATCCTCGACGTGGGCGCCACGCTCGAGCGGCTCGAGACACTGGGCGTGGCCGTCGCCGGTTACCGTACGACGCGCTTCCCCGGCTTCTTCATCACCGACGGCGGCTTCGACATCGACTGGGCGCTCGACTCGCCCGAGCAGGTGGCCGACGTGATCCGGGCGCGCTCCGACCAGAACGTGGGCGCCGGCGCGCTGATCCTGGCCAACCCGCTCCCCACCGACGAACAGCTCGACCCGGAACTGCACGACCGCACGCTCACCGAGGGGCTCGCCCTGCTGGAACGCGACAAGATCACCGGCAAGGCGGTCACGCCGTTCCTGCTGGGCTACTTCCACGAGAGCACCCACGGCCGGAGCCTCGAGGTCAACGTGCGGATCATCCTGCGCAACGCCGAGCTCGCCGCGCGGATCGCGGTCGCGACCGCCGCCGACGCGACGGCTCCGCTGGGTTTCAGCGCCACGTGATCGTCGTCGTCGGCGACCTGGTCACCGATGTCCTGGTGGCGCACGACGGGACGATCGAGCCCGGCTCGGACACCGCCGCCGCCATCACAGTGGGCGGCGGTGGCCAGGGCGCGAACACGGCCGCCTGGCTGGCGCACACCGGACGTCCGGTCACGTTGGTCGCGGCGGTCGGTGACGACCCGGCCGGCCGCGAGCGGGTGGCCGAGCTGACCGCGGCAGGTGTTCACTGCGCGGTGCGTGCCCATCCGGGCGCGGCCACCGGCAGCGTCGTCGTGCTGGCCGCCCCCGAGGAACGCACGATGATCACCGACCGGGGCGCGGCCCTGCTGCTCGATCCGGCCGACGTGCGCCCGGCGATCGACTCGGCCGGCGCCAGCCACCTGCACCTTTCGGGCTATCCCCTACTGCACGACGGCTCGCGCCCGGCGGCCCTGGCGGCGCTGGCCGTCGCCGCCGACCGCGGACTCACGACCAGCGTCGACGCGGCCTCGGCCGCTCCGTTGCGCTCGGTCGGTGCACGAGCTTTCCTGACCTGGGTACGCGGCTGTGACCTGCTGCTCTGCAACGCCGACGAGGCTGACGTGCTGGCCGGCGCGGGCCCGGCCGAGGCACAGGCCCGGCGACTGAGCGAATACGCGCTCAACGTGGTCGTCAAGGAGGGCGCGGCCGGCGCGACCTGGGTCTCGCGCGACGGCATCGTGCAGTCGGTGTCACCCGAGCGGGTGCCGATGAAGGACCCCACCGGAGCCGGCGACGCCTTCGCGGCGGGTTTGCTCGCGTCCTGGTGCGAGGGTGGGAGTCCGAAGGCAGCTCTGGAAGCGGGTGCGGCCCTGGGCGCGAGAGCGGTTTCCGCGATCGGGGCTCGACCACGCTCCTGACCTGCGTGCGCTGATCCTCCGGGCTTCGGACGCGGAGACCCGCAGCCGCCGCTGGACAGCGCGGTCGGCTCTGGGGCGACGAGGCGTACTTCCGTGGTTGGGTCTGCTCAGGTTTTGCGGTGGTCGGTGGGGATCCAGTGCTCGCCGGCTTCGGTCGGCTCGAGGTCGATGGTCAGGTATTCGGTCGCCTCGGGGGTGTGCTGAGGCAACGTGACCTGGGGTTTCGGCTCGCGGGCGACGGCGTCGGCCGCGCGCTCGGCCTTGGATTTCGCGGGGCGGTCGTTGGCGATCAAGACGGCCGCCCAGGGCAGGAACACCATGCCCGCGGCGCACAGGGTCAGCCACAGCGGGAGCAGCGGCGGCCGGAAGCTGATCAGGAAGGCGCCCACCACCAGGCAGGCGGCACGGATGCTCATCATCGACACGTAGCGGATCTGCCGGCTGCGGAACTGATCGTCCTGGCTGCGGGCGGCGTCGGTGATCAGAACCGCCCGGTCCGGCTGCTTCTTCACGATGGGGTCTCCGATCGACGGCCCCATCCTCGCACCGTTCGTGCCGGTGCGCCCAGCGCCTGCCGGACCAGCCTGGTAAACGAGGCGATCGCGTACGTATCGTCCCCGTTCACGCCGAAGTCGCTGCGTCGTTTCTCAGGCCTTGGCAGCCGCCTTCATCTCTTTCTTGTAGGCGCGCACCCGGCCCAGCGATTGATCCTCAACGATGTCGGCGACTGACTTGTCCGAGCCCTCGACGCCGTAGCCGTCGGCCGCCTCGCGCCAGCCGGCCGGCTGGACCCCGTGCTGCTTGCCGAGCAACGCGCGAGCTGAACGCCCTCTCCAGTGGGATCTGCTGGTCCACAGTCATCCCCACCACCAGGGCCAAAGGATCCCGATTGAGAAGTTCGTTCGCTTCATGAGCGATCGGTAGCGACATACCCATGGCTACATCATCCAAGATCAGGGCGGGTTCGCTGAGGGGACGCCCATGGATTCGCTGGCAAGGGCCGGCCAGAGCGTTCGGGTGGGTCCGCCGAGCGCATGCTGCTGCGTCCGCGACGATCAACAATGGGAGCATCATCCCCGCCTGGATGCAGCGTACTTCGAGTACTTGACGTACTCAAGGTCATGCGGGAGGCTTGAGACAGAGGGAGATGATCCGATGTCAGCGGTTCACTACGAGAGCTACACCCAAGCCCGGACCCACCTGAAGGCTCTGCTCGACGCGGCGGAGCGTGGGCGTGTCGCGACGGTCCGGCGGGATTCGCGGACGACGGCTTTCGTCGATCAGGAACGGCTGCGCTACTTCCTCTCGGCCGTCACACCCTCGCAGGCCGAGATCGTGGCCGAGGACGGAGGCTGGTCCATTTTCATTCCTAGCCTGCCCGTGGCCGCCGACGGCGCGACGGTCGACGAAGCTCTCGATGAGATGATCGTCGCCCTGCGCGAATACGCCGAGGATTGGCAGGATCACCTGCTCGATGCACCCAACCACGCCGCCAACTGGGGCTTGGTGCAGCTGATCAGCCTCAGTGAGGACGATCAGTTGCGCGACTGGCTGACCGGGACTGGGCGATGACCTGGCCCCAGCCGACACGCAAGTTGCACGAGGAGTTCTGCGCGACCGAGGGCTGGGACCGCGTCCGCGACGCCCGCGGACGAACGGGCACTCACCACATCACCTACGAGCTGCGTCTAAGGGACGCTCGCATCCTGCGCACCAGAATCTCCCATCCCGTCGACCGGACCACATACGGGCCGAGCATCTGGACTCACATCTTGCGCGACCAGCTGGAGGTCAAGGCCGCCGAGTTCTGGCACTGCGTCCAGGACGGCGTCAAACCCGCCCGTGGCGCCCCGGAAACCCCTGCCGAATCCCTCCCTCTTGAGCTGGTCCACCTCCTCATCCATCGAGTCGGTCTGACCGAACCGGAGGTGGCCGCCATGACCAAGGACGAGGCGGTCAACCGCCTGAGCCGATTCTGGGCCGAGGGCTCCTGACAAATTCTTCACCGTAAATACGGTGGGCGTCATGGGTAAGGGCATCGCCCTGCAGTTCAAACGGGCGTTCCCCGCCAATTTCCGCGCCTATCGAGCCGCGTGCGCACGAGGTGAGGTTCGCATGGGCCAGGTGTGGTTCTTCGACACGGGAGCGCTCGGGCCCAGGCGATACATCCTCAATTTCCCCACCAAGAATCACTGGCGCAATGCTTCGCAACTGTCCGACATCGCGGCCGGCTTGGACTCCTTGGTCTCCTTGGTTCACGACCACCGCATCGAATCTTGGGCCATACCTGCCGGAGGATGCGGTAACGGCGGGCTCAGTTGGGACGCCACTCCGGGTCGCGGCTCAACATCTTGAGCAGAGCGGTCTTCTTCCGTCACCACCCAGACCGGCACTTGCCGGTTCTCCATAGCCCCAGCACCTGCTGGTCGAGCACCAAGCCGCTGAGCCGCCTCCAGATGCCAATCGAGAGAAGTCGCCGCCCTTGTGGGGAACAACTAGGACGAAGTACCCATCCGGGCCGTAAGAACAATCGGTGGGGCGCGGCAGCGACATCCTCATCGTCACAGCCTCCAATATCCAAGGCTGTCGGGGAAACCGCACGGCACGAAAAGATGTACATCTTCTTGTACCATTGAGGCATGCCACGTCAGGACGTACTCGGAGTCGCGGAAGCCCGCAAGCAGCTTCCCGACCTGCTTGCCGGATTCAGCCGGGGCTCCGGCGACTCCGTGTTCCTCGGAGCTCACCGCCGGGCCGTCGGCGTGCTGGTGCCCGTCCGGATCTACGACGAGCTCCGCAGCGAGCGTGACCAGGCAGTCGACGACGCTATCGGATCGCTGCGGGCCGAGGGGCTGGAGCCGTCGTCCGTGGCGACCGAGTTGGCCGGCCTGTTCGCGCAGGGCCGCATCACCGCCGGACAGATGGAAGCGATGCTGCTGGCCTACCACCGCGCCGGGTGATCGACGAAGACCCGTATGTCGATGTCAGCGGCGTTCTCGTCAACAAGCTCGGCATCACCTCGGCCGGCGTTCTGAGTCAGGCCGAGGCCGACCTCAGCCTGGCCGCGATGCTTCGCCTGTCGGTCCGGCCACTCCCCGGCACGTACGACCTTCACCATCTGCGGCAGTTTCACCAGCAGCTCTTCGGCGCCGTGTACGGCTGGGCCGGCGAGTTGCGGACCGTCGACATCGCGCGAACCCCCCAGGACAGGTTCTGCCACTGGCCGTTCATCGAATCGCACTCCGCCGGGGTCTTCGGTGCTCTCGCCACCGAGAACCTGCTGGCCGGGCTGGCCCGAAGCGCGTTCGGAGATCGGCTGGCGCACTACTACGGCGAGATCAACGCGATCCATCCGTTCCGGGAGGGCAATGGCCGGGCCCAGCGAGCTTTCCTGGGTCAGCTGGCTCGCGAAGCCGGCTGGCGGATCGCTTGGGGCCGGCTCGACCCGACGGAGAACGACGTCGCCTCGGCCGCGGCGCTGCACGGGAACATCGAGCCTCTCGTCACCATGCTGAACGGCATCGTCCGACCGCTGTAGGCAGGCACCGGGAGTAACGTCGGCTACGCCGGGTATCGCGTACCGCTTCGGGCGCGTGCTGCGCGTCACTCCGGTTTCACCGGCGGACTGCCCGGGCACGTTGGGAGCCGCCGAACTGTCGGGAGGAACGACATGAGCGACTCGCAAGAGAGCATCGACCGGGAGATTCTGGGCCCCGACTACGGCGCCGGCGTCCTCGATGTGCCCGAGACCTATCGACCTGACAAGGGCAACGACGATCCGGGCTTGTCCAGCACGCTGGCCCCCGGCACCGACGTCGACCGGCTCCAGGACGGTGGTGCACACCCGGAGCACGGCGTGATGACCACGACCGGAGGCACCGCCGGGCCGGACAGCTTCGAGACTCCTCCCCGCTCTGGTCCGGGCATCGCCAACACCACCACTGGGGACGCCACGACGGGTGCGATGGAGACGCCGCCCGACGGCTACACGAGCGACTCGAGCCAGTAATTCGGTCGACTGATCCGATACCGTCCGGGCCATGACCGCCACGGACGAACCGATCGCCGCCGGGCGGGAAGCGGACGTCTTCGCGCTCGGCCCGGGCGACCCGCCGAGCCGGCTGGACGAGGTCGTGGCCTTCCGCGCCGGTCAGGGGACCATGTCGGCGAACGAGGTTGCCGCCCTTCCGGTGGCCGCGGCACGAATACGGGGAGTGAAGTAATGCGAGCGCTGGTGCAGACCGTGAGCCGGGCCGCCGTCACTGTCGATGACGAGGTGGTAGGCAAGATCGAGGAGGGCCTGCTGGTGCTGGTCGGCGTCACCCACGATGACACTCCGGCCAAGGCCGCCGAACTGGCCCGAAAGACCTACGAACTGCGCATCCTGGACGATTCGGCGTCGGCGTCCGATCTCGCCGCCCCGCTCCTGGTGGTCAGCCAGTTCACCCTCTACGGCGACGCTCGCAAGGGGCGCCGACCGACCTGGAACTCGGCCGCCCCGGCTGAGGTGGCCGAGCCGCTCGTCACCGCGTACGTCGAGAGTTTGCGCGCCCGGGGCGCGACCGTCGAGACCGGCCGATTCCAAGCGCACATGCTTGTCGAGAGCGTGAATGTCGGACCACGGACGATCCTGCTCGAGCTCTAGAAAAACAGCCCGCGGCGCTGCGCCGACTGCCGCAGCCAGTTGTCGAGCTGGCTGCCCCAGTCCGTCCGGTCGACGGTCGCATAGTCGACATCGAACCGGCCGAACGCGTCGCGCCCCTCGGTGAACATCCCGCCCCGCTTGTCGATCTCGAGGATCACCTGCAGCTTGTGCGGCGTCGGGAGGAAGGTCAGCTCGAGCTGGTTGATGCCGCTCGCGTAGGCCGATGGCGGGTAGAACTCGATCTCCTGGTAGAACGGCAGATGCTGCTCCGCACCGGCGACCCGGCCACGCTCCACGTCGGCCCGGCTGAACCGGAAACCCAGCCGCAGCAGCGCGTCGAGGATCCGTTCCTGGGCCGGCACCGGGTGCACCGCGACGGCGTCCAGATCGGATTTGTCGACCGCGCGGGCGACCTCGAGCTCGGTGGCGAGGCCCATCGTCATGCCGTGCAGATGCTGCCCGTACACCTCGGTGATCGGGGTTTCCCAAGGCACGTCGAACCGGAAGGGCACGTCGTACTTCGCGCCGGGGTCGAGCCGGAACGAACCGGTCAACCGCTGACGATGGAATTCCTGATCGGTGTTGTACTCGCTGTCGCCGCTCTCCACCTCGACGCGGGTGATCAGCCCGACGGCCAGGTATTCGACGTCGACCGCGTGCTCGCCGCCCACCACGTGGACCTGGCCCTCAAGATATCCGCCGGGCCGGCAATGGGGGTTGGCCAGCACTGTTTCGACCGACGGGCCACCGACACCGAGTGCCTGCAGCATCTTTTTGAAGACCACTGAACCATCTCCTCTCTCGCGGGCGTTTGGGGAACATTATCGGCGCGCAACACGCGGCGAGTACCGGCAAACCGGGCACTTGTCGGCTTGGCGACGTCAGGGTTCTCCCTGATTCATGCCACCTGGACGCTTGCCTCACCTCGGTTTAACGCGTCCCAGGCCAAGCTATCGATCACACCGGCTCCCCTGTGGGCCGGGAAGCACGACAGACGGTTATCAGCGGGGAGGGGACTGAAAGGTGGTCCTGCAGATGAAGGCATCGGAGTCCATGGACAACAGCATGACCGACGGTGTCGAGCTCCTGACCGACTTGGACGCCACCGACGAGCGGGGCGTCTCCGCCGACCTGGTTCGCGCCTACCTCAACGGCATCGGCCGCACCAGGCTGCTGACCGCCGTCGAGGAGGTCGAGCTTTCCAAGCGCATCGAGGCCGGCCTTTACGCCGAGGAGAAGCTCCCCGAGGCCGCCGACGACCTGGCCCCACTCCTGCACATCATCGTCGCGGAGGGCAAGGCTGCCAAGAACCACCTGCTCGAGGCCAACCTCCGCCTTGTCGTCAGCATCGCGAAGCGTTACACCGGCCGTGGCATGGCGTTCCTCGACCTGATCCAGGAGGGCAACCTGGGTCTGATCCGCGCGGTCGAGAAGTTCGACTACACCAAGGGCTACAAATTCT
>Ga0247781_1000504_pt1 | contig 12121 bp, 10 predicted proteins | sample UWRJL184509B5_FD_179922 | JGI IMG/M metagenome (GOLD analysis project Ga0247781, IMG submission 179922) | Plant litter microbial communities from Arlington Agricultural Research Station in Wisconsin, United States - UWRJ-L184-509B-5 | ecosystem: Environmental > Terrestrial > Plant litter >...
GCAACGCCACTCTTCTCGGGGTGGAATTGTGTGGCCAGGACGTTCCCCTTTGCGACGGCACCGACAAAGGTCTCACTGCCGTATGTACCGGTTGCAACCGACCACCCCAGGCCTTCTAATTCCCCCTTGTTGTATGGGTATTTATATGAGTGGACATAGTAGTATTTGGAGCTGGGTCGCAGGTCGTAGAGGGCGGGATTCGTGGGGCAGGATGCGTTATTCCATCCAATGTGCGGGACAGATTTGGTCGCGTCGTCGAATCGGCCAAGCTCGCCAGGAATAAGATCAAGACCCGGGCATTCGGGATCCTCAGCAGAGCCGGAGAAAAGGGCTTGAAGTCCGACACAGATTCCCATGAACGGTTTGCCGGCGTCGATGTGAGCGCGGAGGGCGGGCAGGTAGCCGGCGGAGGATAGTTGGGAAAGACAATGGCCGAAGTGGCCGACGCCGGGCAGAATTAGTTTCTATTCCAGAGAGAATGTCAGTCCTATCTGCATCGACGATCGGACCTCAACAGTTCATCATACCTCAGCTTTGGCAACACCCTCCGGTGACCGGACCCACTCAACCTCGTAGCCAATCTTCTCGATGGCATTGACGAGACTGCGTATGTTGCCGGCGACATAGTCGAGGAGGTAAACTTTTGGCATTGTGACCGTTCCTTGCCGAATAGGAATAATAATTATGTCCTTGGGTTTCCTATTTGGAGCTGACGATCTTTAGGAGGTGAAGGGTGTGAGTCAAGGAAGTAGAAAAACTCCAAAGACCAATGGCTGCGATGGCGGGGCAGCATTGAATCAACAGGCTACCCCGCCATTGTTTGAACGCCCTGCCTGCAGGGAGCACTGGTCCAGTTGTTCTGCCGTGATTGACCGCTAAGTTTTGCTTCCGTCGTTCACATCATGCAATCTGAAGCTTGTCGCGTTGGCGAAATCCCCCATCAAACCATCAATTGTTCACTTCACCGATATATATGTTGTTTCTCTTTCCTTCTCGGCAATTCATAACCAAACCTTACCTCCTTACCTCCCGTCTGGCTTGCTTTCCGCGCAGCGCCACTCAAGTTTAAAGATCCCCGCCAGATCCTTCCATCTCTTTTGAAGACCATCAAGCTGCGCGCAACTGCAAACAATCCTGGCGCTACTATTCAACTGTACAACGCTCAATTGCACAGTTTCTTGCCCATCCCGTGGGCATCTCACGAGCCCTTTCAATGGAAGACGAGGATGAATGGGAGTACGAGTACTCCGAGACGGAAACTGAGGTATCGCGCCCCTCAGAACAAGGTGTGCGCCATGCAGACTAACTCCAGCAGACATACTACCTCACATTGGATCTTTCGATCCGCGATTTCCTCGAGCGCCGAACTGACGACATCGTCCACAATACGAGAAGCGGCTATCGAGTGTGGTACAATCCACTATTCAATGCACCCGAACAACGGCCGACAAACTTGATCGAAGACGCGCAAGATCCTGATGATGGAGATGCTCCCGAGCGCGACGACCAATACCTTGACAAAATTGGCATGCCACAGCCAGAACCGCCGGCGGAACCTCAGATCGATCCATCACTACAACAACTGCAACAACAAGCAGGAAGTGGGGCAGATGCGCAAGAGGCCCCGGCGGGAAGGACGGTTGAGGACATACAAATTTTGGAACTACACTCCAAGGACCCTGTTGTGTCGTATCGCAACCATGTCTTTCGTGGCACCTGGGCAGAGAATATCGGCACCGAGATGATTTTCACAAAACAAACCTCCGATGCGCCTCTCCCAACGATCCGTGATTTAGGTCGCAACATTCACCTCTTGGCGACGAGCTCAGCAAGGATTAATTTCAAGGAGGTGACACTGATAGCGAAAGAAAAGTTCGAAGCCGTCAACCAAACAGAAACCATGGACAGTTATGACAAGGAAGACGACATTCCCGAACGGTACAAGCGTAACGGTGGCGTGTACGTCCATATTGGTGGTGACAAAAGCGGTCAGCGACAACCTCAAGCACATTTCTTGGAAGATCTGATTGCGCTGAAGCGCAAGCGGGGCGAGACGGACGAAGTTACTGTCCAGCCTCTTGAGACAAAACAAAACAAGCTCATGGTTGACGATGTAGAGGAGGAACGGCGGCGTAGGAAGTTGCAGGCGGACTATGAACGAAATCTTAGGTGGAGGACGCAGAGGAACGGGGATAGTGATTTTTTGTCCACCATCGAAGACCAATACATCGCGAGACAACGGACACATGATGGGCAATCTACAGCAGTGAAACCCCGGAAGAGGGGAGGACCAGGTTCACGACCGCGAATAAGACGGGCTCCCTTGGTCAGACGACAGAGCCCACCTCGGGCACCTCCGGTTCCTCAGCAGAATCGTGAGCCGGGAGAAGGGCTATCCACACCAACACCTGCTCGATGGGATGATTTAAACCAACATGGCAACGCTAACACAAAGAGTTAGCGGCTAAGTGGACGACGTCACAACTCAAATACTCCTTGAGGAATATTGCAATAGAGATCAAGGCATCATGCCCAACTTCATTCACACTTCACACTCAAAATACCCCTTTAGCGCGCAACAATTTGTAGTATAATAAAGTAAACACTGAGGAGAAATTCTAGCGAGAAACACAATGACGTTTTCATTCAAGGTTTCCTCAGTCTCGTACCGCCAAGCCAGCCCAGATGATGCTCACAAGGATCATGGCATGTGGTGACTTTGGCAGTTCCGAGTGGGGCGGGGAGAATTGTCGCGTGGATCTTGTCAGGCACCCTGAAAGAGCGGCAGTGGCAAACGCCACTCGCTTACAGGTGCACCAACGGTCACCAGTACATGTGTGTGACGCAATAATCTCACCAAAGCCCAAGTACTGATACGCCCAGCCATGCAAGCCGGAAAGGGCCTGAAACCTGGTTTTCCCGCCAAAGCAAATCCCAAGCACATGTGCACTTGCGCTTTCGCTCACCAAAACGAAGCTTGTTCCTCGACATCCTCAGACTGACGAAATCCATTTGTTGGAGTGCTATCCGGTTTCGTAGGTGATTGTATCTAAGCGCTGAAGCCTCTTCCACACTCTTTAAACCTCTGAGCTTTCTCTCCTCTTTCCTCCCATGCACTTGACCTCGACAACTCGACCCCGCCATTACAAATCGACCGCCTCAGTGGTGCTTATTCCACTTGCGGCCCAGTGGCCGGACCGCCCGGCACTGGTTACGACGACGCCTACCCCCGAATAAAGCGCTCCAGCTTTCACTTTTCCTCAAATTCGCATACCTCTCGCGATAATCTCACACCTACGCCAACATGATATTTACCATTCGAAGGTTGACGACGGCGGTTATCTTCGGCGCAACCATCGTCTTCCTACTCTGGCTTCTGCCCCAAGTCCTCAAGCCCACGTCGCCCGACGCCGACGAGCGCGAACGAGACGAAGAATGGGTGAACTCGTCGCCATATTGGATTGACCGCCAGATGTGTCGTTGGCTCGGTCTGTGTGGTATACAGCATCTCAGATGGGATGCGCCGGCGCTGCCGGGCCCTGATGGGGACGATGGAGGGGATCTGAAGCTGGAATTGATGAAACTCTTTGCCCTTGGATGGAGCACAGGGAGGATCTACACTGGGAAAGGCGCGGCCGCGCCGAGCTGGGAATCCGCTCCGGTGGACTTGAAGCACAAGGAATTTAGCACGGCAAAGATCATGAACGAGGTACCCGAATACGTCTTGTCATATGCGCCGTTGGTTCATCTCTATTCTGGCGAGAACTTTTGGCCATCCGACATTGCCGAACACATCCAGCACATGCAGCCATTTATGGATGGGTCACAGTTGAACACGTCGGTAGACTTGCAGCACCTGGCGAAGCTCAATGCTGAGAATGACACCATTTTCCTGACAAGCGATGTCAATGTGGAAAGCAGACCAACATGGTTACATAACCGCGCCGGAGAGCCCGTTCCTTTTGACGACGACGACGACGATATCACGGACCCAGACAACGAAGATGACGAAAAATGGGGTTGGCGTGACCACAAACGCCCACACAGCGGGACCACGTGGTGGGATGCGGACAAAGAACACCCGCCGTCCAGGATTGCCGATCCAAGGGTTAAGGCCGGGCGACCTCGGAAACCGTTCCAGAAACGTGACACACGCGGAGGACAGCGTCCGATCGTCGGAGCCTTTGACAACAATGACAACAAGCCCAAGCGCAGTGGGTATTCTGACGGGCCTGCCGTCCTGGTTCTTGTCGACAAGGGCAACGGTATCGTGGATGCCTTTTGGTTCTTCTTCTACAGCTATAACCTTGGACAGACTGTGCTCAACATCCGCTTTGGCAACCATGTTGGCGATTGGGAGCATTGCATGTTGAGGTTCGAGCATGGCAAACCCCGCGCCATGTTCTTGAGCGAACATGCTGGAGGCCAGGCCTACGCATGGGAGGCGCTGGAGAAGCGGCCTCAAAAGGGGGGCAAACCAGACCGCCCCGTCATCTACTCGGCCGTCGGTAGCCACGCCATGTATGCTACACCTGGCATGCACGCCTATGTCTTGCCCTTCAAGATGCTCAAGGACCTGACCGACAAGGGACCCCTCTGGGATCCGGCACTCAACAATTACGCTTTCTGGTATGATTACGAGGTTGATCGCGAGGAAGAGAACAACCCGCCTGGTCAGGAACGGACCAGTCTCGTCCCCGCCTCGTCTAACCCCGACCTTCCGACCTCTTGGTTCCACTTCAAGGGCTACTGGGGAGATGATACATATCCGCTCTCTGACAGGCGCCAGTGGAGACTGTTTGGCGAGTATCACTACACCACGGGACCGACAGGCCCCAAGTTCAAGAACCTCGAACGGAAGAAGGTGTGTCAGATGGATCGATGCACCATGCTTCACAGCATTGAGGATGGAAAGAAGGCCAAATGGTACAGCTAGATGATGCGTATCGGCGAAGGCGTATTTGGATATCTTGGATATGGGTAGGAAAACTGTAAAGGAAAGAGTTATATCATGGGAGATGTGGAGTATGAAAGGGAACAACAATGGCGTTCATGTCCGTTAACGCGATACCCCCGGCAGACGGCGTCAGATACAATCATTTTTTGGAGGCTCGTACTATTTGGATGGAGTCGAATGACCTCGATATATGTTTGGAAATTTGGAAATTTGGTCGGTTGTTTTGCTTTTCATTGTTTATAGACGGGAGTTTTGAACTGGGGATTGGAATTGATCTGCTTTATCTATAATTACGGTTCATAAATCTGTGACGATATATCAAGCTGTGTATCTCGCTGCTTCTAGTGAATTGATATTTGCTCTTCTTTGGTGTTGTTACTTGCTGTCTGGTATAACCTGACAACATCGGTTGGCATTGGTGACGTCCGAAGAAGGGCTGTACCAAACCCAGACAATCAACGTTGCTGATTTTCTTTAAAAGAGGCGAAGTGAAAAGAGAGAAAGTATCGATGGATAAACTTGAGGCTTTTTCAAGAAACCCAAACAAGAATTCTAATGAAGATTTAAAAGAGGATGTTATAAGAAGCATTGTAAGCTGTTTACCAAGTACCTCAAAGTCAAAGCTATATAACTATTAACCAATCTCGTAAATAATAATTATAACTTATATTTAAATTCCATATTGAAGGTATATAATTGAAAAGATAATGATCTTGTGTTGCAGTACAAATAAATACTTATTATAAGGTGTTTTGCATTTTCTCTTCCAAAACATGGAAGCTATGAGAAAAAGAGGTGAACAAGAACCTACGAAGCTTCGCATCCTATAAACAACCACATTCATATCAAAATAACTTCACATATGGTGACGAAACTCTACATTATTTTCAATACATTCTACGGCCTTAGTCTAGTATCTTTCAAGATACTTCAAGATCCAATAAAACTCAATATATTATATGTGATATTATAAATGTTTTAAAGTGCGCCCGAGGGTATAATCGTATTTAACTTCAATAACACCAACTTCACAATATTCCATCACTGATTGAACAACCGGTTTGCTACCTAGGTACCATTCATCATCACCTCAATGAATAACGAGCCTTCTACACTGCGTCCTTCACTGACATTCTTAAACCTCTTTCTATGTATCTCACTTTAGGGTATCATTTCTTTAACCCCTTGTTCAACCTACGCTATAATTCTGAATTCAAAATAACACACATTAAAGTAGCATAGGTGGACAAAGGTAACCAACCTATTCGTCTTGTCAAACTAAAAAGACAATGGAAACTTGATAGATACTCAACGGCCGAACTCGAGGTTTGTTCCTGTAATGTGGTTCTGCGTGTGTTCTATTTGATACCGGCATCCTGCGTCGTATCCGTTTCCATTGATCGAGAGAGGTCTGTTAGAAAATCCAAGGGCGGGCGCAGAGTCATGTTTCAAGCTGAGAATGATGGCTTGTTTTGTTTCTTTCTCTTCTGCACTTCTAGTATCACCCAACTACATGGACTTCGACGCCAATTTTTTCTTAATAAAAGAGGGAAGCACAGGAACCCTTCCTGACTAGCAGGTCAAGTGTTGCTCACGTTGGCCGCCCAAGCTGTCCCTTCTCATTGCAGGATTGGGCAACCCTGCAACAGATTGGAGCGGGGAAGAGTGAATGGAGAAGGGAAAGAGGGAGGGGACATGTGAAGCCGAAGTGGGAAAGGGGGAGTGTTGAATAGCGCTGCAGTGGGAGCTTATAAAGGGGGATATAACCAGAGTGTGAGGTTGGAATGACCGAAAAGAGGGGGAGAGGCTCGATGTAAGAAGTGTTTGATATATAATCACTGCAGCCATGTGATAGAGACCTCGGAAGAGATGTAGTCACGCAATCACTTGCGTGTATATCGTCACTCAACTGTCTTTGAGCGAATAATGGGGAAGTGGAGATCTGCATGCCATGGCGTGGAAGTCATTCGGATGATATGGCGCCGTCAAGTCTCCGAGGAAATCCAGTCGCCCATGGCCCCCGTATGTAAGGTATTATTCATCCAACCGGACGGAGATGATGGTATTCCGTTGTTGTAGATCTTTGAAGACGGGCAGGGACAGGGCAATGGCAGGGCCGTTGTGGATAGTGGAGAACCTTCCCGGTTAGGAAGTTGGAGCAACAACTCTAGTAGTAGGCAATCGGCCCTAGCATCATTCGCTACTAGTAAGTTCGCCCCTCATGCGGAGTTTGCTGGATTAGTATCTTTGACTAACATGCTCGGCGGGAGGAGTTGGGTCCATCGCGGCGAGACCATGGTAGAATCAGCAGGTAGTACTCGGCAATCTTGAAACCTACTGGCCAATCTACTTGGCACTGGGTTGTACTGTCCTTGGTTACGGAGATGATGATGATTGCCTCGTGGAGGCGATAGACAATGACGCGTGGGGGTAGGAACCAGCAGTAAGGAGTATCTGGGAAGGTAGTGACGGGTGCAAAGCTTGGGTAGCATATTTAATCTATCACTTCTTGGGTTTCTATTCTTGGGGCCAAGTATAGTGCCTGCGAGACTGACAGGTCTAAGTATAGTTGGATCTATATGTACCCGCCATTAGGGAGGGTTTCCAATCAATCGTGTGAGGTAGTGCTGGTCCACGAGTCAGAACGTCTTAGGTGCCGGTTGTAGGTATTCTGTAATTCACATCCGTACAAGTTGCATTGGAAACCCATGATAATTAGAACCACTAGTAAACATTGTGTGAACATGGGCTTACAAGTTACACATACAGCCTTGATGATATGTGTTGTTTGAGATGACCCATTTCAAGTTCTTATCTTCCCGCCCTCGATCTGAAAAGTCTCTGGGTAGCGGCAACCTGTTGTTTTGTCGCCAGTACTTTTCAAACGCCAAGTTTGATATGGCAGGTGAACTAATCCAAAGGTACCTACTATAGGTACTCTTCTTGTTGCGACGCAGTGGGATTGTGAAACTCCATAGAGGGGGCCATCATGGGGAGAAGGAGCCTCTAATGACTGCTGTGAACGCATCTCATCGCCCAACTAGTAATCTACATGTACGCCACCGTGTTTCGGTAGCACTGCATGGTGTTGCGGGATTTATTGAGATGGAACTCCTGGTGAAGTAGCTGAATCGGGGTACATCTAGTAAACGTGGGTGGCGGCATCAACTCAATATGTGTAATACTAAGGCTCGTTATCTACAGTACATCTTGTCTGAATCCATAATGATGGAAGATTGCCATGAAATTCGTGATAACAACTTCTCTTGGTTTGCCTTGGTATGGGGGGTTACTGAAGAGCAAATCAACCATCCATTCTGACTATGGTGTTTGGGATGTGTCAAACATGACCCTGATTAATTTCCGCGATGCAGGTGTAATATGCAACTTCCTAGATAGATAGATTTGCTGATGCCGTATGGGCCCCTCTCATGTACCGAGGTATGTACTGGTATCACTCCCCGAGAACAACAGTCAATGGGCAATCCTCACCATTCAACTGCGAATACAGAAGGTCAGGTCTAGGGGGACCGTTGAGGGATCGAGATGGGGACTTGACTGGCTGGAAATAGATTTCAACGATTCCCCAGAGCCTCAGCTTCGATACCATGAGCCTAGAACATTCCTTGCATCTGCATTATGCACTGATCAGGGCCGTAGTACTATTCCTGAGTCCTTAACCGTTTAGAAGGGGTGGGATGCGGCCAATATACGGGAGAGGGGTGGGGGAAAAGGGGAGAGATAAGGAGACTATTGATCCCACTACATACCTCATTCAACTACGAATACCTTGGTTTCGCTATCAGACATGATGCCCAAACAGGCTGAGAATGTTATAACTCATTTCACTTGGTCCCATTCCGGCCTACCCGCGTCATTAAATGGCCTTGGGGGCGATCAAGGGCCTTGATTTCTCTTCACTCTGGTCGAAAGGGTGTGTGCCATCTACTAGTAATGCCGGAATTCAATAGCGCAGAGCCGGCAATACTCCATAACGCAATTGCGGCTTGAACCTGCAGACATTATTCATTATTTGCCTCCTTTAATTGACTCTGAAACCGAAGCAACACACCTCGGCGAGGACGGAGACCTGGAACAGTATTGCTATTCATTGACTCGGCGATGACCATTTGCAGAGCCATTAGTAATATCACAATCCGTCAAGCTTTCTAAGCGCTCGACTTTCAGCATCTTAATGGAGACAATATGGTGCAATGGCGTTCGTATCTCACGACTGACAAGCCTAAATCTCCTATTTGGGAAGCTGCGAACATTCCCCGCATGTAACTGGACCGTGAGCAGGGTTGCACAGCGCTTTTCATTGTCTCTTCATACTCTATGAACTGCTGTGGCTGAGCAGGGCAGCTCTAACAATAACATACGGCATATGAGGGGTGGCTCACGAGGTGGTGCATGGACAGTGGGGGAGACTGGACTTGTCCAAAGCTCCGATCTGGTGTGGGTGGTGTGGAGAGGAGAGGAGGTGATGAAAGCAATCCAGCATCCTCAGGTACGTACCGTTCCACGAAATGTTGAGAGGGCCAAGACAGCAATCGTCGCTGAAAGGTCGCCGTTTCCCGATAAGGAAGGCGACCACGATAAGGTTTGGGCGAATGACTGGGCTATTCCCATCTGGTTGGGCGCAGCGCGTGCCTCAGTGCCTCTTGACTCGGCCCCTGCCTGTTATCATCCGAATCTCAAGTCATTTTGGCCGTTGTCACAGTTCCTGGTCATCCGAGCTTTGGACGAAAGACATGGGAACCGCCGACCGATTGCCGGCGACTGGACCCGCCAGACCGAATGCAGGAACGGGCCACGCCGAGATGAAGAGCGCCTCAAACATGTCTTGACTGCACTCTCGATTCCAAAACAATATATTGTTAATTTGAGGTCTTCTCGGTTGCACAGGTAGAACCTGGTCCCTGGGATTTTGGCGTTTTTCGGCTAAATAATATCAGTGTCTTGACTTTGTCTTTTGGTTTTTATCCTCAGTCATCACAAGCCAGGTCTGGACTGTGGCACTTTTACCAGCACGAGAGCAACCGGGTTGGAAGCGAGTTCTTGGAAGGAAGCCAGCAGTTCTTGGTTCCATACCACCTGCCACCTTTGTACACTTTATGTAAGTGAGCTTGGTGGGGTAGGCAGGCTCTCGTCTGGGGTCTTGCCGCTACAGTTACAAAGAGCTCTCGGCAGATTGAAATCCCCCACACGGCTTGGCAACCCATGGCCAACGCCACAGTTCACTTGCCGTCCATTGTGGAACCAACCGATCGCGCCATCACGTTACCCCTACCGCCATAACCCAGTCTTCCCCTGACCATGTTGCCATGTCGCATCTAGATATCGCTTCCCCATGTCGCCCCGGCTCGACCCCACTATCAACTCCCGCTCGCCGAACGTGACATGAATCCTGGGCTGGGCGAGCAACAGACCGAGGACCAAAGGAGAATTAATTACGGGTGATCCAGGTGCTATAATTACCATAGCTTAATCGTTCTCAACGGCGGCTACTATAGCGTGGCTTTCGATGAGTGTTAGTAGCACAAACCGCAGACAGGGGCCCCGTCCTGGTTGGCCCCCGAGTTCCGAGGCCGATTTGCTTGTTTGTCTCCGAAACCACTGGGTCCCTGCTCTCAATCCCACAAGCTTAGTACCTTGGGGGCCTCCGTCGCAAGATAGATACGTTGGTTAATTAACCATGCAACCTTGCAGGCCAGAACCCCGAATTCGTCCAAGCTCTCGATGCTGATTCGTGGTGCTGCAGGGCGAAGGAGGGAGGACTCGATGGAGGACTCCCAATCGCTCTCCTGCATCCCCCTAAAGTGTTCCATGCTTCTCGAAAGCTTGGCGACCACACACACCGTCCCTTATGCCCAATTGCTCCAACTGTTCTGTGCTCGACACGTCTGTATCCGGAGGGGTTCAATAGCGATCGGCATAGATATCGTGTCGATCTGATTCAACAATCGAAAAAGCACGGGCGCTAGACCCCAATATGTCAGGTATTATGACTTCGTGTTTGGCAACCCACAACTGGAGGTACTCGGGAGCAGCCGCACAAAGGTTGGAGCTCTGGACTCCAGCGGCCTAACAACCCGAACGTGGAAGGTGATGAAGCACGACTGGCCGTGTGAACTTGTACACTACACTACGCTGCGACGCCGCGACTCCTTCCACATGTCGCCAAACCCGCTCTTGGCTTTTCCAAGAATGCCTTCTCTCGTTCTGGAAGGTCAGTTAGTATCGTGTCGTACATTGACGATGCAAGCCATGTTGACTGGATCATCTCACAGCATCGACATGGAGATAAATATCATGGACTTTCCGTCCCTCTAGTCATCCTTTCTGCTCATCATCAACTCATCATCATCATCTGATCCCACCACCTTCAACTCTTAACCGGTTCTTCTGTCCATCTGCCAAAATGCATCTGTCTACTGTCCTCTGCCTCCTTCCCTTGGCCCTGGCCGCCCCGGCCCCTGGTCCCATCGACAAGCGCGCCCCCATCATTGAGGGCCGCGCCGAGAGCGTCGTCAAGGGCAAGTACATTGTCAAGCTCAAGTCGGGCGCCTCTGAGGCTGCCCTGACCAAGCTTATCGGCAGAGTCAAGGCCAAGACCGACCATGTCTACAAGGGCGCCTTCAAGGGAATCGCCGGCAAGATCGACGCCGCCGAGCTTGAGGCCATCCGCAACCTTTCCGAGGTAAGCTACCAGCACTGCAGCTACCACGCAAGGGAAATCGAAAGCTAACCCTCGCCCAAAGGTCGAATACGTCGAGGAGGAGCAGGTCTACAAGATCAGCGCCTACGTCACCCAGACCGGTGCCCCCTGGGGCCTGGGCAAGCTCTCCAGCTCCAACGGAGCTTCGTCCACCAGCTACACCTACGACAGCAGCGCCGGTGCCGGAACTTGCTCTTACGTTATCGACACTGGTATCCACACCACCCACACCGTAAGTTCCGCCTATTCTTGCAATTACTCGGGCCATGGCGACTAATCTGGGCCCTGACAGGACTTCGGCGGCCGTGCCTCTTGGCTCGGCAACTACGCCGGTGGCGCCAGCACTGATGGCAATGGCCACGGCACCCACGTCGCCGGCACCATCGGTGGCACCAAGTACGGTGTTGCTAAGCTCACCAAGCTCTACGCCGTCAAGGTCCTCG
>Ga0247781_1000505_pt1 | contig 12100 bp, 9 predicted proteins | sample UWRJL184509B5_FD_179922 | JGI IMG/M metagenome (GOLD analysis project Ga0247781, IMG submission 179922) | Plant litter microbial communities from Arlington Agricultural Research Station in Wisconsin, United States - UWRJ-L184-509B-5 | ecosystem: Environmental > Terrestrial > Plant litter >...
GCGCTGAAAGCACATTTGTTAGACGACACCCCGTTGACTATTTCCCCGGGTACCCCAAGACATGTAGAACAAGTCATACCATTGAAGAGCTGGGCCAGCGAGCCTCTGTGTCCTGATGGTCCCTATCCTAGGCGCAGAAGACACCATTCCCTGGCTTCTTCGCACCGCCGGGCGCAACGCTCTTGTGAATGACCTCATCTTGAGAAGCTGGTGAATGGAGTGTAGGGATATCGCAAGTACGAAAAAGTTGAAATTGGACCAAGTCAGGGGCCGAAGATGGATGTAAGAGCAACAGCTGGGTTTATATGAGGTGTCGCTTCAGAAAGTCGCCTACGCAATGCCGAGTCATGTATAAGCTACCAAGTCAAGGAGAAGATGTACAGTGTTTAAAAAATCCGCAGTTCAATTCAAAGAACGGAGACAGACGGTTCAAGGGATGCGCCAGCCATCCGGTAGCCCAAGGAACGGGTTTCTGCTCGTTATGGCGTCTGCCGAGGTAAGCTTTCCGCTAACGGTCCCCGCCATGTTTCTCCAGAGAAGCGTGAACACCACGGGGTAAAGCTGTGGAGGCAGGGATGTACATGTGACTTCCTTGGCTAGCTTAGACCGATAATTGCCGACCCCCGAATGGCCCGGACGAGCTGGGAAAGATGCACGTGCCGGAACCCGTGATCTCAAAACTTTGGCAGGTCTTGGCATTCCGAATTGGATTCGGTTTGAGAGGATACCGAAACACGCGCCGACGACCGAACTTCCTGTCCATCCGACATCCGACGGGAAACCACACAACCAGGATGGCGACGTCCTTATTTCGGTCGCTGATGCAGCCGTCGCTCTGGCGGCCGCTGACGCCAGCGATGCCCCTTTTCCGGGCCTTCTCGAGCACTCCAGTCCAGAGCGCAACACTCAACCAGGTCCTACGGGTACGTTGCAATGCGCCAGCCCATTGAGCCCATTCCCCTATACTAACGTCCATTCTCTTCCCTTGAAATAGGGCTGCCGAAAATCCCAAAAGAAGCGTCGTGCCATCTCCCCCGTCTTGTCCGGTATGAACGCCCCAGCAATGAAGGGCGTGTGCATCAAAGTCGGCATCACCCGTCCCAAGAAGCCCAACTCCGGCGAACGAAAGACTGCCCGTGTGCGTCTCTCGAACGGAAAGCACATTACGGCCTACATCCCCGGCGAGGGCCACAATCTGCAGCAGCACAGTGTCGTTCTTGTCAAGGGAGGCAGAGCGCAGGATTGCCCTGGTGTGTTGTACACGTGTGTTAGAGGAGCTTTGGATTTGGTATGTTGTTGCTCATCCTCTAAATACCTGGTATGATGCGCTTTGAAGAGGTCGCTAACCCAATTGGTTTACAGGGAGGTGTTGCGAACCGTGTCAGTAGCAGGAGTAAATTTGGAACCAAGAAGCCCAAGAAGGCCTCTGTTGGTTAGGGGAGGAGGGATAATTCGACCGAATACCCTTGCCATGTCACCCGACCTGTACAAATACTTAAATAGACGCAATGGTGGAAGAAAGAAATGACCAAGGGCAAATGTCTTGGAAGGGATAGGGGGATATGCCCACCCTCACGAACCATAGGAGTCGATCTGCCTTTGTATACAGCATACAAGGAACGATTTCCCAGCCCATACTGTACAATACCAATACCATGTAATAAATATTTCACTGGCAAGAAGCGTCCAGGGAAAACAAAAAAATCTATATTCCCACAACCCGAAAATTAAAAATGCTAGCAACGGGAAAACGACAAAGTGTTTACAAATATGTACAAACTGAAGTGCCCCTTGTGAACAAGCCGATCAAAGAAACACAACCTATCTTTTCAACCCCCGACCCGGACGCCTTCAACCCATGCCGCAGCCCTTTCCAATACATCGTTCATGATTCACCCTGTTGGGTCTTTGACATCCCTTCCATCTTTACTCCTATGAATGAAGTGAAGGGATTGGACTGTTGGGCTAAACAGTGATTGGCACATGTTATGATATGTGTGTTTTTCTTTTTCCGTCATGCAAAAAAGTCTCAATTATTACCACCCGACTGATACTCTAGTCTTGCTGGTTCTCCCAGCCTTCTGGCTTCTCTAGCCCGTTGATCTCGAAGTACCTCGAAGTGCCTATAAGGAAGGGGTGATTAGCGGACTATGGAACGATAGGGTTGCATCTCGACGATGGACGTATGCTTACAAGAGTATCCCTTCCAGTCGAAGTTGTCCTTGGGATTGCAGTGGCACTTGAGATCAGCCCGGACCTTGTCGCCTGTCGGGCAGTGGGTGAAGGGGACGTGGTAGTAAGCGATGTCGTTGAAGAAGTGGATCTCTTCCTTGTTGAGCATAATACCAGCGGCGATGGAGTGGACGGGGGCGTCACCCCAACGCTCGTAGAAAAAGCCACCATCCTGGTCGAGGGACTCGAAGAAGTCGGTGTAGGCCTTGGAGCGAAGCCAGTTCAGGTTACCGATTTCGAAGTTGGACCACTAAGTTGGTTAGCAAATGAAAGGTCTCTGTGATGATCAAGTAATACGTACGAAGTGGCAGTGGTTGTAAGTTTCACCGCCGTCGTCGCTCAAAAAGCCCATGGAGTTGTCTTTGGCAATATGCTCGGGGTGGTTCTTCATGAACTTCTTGGTGCTCTCCCACAGCGTAGGGATCGTCTCGACGTACTCGTACAGACTGAGTACGAAGCTGTACTTCTTCTTGTTCTCGTGCATGTACCGGAACGGGTCGTAGTGGACGTCGCAGAACAGCTCGACGCTGGGCTCGACACGCCAGTAGTAGTCGTAGTTCATCATCAACTCCTGACGGAAGAAGAAGCCGGACTCGAAGCGGCACATGTGGCGGTAGCTGACGCTGTCTCCGTAGATGATCTTGCGCTGGGCCATGTCCTCGCGAACCTTCTTTGCCTTCTCCTGATCAATGTGATCCGGGAACGACCAGTGCTCCTTAGGGATCTCGCCGTAGTGTGTCTTGCCGGAAACCAGTGATGAGGTGACCCGCTTGAACGTAGCATCAAACGGCTTGTCGTTGAGAAAGACCCAGTCGTAGTTGTACCGGCGGTTGAAACGGTCCTCCACTTGGCGGATGGACCGCGCGATCTCCCAGATATCCGAGTTACGGGCCAACGTCACAAACGTCGCGTTGACACGGGGTCCAGACCTTATGCCTGACAGGTCATTCCAGCCTGGGTCATTCGGCGTCATGGGCATCGGGAAATCTTTGGGGTCGAGGTCGCCATAGTCAGCCCGGCCTGGTTCCTCATTAGGGGGCGTTGTCGTTGTGTCTGACGATCCTTTAGGTGGTGTGGTCTTCGTGAAATCGCCAGCGTGGGGGTATTGCACTGCGGGCCCCGTGTTGGAAACGAAGTAGAGTATTGCGATTACCTGCACGAGAAGGAGCGGTTAGACTCTCAACCAGACGAGATCCGAGCACGTTCGTTGATGGATAACTCACAAAAAATGCAAAGAGGATGTATCGCACGTAGCGAGCACTACTGGTCGCCATGGTGTTCGATGCTGGCCGAAGCGAATCGGTCGTATCGATGGTTGGGAAGTTATCGCAGAAGAGAAAAGGGTGGAATCTGATCGCCGGTTGTTCGATTACCGGCTGTCAGATGGATGGTGTGCGCAAACTCAAAGGAGCAGACGCAGTGGAATGATGTGCGGATTCGTGGCCTGGTTTACTTTTGACCCGACCAGGGAAGCTTTAATTGGCGAGAAACGCCACGCTTCTTGAATACCAGATTTCAGGTACCGAAACAAAGTGCTGCGTGGCTAAAACTGCCCTCTTCTCAAACTTGCAAATAGGCTTGCATTTGCAATGAAAGGGGTTAGCTAGACAGAAGAGAGTCTCAAAGCGGCTGAAAATAGGGATGCCAGGCAGGGAGAAAAAGGGGTTTCCAAGAACTGGAAATGGGCGATGTACGACGAGCTTCGTGCAGTCTTACCCCCTGCTAGTGGTGATCCTTACAGCAGGGTGGTCGCGGTAACATGAATTTAGAAATACGGGGTAGGTTCCGCACTATTTGCTCAACAGGCATTCTGCGATCTGAAGTGTTAGTGAATGACTTCGGTACCACCAGAGTGATCCAAGCACGTGGAATCGAGTAGCTGGACTTTGTCCAGACATGCAATGATTCAAGAGGTGGCATGCTTTCAGATGGACCAAGACGCGGCACGAGCAGAAGATCAACCGATCGTCAGCCTTATTATTATAGAATTGGCATGGGCGAAATCGGTTGCATGCAAAGAAAAATCGAGTGCAACAATGTCACTCATGCATCGAAAGTTCGTGTTGCTGAGCGCCAAGGGGAAATTTTAAACCGGGGCTTATTCAATGGTCCCCTTTACGCGACAAAGTCACCAAGAGACGTGACCGTCCACATTCCATCTGGGTGAGGTACGGGAATACATCCGTTGGATCTTGGACGTTAGAATCCCATTGAAACGGCTCAATAGGTATCGACATGTTGAATGAATCTCGCATCAAAGCTGGAGATAAGTTGGAACAGCCGGATAACCTGTAATTTTCGCAGAGATCTGTACCAGTATTCCGTATACCCCATCCATAACCCGTACCTGACCACGACAGCCGTTCTTCCGTCAACCGAACAACCCACTCCGAATGTTGATGTGAAAGAATCTCGGTCCAGTGGTGCAACACACGATTGAAGGTGTGTAAAGCCCTTTGTCCGAATATTAAATTTGAATCCTCCGAACACCTTCGATGCTCATTTGTATTGTTCTTGACGGCTGGAAATACAGGGAGATGTTGAGACTCATGACAGTTGCGTCATGATAAGTAGTGTAGATATTCGAAGGACAATCTTAAGGATAGCTGTCGTCATAAGAAATATCGTCAATGACCTTGCAAGATCTCGATCTGTGGTTAGTCGCCAGGGAGTGTGACGAAGAGACGCACCCGTTGGAATAATTGATCCGACGCCCGCACTCCGATTGGTCACTCAAGCAAATGTTCCGTCGCATCCCACCTCCAACGTTGGCGGCATCCACCCACCACTCAACACCTGGCCCAGAGCTTGATCATCTCGAGAGTTCGTCAACGTGACTCGAACCTTCTTTGCGACCATCGCATCATTCACTTCTTGCTACAAGCAGGGCTCTTTCTGCGGTGTACTGGCATCCTTTTTTCTAACGGTCCAGACCCCTCAACCTGCCATTTTCTCAGTCCCGAATCGCATCACCCGGCGATTTGCCGCTCACCTGTTTGGGCTCCAACTTTGCGATTTGTTGACATCCTCCCCCATCTCGACTCGTATTTCAACATCATGACACTTGACTTGATCGATTACCAACCCACTTATACTTGTCGCGCTGTAAGTATTGTTCCACTGCACCTTGATCATTCCAAGGAACTTGTTTGGCCGCGTCATAGGCCTGCAACGAGCTTCCTCAGTCCCACGCGCACCTTAGCTCCACCTGTCAGGCATTGCCTTGCGAGCATTGTCGAAGGCCTTCAAGGTGGAAACACTGCAAATTACCCTCAGACTTCAGCTCTAGCTACTCCACTCGTCTGGGCTCCTAACTGTTACCCGCTGGTTTTGCGGTTTCCCATTATCCTGTACCCCGCTCGTCATTCCTGTTTTCGATAACTAACAGTATCGAAAGTAATCTCTCCAGTAACCTTCTCACGAATCACCAAATAAACCCGCAATCATGTCATTCTTCGGCTTCGATCCCTCGCGCCACAACACGACGGCCGCCGGCTTCTCGCAAGCTCACAATCCCTTCGCCGACCTCTCCAATCGAGACGATGAAGGCGAGGCCCTCGAGTTCGAGGATACCTACGACGGCTTGGGCGATCAGCTGGACGAAACAGACGATGTTTTCAACGACGATACCTTCGGTGGCGAAGCTGGCCCCGTAGCTGGCAAAGTCGGCAAGGACTTTGACTTCTTCGGCCAGACTGCCAAGGTAGCCAATGTCATTGAGGAAGAGCACGTTATTTTCAGTCGCCAACCGCCCATGGCCAAGGTGCCCCAGCCGGCCGCTCAGCATTATGCCCAGGTTCCTGCCGTCACCCAGCAGCCATATAGCTACGCCCCTCAGCCTCCGTTGCCTTCTAAACCCGCACGGTCTGGGTATGAAAAATATAGTCAGGAGCCGGTTGGCGAGCTCCAGGTTGATGCGGCTCTGTGGGGTGTCGCGCCCAAAAAGCATCCGGTCCCATCTCCTGCTCCTGTTCAGGCTGCCCCAGCCCCGGCCCCTGCTCCGGCCGGCCGGAAGGTCCTCAGCCTCGAAGAAGTAGAGGCACAGATGCGCGCGCAGAGGAAGGCAGCGCAACCTTCAGCTCCATCTCCCGCACCAGCTCAGCAACCTACCCCACACGCTCCCGGTCCGATGCAGATGCAGCATGGCTATCTGGCTCACCAAATCGAGCAGCCTCAGGCAGCTGTTCACGCAGAGCAGACGCGGCCAGTTGATCCGACACATCAACATGGACACGGTCATCCTGTGACTATCCTCCAGAGACCTCAATCCAAGCACACCCCTCCTGGGCAGACATTTGCACAGCCGCCTGTTCATCAGCGCCAGCAGTCGTCTGGACCATCTCAGCCAACTCAAATTCTGCAAAATCCAAACCGCCTCTCTGGCGATGCGGCGAAAATCGGTGTCCCTTCGCACCCAACGCCGCCAATGCAAGCACCACATGGAGCGCATCCCACTCACCCTGTCCACAGACAACAGGGTTCCCTTTCGCGCAATCCGCACATGGTGTTACATCCGGCCCAGCTTGCGCAGCTCTCTGAAGAGGACAAGGCCACTTACCTTGAACAGGAAGCAAAGCGAGCGAAACGCAATCACAAGATTTTCCAGATGTCTCGCGACAACGGAATCATGACTCCTCAGGACAAGAACTTCGTCACTCGTATCCAGCTCCAGCAGCTTGTTTCGGCCACCGGCAACCCCAACGAGCATGGAACGGACGAATCGCTCGCTGAAGACTTCTACTACCAAGTCCATAGTCAGATTCAGGGCGGTCAACGGCAGCACCCGAGCCAGCCACTCAACAACTTTGCCCAAACCTACCTATTCCAGACTGGCAGCCGACAGGGAGGATTGCGACGTCATAACCGTGGACCAGAAAATCACATGCAGAGGATGGAGCAGCAGGTCCAGCGTGCTGTAGAAGCAGCCAAGAACAAACCCAAGAACAAGCAGCTAGTCATCGAAGGCAGCCTGGGCAAGATCTCGTTCAGCAATGCCAAAACTCCCAAGCCTTTGCTCAACATCAAGCGCAATGACAACGCGGCCGAGGCCAATCGCCCCGGCAGCTCTCACAAGCAAGCCCAGACTGGAAATGGGGATAAGAAGAGCCAGTTGAAGTCAATTGAGATCGTTTATACCACTCTCATGAAGATGGAAGATCACGACCGCGCTATGCCGCCCCCGCCCGCCAACGACAGCGATGTCGACGGGATCCAGAGATACGTGGCTTGGCGCGACGAGGCACAGGCGTTGAACAAACAACTCTGGGGGGCTCTGCGTGTTCATGACCACCCCGACCAAAACAGCGTTCACCCTTTTATTGCTCTTCTTGCTTACAGCAAGGGAAAGAAGGCGATGCAGCGCATCTTCCGCCATACCACGCAAGAACAGCGCACCACCATCCTCACACTGATTGTTGTGAACCTTGACAACCTCGATGTCGTACGAAATGCCCAAGTTACCACACGGGATATTCAGCTCAACGCTGCTATGCGGGAAAATGTAGAACTGTTTTCGGTTGCTGTCATGTCAACCCTGTTTAACTTCATGAACGAGCTCGAGCTCGATCTTGTTGCAGGAGTCCTCGGCCTTGTCTGCACTCGTAACGTTGACATCATTGCCAAGAGCAGGATTGGCGCCTCTATGCTCACCATGATCTTGAGCCGTGCTGAAATCATCAAGCACAGTGGCGGAGGGAGCGAACACTCCTGGCGTTCATGGTAAGTTTAGCCGCTTGGTTTTGAAAACCTGAAAACATTGCTAACATTACCGTTCGTAGGGATATGACTTACACCCAATTCTTCAACCTTCTCGAACCCAGCCTTCCCAACATGTTCCCCGGCACCGTCACCTCGGGCGAAGACATGTATGTCTGGCAGTTGCTCGCCGCCATTGGCATCGGAGCAAGCCCTGATCAGCAATCGCGTCTGGTCCTTGCTGTCAAGGATCGTGTCATGGACACTGTGGCTCTGGCCAAGACGCTTCCTCAAGACATGGCATCCCAGCGTCTGCAAAACGTCAACCTGTTTATGCGGTCGATCGGTCTGGACGTTGAGCTCCTGCAATAAAGGGGCCGCTGTTGGGTATGAAGGACGATGTACGCTTGGTTGACCAATAAGACAAAGACGTAATGAAGAGGAAAGAAGCTAGGGTGTGAGCCGGTCTGAGCTCAAGGAGTATAGAGTACTTTTTTGGCCTCTTTTTTCTTTGGAATTGTTCCACGGGCGACTACATTAATCAGCCCGTTATTCAGAAACCCTCTGGAGGTGGTTGTCTTGTCGAATGGGGTCATTTATTCTGGCGAATTTAGCAGCGACCTCTTCCAAGGTTTGGAGCGTTAGTCGATGGATTCCATGTTTTTTTGTTTTTGTTTTTTGTTAATTTTTTTTTGTTTAGCCCATCTCTTTATCTCTATCTGGAGCGGCGATAGGAGAACAGCATATTTCTTTTTTCCTGCACAAGTGCATTTTCTTTCCTTTTGGTTTTATTAGGCACAAAAGCGTTGGTGGTTTGTTGATGCGGAAAAGCAGAGGTATCTGTGTCATATATATCATGCCCGTTTGAGGGGGTTTCTTCTCGGACGAGGTCGTTAGGCACAATAGATGGGGGGATTTTTTTTTGGGTCATGAAGGGGAGATAGTTAATATACACGTGTGGACGCGAGATTTGCATGCTCACGCATTGGTTGAGTGCCTTGGTGAGATATACGGGGAAAGTTTGGCTGCTGGTAAAGGATGATACCAATCTATTGAACTCTAAACTCCTTGCCTATGCAGCAAGTTGCATTTTCCTTGGTCTTCTATCCGCGTTTCATCCTGACCCTCCTTTTTGGATCTAATAGGCGTAAAAGAGGCTCAGGCACAGGGAGTCAATGTTGGGTATATATACGGAATATCTGTGTTCCTGGATAAAACCGCGGTGCGCGAGAAAACCATCCTTAATCTAGTCCAGCCCAGAATATATCTGCCCTCCCTCTAGAAGCTCAATCAATCTCCATCGCGTTCCCTGCAGCACTTCCCGCACCCGCAGCCTTACCTCTAGCTCCTGCTGCGCTCTTAGCCGGACGACCCGCTCGCCTCTTCGCTGGTGACACTGGAGCATCTACCTTGGGTTCTACCACAGCAGGTGCTGGTGCTTTTCCTTTGCCCTTAGCAGCAAGAGCATTGCTGGCTGCCATCTTGGCTGCCAACGCGGCCTGTGATTGTGACAGTGCAATCGCCTCCTCGCCTGGCTTCTTGTCATGCCGGCTGATACCGCTCACTGCGCGTAGGAGCTCATCCTCGCCCCAGTCCGTTTGGAGACGGGAGACTTTGGAGACTAGTTCCGGGGAGCCACTGTCGTCGTTATTCTTGTCGTCGTCGTCGGTTGCTAGTTCTTTGCCCTTGCCTTCTGTACCGGGGAGCTGGTCTGAGCGGAGAAGGAGAGATTCGTTGTAGGCCGACCATGCGGCGTCGCTCTCGTCGTGCACGTACTCCATGCGCTTCCAGTGCTCTTTTTGCACGGAGCGCAGTCTGTCGGCCATTGTCTCGGCTGTGACGCCGTCTTCGTCCATGGCGGCTTTGAGGGTCATGTGGATGGCTCGTCCGGCTGACTTATCGGCTGCTCCGCCGGGGCCTCCGGGGGCTCCTGGGCCACCGGGTTGTGGGCGGGAGAGGCGTTCTTGTTCTACCGATGCGTCGATGTGGTGACCTACTGGGCGGAGGTGGACCACGGAGGATACGGGGGTTAGATGGATATTCTCTGGGTTAAAGTGGTTGAGTTAGTCACTGAAATGTGTACCAGGATGTAGGAGGCAGGGGGCCGAGGGAACATACTCCCTTGAAAGACACCAACCATGTGCTTCGTGTTTTCCTCCTCCGCGCTCCGTCCACCTCCCAAAGTCTGTTTCCGGAGTATTTTATCTAACCGCGCCGCTTCGGCCCAGGTCAATTGCGGTGCTTCGTCGTCATTACCTCCTCCGCCCCCGCCACCCCTACGACTGCCCGTTCGAGGAGGAGGCGCTGCGCCAACACCGAATCCGCCTGCCAGACCCAAGCTGCCGCCCTTTTTGGCCTCCATGGACTTTTGCAGCGCTACACCCCATTGTATGCCCTTATTTTTGTCGTATGCGTCGGAGGTGTCGATCGGGACATCGACCTCGATCATGCCGGTGTTGGGCTTGACGCGCAACTCGAGAACGCGGGGCTGTTGGAGCTGGTTTGGATCTGGGGAAGTCTTGTTGACATATTCTAGGACGACGAGTTTTCGGTGTTTTGGGAGGGCTGGCTTGACAAAGACCGAATATGTTGCGACAATTGGGTCGTTCTCGTCGTCTGTGATTGTGGTGCCGGGTTGCTGTGATGTTGTCGCATCTCCACCGTCGGACATTCGGTCGAGGTCCGACATTTCTGTTGCTTGCTTCTTCCCTCGTTGTTGGTGATAATGGCTCTTTATATTTATTGTGGTGGATAGTTCGTTGCAGTACAGGTATGTTGCTGTAAGGGTTCGGTATATGAATGTGAGTCAAAGATTTGGGTTCAAAGTTCGGAAAGGCTCAATTGTTGCATTCTCGATCTCTACCCCACCAAAAATTGACTTCAACAGCTGAACTTTTTTCCAGTCCTGAGAGTCAGTGCTGAAATGCCCCGCAGTTCGTCACCAACCGCCCTGCAACTTGCGGCTGAAGCCTGGATCGTGCTGTCCTCCACTCATGACGCCTTTGTCTCCCCCCCACACCAGCTGTGGATGATGAAGTGGACTGGGGCTGATCGGATGAAATCAGATCGTCAGATCATGAGTGCATCGTCCACACACTGGAACGTCGCTCTTCAATACGACGGCAAAGCACGACCTTTTTTCCGTCATCCCGTCCCATCGCCAAGTGTTATTTCCTTTGAAACGACAAGATATTGGCGCCCGCAGCACTTCGACGTCAGGGCTGGTACCGGGCTCACAGGAAATTAACAGCTTCACCACAACCATTACCGGGGTCTGCAAAGCTTCACGGATCTTGTTCAGGCCCGTGCCAGATTATTACTGAGCCGCAAGCCTACTTTGAACTACTGATCAACATTCAATTTTCACTACGGGGAACAGAGCGCATCCGAGCTTCATCGGTCACTTGCTCCGGAACTATCAACTTCCGAGTACTATCGGGCACTATCGTGAGCCAGTGATCCAGCGCCTGTCGGGTCCCAGATACCCGGTATTACCATGGAAGCAGTAATGCGCAGCTCCTTTTGCTCGATTTCGGCTCCACGAACGATGGAATTCCGGTTCAGTTCAGCTGAACCCGGTTACACCTACAAGGCCCTGACAAAACCGCATATAAATCTCGGTCTCGGCAGCCACGCAATTTGGTTTAATTGCTATCCATCTGGACAACCTGTCGAGTCTTATGCAAGACCTGGAACTCCCCTTGCAAGAGGTTTAGGTCTGGTGGCGTATTCTGTCGCCGTCGTGTAGGGCTGTTAGTGCCAACCGCCAGTGTCAGGCACTGAACCGTGCTCCATTCAATTACCCAACCCAATACCGTATTGCTTTTTCAACTCAATTCTAATGCTCTCTCTATTGCAGATGTCCGTCATCGTGACAGTATGCATTGAATGCCGGCAGACAGCTTATCAACCTAATTTCGTGATATTGAACAAGGATTCACCGCCCTTTGGGTCTTCTTACGTACTTTGAGTTCCTGCTTTGTGTTGTCGTTCAAATGACGATATGTCAGACTGCATGATCGACCAGGCCAAGAAATGATTCCCAAAGAACATCTGCAACTCGACCAGGATCCATGGAGAAGATGTGAAAATGGACGGCTTGTCACACCTACAATTCTGCAAAAATGGCAGCACCAGAGCTTGTTCAACCTCACCACTGCACGCATCATCACTC
>Ga0247781_1000506_pt1 | contig 12099 bp, 14 predicted proteins | sample UWRJL184509B5_FD_179922 | JGI IMG/M metagenome (GOLD analysis project Ga0247781, IMG submission 179922) | Plant litter microbial communities from Arlington Agricultural Research Station in Wisconsin, United States - UWRJ-L184-509B-5 | ecosystem: Environmental > Terrestrial > Plant litter >...
AGAAGTCTCGTGTGCGGGATTTCTTTTGCTGTCGGGCGAGAGTGCTATCGAGTCTCACTCCTTCCTCCTGGTATCTAGTACTGATTAGAACTAGACAAACTTTGTGGGCTTGAACCATACTGATTAACGAGCTGTTGATCGAGCTCTTTGTTAACCTCATCCTGATCCTCATACGGCCGGCTTATTGTAATCGCCATAATGAAAGTGAAGATTAAGTGGCGGTAAATAGCCTTAGCTTGGGTTGACAACAACGTTGAGTTGGTAGCCGCGGTTGGCTTTGCGAGCAACTGGGAAGTAGGACGAAGTTTTCAAATAACTTCTTATATCTTGAATAATACTATCGACTAGTAGCAAAAGACAAATGAAAAACCCTATTAGCTGCCACGCAACCTTCAATTATACCACTTATAGGTAACATACGATGGTCTCGCGCGTAAAGCGTGATTTGCCGGAAGTTTCAACAGTGTAGCTTATCAAAAGCGCACGATGCCGATTCTAAGGCCAATTAGGACGTACCATGCTAAACTAGTTCACACGCTAACTTCCCAGGTGATAATATGCCGTGATTATCATGCTAAAACCGCAAGGTGGTGACTAGCTGTAATACTATTGCTCTGCAAAATAGTGGTTGCTCGGTTAAGGAATTGCATTAGAAAGGGTATTGCACAGCTTAACCATGGGCAACGCCGTGACAGTGAGGGAATGCTCTCACCCACCTCCTGGCTTCGGCGGAGGGTGCTCGTTCTAGACATCGAATCTTAGCCCAGTAGTTTAACTTATTTCATAGCGGATGTATACAGGCTTTACGAGGTACATGGGATGACTTTTGCCCCTGGATAGTTTGCGGGGTGATTCTTTAACGAAATGTAAGCAAGGCTGCACTACTTAAGTGACATTACCATGGGAGTTGGCATGGTGTAAACGCCACGAAGACCAAAAGCGGGTCCCCAGACAATTATCTAAACAGCAATTGAAAGCGGAAGCCGATTTCGCTAACGACTGTAGCTAGGTGAACAATCGTGCACGATTGCGCGAGTTGTTTTCGACATCTTACGCGGTTGCGCAGCTTGGCACATGAGCAAGATCAGGAGATGGTAGCCAATTAGACGCGCATATGGTGATAACCCCCACTTTGAGCGCCTTGGGCACTAGGCGTCTCAGCAACACAGTGCTGTCAGAAACAATTCGCCCAATCTCATGATCTGAGGGTGCAAGCTCCATACATTCCAGCTGAACACTGATGGAGCCACCTGCAAGCGACATTGGTTGTCGATATGTAGCGCCAACACCTCTGATTCGCAGCGCTCTGAATGCAGGTTGACAGCAAAACTTCGATAATCTGACCATCAGGCGAGATGCTCAGCTGGAACTTGGTGGCTCCATCCAGCCTGCTTTCTGTCTTCAGCTGATGTGGGGCGTGTGTCGTGTAGTATTGGGTAGCATTGACACCAACACTTACAGGCACTTTCCGGTAGTTTTTATTCTAATGGAAACGTTCCACTCCCTACACTTTTGTCCTGCATACAATGCCTTGACTTTAAGGAGGGCAACTTGAACCAAGAGTCATGCTAATTATTCCCGAAACCCTAACGCAGGTTTTGTAGATTGTGTCTTCTTCTGCATTATCGGCGGCGGTGAAAGATGAAAAAACAAGCAATCGAAGAGCGGAAAATAAAAGAGCGGATACATGAGCCTACGGGATCCAAATGGAATTTCTTCGTCATCCTGGCCTTTCTGACATCGATTACTGTTGCGGTCGTTGATACCGTCGTCAGGCTCGGCTCAGTCCCTACTCAGGATTTGCTCAGGCTTGCTCACCCTAATTAGTATTTTTGGTAGGCTACGCCACAACATACAGAATTGCTTTACCCCTAGCCGAGTGGGCTTAGAACTGCTCCTATATATAAAAGTAGTCGAAGAGTGTCAGAAAGAAAGGGGTTCTGGCTAGAACACCTGCAGGATTAAGTGTTGGAGACGATGGCCTAGGAAACAGCCTGGTTTCCTGCGACGAATCTGGGCACACGAAATTCCTTTTTCGTCTGGCATCCTAAGCTAGGGTGAGCTGTGGCTGATTTGTCCTAAGCTTCCCCTGATTCTTCCCTGAGCTAGGGTGATCCCATCCGCCTCTGCAGCACAGCCTCAGAGGCCCCTTTTCAGTCACCCTGGCTAAAGTTTCCTCTCGATGAAAGCAGACGACGCGTAATCTGTAAGGGCACTCCCAGGCAACAATTCCAATTACGAACTACACGCGTACTGAGTGTGCGTATACTCGGCCTAGCCATTGTCAAAGCTGAGAAACCCATGCCTACCAAAAACTCAAAATAAACCAGGCTGAGAACCAATACTATCACTTTGCCACAGAAGGATGCGGTACCGATGGAGTCGCTGACGACAACAGCAACGTCACCTGTCTGTGCTCTTATAAGCGAGTGTCGCACTTTTCGCGTAGCGTAATACTTCTGCACTTAACACCACTTTTCTCCACCATCTACTATGTCGATTTCTTTAAACGAAGCCAGTATTATCTTGGCCCTCCAAGCCCTCCAAGCCCTCGGACGCAATGAAAATCTAAGTGTACGACGCGTATTAGAGATCTACAAGGTGTGCGATAGAACTTTAGGGCGTCGCCGGGCCGGTATGCCTGCACGACGTGATATTCTAGCTAATTCACGTAAACTTACGGATCTGGAAGAGAAGACGATTGTTCAATATATAACTGAGCTATGTGCACGCGCATTTAATCTTTGGCTTTGTTACGTGGAAGATATGGCCAATCGATTGCTCTGCGAACGCGATGTGCCCCCTGTTGGCAAATGCTGGGCTCACAACTTTATCAAACGCCAGTCAGACCTTCAGATGTGTTTTTCGCGTAAATACGATTACTAAAGGGTTAAATTTGAAGATCTAAAGGTTATTCGCGAGTGATTTGCGTTTGTGTATAACATTAAGGTTAAATATGGCATCCTTGACGACGATTGATATAACTTTGATAAGACCGGCTTTATAGTGGGCATTATTATCGCCACTATGGTAGCTACTACCTTAGATGGCCATAGCAGGGCTAAATAGGCCTAGCCTGGTAATCGAGAGTGGGCTACAATCATTTAAGGAGTTAATGCTTTAGGTTAAGCTATCCCGCTATTTATTATCTTAGCTGGGTAATATCACCTTACTAATTGGTATTAAGAGTGTAACCTTCCGGCTAACTGGCGTATTGTAATAAACGATAATGGCTGGACTACTAATGAGAAAGGCATGGATTAGATTCGGCACTTCGATTTCCACACATTATCTTATATAAAGGGCAAATACCGGCTGTTAATCTTTAACGGCCACGATAGCCACCACTCCGAAGAATTTAAGACTTATTGCCAGGAGCATAACATTATTACACTTTGTATGCCTCTGAACTCCTCGTATATACTTCAGCCATTGGATATTGGTTATTCCTCGCTATTTAAGAAGGCGTATAGCTGCTAGATTGAGCAGCTAATGCGGATGAACATCACACACATCAGTAAGCTGTAATTTCTCTGTGCGTTTAAAGAGGCTTTTTTTGCTTCAATCACAGAAAAAAACATCTAAGGGGGTTTTGCCGGAGCCGGCTTTATACCGTACGATCCAGAGAGGGTAATCTCTTCGCTAGATGTGCGTATTCGGACCCCAACACCCCCAATCTCAGGCCTAACTACACCACTACCTTGGGTCTCCCAAACGCCACACAACCCTCAAGAGGCCACTTCACAGTCAGTATATATCAAAAATCGAATTTCCAACCATCAGGGCAGCTCTCCAACCTCTATGTTAACTGCTGTGGATCGATTAGCCAAAGGCACGGTGGCTGTAATGCACGAGGTGGCTCTTTTACGCACAGAGGTCTCTGCACTACGAAAGGCCAATGAGGGGCTTAGTAAGCGACAGAGGGCTAAAAAAACACGTGTACGGCTTGGAGGGTCACTTTCTATATAAGAGGCACAGGATTTACTAGATTAGAAGGCTGTAGGGGAGCAGTTGGCTTAGGAAACACGATAAAGTGGTGGTCATATAGGGGGGTCTCGTACGAAGATTTAGTGTTATGGTGTATGTGGTAAGCCTGGCTATAATGCTCGCACTTGTAAGGAGGCTGCAGAATTGTCTAATTCATCTGTTTCTGATTCAGTTATTGTTATTTCCTAGTGTTATGGTTGTGTAATTAAGGGTTATTGTGGTGGGGTGGTGGAAACTTCGTCGCTCGCTTATATTCGTCGCTCACTTATCATGTACGTTATCCCTCTGATCTTTCGTTTAGCATTTGATGGTGTGGGGTGGTAGAACAGGAGCCATGGGCCGGGGATGTAAGTGTACATGTATCTTGTTTGCCTTCTCGGCACCCGACACGCCTTCAAGAATCATGGGAGCCATCTAGGTATTCTGAAGAAGCATTCGCATTCGGAGATGGTGACTTGGCAAACAAAACGAAGGATACCATGGAAACCCTAACCCTGAATGCGCCGTTGGCGGAATTCTGGGCTGTCCGATCGCTGGAAAGTCGATCTGATTGGTTGAAAATTTCAAGTTGGTCGAGCTGATCAATTTCTGCAACCGGATTCATCACCCAATTCAGCAAAACAGAACACATCCTCATCCAGGACCAAGCCTGCTGCAAAATAACGTCCCCAGGCCATGGTCGTGCTAATTGCGAAAAGTTCCCCACAGGTCGAGCCATTATCCCCGAGAACTTCGGCATCCGCCAGGCCCAAACCCACCACGGCGCAGTCCTGAGGCCGTGCGTCGGACACCCGTCGCGTGTGACGCGTGAACATGTCTCGGATGACAAGGGCGGCGGCAAAAAAGGCGCATCAGGCCGCCGCGCCAGCCGCATCGCGAACGCCAGCCAAATTACTCCCAATCCACCACTTCAGGGATATGCAGTCGTGGGAAACCTGGCTGGAGACGAATCATACGATCGAGAGGTCTGGTGTCTTTCTCAAGATCAGCAAGAAGGGCAGCACAATTGCTTCCGTTACGTACGACGAGGCGGTCGACACTGCATTGTGCTTCGGATGGATCGACGGACAGAGGAAACCCTTCAACAACAGCCATTTCCTCCAGAGGTTCACCCCACGTCGGAAGCCAGTTTTTGGTCGCAACGGAATGTCGACAAGGTCGCGACGCTGGTAGCCGCGGGTCGGATGCAGCCGGCGGGACAGACCGAGGTCGATGCAGGCAAAGCGGATGGACGGTGGGAAAAGGCGTACGCCGGGTCGCGCACCATTGGAGTGCCGAAGGACTTTGAGGAGGCGCTGAGTCAGAACAAGAAGGCGAAGGATTTCTTCGAGACGCCGGGCAAGACGAAGCGCTTCTCGTTCTTGATGAGGATAGGAACTGCAAAGAGGGCTGAGACACGCAAGAAGCGCATCGATGAGTATGTTGCATTGCTCGCGCAGCAGAAGACGTTGTAGGGTGCCGGAAAGTGGAAGGTGGAGGGTGTGGGTCATCGTTGTCCCAGCACCTTGTTCGAGCCGAGCCGTCAACCAGGATTAGACCTGCAAGACACGCCGCACCACTGTCGTTTTTAATCGGCATGTCGTTTTTGCCAAGACGTTAAAATTTCTGTCACACGCATGTAGGTATATACACCACTTATACAGGGGATATCGTATCGAAACCCCTTAACATTTTATACTTTTACAGAGCAACAACGAGGCCAAAGAATATTTACGACTTGTAGACATTGAAAGACGATCTGGACGAGCTAAGCGCAGTTACAGGTACAACACTGAACCTCGTTCTTCAGTTTCCATAACAGTTCGAAGTAATCGCAAAGGCTACTTTTCCTCAACAGGTTTGGAAGAGCGGTTAGCTCTAGGCTCGAGAATAACGGGAGCAGACTTCTCACCGACAGGGTTTCTTTTAGGACGGGGACGGGGTTGGCGACGGGGAGGTCGTCGGGGAGGCCGTTGAGGACAGAGTCGAGGAGGCCGTTGAGGAGGCCGTTGAGGAATGGGTCGGGGAGACCGTCGGGGACCGGGTCGGGGACCGGGACGGGGGGGCCGGCCGGGACCTGGTCGGCGACGGGGAGGTCGGCGGCGGGCCGTAGAAACCTTGGAAAAGCGGTTAGCTCTAATAGTTTCGAGAGTAACAGGAACAGGCTTCTCACCGGCAGGATCCCTCTTCTCCATATCAACAGCCGGCGATGGAGGAAGCGGGGGCAAAGCCAAGCCAAGGGCCGCGAAGGCGACGATAGTTAGAATGATCTGCTTCATGGTGCAGCTATGTGCCACTGTGATAACTCAAGGTGATGTGAATGAAAGAAAACCTCGACCTCTGTAGCATAAGATAATCCGGAGACGTCCAACGTCCGGGGCAGAACGCATTCACTCGGCATCCTAATACTTATAAAACTCGATTCCTGAGAGGCCCATTAGTCGATACACGAGATTTAAGCGGTCGATTTTCCCAGGGGACGCATTGGTAATATATAATATATGAGATGCCTTCTTGTCTATATTTCCTCTGGAGCTTGTTTGTTTTGTTCAGAGGCTGCAGATCTACCCCCTGTGTGTCTTGGCATTGCAAAAGCTCACAGAAATTACTTCCAATCTACCCATGAAGAGGAGCTCCCAACGGCAAATAACCCCGCCAATAACCAAGTCAAAAGAGCAGAAGCATGATGTCCTGAAATTACGTCGACATAAAAACAGCCGGGCTTGACTCCTCAGGCTAAAACACGATGAGGGGGGTTCGAGGGGCCTATATGAGCGGCAGTCAATATCGACCGAGGTGCGGTGAATGCTTTTCGCCTCCCTGGAACCTGGAGGGAAATCATGAGTTATTACAAAAGACGGTTCTTGCACTTTTACAATTATCCCCCTGATTGACTATCTTCGGTGACAACGTCGGAACTATGGCGCGCTCTCCGCCAATGTACTACTCGGAGTTGAAAGACGACTCCGCGTTATCGCCATCGCTCCTTTTTGATGAGCGTGAGGAGGATGGCGGATATGAGCCACGGCCAACAAGGAGCCAGTGGACCACCGGACGATGGGTAGCTGTACTCATCTCCTCGCTTCTATTCACCAATATCGCAAGCATCCTAATTACCTCCCAACGGGTGCTCTCCCGCCACCACGCCCAAGTGATGACCGTGTTCGAGCCTCCTACGGGCATACCGCCATTCTTTCGCAACATTTCGCTTGAACTGAGGCCAGAACATGTTTATGCACCATTCTACGACCGCGGCGACAGCATATATCGCAAGCACAATTCTCCAGAAACAGAGCTGGCATGGCGGGAACTCACACAGCTTGGTGCGCGTCTTGTGTCCTTGGAATTGATGCTTGTGCATTGGCACCGTTCTGTGCGGCGGATTGAGCGCTAACATGAGAGAGCAAAAAAAAACAGACGCCGGTTACATCCTGGTGCCGAAAGAGCAAGCCAAGCAAGCGGACATCGACCCAACCAGACATGCATACTGGAACGATCCTGAGAAGGGCCTTGTCGGACATCCGGTAAGGATTCAGGCGACGCACCAGTTGCATTGCCTGGTAAGTGACCCCACCGCTCTCTGGGAGGTAAGGAATTCTCTGCTGATGATGGACGCTGCAAAGAACGTGCTCCGACGCTACTCTTATTTTCATTACAACTATACCCTCGAATACGACCGGGAACCGCTTAAGGTGGTGCCGGTCTCCAACAGGGCATTGCATGTCGGTATGTCTGGCGTCCTCTTATGTCCATCATTGCTCGCCGAGTTCTACACTGTCCATCAATCCTTCTCCCCGAGACACATTGTCAAGAGAAGAAGTACTAATTAACCCGCCCTATCCTAGACCACTGCGTTGACTACCTCCGCCGACGCCTGATGTGTACCTCCGATATGGGCCTTCTCCCGTATATTTGGCTCGGCAACGACGGAGATGTGGTGGCAGACTTTTCACGCATGCACACCTGCCGCAATTACGAATCGCTGCGAAGCTTTGTGAAGAAGAACGCGGAGGAGGCTGACGGGAGGGTCAAGCCAAAGGATGGAGATTACATCTTGTACGACTACATCTGATGATACCTTGTTGGAATTCTTGTGTTTGCAGACTTCGTTGCAAAGAGAAAAGGTTGGAAGCTGCTCAGGAGTTCTTTAGAAGGGAATAGAATCGATAATGCATCAATGAACGTTAGTTGAACATGGAAGCCTGCCAATTCGCTTGGCCGATTTTGAGTTGGTTTAATATTATTGCGTACAGGTAGTGGTCGCCAGCCCCTCGCTTGTTACTGGCGGTAGCTGGCTGATTATGAAGTAGGCGGGGTGTTATGCAACATTGCCCCACACCCCCAAGTAGGACCTAGATTTCAACGTCATAGACCCTGAGTCAGCTTACCGTTCCAGCGGGACAGGCTGCGCGGGAGGATTGTTTACCTCGGCGCTTTGTATCAATTGCTGCTTACTTAACGACATTGCCCCTTTTTAACCCGCCAATCTTAAACCTAGCCTGTACACTACCTTGGGTCTCCTCAACATTACATAACCCTTAAAAGGCCACCTTATAGTTAATATTTATTAGAACTTGAATTTTTAACTATTAAGGTAGCTCTTTAACCTTAATATTTACCGCTGTTAATCGACTTGCTAAAGGTACTATAGCTGTAATGTATAAGGTGGCTTTTTTCTATACGGAGGTCTCGGCACTTCGAAAGGCTAACGAGGGCATTAGTAAGCGACGGAGGGCTAAAAAAAACACGTGTACGGCTTGGAGGGTTACTTATTGTACAAGAGGTATAGGATTTACTAGATTAGAAAGCCGTGGGTGAGTAGTTAGCTTAGGAAATCCGACAAAGTAGTAGTAGTGTAGGGGGGTCTCGTATGAAGATTTAATGTTATGGCGTATGTGGTAAGCTTGGCTATAATGTGCGCACTTGCAGGGAGGTTGTAGAATTGTCTGATTTATCTGTTTCTGGTTTAGTTATTGTTATTTCCTAGTGTTGTGGTTGTGTAATTGAGTATAGCTGTGGTGGGGTGGTGGAAAGTGGCACGCTTGCTTATAAAATACGTTATGTGTTGAGTTCTAGGTATTACATATAAGTGGGCCGATACCAGCTTAAGGAGCTAAGACCTTCGAAATTCTAGAAAATAAGATTGGAGAGATGCTTTAAGTTCGTAGAACAGGAATAGCGAGTAGTCAAGCAAGCTAAAACACGTCTGGTATTTACATAGAGCCCCGACTCACAGGGCTGAAGTTTCAGTGACCCGCTAAAGCTATCGCTGCGATGCCAAGCTAGTCCCCGGTCTCGCGGGAGCAAGGCCGACCAAGTTTACTGGCGGCTTGCTTGGCTTTCGGACATCACGCCGGTGGCTTGGCGCTGACCTGGGAGTATCCCGGTTTCTCGCTCATATCTGCTCAACTTCCCATTTGATTACTATTAAGCTAACTAGAACTGCGAGTCCGTGAACAGAAAAAATGATAGGCATTGGGTTGGGTAATGGTACATATATCTCCCATCCGTCGCCTATGTCATGTCCGATATGAACCACCAGAAGCCCGATGTTGTGGCTCGATCCAGGCAAGCGGTCACCAACTTTGAAGACTCAATATTTCATCTCGACACCCGGGGTACCCCCAAAGTCGCAAGACCAGCATCGCGGATTCACCCTGTTGAATCCGGCAGGTTTTCTTGAGACACAGTCCCCAGGAAGGTGCACACGACATTCAGACTTGGATTCATCTACCAGCACCGTAGCCTCTCATCTTTTCCTCCTGCAACCATCTTATCCACCATCCTTACGCTATCAAGATGAACCAAGATCACGGTTCAACCACGTCAAATGCGTGCAAAATATCCGTAGGCTCCATTATTCCCAGCTACGTCCATCCCTAACCAATCTAGATGCTCTGGAACTGGTACACCCTCGACGCCTCCTTCCTCTCGCCCGCCTGGCAAATCACCAGCCACGCCGCCTTCGCCGCCACCTGCATCGGGGTCATCCTGTGACACGTAGTGGAATCGAAGGCTTCAACGATGGAGTGAATTGCCCTGTTCTTTGGATTTGAGCCGTGGAAGGCCTCTATATAATTCCTTGCAGTGGGCCTTCTGAATCGCTGGCTGGAGTGGTGATATCACCACTCTTCTGGTGGCTGGCGCTAGCAATTGTGGCGAGATCACCACAATTGGAGGCTATCGCGAGGCCTGGATTCTGTGACACATCCTTCTCGTCGTCTTGTTGGAATTCCTCCGCCGCATCGGGAAGGAATTCGACAGCTATGTCCTCCGCGACTTCCAGGCCCGCTTGAGTGTTATCAGCACCGACACCCGGGGGACGGACCCCAGACAGTTACTTTACGGGCGTCACCGCTGCAGCAGCTCGTTCGCGCAGTCATCCACGCCGCGACTTTCAGTGTTGCGTACATCATCATTTGCATCTTCATTGGGGCCGGGCTGGGTAAGTTCCTCTGTGACACGCCTCGAAACTCGGCTCCTGGGCGGATGAGGTCGTCTGGGGTGGAGCACTTACAAGTACGATGGTGTAGAAGGTGGAGGGCTGTTCAACGCTATCGAGATGGTGGAAGACTCTCCCTGGGCGAGGTGATAGCGGGTCTGATGACAAGACGAGGCGTTGCTATGATGGTTGGAGCATATCCCACCATCCCTCTCTTTTAACTACAAGGACTGGCCTCCCCATTACCACTACTCAGGAGCTAACACCGTCCCGGAATCCATGAGGGTCGCGCGTAGCGCGAGCATTCTCGCGTGCGACGACAAGGTCTAAGGAGTCGGCGAAAATAGACACTCGCGTAGAGAGCAGCTCAACCCTTAAGGTTTAAGCTGCTGCGGGCGGGTCGTGGTATGGTCTAATTCTGCAAGACGACACAGCTGCGCACGGCTTCCAGGTCCAGATCCGCAAGCTACGTCCCAAACCCTTTCCGCACCCTCCCATACATGTGGGGCCAGCCTCTACGTCGGCCTAGACAGGGCCAGCCGGCCCGAAGATACGTTTATTATCAGCTGCAACTGTATGACCATCGCCGAGAATCTCTTTTACACCCTGAAGCGGTTGGTTGCCCAGAGTCAGACCTTCTAGATCGACCTCCTGTCCATCAACCAGATGTCGAGGCCGAGAAGTCGCGGCAGTCCAAACTGGCGAGCGTTTACCCATAATCGTCGGATTCCGAGCCAGATACTCCGGATCTCAACCCTGCTCAGCCGCTCTCGCGAAACCAACGGCGCCACGAACGGAAAGCGGCGCGGAAGTTCACCAACGTAGAGATCGCAGACGATGACTCCGTAGTCTTCAGCCTCGCTTAGCGATTCCACACGGTAATGGCCGGCGAAAGCAGCTCTGCAGCGCCCAAGCACACCACCCGCAGCAGCGGAAAGAATCTGAACACGCCAATAGAGTGGCAGAACTTCAAGATCCCCGAAGCGATGTGGCTGAAAGGCAAAGACAACCTTGAGGCCTGGAAGCACATTATCGAGAACCTTGCCAGAGCCAGCGGATACAGGGGCGTATCAGATCTAGACAGCGTTAACGATACTAAGCTGGCTTCGCAGTTGCTACGCACCGTGACGCCGCCATACCTCGCCGACTTTGACTTCGAGAGTAGTAGAAGGGCCATCGCAAATCTTCAGAAGAGTATCGCCGCTCTACGAGGAGCTCAACAACAAGAGGTACACCGGCGGAGACGGCCACAAACACGCGGAGTGATTCCCGATCACGCTAGAAAAAGTCGGGATGCCCCTCCCCAAAGAGTTAGCCCGTACGATCTTCCTCACGAGTACTAACGGCCGCCTATCTCACTAGGCGGCGCGCATCCGAGCCGAACTACGCAATAACAAGCCCACTACGCTTAAAACCATTATAGCGGACTTTCTCGACGAGACCTTTGCTCTGAAGGGTATGAAGAGCGGAAACAAGTCCCACAGCACTGAACGGTGGAAAAACACGCAAAGATAGCACTCCCATCCGTGACGGGAAATGCAATAACTGCGGCAAATCTGGCCACTGGGCCCGAGAGTGCCGAAGCGCCAGGGATAATTCCAATTCCAGCTCCGGATCGTCGGCCACAGCGCAGTTAAGCAGCTCAGCCGCAGCCATTTCGGTCCCCGCCCCGTTTACAGGGGGTAGCTATC
>Ga0247781_1000507_pt1 | contig 12090 bp, 8 predicted proteins | sample UWRJL184509B5_FD_179922 | JGI IMG/M metagenome (GOLD analysis project Ga0247781, IMG submission 179922) | Plant litter microbial communities from Arlington Agricultural Research Station in Wisconsin, United States - UWRJ-L184-509B-5 | ecosystem: Environmental > Terrestrial > Plant litter >...
ATTATCATTGTAGTCACCTGCTGTAACACACGTACATTATATAATAAGCAAACATATACATAATGTACGTGTGTTACAGCAGGTGACTACAATGATAATAAGTGGTATAATAACAGTAAGTGTATAGGCAAACAGAGTAATAATAATGCATGGGGAAACAGAGCATAAAGGAGACAAACAGAGCATAAAGGAGAGCTTTTTCAACCTGTAACCCGAACTACAATGGCAATATTATAATAGTGGAATAATAACTACACATATTTAAGGTCAAGTACTATTTCTGTCATACTTATAACAGCTCTAATAAGGTGCTTATTAAGTCGGGTTAGTTCTAGTAATTAAAGTACGCGGGGTAAGTTACGTATACTAGATATGTTAATTATTTATCATCATCTGCAGCGATAATAGGCCACTGTATTACTATAAGTCTTTAAAACTTAACATAGTTACTAATATTAAACTACTTAATATATTATAATTTATTAAACCAAACAGTTTAAAGTCTAGTTATATCACATTCTGTGTGTATTAATATTAAATCCAGAATTAAGAGAAAACCTTATTACTAATCTACCCTAAGTTAGCAGCTTAAGCACAGGTTATTTAACAAGGAGGTAAACAACTCTTAAAACGTTCACCTATTCAGATCTCATCATCACCCTACACTATTCCTTAATTCCTTATTATAACCTAAATAATCTGGTAGCGCTGTAAGGGAGGAGGGTTACCATTATCCGTTATCTTTCTCTTAATAGGTGTCTTCTTCACCATCTTTAATCTAAGTCTCTTTTTTATACTATTCACCCACTTTCCCACCTTTTCCATCTCCTTATTAACATTATCCTTTTTAAAATCCTCTTCTCTATAAATAACGTACTTAAGGGGCCTGGTATAGTTAGTAAAGTAGGCGTAATTACACTTAGGTTCGCCAATAGGAGGATAACTATACTTCTCCATAAGTTAAATCCTTTTACACTTAATCTCCGGGAAGGCGTTAAAGACAGTCTCCCACATCATAATATCGGGATCGAAGCCTAATTTTATAACATATATGCCATTAGCCTGGATAATAGGGTTTCCATCCTTATTAAGCTTATCCCAGATATGCATATCGATAATAACGGGTCCCAGGAAACTTATATACAGAAGGATAAGTTAATTCTTAATAAGGTCTTTAACATTAGTAACCTTTACTAAGTTTACTGTAAACACTCCAAGACTAATATCGATATCCTCTCCCTTATTTCCCTCTTCTAGTAGGCTGGAGCCTAAGAGGCAGATAATGGATAAGTAGATCCTATTAATAAATAAAGCTCTATCACTTAAGTAGTTATGGATGGATTAGGGTGGCTTAACCACCTAACCAAACCGGTTTACTAGGATGGTTAAACTGTGTTTAATAACCTTATATACAAATAACAACTTCAGGACCGGGTCTTTAACCTTTACCAGCATCTAGGGGCTAATTTCTTTAACCCACTAATACATATTAGTATAGAATTAGGCTAATAGTAAACCAGTTAGTATAGCTAATAAGTACACTAACTAGTCTAGTGTTAGGTTTACATACCTTACACAGTCTGCGCTTTATAAACCACTTATTGATAATACTGACGATAATGGGGAGAAACCACTAGATAGGCTTTATCTGTCTAATACAGTACAGTTAACTAATATATTATTAGATAGTTGCTATGTTCTATATAAACCCTGCTCCAATACTATAGTTATATTAGTAATGTGCGTTAAGTCCAGCGCTAAATACTAATAAGTTTAATACCAGTATATTAAACATAATGTTAGCCTAATTCCATTACTCTATAATAGCCTAACGCTCGTTTATTAAGAGTTTTAAGTAAATGGACTTAACTTTAAAATTCACCTTAATAAACATAACAGTGACCTCCCTATATTTAGCTATTAGTATATCTGTCTGTTTAAATCGGCTAAGGGGATATTAAACCTGTTAATATACTTATACAGTATATCAGTTAGTTTAATTCTAACCTTATTAAGATACAGTCCACTTACTATTACATAATAAGGCTGTTTATCACAATCAGGACTCTGGCGTTTTCTTAGCCAGGTTCAGATCGGATCTCCATCACTTATCAAAGACAGTACAACTTAATTAGCAACTTAAAGCATATGAAAAAGAGGGAGCTAAATCAGTCCCTAGGGGGGATATAGCTATTGTCCTCGTTTAATATTACATATATGTAACTAATACCACCATTTATACTGTTATACATCAATAACTAAACGAAATCAACACCAAGCTTTATTAAGCCTAGGCTATCAAGGTTAACCTTCATCTGTTACCTTAAGTTAAGGGCCCTACTAAGTGTGGATTCCAATACACGTTTCGCCTTTTTTACAGTCTTAAGATCGGTAATCGTTTAAATCTCCTCCTCCGTCAGCTAACAGACGGGATCGTCACGTATCATCATTATATATACATATTTGCTTTAAACCTCCATTGTAACAGCCTAGAGTAACACTATATTAAGCGTATTAGTCCGGTCCAGATCCTTCTCTTTACCTTTCTTAAGATTACTGTTAATATAATCGTCAGTAATCTAATCTATCTCCCTAAGCGTAACATTACTCAGAATTTTATCAGTGTTATCACAAACAGCGTCGTAATCCTTACCATATCTAATAAAAGTTAAGTTAATTTCTAAAGGGCCTAGTCCGTCCTAAGGATAATACTTTAAATTATTTAGCAGGGTTATAAGAGTGTTCATTCCCCTGTTAATAATAAACATGTTATTTGCCTTTAAGATATCTTTAACGTTAAGGTTAATATCCACCTTACTAAAGTCCCAGATATTATCTTAATAAAAAGGAACCAGCTTCCACTAATACCACTTATACTCCTAATAAATACCATATAACTCTATAACAGTATTATTCTCATTAGTATAATACTTAATAATAAACATATCAGACCCCTCCTTATATGTTAGCTCGTCACTTATATAATAAAAGTCCGGATTAGGCTGGAATATATCCAGTATCTTTACCACAGTAGCCTATATTATCAAGCTGAAACCTTTCCAATCTGTAATCTTATTCTAAGTAAGAGTTACAGACACACCACCCTATAACACTTTCAGGATAACTTACATAAAACGCTAACATTAAAAGTTAAAGTTACACAGATTAGTAACTTTATCACATATTATAAGCTGGAATTTAAACTTCTTACTTTTCGTGATATAGGCATTAATACAGCGGACCTGGTAGATCTTAAACTTCTAACGTTCTAACACAGGGATTATAGTAAGACTAATTACATATTAGTGGATATAATAAGGCGATTGGAAAGTAAACTAATTAAAATATTAAAATTCGTATACTAACTAGTTTACTTTATAATAAGGTGGGGTGTAAGGATGGGATATGTAGTTAGTACTTACTTAGGGTATTAGTTAAGGAATAATCTGTATCCGTTTACTTTAACGTGCTTACTGTAATTACCCCTAAATTTCTTATTAAGCTTACTTAATTACTTAACGTACTTCTTATCACCATCGTCGTTAACATCACTCTTATTATCTGCCTTAGCAAGCCTGCCAGCTATAATGTCTAAATCACCCCCATTATCCTCAGATTCGCTACCAGATCTTATATCATTAAAACCCTTAAGGCCGGGGGTTACCAGGCCCGTGGGAGCAGCAGAGATCCTTAACTTCTAAACCACACATTAGTCATACACCTATTATCTGGCGTACTTAAACGTGTCTATATTATACTTAATTATAATCATCCAGTAAACGGCCACGGTAGTATATACTAAAATGTACATAACCAGCGCCACTTTAGGGTTTTTTATATCATTTACATAACTATAAAGGTCATCGTCCATCTGTTACGTGCTTTAAGTTTACGTGCAGCAGGGGTTATCTTATAAAATCTGGGTAATATTTTAATAGAAAACGCGGAGCTTTAATTTAGGGAAATTCAGGTGCAGCTTATTAAATGTCTAAATAACTAAGGGTGTAAGGTATAGGTATAAGGTGGGTCTAACCTTAATCTTCTTACCCGCCTTCTTCTCTTTAACAAGTTAATAGTAATGTATAAACACCGTTAAGGCCATCGTGAAGGTTTTACCAGTGCTAACCTCGTTTATACAGAACTAGGACCCGATTAGCAAATTAAAAAGGTTAAATATAACATATGTATCTTTTATAGTCAGCTTTAAGTATTAAACCAATTAGAATATTATATTAATACACTAACAGGTATAATATGTAACTTACTAATTATCTAATAGGGGAGAAAATGTTTTATTCCTTTACAGATTTCCTAATTCCAAGCCCAGCCATACTTATTCTTCATCTTCTCATAATTGAAACGTAGAAAGTCCTTAATACTCTTATTAAACACCTTTTTAAAATCGTCTAATATAACCAGCTCCAGGTGATCAAGTGCCATACTTAAGATAGTTAGGTTATTATTAACACCGGTAAACGGATATACCTGTAATAATAATAACTTAATACTGTATAATCCTTTAAGTCTGGCCTTCATCAGCTTAAAACGCTTACTTTATAAACGCTCAATTAGACAATTATCTTTATCGTATTCCAGCTTAATATTTACAGGGATGTTAGTAAGATTTTCCAGAATGGTTATCTATAACGTGATAAATTACACCAGGTTAACTTTTTACTCAGCATTAAATAAGTGACTAAATTAAGTAGTAAGGGTCTTATCCAGCTTATAAATAACAGGTTCTAAAAATAATCCCATATATTAAAGGTTCCTTATTAACGAAATTAACACCAGGATACTAACAGGTTCTGTATTAATGTTATTTACAAAGTGCTAACCCTGGTTTTTATTTATATAAACTGCTAAGATTTCAGCCCCAGTAATCATCAGGCGAAAACGCTTAATCTAATTACTAAACACCCTCTTATATCTAAATTTATCAATTAAGGATATGGTGGACCTACCCAGTATACGTATCGTCAGGGAGTAAAGTTACAGGTTTACAACACCTTACTTATTAACCTTACTCGACTTATACTGTTCCTTGTTAAGCTATTTACTAATAGATATTACACTCATTCTTATAACCTTAAACACTAAACCTTTCTTAAGACCCTTATTATCTAAAGGTGACCAGAACGTATATAAGTAACACTTATTAAAGTATAATAGATATAACATAGCATAAAACCAATTATCAGCGACGTAACCTCCCTATATATCCAGAGTACCGTCAGGATAGCAAATGTACTAAGGCGTTACATTTTAATTATGGCAAGTCTTCACGTTACAGAGATATATATACAGTATGGTGATATTTATCACTATAATGTGGTATTAGTACTAGGCTTCTTCGCTAATCGTATTAACGTCGTTAATGTCACCTTACCGGATAAAGAGGACTAGGATGTCCCCTTCCATTTTAATAAGTGCCTTTAAGATTTTACCAACCTTAAGATAGTTAAACATAATTAGAACATTCGTATAGATGTCTATCCACACCTTTTTAATATACAGGTTACTGGGAAACGATTCTCTACCTAAGGGGTCGTCACAGAGATCACCGTTTTTAAATGTCATATCGCCGTGTTTTAAGAAACACCAGAAGCTAAGGTAGTCCGTAACTAAAAGATATATAGTTAGTAATCGTCATTAGGTATTAAATTAGTTAGTTTATTAAGGAGTGGTGAATATTAAACCAGTTAGTTTATTAAAGAGTGGTGAATATTAAACCAGTTAGTTTATTAAAGAGTGGTGAATATTAAACCAGTTAGTTTATTAGGGAGTGGTAAATATTAAACCAGTTAGTTTATTAGGGAGTGGTAAATATTAAACCAGTTAGTTTATTAAGGAGTGGTGAATATTAAACCAGTTAGTATACTGGCAGCAGTATACCAACTGGTTTAATATGTAACTTACCTTTAAGGTCTGAGTGTTTAGCTAAGTTAGCCTTATCCTTATACCCTAATACGGCAGTGAAATCTCCGTCATTTCCAAAGCTGTTAGTATCTAACACGTATGTAAATGTCTAACCAGGGAGCATCTTATCCTAGATCTTAGGGTACTCCTTTAAGAAGTTTAAGGAGATAAACTTAAACTCGTGCTTAACTATCTTATATATAACGTTTACGTGCCATATAAGCGCCTTTATATAGTATAACGTAAGAGCCGAGATGTTATAAAATCTAACGTAGGGTATAATTATAAACTTGTAGATGAAGCCTTTCTCTCTGCTAGCCTCCACTACCCTGTATAAAGGGTGATTCTATATGTTATTTATATCGTATCTTTAAATCGCCGGCTTAAACCCCTACTGTATTATAGTGATGTCCTTCGAGACTGAAAAGAATACCGTCTTTTTACTTCCTTTAAGGTCGACATTTATGTTAATAAATGTCTATTTAGCTAATTTCTAAGCCTTTATATCAGCAGCATTTATACTAGCAGTCGCCTTACCTTTACCCTTAGCTTTAGCTCTAACGGCCTTTAAAGGCATAGTTACAGTTGGTAGGGGTGATGTGAATTAAGGTGCAGGGTTGTAATTAGTAAGGTGTAATGTTACGATTAGTGAGGTTAAAGTCTGGTTAATTAATAACTAAGCTCTGGTGAACCAGGCTAATTAAAATAAGTTAGGGGTAGAGATTAAACCAGTTAGTTTACGGAAATCGGTATACTAATAAGGGTCGTTAATCTATTCTCTGGAAGTTTATAGTTTTTTTTAAGGGGGGTAGGTGCAATGGTCGCATAAGGTGGGGGTAAGGTACTATTTATACCCTCAGGGCTAGTAAAGTTCACACCCGTGGACTAACTGGTTTAATCACGGCCTAAAGTTCACACCCGTGGGTAGACTAACTAGTCTAATTGTTACCTTTAAAAACTGGTGTGCCTTTAGAGCAGATTCTCACCTTTCAGTGGGGTTTACCATACCACGTGTTTAGTGGGGATTTAGTACTTTAGTTTATTTAATTACTGGCATAATTAACGCTTATATCATTACGGGCTAAGGGGTCTGTAATGTTATATGTTTAATAAAGGTTTAGTATATCAGTTTATTCAATTCCAGTATAGTAACTTAATCAGTTATAATAGTTTAAATAGTGTTTTACGTGTTTCACTATAGGCGATGTAATATCCTAAGTCTAATATTAACTGGTAATACCATCTACTTCACCTTACAGAGCGGCTAAGTGCTGTAATATAACGGGTTAGCCTTTACCCATAATAAGATCTGCAATACCATACTTTTAATAGAGATTTAGTACGTTCACTTATTTAATTCCAGCGGTGTAATTCACTTAGATCGTCATGGCTAAGTGGTGTTACTTAACGTAATGGGCAGTATTACGGGTCTGGTGTTAGCCCATCACATCCCCTAGTTTAATTTAGACTGGAAAAGTAGATATATCTTAAGGTTACCACATCTAGTAAATTAACTTAAAGGGGTCCACTATTACTTAGGTTTAATAAGAAACGTGATAATTAATATAATAAAGCGGTTAATTATTAGTTTATAAACTTAATTACCAAATGTTCCACTTTATATTTATACTATTATTTATAACGTGTAAAAGATAAAGGTTCTTTTATAATGGCGTTTTATAATACTGTTAGGTTAGGCCATTATCGTCGGTCTTTATTATAGTAAGGAAGGCTATTATAATAAGGAGAAACTTTAAGCGATATTAAAGATAAAATATAAGAATATTAGGTACGTTAACACCACTATCATTTACAGTTTATAATAATAATTTATTTATTAATTATATCTTATATTTAACTTAAATCTAGGGTGCTGTTACTACCAGTGCAGCTAGTTATATAAGGGGAGCTATACGTTTATTAAACCAGATGTTAAGTTTATCTATTAATAACGACTTTATAATAACATCGTACGTTAGCATTTAAAGTGGGAAACTAACCTTAACCACCAGTATTAACACGTTATATTATAAGAGTTAAAGGTGAGCCTTACTAAGCACCTAGGTGTAGCTTCTAATATCCCGTAGCCATGCCGTTACGTCTAGCAGTTTTAGCATATTAAGAGTCTTACTAGCCCGTTACATATCCTCCTCCTCCTCCTCCTCCTCCTCCTCCTCCTCCTTATCACTGCCGTCCTGCATGGCTACATTATCTGCTCCCTGATATAACCCGCTTATACCGTTACTGTTAGGACCGAGAGAGCAGTACGACTTTTATAAGATTTTTTAAAGATTATTACTGAGGAACGCTATATATAGCTCTTATCTTCCGTTATTATAATAATATATGTTACCAGAAAGGAATTACTTAATTATATAATTACCCTTCCCCTTTATATAAAAAGGGGGAAATGTAAAGATGGTTAAAGGGAACTATATAACCTGTTTAAACTTAAAGGTCCTTTTATTACTCTTATTAAAGGAGAAGAATAACGTTCCTATCAGGTAGGGTAAGATCTATCAGGTAAGTAAGATAATGTGGTAAAGGTCTTAAAACCACTTATCAGCTGCTACTGCTTTAAGGAAATAGCTAAACATGTTAAATATCCTTTATATTACCACCTGGTAATTCTTCACCAACCATACCTTCCGTGCCCTTTAATCCCACCACTTAAAGAGAAAGCGGATAAGCTCCCAGGGGTTAGTAATACCAGCCTTATTACCACAAATAAGGTGGGGATGGCAGGGCTTCTCTAAAGGTGCGTTCTTATTAAAGAACCTCCCAAACATGGCACTCTAGTAATATATCGGCAGCTTCCAGTTAAAACCCTAATTAACAGTAAGGACCAGCTCCTTAAAGTTCTCGTTCTAGCAGGTCATCTTATCCCAGACATCTTAGTTAAACTAGCAGAGCATTAGACATGTCAGATACTCTATCCACATAGCCACTATTACTTCGTTACCCTTAATTTACTTATCCTAATACTATAACTAGGCCTAGAGTAACCACACCTAGATGTGCTAAACCTCCTTAACCACTTACCACCACCTACAGTATTTAATATAAAGTAACAGGTTATTAATAAAGAGCCTTTAAGTGATTACTCCTGTAAACTACCAGAACGGCCATTAGAATAAACCTTACCACCACCACCTAAAACTATGGCGGACTATTAAACAATACATCCCCAGCCCTATCTAACACCTCTCTGCCAGTTAAGGTATATCTAAGTCAGCTACACCCCCATTAAAAGTAGTAACATAACTAATAATAATACCAGCTAGTGTATCTTTTTCTAATTTATTATAGGATGTCCACTCCCTTTAAGTCTACTTATCCCTAAAAAGTAACAGCTCCTTATAAATATTATTACTATTATAACAGTAATAAAGGTATTATAAGGCGATAATTATAAGTACTATATCGGCAAGTGAGAACATAAAGCCCGTTCGGCTAAGGATATACTTAAACAGGAAGTAATGGCAGTTAATCTAGGCATAAAGGAAATTAAGTATAATGGTGGTAGGGATTACAAACTAGGTAAGGGGGTGGTTAGCTGCCGTGGGATTAGGTGTACTAGTGTCGTTATTATTAAGGGTGTCCTAAACCTAGTATATCTCCCGGAAAAGGGTTATTATTATACAGTGCTCCTCTTATACACTGTAAAAGCGGCCCTAGCACTCCCACATATTTAAGGCGGCGCGTGCCTTTAAGAGCAGGTAGCTTTTCTTAAGGGCGGCTTAGTGGATAATAATGGCTTTACCTGCCTGTTAGAGCTGCCTGATGTAAAGGGGGTTAATGGCCAGGTTCTTATAAGCGGGTGGCTGTAAGGCGTAAACCTTCTACGCGTTAAACAGGGTTTTAGACAGGTTATACCACTGTAAGTAGATAAACCCACTACTAATCTCTACCCCCCTAAGCGCTAAGGTTACTATTATATTACCAGCCTCCCCAGTTATAACCTATAGGTAGAAAGCTATTAGCGGCTTAGGTGTACAGGGGCTGGGAGGTCCCTTATCTTCCCTATTATCTTTACCACTTTAATATCTCCTTAAGTGCTTCCACCACCCCCACCTACCTTTACCTTTATTATTATTAAACTATACACTACCTTAAGTTATTATTCACTCCACCCTAACTGCTACCTGGTTAATAACCCCATCAGCTCCCTTTTTAAAAGACCTAGGTGGGGATATAAAGGCCCTGTAATGGTGAGGACTGGTAACTTCACCTTCTTTATCTAGGGGTATGCCCTCCTCTTCACTACCTAGGCCGCTACTATTCCTATAATCACTATCTTCTAGGTCCCACGTAACCTACTCTTTAATCCACTCCTCCCAGGATTTAAAAATTACCTCTAGGTAATAAGTGTGGTATAGGTACGTCTTTGCCACCTTATCTATTACATTATATAATAAAGTAATTAGTATGGTAATAATCTGCTTCCCTAAATTAATAAACGTCTTATCGTTATTTAAAAAGTGGGAGTTAAAATAAGTCTCCTAATACTTTAAGAACTAATCAGCTGTGGGTTTAAACCCTTCACCTGCTACTGCTACCTTATAATTAACTAATAATATAAATTAGAGTTTAATATTCTTACAGGTAATATAAATAATAAAGTCCCTAAAACAGGAAAGACACTTAAGGTTACCCTTAATATTTACCCAGATATTATTAATTAGCGCCTTAAGGTGTTACCCTCTTAACGTAAGCCTTATATACTATATCCTCCCTGTGCCTTAAGGTATATTATAATCCTTACCGTTACTATTACCCTCTCCAGTAACTGTACCTTAGGGGTAGGCTGTCCCAGCTTCTCCTGGTGCGTATGTAAGATATGCTATAACCTGGTAACTTTATGGGATATGCTGGGTAATGTTTGCATTATAAATTATTACACCGTTTTCGTTAAGTATTAAAATAGCTATGAGGATGGCAGGAGCTAGTACAGTGTTAAACTATAAGCTGTACTGTTTACCTAATAATAATGTTAATATAAGCTTACAGGCTAGATCGTTAGCGATAATGTTAACTTATAACCTCTCGTTAATAAGGCGCTTATATAACCTAGGAAAGAATATGTACACACCCATTACATCCTAGCCTATCACTTACCTAAGGCTGTAATATGGGATATAATGTAACGGTATAGGGACCCATTCCTTTAACAGTAAGTCTAGCATTATTAAGACAGGGATATTAAAATAAACGTTAATAATAATATTCTTATTATCATACCTGTCTGGGTACTAGCAGATCCCCTAATAGACAGTAATAAGTGACGTCCTAAACACACATATACTGTTAATATTATAAGATATAAGTAACAGGAGGGTAGTAACAGTTATAATACTGTGGTGTACTGTTATATAAAGGCGTGTCGGTACATCCTTATCCTTCTAGCTGTCGTGGCCTTTAAAAGCAACACGGCAGTCAAGACCAAGAGGGTATTTAGTAAAGCCCAGTCGTCCACTATTAAGCACGTTTAATATTAAGCCCCCTTCTACTACTGTAAACATTACAGCAGGGTCCTAATCATCCTACTAAAGCTACCCCTAGGCTGTAGGTAATAGTCTTAATCGTTACCACAGCCTATCAGTTACATCTGCCAGCAAACTGTAATCTGGCGAGACTCCTTCACCTTAATAAAGTGTTATATGCTTAAGGAAAAGGGGGTTAGTAACTGCCTTATATACTTTAGTAATATAAGTAAAAAGCTGTCGTAACTGCTATACTAAGAACACGTAAAACGGCCTCCTATAGGCTAGCTAGGTGTAGGGTGATCCTAATGGGCTGCTATAAGTTACATCCTTAACGTTAGCCTCCGCCTCTTCGCCCTGGTTACTATGTAAGGGCAGTTCTTAACAGTCTAATATTAACCCTACCACGTTATTTTAAACTTATAATAACTACCTGTTACTTTAACTAGATAGCGTACCCTCACTATTAAATAGTAATAACCTGCTACTACTCCTAGCCTAGCTGACGCTCCTAACCCTATAACTGCTATTACTTTACAATGTGGAGGGATATAAAAGCGATAAAGACCTTAAGGTGTTACTTCGGGCTTCTAATACCCCCTTACAGTCCTAGCTAAATGGTGTACCCTTATCACCTCTAAATAGTAATGGCCTGCTACTACTCCTATTATCCCCTAATAGGCTGCCA
>Ga0247781_1000508_pt1 | contig 12072 bp, 3 predicted proteins | sample UWRJL184509B5_FD_179922 | JGI IMG/M metagenome (GOLD analysis project Ga0247781, IMG submission 179922) | Plant litter microbial communities from Arlington Agricultural Research Station in Wisconsin, United States - UWRJ-L184-509B-5 | ecosystem: Environmental > Terrestrial > Plant litter >...
GAATAGCAGGACATTAACAGGTAAGAGGTGTTTCAAAGACGGCTTATTAAGCTAGCACTCTTAAACGAGGGGTTTAATATTACTGTAGGCCGTTGTCACTATAATGCACAGAGGTAAGTCTGAACAGTAAGATATAAATGAATTATTAAATACTAATATAAGGAACTAAAGTCCCTTACGGTAGTTATAGGCATAATTATAGCTATCTATACTAACTAACTAAGAGGTACCTTATACTTTAATCAGTAAAGTTACACTTAATCGGGAACTAAGCACTTTATCACTAAACTCTTCCTGCTTAATAACCCTGTAAGTACTTAATACGTAAGTGTAGCTATTAAAACTATGTAACTGTTAACTAGTTATAAGGGCTTCGGGTCTTTACACTCCTAGCCTAGTGCGCAGTGCTGTACGTACTGCCCTCTTGCACTGTTCTTCCTGCAGGGAATCCGTCAGGCTACCCTAGCCTAAGTGACAGCCTGTAAGGTCGTTACACAATTCCCCCTTTTTAACATTCTTTTTCTATAAAGAACTACGGTAAGGACGCTCCTTCCTTCATAACGCGAGGATAACTGCTAATCGTGTGCAGAAGTGTATTATAAAAAACAGCACTTCTCGTTATCGTAACTTTATCAACTTTACTTCAACCTTCGGATCGCAAATGTTACCTTATAGTCGTTATTCTTCAAAATCACTTTCTTATCTTATTACCGCCCAGTCCAACAGTTACTTAAAATGTTTATTAACAGGAGTTTCATTAGTATATAACGCGTTTAGTTACAGTGATGCCTTTGTTTAGCAGCTTTTTTCTGAAAAACGCCGCCTTAACGCTAAGCACGACATTACCGTGCGGAACCTGGAGTTGAAAACTCGAGAGTTCCGTAAGGCTACTACCTAGCTAGACCGGATTAAGAAGTAATGCTATAAAACGGAGGAGCGGGCCTTCTCTACGTTCGGCTAAGAAGTGGAGATCCTCCGCTTCTAGGAGCAAAAGGAGGCTCGGTTAGCTACTCCTCTTAAGGTTAACGAGTCTTTTGACTAGGGGGGTTTTCTAGTAGGAACGCCTGTTAGTTCTTTCTCCAGGGGGTTGCTACAGCTAGCGGTAACCTTTTAACTTAGTTTGTAGCTCCTTTCTTTTAATAAATGAAATGGCTCTTTAGCGCAGTAGTGGCGCGTTTATGTTTCGCTTCTCAGCATAACATACTAAAGTGTGTTATTCTGAGATTTCGTTAGTAAGAGGTTGTAAGTTCGACTCTTATAAGAGTCCTCCACTACAGGTCTAGAACCTAGCCTAACTGCTCCAATCGGTCCGGTCCTGGGTCTTTAGCAGCTTTTCTCTTTTTCTTTTCCTTTCTTTTTACTAAGACACGCTTTTCTACCGCGCACTGCTATATAACTGGTTCGGAAGACCTTAAGGTATACCAGTTCGCTTTTTACCCTTTAACTTCTTCCTTAAACCTACAGCAAAACGTAAATCCTCTAGCTACAGGGGGTAAGTTATCCTGTAAGATATTAGTCTACGTTATTTTAGTTCTCTATATTACTGCGTATATAATTTAAATAGAGCTTACTAACTCTAGAAGCCTAGCCTCCTTGTTAAGTCTAAGGTCCTTTTAACCTTAGTTAAGGGTTCTGATAAATATCTTCCTATACCTATTAAGGAGTTTCTTACTGCTTTTCGAGCTTTAAGTCCTATAGTAGTCTTACTCTTTAGTATAGTAATTTAAATATTAGATCTTATCGTTAGTTTTAGTTAGTTTAAATTCTTTCAGTAGAACTCTGTAATCAGGTTTAAGCATTTAAGATTTTTAACTAGCTCCTACGAATTACTTTCGGAACTGTAGTTTAGTTACTTAACAAGATATTTAAACGTGTTCTTTTCTTTTTGTAAATCTATAACTTCCTTAATATTATACTTATCTTTATTAATGTCGATCTCGATCTTCTTTTCCAGGGGAACTCCCTTTAAGGTAAGTTCTAAAAGTGAGATGTGAAAAACTTTAATCTATACCTTTATATTAGTAGGTAAGTTTAGTTTGTAATTAGAGGTAACAACCTTTTTCTTAATTCGGAACAGTGTGTACCTTTTAAAGTCGAGCTTCTTACTAAGCCGTTTTAAATGCAGGTTTTGTGAAAAAAGGTAAATATAATCCCCCTTTTGAAGAGTTAGTCCTTCGACTTGTTTGCCTTCGTAATAAAGTCCTTTTTTAAGCACTAGCTACTTAGTTCGGTATTTATTAGTAAATCTCTTCATTTATTTACGTGTGAACTTAAATTCAGCTTATAAGTAGTTATACAGTTCTTACATCCGGTTTATATAGACTGTAACTTAAGGGGCATTAGTTAGCGGCTCTCGACGGAGTTTAAGCTCCTTTCCGTAATTTATAAAGAACAGTAATATACCTGTAAACTTAACTAATGTTATATTATAAGCTATATGTACCATTAGTAATAGTTTAAGTTAATTATCTTATTTAAAGTTAATGTAAGCTTAAAGATACGTTAGAAGTATTTAATTAACTTATTTTATTTAGTTATTTATCTATAAGTAAAAAGCTGTTGAAAGCTTACTTTTTACACTTATTCTTTATATTAATCTTTACTAGAATTTCGATATGATTAGTTTATCTTAATCTGTAATAATGTTATCTAGCTAGAAATGTTATAAGATTACCTCTTTTTCGAAGACATAAACGAGTTATTCCGCTATTATGTCCTTTAAAGTTAGTAGAAAGTAAGCCTATTTCGTTAATCTGTTTATTACTATAAGGATTTAGTTATAAGTAACTCTTGTAACAGGGTCTTTAGACTCTGGAATCCTAATGATAAACTTAAGTAAGATAAAGCTCTATAGCGCTTATAGTACGGGGAGTGGTTTAAGAAGCCTATAAGGTTTATAACGTCAGTTCTGCTTTTAATAGCATATATTGTAATTATTAACCACTTCCTTAACCAGCTTCTTTATCCTAGGGAAAGCGTATACCTGTTAAGCTTAAGTAAGAGTTTTAACTTAACTTATATATCCTTTAAGTTAGGACTTATAAACTTACTAAACGTACTCCTTTCGTTTATTTAGGTCGTAAATGTACAGTTTCTCTTAATACTAAAGCTTTACTCCTTGTTTAGGCGCGTTATCTACACCTTTTAACAGCTGTCCTAGCTAATAACCAGTTTCGTTATGGTTTAAGTGTATATAGTACTTCTTACTATAGTCCTGCGCGTACTTTAAGAAGTCTCTTAAAGGGCATTTATACTTATAAGTACTTTCTGCTAGCCTTCTTACTTAGAAGTCTTATTATTACTAATAAATATTATACTTTATCTATAAATTTATATAGATATTAATGGTTTATTGCAGTATCCAGTCGTCTAACACTTAAGGTGTATACTTTAATATACTGTTCCTAACTTCGTTAAATATAGTGATAAGGATTAAGACTGGGTTAATATCCTTATAATCCTATCTTTAATTAAGAGCATTAACTTACTTATTATCTTTTTCTTTAATATGGTAGATCTGGAAGTAGAATAAGGCTATTAACTCGACCTATTATGTTTATTAAGGGCTAAGTTTCTTTATTAAGAAGTATTAAAGGTTATTATAGTCTGAACAGACCTAGATTAATTCCTTTATACCGCTTAAGTATAGTATTTATTTAGTAAAGTATTAAATAATTACTATTAGTTCCTTATTATAAATTAGGTATTGTAAAGCTAAGTTATAGATCCCTTTTAATAAAAAGGTAATTAGGTAATGTTTCCCGTCGTCTTAGACTTAGTTAAGTTCTCTGTTAATTACAAACTCCGAAAAGCCTGTCTTAACTTAAAAAGGCTTTAAGAAATCGGGGAGAGCTAAGATTAATACTGTGACAAAGGTATACTTAAGGTCTTTAAATGCCTTTTACTATCTATTAGTCTATTCAAATAGCTTTCTTTTACCTATAAGTTTATAAAGTAACCTTACGATCTTTATAAAGTACTTAATAAAGTGTCGATAGAAGTTCATAAAGCTAATAAAGGCTTATAACTCTTTCTAGTTCTTTAGAGTAAGCTAATCCTTAACTGTTACTATTTTCTCTAGTTACATTTTAAGCTTCTTAAGGGTTATTTAAACTTTAAATAGTTTAATTCTTAAACGTAAAAGTGGCTCTTTTCTAAATTTACTGTTAGCTTTACCTTCTGAAGAGCTTTTAGAACCTATTATATATATTTTCGATATTCTTCTAAAATCTCGGAATAGATTAGAACGCTATCTAAATACATAAAGATAAACTTATTAAGGAAGGGACGGAAGATACTATTAATAAGACTTTAGAAAGTTACAAGGGTGTTTATTAATCCTATAAGTATAATACAGTATTAATAGTACCTGTTATAAGTTCAGAAAGCTGTTTTATACTTATCCTCTTCCTTTACTTTAATATAGTTAAATCCTATAGGGAAGTTAAGGTTAGAGAACTAATTTGCTTTAATAATCCGTTCTCGCATTTCCGCAATGAGTAGTAATAGGTAACGATTCTTAATCGTATTTTCGTTTAACGTTTGATAATTAATGACTATACGAAGCTTACCGTCTCCCTTCCTTAGGATAAACAGCATTAAGTACCCTATTAGGGACTAGGATTCTATAATGAATCTATTCTTCAGATTTTCATTAACATATTCCCTTAGGGCCCTTAGCCTGCTGGAGGTTTAGGTAGTAAGGTTAAAAGCTGTAGAGCTTTACTTCTAGCTTTAGCTTAATTTTGTAGTCCTATAGTCTGTAGTCTAGCAGTTACAGTATCTTTTTTAAAACAGAGTAAACTTTCTATACTTAATCTGTTCTCTTTCACTTTTTAAGGCTTACTTTACCGCTTAAGTAGCTTAGAGAGCTAATTCTTCAACTCCCTTTACTATTTTAGTAAGGTCTAAGGTCTTTCCTAAACTTCCTTAGTTTTTAAGCTTACAGTGTAAGACTTTAAGGCTTATAATTGCTAATTAGAATATCTTTTCTTAGAGTTGGTCTTCTATAACCTGTATTTTTAATTATCTTAAGTTTCCACCTTAGAGTCGGTCTGTAGCGACTTACACCTTTCTAGCTAACTTTTTTAAGATGTCTTTAAGGATTAGGTATATTACGTCTTAAGGTTCTTCCTTTTCTTCTTCCTTATCTCTTACGTTACACTTATCTATCTAGGTGCAGTTTTCTTTATTACTTATTATTCTAATATAAATATCTCTTAAGTTAAACTTAATATATTTTCCTCTATTTAGGATTGGCTTCTAACTTACTTACTTTAATAATAGGTACTGCTATGCTATATAGCCTTTCTTATCGTAATTAAAGCACTGGACTTAAGATATGTCCCTAAGTGGTTTTTACTGCTGTTGTCATTAAGTCATATTGCAGTTAAGCCGATTTTAACAGTTTACTATCCCGATATCTATTAGGCTTAGATAATAGCCTGTTACGGTTAACTGGTTCCCCTTCTTTTATTTATTTAGTTAATAGGGTATTCATTCTTTTTAAAAGTTTTTTCAATAATAATAATTATAATACCGATTATTAGCCTTAATAACCATTTCGACTAACTCCTAAAGACGATCCGGTTAGTCCTTTCAATAAAGGTCCCCAGTAACGTGTTCCTTCAGTCCACTCCAGAATAACATTACTAAGGCCTCTTACCTAAGCTTAGTTTTTACAGCTTTTAATTTAAAACGTGTAAAGAACTTAAAGACTAAGGACATTTATCTTAAAGCTATAAGGTGTTATTCAGCCCACCTTAGGGTGTCCAGTTCTTTAAATTCCGTTTAAAGTTATTCGATAAAGATGTCGAAATTGTTAAAAATAGCTTAAGTTTCTAAAGCTTTCTTACAGGCTTTATCTATAGAGAGGTTATTAATTATTTTCACGTAAGGTTTACATTAATAAGCTATTACTCTATTTAGTAAGGTTCTGGTAAACCTAACCTTTCCTTCTTCTTTAAAGAACTGCTTATTATAATAAGTAATATACCTTTAAAGTTAGGCTATTTAGGACTTTAATTATATAAAGTTTCCTTTAAAACGTAAGGGTAGGGAAAGCTTCACCTACTTCTTCTATAAACCTTTAAAGTCGATATCTTTTAGCTTAATAACGTTAAGTTAGGCTTAGAGTTTCTTGATAAGACTGATGCGGCTTTTAGTGTCTCTAAGGAAGGCCTTATTAAGTTCCTTAATCAGTCCTTACTAGTTAAGGTTTAACTCTTTAAAGCGTGTAGCTAACTCGTCGATAGTAGAAAGTTAAGGCTGAGTTTATACTTCCTTAGGTTCCTTACCTTTTCTAAAGGTTAATATATTAGTGACAGGAGAGAAGTAATATTTAAAAGTTTAATAAACAGCATTTAGTATTATAACGTTAGTATCGTATTATAACCTGTACTTAATACAGGCCTTATTAAGACTGGCGCGGGTTAAGACAGAATGTATGGCAGGACGTTAACAAGCAGGGTTGGTAAATTAGTCATTAGTCGTTAGTCATTAGTCTTAGTCAAGTCTAGTATTCTAGTTTTAGTCAAGACTTTGACTAAACTAGGCTAGTCTTAGTCAAGGCCTTGACTAGACTAAGGTTAGTCTTAATATACTATGACTAGACTATTAGTCGACTAAGTTGACTAAAGTTTTAACTAATAAAATGAAAATTCAGTATGATATGATAAAATGCATTAAAAATGAATTGTATGTTATAACTATTATTAAACTTAATAAGCTTACAATTTCAGCTCAAGACCAGCCCAAATTAGGATGTATTTATTCTCTTTTTGTTATTATTATTATTATTATTATTTGCTAATTTATTAATAGGCTAAGTGGTACGAAACGTTTATTAACGCTATAAAAGCTGGAATTGCTAAGCTGAAAAAATACTTTCTACGAAAACTTACATAAGAACGGCTTAAACGACTTCAACCGCATATAATTGCTGTATTTCTGGATCCACGATATAAAACTACACAATTTCGAAGTGGTGGTATTCTACACTTTACTGAAAGAACAGAATAAGAGGCTTGTAGGCTTGTAAAAGAAGAATACTAACTGTAAGTTTGTTACTTTATTACTTTATTACTTTATTACTTTATTACTTTATTACTTTATTATATTATTATTATACTAATTATTCTTCAGTGTTCAAGAAGAAATGAATATCAATAATGCTAATTCTCCGGCTGAGAATATCTACGACGAGTCTAACGATGAAGATGAATTCTATGTTCAGCCAAACGAAGAAGAGGAGTATAAAGCCTATTTACGTGAGCCTGTGGCTAATAAAAAAGTATTTATTTCATTTAATAATATTATTATCGTTTTTATTATTATACTAATTACGTTTATTAGGTTAATCCTTTAGAATACTAGAAATCAGCTGCTTATAAATTTCCAGTAATTAAATTTCCACTATTTATTATCAACTGATTTTTATTTTTATTTAGCAATTAAAATCTTTATTATAAGTAAAACTTTTAATGGACCCACTTTTTTCTTTGACTAATTAGTCTGACTAGATTATACTAAGAATAATTTCGTCTAGTCTTAGTCAAGGCACTGACTAGACTAGACTAGTCTTAGTCAACGCTTTGACTAGACTAGATTAGTCTTAATCAACGTCTTGACTAGACTATTAGTTGACTAATACCAACCCTGTTAACAAGTAATGGGTGTTCTAAAGACGGCTTATTAAGCTAGCACTCCTAGATAGGGGGTTTAATGTCACTGCAGGCCGTTGTCGCTATAATGCATAAAGGTGAGTCTGAACAGTAAGACATAAATGAATTATTAAATACTAACGTGAGGAACTAGAGTCCCTTACGGTAGTTGTAGGCATAACTATAGCTATCTATGCTAACTAATTTGGAGGTACCTTATACCTTGATTAGTGAGGTTACGCTTAGTCGGGAACTAAGCACTTTGTTACTAAGCTCCTCCTACTTAATGACCCCGTGGGTACTCAGTACGTGAGCGTGGCTGCCAAGACTAAGTAACCGTTAACTGGTTGTAAGGGCTTCCGGTCTTTGCGCCCCTGGCCCAGTGCGCAGTGCCGTACGTACTGCCCTCCTGCACTGTTCTTCCTGCGGGGAATCCGTCGGGCCGCCCTGGCCCAAGTGACGGCCTGCAGGGTCGTCACAATGGTACGAAGCATTTATTAACGCTATATACGCTGGAATCGATAAGTTACGAAAATACTACCCTCGTATAGTAAGGGTCCGACGGCTTGAAGAATTAAAACCCTATTTACTGGCTTTATATCTGGATCCACGATATAAAACCACACAATTTAGAAGAGGTGGAATCTTCTATATTGATGATAATAGTGAATTGGAGGTTTGCAAAGTTGTTAAAGCTAAATTTGAACTGTAAGTTCACCTAGTCTATTATTCTGTTTGTTATTTCATTCATTTACTTTGTATTATTATTTATAAAAATCTTATATTATACTAATAATTATTTATAGGGTATAAGAAGAACTAAATATAAATAACGCAAATTCTCTAGCTGAGAATATTTATGATGAATCGAACGACGAAGACGAGTTCTATATCCAACCAAACCCAGAAACAGAGTACAGAGCTTATTTACGAGAGCCTGTTATTAATAAAAAGATATTATTTTCTTTTTATTATTTTATTATTACTTTGTTTACTATCTTATTATTATATTCTGTTTATTCTGAATTATAAGATTGTTCTGATTTTATTATAGATTTATCCTTTGGATTACTGGAAGTCAGTTTCTACTAGATTCCCTGTTTTGAGCCTTATGGCCAGGAGGTTTTTAGCTATTCCAGTCACCTCGGCTCCAGTGGAAAGGGTATTTTCTATTAGTGGGAATATTGTTAGCAAGAGCCGTAACCGAATGGCTCCTGAAACTGTTAAAAGAACAGTAACAAGTAGAAGTACTTAAGCAGCTTAAGCCAGCGTTACAGGACCGCTACTAAGATTACCGTAAATCGTAACGGAGAAACATAAGCCTAAGGGAGTAAGAGGGTCACTTTAACTACAGCCTGAACGCTTAACAGCTTATTATTTAACTATCTTAACATTAGGGCAGAGAGATAATTAGATTTACTAAACTATATTAAATTAATTAGTTAGCCATCGCATTGTTAGTAACTTGTATGCAACTTCATAAAAGAAAGTATTTATATATTAGTAAGCTAAAGTACTAGCCAGCTTAAAAAACATACAGATTACTATAATAATAATATAATATTTTAAAGTGTAAGTCAAGCTTAAACTTTAAACAGTTTAATAAATAGTAAACAAAATGTAAGTAATATAAAAACTTATTATATAAAGACAGTTACCATAACCATTACCGCATATTTAATAAGCTAAGTCTGTAACTAATTAGTAAGCACCTTATAAACAAAAGGAGTAGTCACTTGCTCTAAATAGGATAACACTTATAATAGTTTAAAAGGGAGTTTAGATAAATATCGTTATTTAATAGGTTAATATAAGTTAAGTAGGGTAACTTATTAAGGTTATTATTAATAACACGTTAATAATATAATAAAAAAAAGATAATGTAAATAACTAATAAAGTGTTAATAAAGTAAGTATAAAATAGTGGTAATAAAAGGGTTATAACTAAAGCTATTAAAGTTACGCTTATAAGAGCTTGAGATGAATATGAGGAAATTAGTAATTAAAGAAAGAAAAGTTTTAAAAGAAAGCCAGAGGGGAAGGAAGAATTTATAAAGGTTAAAGAGTAAAGCTATAAGAACCGTGAAAGCTAGTTAACTTTAATAAAAAGGTTAAATAGAAACTATAAGGTTATTAAAGGAGGTATATAGAGGTTAACTGGCCACGTTAGTAACCCTAAATAGAAAGAACAAAACGATAACGGCCTAAAGAAAACAGGCTACCAAAACGCAGAATTAAAAGTTATAACGAATAAAGAATAACAAACCAGTAATAGCTAAAGCAAGTGTAAAGAAAACCAGATTAAAAGGAGGAGACATCACAGAATTACACTTAAGCCGTTAATGCCTTAGTCCTAGTTAAACCCCGGGAAGCTATCTTAGGCTAAAGGAGTCTTCCTTTCTACCCTAAACGAAAAAGGAGGTAATGTAAGACCTTTAAGCCATTACGGCTAAGAGGTGTAAGCGTAGCAGAACCGATACCAACCCACTTACGCCCCTGTCTCACTTATAACATACACTAGTATAAGGCACTAACCCTATAACCTGTTACCGCGTTTAGTAATCGAGACTAAACCATATGTATTTTAATAAGATAAACAGAAGAGTAGGCAGGGTAGAAACACCCTAACTACGCCCTGACAGTAGATAGTTAGCAGTAGAGGGACCGCTTGCCCTCACATGCGGAGCTTTCAGCTCCTACGGTGTAAGACAAATAATAATTTATTATATAAAGTAGTGATAACGAGAATAAAGATGATTATTAATAATAATAATCCTTAGGGGATCGTTTATATACTGACCTATAGTGTGAATAATATATTATTAAACTGTACGTAAGCTGTTTTTCTATAAACGTAGGTTATTGACTAAAGGATAAGCTTCTTTTAAAGCTTATATCTCTTGACATTACAAACAGCTAGTTCTAATCTACTTTATTAAATGCTCTTGTAATATCCAGCTGTAGTAATAAGGTGTAAACTTCCTATAATTACGTTATATGTACTTTGTTAATAATAATACAGATTACTATATCCATTACTCTCTTTTTTCTAAACCTGAATTAGAGCTTAGGGAGAATACAGGCCTTTTTCATTATATTAGAGATCCTCTTTGTTAAAATAGCTCTAACTATCTTAGTAGTTATATTTAAAACAGTGACTAGTTAGTATACTCTAATATACTTCTTATTATTAATCAACTTCTTTCATTTACCTACGTTTATGGTATATTAACGCTTTAGGAAATAGCTAAGGTTAAAATATAATTACTGTAATATTTTCTTTATGTTAAAGTTATATATATCTGCTGTAGTTATTATGTAATTACAGTGTATTAATCCTATACGTCTCTTTTTCCGTCGTCTCTCCTTTTAGTGTATAAGGGTTACCTTATTTGAATTCTTTTTATACTATTTATCTTATAGGAAGTATATTAGTTTGTTATTAAATATTATCTTTTTTACCAGTTTCTTTATCTATTTAGTTTTAATTGGCCTGCTATTTACTAACAGTATGTAAGCAGTTACTCCCTTTCTCTACTTTACGTATTTAATAATATTTTTATTAATATTTTAAAGGAGCTTTATTATCCTTATATGTTTCAGCTGTTATTTTACTTTTGCTGTTTATTAATTTAAGCATATATCTAATAATAAGGACTATGCTTTAAACTTTAAGTTCCTTATTAATGTTACCTTATACGCTTTAAGAACTATCTGTATGTATTTTATTTATATAACTCTTGGCTTTCTAACTATTCCCTTTAGTAAACTGTTAGGTTTGCTAATATATACTACACGTTAGCTTTGTAAGCTAGTTCTCTTCTTTTAACTTTGGTGTAGATTATATAAGTGTAAGCAGTTTACACTCGTTATATCTTTTAATAAGTTTAGTTAACATTAGTGTTTAGGTTTTTATTTTTCAAGATCTTTTTTTAATAAGCGTTTTAATTTAGCTTTCTATTTAACTAGATTTTTAAAATCTAGCTAACTCTACTAATACTAATCTTAAGTATCCTTCTCTTAAGATCTTTACTCTTTCAGTCTGTGGTTACCTTACCTATAAGAAGTGGATAACTTTATTTCTCTTTAAGTTAAATAATATCTCACTCTCTTTTACCCATTTATTACGGATTTTATATAAGGCTTTAAGGATTTTACCGCATGTTAGTGTGTTGTAGAATTAGAAAATAAGTCACTAGTTATTAGTCACTAGTCAAGTCTGACTTGACTTAAGTGACTTAACTAGCCCTGACTATTGACTTGACTTGACTGACTTGCAAGTGACTTAAATGACTAGCCTTTCTTGAAAATTAAATATAAAATTAACCTTATGTGAATTAATTATGTTAAAAATGGTACTGCTTTAAGCTATTTTTAATATATTTAATAAGTGATAATGTTGAAATAAAAT
>Ga0247781_1000509_pt1 | contig 12070 bp, 6 predicted proteins | sample UWRJL184509B5_FD_179922 | JGI IMG/M metagenome (GOLD analysis project Ga0247781, IMG submission 179922) | Plant litter microbial communities from Arlington Agricultural Research Station in Wisconsin, United States - UWRJ-L184-509B-5 | ecosystem: Environmental > Terrestrial > Plant litter >...
AAAAGAAAGAAAAAGAAAGAAAGAAAAAGAAAGAAAAAGAAAGAAAGAAAAAGAAAGAAAAAGAAAGAAAGAAAAAGAAAGAAAAAGAAAGAAAGAAAAAGAAAGAAAAAGAAAGAAAGAAAAAGAAAGAAAATCCCATCCGGCTCGTCACATTGCGTCATTACTCATTATTCCACAGCACAGCACATCACAGCACAGACCTCCCGTCGTCCCTCAATTCAGCACCTCCCGAACCATAGCCATCTTCACAGGCTTGGTCAAAAACAGATCGCTCCCACTCACAAACGCCTGGTTCCGACTGACCTCGCTACTCAGCCCCGTCAAGGCGACAATCTTACAGGGCACATGTTCGGGCCCCGTTGCCCCTGCATATATGCCCGCGTCCGACTCGAGTTTTCGAATCTCTCGGATCGCCTCGAAGCCGTCCATGACGGGCATGCTGATGTCCATGAATACCGTGTTGAAGCGTTTCCCCTCGGGGGTCAGAGAGGCCTCGAAGAGCTTGACTGCCTCTAGACCATTGCCTGCCGTCTCGAATGTGTGCTTCAGTTTCTTGACGACGGCCGAGAGGAGCTTGATGTTGATTGGGTTGTCATCTACTAGGAGGAGATGGAAAGGGTTGGGATTGTTGCCATCGGGTTTGTCTTGAGGTTTTGCTGTATTTGACTCGGCACGTAGTTTTGGTCTCGGGGGTGTTGTGTTGATACTTGCGGTTGGGGCCACGTCGGCCGGTACTTCCAGGACTGGCATGTGCAGTTGTTTTGCTTCCGAGATTGGTTGTGGTGACATGGTCTGTGGGGATATTGTCTGCGGTGATGTGGGCGGCGGCGAATTCGGCTGCGAGTTGGACCTTTCAGGTACCTTCGGCCTGATGTCTTGAACGCTAAACGTGTGCCGTTCTCTTATTTGGGGGCGGATTGGTCTCGACTCCATGGGTGACAAAACGTCGACTTCCTCCGAGTGGTTTGTTTGACAAGAGTCTAGCGAGTTATCTCGCGTGGGTGCCTCGGGCTGTTCATTCTCAGTCGGCAGGTTGAGCGTCGAGTTGAAGAAGGACAACATCTTTCTCGGTCCAATTGGGTGATGCAGATGCAAGCCATGGGCTTTGAGAGACTCGTGCCTCAAGCAACCAGGGCGTCCGGCACCCGAGCAAAGAAGAATCAGCGGCGCCGATGTCGAAACCAGACACTTTGGCCCCCCGTTATTCACCACGGCGGAAATAATATCGCTGTCGACAAGGTACAGATCCGCCGGCGGGAGCGGGCACTCTGCCGTCCCCACAATGACCCTCATACCAAGAAACTCGGCTGCATTGGCCCGAATAATCCGGTCTAGAATCAAGGATCTGTAACGCATCTCCTTGGTGACCGTGATAGGCGTCTTGACAGCCGTGGCATAGGCGTCGGGCGGTAAAAGACACAAGGTTCGTCCGGTCAAATGATATTGTTCAAGGTGGGCAGCAAGGGACAGTGGTCCCTCTTTGACCGGCACACCATCCAGCGTGAGAGGGATGCTCACTTCCACCAGCGTGCCCACGCCCACCGAGCTCTTTACGTCGATTGATCCGCCGAGGCCCGTCGCCAGCTGCTGCACGATGCTCAGACCCAGCCCGATGCCGGGAGCGTAGGCATCTTCCTGCGAGAATGGGGTGAAGAGCCGGTATTTGAGATAGTCGGAGCTCATTCCCTTGCCCGTGTCCTCGACAGTGAAGCAGATATGGTCGCACACATGGCTCGTCTTATCCGCCTTTTGCACCACCTTGAGGCCCACCTCGATGCGGCCTGTCTTTGTGTACTTGAGAGCATTTCCGTAGATGTTCATGACGATGCGCTTCCAGGCGCCCACGTCTATCGACATTGCCCAGGTGGGCAGCGCGGAAATGTTGATGATTACAAGTAGTGGGCGGTCCTGCGGGCTCGCACCCTTGACTCCACTCGACACTGCTACAGAGTACACGCCATTGAAGCGTAGAGATGACTGAGTTGCGTGCTCGGATAGATGGCTAAAGTGGACAGCGTCGACCACGTCTTCGACCACTCGCCCCAGGTCGGCGATTCTCATGGTGCGCACCGATGTCAGGGCTGATTTGCCGTCTTTTATGGCGATGGCGTGATCCAGCAGGTTGGTAAAGGTGTCGAGCAGCGTTTTCCCACACGAGTCGAGCATGTCGAGTGTCGACAGCAGGGATGGATCGGTGATGGCCTCGCGTAGCAGCTCGCTGCTTGCTAGAATGCCGTGCAACGGACTTCGGAGTTCGTGGCTGATGGACGAGACGAAACTGGTTTTGGCGTGGCTGGCGGCCAACGTCTCCATCCGGCAGACTTCAGCCATGACCGAGTTGCCAAACGCCGCCATCAGGCCGAGATCGTTTTGGTTGAAAGAGCGCCGCACGTCCGACACCCACCCAAGGGCAGCGGCATACCAGCATTCCCGCTGAAAGTGCCAGAGGGGGAGAAAGATGATGTACTTTGCGTCGGGAAAGACTTGGAACAGAATCGTCACGTCCTGCTGCAGCTGTAGATTGTCTGGATCGAACTGGTCGAGGCCAGGCCACGACTTTCCAGGCGCATAGACCTCGTCTATGGGACCGAACTCATCGGCCGAGAAGACATGTCCTCGGGGGTACCTGCGGATGAACCGCTGCATGATGGGCTCTGGGAGGCGAGAGTGCAATGGCTTTGGAGAATGAGGTGCCTGGCTGACGGTGGATTGGACAATTTCGGCACAATATGGCCCGGCCTGCTCGTTTTTAGACATGTGTTCAGCACTCTCGAGGGCGATACGGTCGGCATGGTTTACAAATGTCGTGGGGACGGCGTCCAGAAAGATGAGGCCATCCATATCCATCGTCTGCCGTACTGTGGCTGCCGCTCTGTAAAATGCAGATTTGATGTTTGCCGAGCTGATGAAGCCGTTTGCATGCGACTCTGCAATACTGTGAGTTTCTGGCGTCTGTGGGGATTCTGGCGCGGGCCGGGTTGCAGTTGGAGGTAGGTCCGTCATGATTGCACCTGCCTCGGATTGCCGATCCATCGGGTTTTCGCTGACTTGATCGCTGATGCTGGTCAAGGGTGTGTCAGCCGAACCACCACGTGTGTTCTCGAAAAGCGACTTTGTTGATCCTCCCGACAGAACGGTTGACGACGAGACCTGGTTGGGTGGCGGGGGCGGTCGCTCTTTCCTGTTGACCGGGTCAGGGCCGCCAATCGAGCTGGGCGCATTGGAGCTGGGACCCTTGGAACTGCCCTTGGAACTCATGTCATCCTTGGAACTAGGAGCGAATACCGATCCCCGACGGTGTTCTGTCATGGTTGGCATGGTGTCGGAGAGTGACGGCGGCGGATGCGGCGACGGGTCGGATCCAATAAAGGCGCTGAGGCCTTCGAGAAGGTGCTCGGAGCGGCGAAGATTCTGCCTCATCCTGACGTTGTCGAGGTGGACCATGATGGCAGCGGCAATGTCGTTCATGATCTCAATCGTCTCGTCATTGTCAAAGTCGTGGAGCTTGTTGTCGACAACGCAATAGCTCCCAAGAAGATATCCAAGCGGCGAGACGAGGGGAACCTCTAGGTAAGAGACAAACCAAGGGTAGTCTTGGACGTACGGCCTCTCGGCGTAGGCTGGATCAGTTCGAAAGTCGTTGACGATATACCGGCTTCGGTTGGCAATGACATTTGGCCCATGGCGCGCCCATGCTCCCGTCTCGTCGAGGAAGGCCTTCATCGTGGTGGGACAAACTCCCCAGCACGCCTCCAGTCTGGCCACCCCCAGCCACACTCTATCGTCGCCTTTGCACTTCCATTCGCGGATCGAATGCGACCTGGTCATCTCGGAAACCACCCACTGCGTCTCGCGGTCGATGAAGGAGAGGAAGGACCGGTCGGTGTCGAGTCGCAGAGCGCCCAGCTGCACCAGCGCATTGAGAGTCGAGTCTGGATTGAGAAATGGCTGCGGGAGAGGTCCCCATGGTAGGTTTTCGGGAAACGAAGCGGCTTCGAGGTATCTAGTCGGTACCAAAATCAGATTGGCCAAGTTAGCTTGGGGTTTCTACCAAGTTTTGTTTTGCTCCGAATTCCATATAATTCAGGGCAACGGCAACCCGTGGTACGTATGGACGAGGTAAACTCACGCAGCAATTTCGCGCTGGCGTGCGCGTTCGTGATTCTCGACTTCAGTCTTGTCGGCCGGCACCGTCGTCTCGCCTTGGTCTGTACCAGTAATTGTGACTGTCTCTACGCCTATCGATACACCTTTGTCGTCTTCACTTGCTCCCACCCCCACCCCCACTCCTGCACCATCGCCGCCCGTCTCGCTTGGGACGCTATCTGGTTGTTGATCCTCTCCCTCTGGACAGGGAACAATATCGACAAACATAGCGCCGGCAGCTGCGTTTGACGAGTCGACGGGAGATGCAACAAGAGTTGCGGCCGGTGGTTAACTGACTTGCTTGTGCGGTACATTTCCATGGGATTCCCTACGCACGGAAAGTGGGGAAGATGGAAGTGTGGGAGGCAATGATGCAGATTTGGGCGATGGTGGGCCTAGACCACCATCTCAGCTGGCACGCTAGCGCCCCTTGTAGGGTGGGGAAATGGAGAATCTGGGCTAGCGGTTTTCCAACTTTTTCCAACTTTCAAGTTGCGGCTCAACGGGAGCCTAATAGTGACCCGCCCAAGTTGTATGGCGCACTGTTAGCATCGGCTTATCGTAATTTTTCCAAAATCGCCATGATGTCTGGGATCGAGATCTCGCCCGCAAGCCACGCCCTTGGGCCGCCAATCAGAGCCACGCGGCCTCTTCCGACTGGAGACATTGACGGGAGGGACCCGAGAATCGAAAATCTGCACCAACAACCTGGCATGGTCGTGATCACGGATCTCTTTGGCTGTGCTAAGAGCCACTTAAGGGCCACCCCTGTATTACCGTGTATACACTAGAATCGGGGACGTGTGGGATTTTCTCATACTAAATGATCGTGCAAGATGCCAAGCAGATACAAAGCACCGACGGTGTCTCTGCTTTTTAGACCCACTCACCAAAACTACTAGCAAAACAGGGATTCTGTGGAAGGGGGGTGGCCCTTAAGTGGCTCTCAGCACAGCCAAAGAGATACCAGAGGGAAATTTCTTACGTTTGTTTACGTACAATTCCTGGAAAGGGGTATTCAGGGGTAAGTTGCACGGGCAGCATCCCCGGCACCATTGGCAATGAAATTCATCGTTCAATGATCAGTTTGGTTGAAGGTGGCGTAATTAAACGCTTTTTCTTGTTTTATTTACCCGTTTGAGCCGTGAATCCCGAGACCGCCGAAGGCAGGTTGGCAAAATTCTCAATTCATCTCACTAAATCTACACATCTACTCTCTGGAACACCGCTTCATCATTGGGGATTCTCTTTTCAAAATTCACAACATTTTAATTACTGACATCCTCGTCACTCAACGAGACTGATAGTCAAGCACCCGCATCAGAGAAAGGACATGGATGAATCCTGTTGTCTGACAATCAACCCAAATCTCAAACCCTAGTTAACCTATGTCTAGACGTCCAACTCCACTAACAATACGATCAATGCTCGTCGCCATCATCTCAACCAAAGTAAAGAGCGATTCGAATACACCTCCAAAGATAAACATGTCTCACCAGCACTACATACCCATCAACATAATAATCTACGACATTTGGTGGTCTTTTCAAAGACAAGCCCACGAAAGCTTAATACCACCTCCCATTTTTCATCTCAAGAGGCACCCCACAGCGCCAAAACTGACTCCTAGGTCTGTAATTCTGAAGAATCGATATTGGTATCTCGTGAACTACGTCTAATTAATACCGGCAATTTACAAGAAGTGAAGTATTCCCCGGGCACAGCAGAGAGAGGGAAGTCTGGAGACGAAATGTGAAGAGGTTTTGCTATCCCGCACATCGTCAGTAAATACCCGACACCCATCGCAAACACCACGAAATATATAAAACGTAAGTAAAAATAACTTCAAGCCTATATACCTCCTCCGTATTTAAAATAGAAACGAGCCGGACGCCGTATTTAGCTAAAGACTCTAAAACCAATGGTATTTACAAACTCCCTTGAAATCTAAACCAATTCCCAACCTTTAAACCGTCCGATCAAGCTGACCATATCATATCTCATATATCCAATTCATCATAATATCACTCAAAACATAACCAACGCCCCCAAAAACCCAACAACCAGCCCAAATCCCACCCCAGTCCCTACTCTCCCAGCACTAGCGGTGACATACTCAACAGGAGGTGTCACAACAGGTGGTAATCCCGACGCCGTAGCCGGGAGCTCCGGACTCCCCGTGATAATGGCATCCTCCGCCGGGGCGATGGTCTGGATGAAATCTGCCAATGGGGCCGTGATCAACTCGGGGAGCTGGGAAAGTGAAACCCCCCCCGTGGCACAGGCCGGGGCGGGCGGTGCTACGCTGATGCTTATTGTGTTGTTTGCGGGGAGATTGGTGTGTGGGGATGAAGTGTGGGGGTAGGTCGTTGTTGTGACGGTGGTGGTGATGGTTGGGTAGGGGGTGTAGTGTGCTTCTCCGCGGGCGGCGAGGGAGAGGGTTGTGGAGAGGGAGGCTGGGGCTGTGGATAGTTGGGGAGGGACAGCGCCGGGGCAGAATGTCGTTGTGATGGCTTCTTCCTTGGTGATGACCACGAGCTGAGTGAGTGAGTTGGGGCAGTTGACCACCGGGGCGAGGCAGGAAGTTAGGGTGTTGGTCTTGGTGACGGTTGTGAGGGAGGTGGTTGCCGCTGCACCCGCGCACTCTAGAACGTTGGACTGCTTCGCCGGAGTGAGAGAGGGGATGGTTGGGATTTGAGTGCCGACGCAGGCGGTGGTTCCGGCTGTGGCGAATACCGTGCTGACGTTGAGGTTGGGTGGATCCTCAAAGATGGAATCCTCGTCGAAGGAGAGATCTGCTTTGGCGAATGCGCCGGCGTTGGACTCGATGTCGGCAAAGAGGGCGCGGCTGCATTGGCCTTGTTGGTTGGTCGTGGTTTGGCCGAGGTTGACTTCGACAATGGTGAGGGAGGCTCCGGCGGCGGCGAGACTGGACACAGCTCCTATTGTGGTGTTGATGGCGGCTTCGGCTTTGAGGATCAGGGCTGCGGTGATGTTGACTGATGTTGAGGAAACTTCGATGGGGAGGAGGGAGAATGTCACGCTTGGGCTGTGGACGGGGTGAGGGTTAGCGAGATGGATTATTGGAAAGGCAATGATGGACATGGTGGTACTTACAAAGATGTAACGTCGGCAGCTGCACTTAACCCGGTCTCGCCATCGAGTCCAATATCGACGTTGAAAGCAAGCTTGGCGCCATCAGGTATGCAGAGCTGGAATCCGCCCGTCAGGTCAATTGCTGCCGTGAAGGATAGAACAAGGTTGAGCCCGAGTCCGATCTTGGCTTCGAATGCTTTGGACTATTGCATGTTAGCCATTTGCTTCCAAGTCATGATGGTTTCAACACAACAACGACATGCGGTTAGATTCCCTGTGCTCAGAAATTGGCCCAAAGCAAAAGTCGCGGTCAGGGTATTGGATGCCGAGATGCCAAAGTCGAGATATGCACCCGCCTTGTTGAAAGTGAGACCGACAGTGAGACCTTCGCCCTCTGTGTCCAGCTCGGCCACGATCTCACCATAGGTTCGGCAATCGTTGCAGTTGAGGGTGAAGTCAATGGTGCTTTTAGGCTCGACCGTTACTGGTGTTCCTGGGATGGGGATGGGCTTTGGCGGAGCAAATTCCCAGCTTCTGTTTCAATGGGTCAGCACCTAGTTGTGGGAGTCTGTGTGGATGCATGGTAACATACCCTGCGTAGAGTTCTTCATTCTGCAATGAGAAGCCGATGTCGAATACCTCGCTTGATTCGAGCCTCGGTTCCAAGTTTGCTTCGACATCTCGGAGGATCAGAGAGGAAGGAGGCGCTGGGGCTCGCACAACCGCTGGCACCTTGGGCTGTGGTAATCTGGAGCACGAGCCAGTTAAGGCAAACAAGGGGAGGAGTATTTTGAACAACATCGTGTTTGTGGGATGGTTGTGATAGTGGGAATAAGAATAAAACAACAAACCGCGACGTTGGTAATGTGAAAAATGATGATGTAGATGACGGACCAAGACACTTGACTTCGTGCCGACAAGCCAATACTTATTCAAACCATCCCAACATGGTGAGATCAAAGACACATACAGAATTGGCAGGCATATTATCAAGTTCTAGTTGCTGAGCCGCACACTAGGGTCCTGGGACTGTATGCTAGAATCCTATCCAAGACCAAGCCACTATCGAGAACCCAGCAGCTGCAGGCCAAGCGAAACCTAAAAGGAACTCAGAGTGTGGTGTTCGTAGAATTATTTGGTGGATCCATGTAATTTTCTCAATCTGACATGAACATACCGTGCATCTTTTACCACTTCCACGGATTCCGATGCAAGAGCCTCATCCGTTTTGGACAGAAGCACCAATCGGGTAGTGAGGACTGTGCCGTAGCCACGGTAGACATCGTCTCAAAATAGTAGTGAGTAGATAATGCACACAGGGTGGCTGGGGACACGACCTACACTACTTAGCTTGAGCTGTGGTTGGAGCGCGGAATATTCTGCAGGGACGTTGGCCGTGGAGCATATGCACATGGCAATCTTGGGAAAAGCGTGTTCCCAAGACAGGGCATGTGGTGACCGCCCCAACAGCCTGCATGCCTGTCTGTCGCCTCATTCCAGGGATTCCGCTCCAGCCTCATCGGCCGGCCGCTAATCGCCAAGACCATTTCCGCGTTAGTGGAGCTCTCAAAGATATTCCGGGGGAGAGCCAACGTCGAGGAAGAGCAACATCCCGCGTTGAGCGAGGTAGTGATCTGATTCTCCTTATGTCGGAGATTTTGCCCAACTGCCAATCTCTAGAAACTCCCCGGGCTCCTGAATGGGATATCCCATCTTGGTTTACCCAGATGTTCAAACAAAAACATGGAGTTGTTGTTGGAGCTTTGTAGCAGGTCGCACCAACGGCCGCTAGCCTCTTGGCTGCAGGCATCAATGCCCTAGGGCTGAGCGGCGGACCGACTTCGACGTCTGCGGGGGAGAGCATTGCTGCGACTCCTTCTGAAAATACCGGACGACATGATGGTGAATGTGAACTCGCTCAGACATGGGATGCTGGAGTCCAAGTTGATGCAAGTTTCGGCGCCAAGGGGGCGGACGAACTGGACTGACCAGGACCCCTGGGGTTTTCCGGTGCAAGATTTTGGTTGAAAACTCTCAGCCATGATCTGTTGGTGCTTGCTGTCGTGGGAGCAAACAACAAACACTCCAATGGTCTGTGGACAAATCGACAAAAGTGGGACGGTGTCGGCCGCCCAGGCAGCGACCGAAAAGGATGCCCCGGTCAATCGGATCAATGTGGCAGACAGCGCACATGTTGTTGTGAGGCAAAGTTTGATTGCACGGGTGATTGCGATGGCAAGATTTGTCTGATCGCCGGGCTTGCGCGAAGGATTGAAGAATTACGGAATAATCGTGGCCCGACATTATGAAGTTCTCGAAGAAACTGAGTCGTCTTCAGGTCAGAAAACTGGGTGAACGACAGCAGCGCAGTGTGTGGTTGAAGTGGATACCGGACCGGAGCAAGGGCGGGCCTTCAGCCAATCAGGGCCCGCATATTGGAGTGGGCTGAGATCAGCCACCCCCAACTGCACAAGGAAGGATAATATTCATAATAATAAGTTGAATGAGGGGCCGATAGCACGGCAGGACTATTCGGTATGAAGAACCTCGTTGGATATCGACTCATGACCCATATATTCGAATCAATTCTACTTTTCCAACCATTTGTTATCAAACCTTCATCCGGTAGGTATCCCATGTTCCAAAAGCTCGCACTCCCCCTCCACCTTAAACCCCCTCCTCAGGCACCTCCTGCCCTTGAAACTCAACCCCCTCAGCACCAACAACAGTCCACCCCCTCTCGTTCGTACCAATCTCCTCCAACAAAACCCGAAAAGTCCTCTCCCCCCTCGTACACCCATCACCTCCCATAACATAGTCCTCCGAATAATCCCCTTCGAAATCGGCCTCGCCCGCCCCAGTAATACGTCCAACCTTAAACGTCACATCCAACCCATTGGCGCCAGCACCAGCAGCCACCTTGTACATTCCATCCGCAAAAACCCTACGGCCCGGCAGGCGGTTCACACCTCCAAGGTGATACATCAGTGAACTAATGGGGATGGCCATGCGATGAATGCCCATCGGTCCTTGACCTGGGAAGGCGGTCCACTGGTCGGTGGTGGTGAGATTGATCTCGGCGTCTCCGAGGGTGAGTTTGCCGGTGTCTGGGTTAAATCCGAGATTGAATGCTATGGCGCTTTCTGTTGCGGCCCGGTTGGACATATAGGTTTGGAGAAATTCGTGGAAGTAATACCAGGGTGTGCCGGGGAGGTGGAGTTGGAGGTATTTTGGGGTTGGTTGGAGAGGTAGTGGTTGGAATGGTGGTGGGGAGGGTGTCGGAGTCTCGTTTGCCATGGTTGTGATGGCCATGACTGTGTGCTGTATACCTGGGTATGGAGAGGTCTGACGGGGGTGATTGTGAAGCAGTGCTAGGAGTGAATATCAGGGAAGATTGACGTTTTAAAAGAGGTAGAAGGACGGTGAATGGGTATATATGATGGTGGGGCACGGGGTGTCAGGTTGACGTGCAGTGGTTGATTTCAGCCCAAAACTGCCTGGCAGCTGTGGCTTGATGCTCAGCCATGATGCCTTCACGGCGGCCTCTCACTCTGTACCACCTGAAAGCAGCAAAGATTTCAGCCCCTCTTAATCCCGAAACTTGACTTCTTCCGCTAATAACACCTATTGAGCTGCGAAGCACAATCCCGAGGACAGTACTGCATTGCCTGTCCACCTAGTGATCTTATTGAGGCAAGTCTGACCATGCAGTATTAATTATGACATTTCACGTGAAGTACATTCAATTGCCCCACCCCTTCACATTTACATATCAACAAACAATACCAACTTGATGATGCATTTGCAATTTGATGCTCCTGGTAATAACCTCTACTGCTCGGTAGCTTCGTCTGATTTTGGTATTGGCATTATACATAGTTGGATTTATAAAGATGTTCTCTGAGTTGGCAAGACATTGAATAAGAGAGGCCGAGAACAATGTTTAATGAGAAGTGCAATGATATTGCTTCCGACAATTGTGCTACGCAGACTTTCCTACCAAGCATCGACTTCTTCATACCAGAACCTTGTTCTCAACTCAGTACGTCAGTGATGAATGAAAACGCCGCCTTCCATTCATTGGTGGAGCGTGAATGGCTCCCTAAACCACTTTATTACGAGGTTGCAGAGGGTGTTTCCGACTCGCACCCGAACCAATCAAATGCTATGTGTAGCGAGCTCCATTGAAGATTGAGCATTGCGCCAGCCGCTCACCACACGGGGCCTTGCTATGTCTGTGGTCCAGCTTCGACCAACCCAGCCCAGAAACTCTGCTCGGGTGCTTGTGTCGACACTGGCAGCGACCCCAACAACTGCGGATCTTGGGGCAATGTTGTGAGTGCTTTCGCCCTCTACAAGGCCCTACTCTGTCTTCGTGCTAACGGTATTGCATCAGTGCCAGCTTCATGTACAAACGGAGTGTGTGATGAGGTTAGACCTGAGTGTATTGCGTATGGGGACGCGGGCGATTCTTTCGGTGGTCCTCCTTGCTGCTCCTTCTTCGATGGCGTTCCAGTCCCATGCAGTAGCGGGCTAGGACCTGGCGACATATGCTTTTTGCCTGAGGAAAGTTGAGGCAGTGTCTCTTGCCCTACCTATCGTTAGTGGTTACTCTTCTATGGCAAATATGAATTGGTGTCTCCTATGTTTTCTCTGAAATATCCGTAACTCCAACACTCTGGAACGTCCGCTCCCTCTAGCTAGTTATATTTACTCAGGTAGTCTTTCTTATGCAAACACTCTTTGTGACCCAGTAATCAAGCCTTCTTCGTCTCACTGTTCGCTCTGAAATCACGTTTAGACTTTATAACTGTTGATAGCAGGGGAA